>Ga0213831_1000038_pt1 | contig 319624 bp, 272 predicted proteins | sample SWATP12_FD_163421 | JGI IMG/M metagenome (GOLD analysis project Ga0213831, IMG submission 163421) | Coastal seawater microbial communities from Marineland, Florida, United States - SWA TP1 #2 | ecosystem: Environmental > Aquatic > Marine > Coastal | place: USA: Florida | collected 2016-08-06 | reverse complement strand
GTCAACACTTAATTTTAATCTTTTTCTTAAGAGAAAGTTTTAAGATTAAGTTTTATTTGACTCGACATCGTTTTGATTTGCTTTTCAGCGTCTCGCCCCGTGTCAGTGGGGTCGCATTATAGGGAGAGCAGAAAATTACGCAAGCCCTTTTTTAAAGAAAAATGCATTAATTTTTATATATTTAGATATACAAACTTACAAACCATTTAATTACAACTTACCCACAAAAACCTGTGGATAAACCATGTTTTTACCGCTGTTCTTTAGATTGCCTTCCTTATTTATGCTAGATTACGCCCCTCATTTATTCGTTCAATTTACTAGGCATTCAATTATGGCTGATATTTTAAACTTTATTAGTGGATTGTTATGGGGTCATGTCCTTATATATCTATTAATAGCAGCAGGTTTATTCTTTACCTTCCGTTTGGGCTTCATTCAATTTAGACAATTTCCTTATATGGTTAAGGTTATGGCTAATAGTAGACAAGGTTCTGATTCGGGCATCTCTTCATTTCAGGCTTTTTGTACTTCATTAGCCGCACGTGTTGGAACAGGTAATATGGCTGGCGTTGCTGTTGCACTCTATTTAGGTGGTGCTGGTGCAATTTTTTGGATGTGGTTAATTGCACTTATCGGTATGGCAACCAGTTTTGCCGAAAGTGCGCTCGCACAGCTATATAAAACAAAAGACGAAGATGGCAACTTCCGTGGTGGCCCTGCTTATTATATGGAGTATGGTTTAGGCAAGCGTTGGATGGGTGTGCTTTTCTCTTTATGCCTTATATTAGCATTTGGTCTTGTATTTAATGCAGTACAAGCAAATTCAATCACAGCTGCATTCGAAGTTGCCTTCGATATACCTAAGCATATTATGGGTATTGTGCTTGTTATTGGATCTGGCTTTATTATTTTTGGTGGTTTAAAAACCATCTCACGTTTTGCTGAATTAGTTGTCCCTTTCATGGCGTTAGCGTATTTAGCTGTTGCATTATATGTATGTGCTATCAATTTTGAGCTTTTACCAGCTGTGTTTAAGCAAATTATCTACAGTGCTTTTGGCATTGAACAAGCAGGCGCAGGTGCAATTGGTTATGCTGTTATGCAGGCAATGATCCAAGGGATTAAGCGAGGACTCTTCTCTAATGAAGCAGGTATGGGTAGTGCCGCTAATGCTGCAGCTACAGCAACACCTAATCCAAATCACCCTGCATCACAAGGTTATGTTCAAATGCTTGGTGTATTTGTCGATACCGTTATTATCTGTTCAGCCACTGCTGCACTTATTCTGCTATCTAATCAACTAGTCCCTGAATCTGGTGTAACTGGCATTGCTTTAACACAAGCTGCGCTTGTTCAACATGTTGGTGAATGGGGGGCAATTTTCATTGCCGTAGCCATCTTATTCTTTGCATTTACATCTATCGTAGCGAATTACTCATATGCTGAAACAAACCTGATGTTTTTAGAACACAATCATAAACACGGTATGCTGATCTTTAGATTATGTGTTTTAGGTATGGTTATGTTTGGCTCTGTTAGTGAACTCGGTTTGATTTGGACAATGGCCGATGTGTCTATGGGCATGATGGCGATTGTTAACGTAGCTGCCCTCTTCATGCTATCAGGTGCTGTAATCTGGCTTTATAAGGATTACATTACTCAGCTTAAACAAGGTAAAGTCCCTGTGTTTGACCCTAATAGTAATGAAAAAATTAAAGCTACATTACCTAAAGGTATATGGACTAAATAATTCATAAACATTAAAAAAGCCGTTGAAATATTCCAACGGCTTTTTTGAAGTCTTTTCTAAAGCAATATTAGATTGCAGTTTTAGCAAACTCTTTTACGAATTCACGTACTGGAATATCGTTACAACGTAAGCTACGTGCTTTGTAACCGATTTCTTTAATACCTTTTCTCGCAGCGGTCATACATAAAGACGTTTCTAAAGTTTGGTTTTTAGCAACTAATGCCACTTTCTTTTCTGAAGATGTATTTGCTTCACGTTCTGCTCGAGCTGCAACATCACGAATATCTTCACCATTACAAAGAATGCTAGAAGAAAAGCGTGAAACCGTTAAGCCTAGTCTGTTTGCTTCTTTACGTGCTGCAGATAAGCCTTGCTCTGACGCAATAACACATACTTTAGTTTCTGCTGAATTATCAGCTGATACAAATGCTGATGCGTTAGCATTTACAGAAACAGTTAAACCAAGAGCCAAAAGTGAGATAGTTTTAAGCATAATACACCTAATAAGAACGAGTTTGCGCGCATTATATAGCCTGTTTTATTCTTGTAAATGCAATAAATGATTTATCTTGTACATTTAATAAACAATTTACATTCTATTAAATCAGTTGCTCACAGCTTTTAAAAATTATTCTAAATTGATCATTCTGTTTAAAATTAATTCAGCATATATACAGCGCCTCTATTCCTTTTTACATGTCTTTACATTATCGACTAGAGAGAGTTATTAAACTGGGTTAGCATCAGATGGAATAATTTATAACAAGGATCACTATGAAACAGTTTCTTCCTCATGCTTTAAGCATTATTTCTTTAGCAGTATTAGCTGGCTGTAATAATGACAATAACACTCAAACTCAGCAATCTACTGCGCAGGTACATGAACAAACTGTTGCAGCACCTATCGCTAAAAAAGTACCACATGAAATGGAAATACACGGCCATAAACGTGTCGATAATTACTATTGGATGCGTGATGACGAGCGAAAAGATCCTGAAATCATTGCGCATTTAGAAGCTGAGAACGCTTATACTGCCGAGCAACTTAGCAACACAGAAAAACTTCAAGAAACACTTTTTGAAGAGCTTAAGTCTCGGATCCAAAAAGACGACAATTCTGTACCAACCAAACGCGGTAACTATTTCTACTCTTCAGAAATGCGAGGTGATAACGAGTATCCTATCTTTGTTCGTAGTTCAGATTTTAAAGGAACAGATAAAGAAATACTGCTTGACGTTAACGAGCTTGCAAAAAGCCACGAATACTACAGTGCCTCAGGGTTATCAGCGAGTCCAAATGATCAGCTACTTGCTTATGGTGAAGATACAGTTAGCCGTAGAATTTACACTATTCAAGTAAAAGACCTTAAAACAGGTGAACTCTTAGACGATAAAATTGAAGGTGCTCAAGCCAGTGTTGTTTGGGCAAATGATAACCAACACTTTTATTATGTGAAAAAAGATCCACAAACTTTATTAGGTTATCAAGTGTACCGACATAAACTTGGTACTGCGCAATCTTCTGACGAACTGATATATGAAGAAGCGGACAACACTTATTACACTTATATAGGTAAAACGAAAGACGGTTCAAATGTTGTCATTTACCATTCAAGTACCGAGTCTTCAGGTATGTCTTTCATAGACGCAAACGATAGTAAAGCAAAGGCCAAACGTTTTATTCCTCGTGAGAAAGGTCTTGAATATAATGTTTCGAAACATAAAGACACCTATTATATTTTAACCAATCTAAATGCGGTTAACTTCAAACTTATGCAAGTTAACGAAAAAGATTTAGGTGATAAATCTAAATGGAAAGAAGTCATTGCACACCGCCCAGCAGTTAAACTAGAAGGTATCGAACTTTTTGATAACCACCTTGTTTATCAAGAACGTGAAATGGGTCAGGTAAAAGTAATCGTTCGTTCTCTTAAAGACGGTAGCGAAAAAGCACTTCAATTTAATGATGACGCATTTGCTGCATATTTATATGGCAATAACGAATTAGACAATGACTCAATCCGTATTTATTACACCAGTATGACTACCCCAGGAACTCACTTCGATTTCAACCTAGAGTCAGGTGAACCAAATATTCTCAAACAAAATAAAGTACTAGGTGATTTCAAAGTAGAAAACTACGCTTCTGAGCGTATTTTTGTTACTGCGAGAGATGGTGTAAAGGTACCTGTTTCTTTAGTTTACCGTAAAGACAAGTTCAAGAAAGATGGTACAAATCCATTATATCAATACGGTTATGGCTCTTATGGGGCAACGATGGATCCAAGCTTCTCTAGCAATCGACTTAGCTTGCTAGACAGAGGGTTTGTTTTTGCAATTGCACATATCCGAGGTTCACAAATGCTAGGCCGTCCATGGTATGAGGATGGTAAAAAGCTGACCAAGCAAAATACCTTTAATGATTTTGTAGACGTAACAAAACAGCTTGTTGAGCAAGGTTATGGTCATAAAGATCAAGTTTACGCTGTAGGTGGCAGTGCTGGCGGTCTGTTAATGGGTGCGGTGATCAACCAAGCACCTGATTTATATAAAGGCATTGCGGCACATGTTCCTTTTGTCGACGTAGTTACAACTATGCTTGACGAAAGCATTCCACTTACTACGGGTGAATATGACGAATGGGGTAATCCAAACGACAAAGCTTATTACGATTACATGCTAAGTTATTCGCCTTATGATCAAGTTAAGAAACAAGATTACCCTCATATTCTTGTCACGACTGGCCTACACGATTCTCAAGTACAGTACTTTGAGCCTGCAAAATGGGTAGCAAAACTACGCGACTACAAGACAAACGACAATAAGTTATTGTTTAAAGTGGATATGGAAGCGGGTCACGGCGGTGCATCAGGTCGTTTCAAACGCTTGCATGATACTGCACTAGAGTATGCATTCTTCCTAGATTTAGCGGGTAAGAATAATTTATAAATAGTTATTCAGTCAATGTAAGGCCAGATTAACTGGTCTTACATTCTCTTACAATTCGCCACACTAATACACACACCTTTAATCAGATCATTGCTAAAATTAAAACATATCAAAAGTAGCTTAGGCTCAGGGAATTGTTATGTTTGCATCAGCGTATAAAAAAATTTTTAGTTTAATTTTATGTTTTGGCTCAACCTCGGCGTTGGCAGAGCCTGTATCTCATTTAAATAAACTAGATAAAAGCCACACACAATCGACAAGCTTTAAACAGAACAATGATGATAAAAAGTTTCCAACCAAAAAAGAGTAACCTCATGGTTACTCTTTTTTAGTTAGTTAAATTAATGCTTTGTAAGTTAAACCTTAGTATTCATGCGGACATCAGCTAATAAAACTGCCGTGTTTCTCAGTCTTCTTTAATTTCACATTCAGTGAAACTTCTGATAGTGACATTCTTAAAATTTAAGCAAGTTGAAATATATTTTCGTTTTCTCGGTCTTATTACACATTCCCAATTGAAAGGCTCTTAAATGAAAAAACTTTATCTAAATACCAAGATTGCACTTTTGTTGGTTGCATTATCAAGTTTATTGATGAGCACGAGTATGTTACTAATGGGTAGCCATAGGCATATCGAAAAAACAGTCAATTTTTTTAGTTTAAACTCATTGCTAAGTTATGAACTTGCTAACATCTTGGCTGCTTTATGCTTTTCTTTACTGGCAGTATTTGCTGTACTTTCGATGTACTTTGAGAAAGCCAAACCTGCTTTAGCATCTCTACTCATTATTGTCTCTGTAGTGCCTTTGCTAAGCCTTTCTTCAACGGGTATGTGGATTGAAAGTATGGGTGGGTTTCCTGTAATCGGCGCCGGCCAAGGTGTCATTAAGTATTTTGCGTTACTATCAATTGGCATTTGTCTACTTAACCCAAAGCTATCTAAGCATGTAATGCAGTGGGTAGCAATTTTCCCAGTTTTGGTGGTGCTCGCTTGGATCGGAGGTATGAAGTTCACTCTGATAGAGGCACAAGGGATCGAAGACTTACTGCAAACTTCACCATTTATGTCTTGGATGTATAGTGTTTGGGATTTACAAACTACCTCAAATTTAATTGGCGTTTACGATTTATTGGCTATCGCTCTTTTGATTGCGGCAGTTTATAACGTTAAACTACTTTGGGTAGGCGTACTAATGTCACTTGCAGTCTTTGTTATGACTCAAACATTTTTAGCTACAACACCGGGAGCAGTGTCTACATCTACAATTTTGTCTACGACAGGTCACTTCTTAATTAAAGATCTCTGGTTTATTGCCAATCTAATTTTCTTTATTAAATTCAGTCTTTCTAATAAATAATCACCTATTTTTTAAATAACCTGAGCTTTGCTTAAGAGATTTACTAACGTTTTGATATTGAGATGATAAGTGCTTTTTCAAGTCTGCACTTGGAGACTTTTAGCGATAACCAGGCGAATTTACGCGTCAATAACAAGCCTATTTCAAGTGAATTCAACACAGTTAACGTTGAAAGTAGCCGCTGGAGGTAGATTTATTTTCCAGAGCTCAGGTTAAATAGCTTTATGCCTAGTTTTATACCAATCCTCTTAATTTTATGTACTATTTTGAGGCTTGGTATAATTTAAAAACCCTGATAAATATTTAAATCTGATCCTTTCTATCGTATTTATCAATGCTAAAATAGCCAGCAAATTAAAATACTACAATAAGCGCACTATGAAAGTAATCTCATTTAACATTAATGGCCTTCGTGCTCGTCTTCATCAATTGCAAGCATTAATCGACAAACATCAACCAGACGTAATTGGTTTACAAGAAATCAAAGTTCACGATGAAGCGTTTCCGGTTGAAGATGTTGAAGCTTTGGGCTACCACGTTTATTTCCATGGCCAAAAGGCGCATTATGGTGTCGCACTGATGTCTAAGAAACCAGCTAAATCAATCAAAAAAGGGTTTTCGACTGATACAGAAGAATCTCAAAAACGTATGATTTCAGGTGTATTTGAGAATGATAAAGGTGAAGATGTGATCATTCATAATGGCTACTTCCCTCAAGGTGATAACATAAACCATGAAACCAAATTCCCATACAAGCGTCAGTTTTATAAAGACTTAATGACACACTTAAATGAAAATCACTCGCCTGAAGAAAATGTTATTGTGATGGGTGATATCAATATCTCTCCGGTTGATTTAGATATCGGTATTGGTGAGCCAAATAAGAAACGTTGGCTTAAAACAGGCAAGTGTTCATTCCAACCGGAAGAACGTGAATGGCTCGCGACGTTAATGGATTGGGGGTTTAAAGATACTTTCCGTGAATTAACACCAGAAAAGACAGAGCGTTACTCGTGGTTTGACTATCGCTCGAAAGGTTTTGATGATAACCGTGGCCTTCGAATTGACGTTGTATTGGCTACTGAATCACTAATGGCCAAATGTGTTGAAAGTGAAATCGATTACGAGCTTAGAGGCATAGAAAAACCTTCTGATCACGCGCCAATTTGGGCTGAGTTTAAATTTTAATTAGAACTCACTCTATGTTACTGACCCCGCTTGTTACCTTAATCATATTCGCACTTACAATCGATAAGCGCGAATATATAACGCTTTGGCAAAAGCCTATCCGACAAACTGGTGTACTTGCTTGCTCGGTTGTGTTGGCGCTACTTTGGCAAATCAAAGCGGGGATTTTGCCCTATTTAAATATCCATATATTGGGGATCACCGCCATCACCTTAGTGCTTGGTTGGCGGTTAGCAAGTTTAAGTGCCCTACTTACCAGTCTCTTGCTACTTGTGTTTGGCACTATTCAGTCTTCTGAATTTGCCGAGTTTTATCTTTTTACTGCACTTCTGCCTATACTGGTTAGTTACGGCCTATTTGTATTTTGCTACAGCAAGCTACCAAGACATTTCTTTGTTTATATTTTTGTCTGTGCATTTTTATGCGCTGGCTGCATTGGCGCCTTCAAAATATTGTCGTCAGGTACTTATTACTGGCTAATTGATGCATACACATTCCAACAGTTATTAGATAACTATTTGTTTTATGCAACGCTGATTTGGTTTCCCGAAGCCATGTTGAATGGTATGGCAATCACTTTACTAATTACTTATAAACCCCACTGGGTTAAAACCTTTTATGATAAGGAATACTTAGATAAATGACGCTAATTTATCACTGTCCACTTTGTCAGGCTCCGTTAAATAAAACGGGAAATAGCATCTCGTGCGAGAAAAAACACCAATTCGATTTCGCTAAAGAAGGCTATGTTAATTTACTCCCTGTTCAGAACAAAAAATCAAAGCAACCCGGTGATAACTTAGATATGGTTCAATCACGTCGTGCGTTTTTTGCAACCGACCACTACCATTTTTTAAGACAAGAGATTGCCAACCTAATTTCACTATCTTCTCCTAAAACACTAGTTGATTTAGGCTGTGGCGAAGGGTTTTATACGCATTTATTTGCCAATGAGCTTCCCGATTGCGACGTATATGGACTCGATATTTCAAAATCAGCCGTTAAGTATGCGGCTAAGCGATATAAAGAGGCTAATTTTAGTGTTGCTTCTGCTAAACAAGCGCCATTTGCAAATGAAAGTATGGACTGTGTTGTTACCGTATTTGCCCCCGTTTTTGAACAAGAGTTACAAAGGCTGGTGAAGAAAACGGGTAAAGTAATTTTAGTAAACCCAGGCCCTAGACATTTATTTGAGCTTAAATCGTTAATTTACCCTGAAGTGAACTTACATACACATCCAGATACCCCAGCAGGGTTTGAATTAGTCCAACATCATGAGTTAGAGAAACAAGTTGAGATTAAAACAGAAATTATTGAGCACTTAATACAAATGACGCCATTTGCTTGGAAATTTAAAGAAAGTCACTATGACGCTTTAGGGGAAAAACAGAGTCATACAATTACTCTATCTTTTTATTTAAGCGAATATCAAAAAGTGTAAACAGTTCTATAAAACCCTCATCTTTTCAATTAAGTGATTTGCTGTGAGAGTTGGTATAACTAAAAAGAGCAGTTTAAAACTGCTCTTTCGTAAATGCTTTATCCATTTTCTCAAACATGTCTTTTAACAGTTTTGCCAAAGTTCGATAGGTGGGTCTTCGAGATTGTAATTGCATGGGCGCATCATAACCATTGGCCACCATCTTATTAAACAATTCTTGATACCAAGTGTTTAATGATGGATTCAGCGGCGTATCAGCGCGTTTCCCTAACCAAAGTAAACCTTGAGCAGGTAGAGATAAAAAGAAAAGCGCAATGGCTAAAGATTGAGGTACATACTGATTTCCCAGCCAATTGGTTTGCAATACTAAGGTGATCACAGCAAGTAGAGGCATCACACTGATTGCAAGTTCAGTGGCTTTAATGACTCTAAATTCTGCAAATATAGGCGCAAGCTCTTTGCGCATAGGCCATTCTTTGGCGTACTGTCGTCCAAGTTGCATTTGAGAAATGAGACTTTTTTGCATTAGGACTCCTACTAGAAGCTAACTATTCGGTCAAAATTGGAGTAAAATAATCAGTTAATACTGTCTATTATACCTTTGTATTACTGCGTAGCTTAAACCGCGACTTCGCTTTAAGCTTAATACGCATTTACTGTTATTGTCAAAATTGGAAATGCATATGCCCTCATCTCATGTACTGGTTTTAAATTGCGGAAGCTCTAGTTTAAAGTTTGCCATCATCGACACTGTGTCGGGTGACGAGCTTCTTTCAGGTCTTGCTGAACGTTTAGGCGAGCAAGATCCGCAAATCAAGTACAAGTTTAATGGTGACAAGCAACTGATCGCGCTATCACCAAACGATGCTCATCAAACTGCAATTGCAAAGTTAGTTGAACTAGTAAAGCAATTACAATTAGATTCAAGCCTAATTGCTGTTGGACACCGTGTTGTTCATGGTGGTGAGCACTTCACTAAATCTGCTTTAATCACACCAGATGTGATAGAAGCAATCACCAAGACTTCTTCACTTGCGCCACTGCATAACCCTGCTAACTTGCTTGGCATCGAAGCGGCGCAATCTGCGTTTTCTCATTTACCGCAAATTGCAGTGTTTGATACCGCATTCCATCAAAGCATGTCGCCAGAAGCTTTCTTATATGCGCTGCCATATACGCTTTACAAACAACATGGGATCAGACGCTATGGTTTCCATGGTACCAGTCATGCTTTTGTATCGGCAGAAGCTATCAAGACCTTAAACCTTGACGAAACAAACTCAAGGGTCATCAGTGCACATTTAGGTAATGGCTGTTCAGTTACAGCTATTAAAAATGGTAAATCGGTAGATACCAGTATGGGTATGACGCCTCTTGAAGGCTTGGTTATGGGCACCCGCAGTGGCGATATTGACCCAGGCATTTTCAACTATCTGACTGAGCAACTCAACTACTCAGCTAAACAAATAGATACGATCTTAAATAAAGAAAGTGGCTTACTGGGCATTAGTGAACTTTCAAATGATTGTAGAACCATTGAAGAGTCTGCGGCTGACGGGCATCAGCAAGCAGCACTTGCATTAGATATTTTCTGCTACCGTTTAGCAAAACAAATTGCTGCGTTTGTAGTGCCTTTAGGTGGGTTAGACGCATTGATTTTCACAGGGGGCATTGGTGAAAATTCAGATGTTATTCGCGCTAAGGTCGTTGCCCATTTATCTTTCTTAGGTTTAGAAATAGACAATGATAAAAACCTTGCGGCACGCTTTGGTTCTGAAGGTGTGATCACAAAGCAAACAGCGCCATGTGCCATTGTGGTGCCTACCAATGAAGAATGGATGATTGCCAACGATGCAGCAAACATTGCACAGGAGCAGAAATAATGAGCCGTAGGATTATGTTAATCCCCATCTCTACTGGGGTTGGTTTAACGTCTGTCTCTGTTGGTCTTGTGCGTGCGCTTGAGCAAAAAGCGGTAAAAGTAAATTTTTTCAAACCCATTGCTCAACCTCGTAAGGATGATATAGGGCCTGAGAAATCGACCGTTATTGTGCAACAAGGTTCAACCATTCAGCCTCCAATGCCTTTTGAACTAAGTTATGCAGAACAAATGATTGGTGATGGTAAAGGCAATGATCTACTAGAAGAAATCGTTGAGCGCTTCGAAAGTGCCATCAGTGATGATGAGGTTGCGATTATCGAAGGTATGGTACCTACTCGTCTTCAGCCTTATGCAGGTCGTGTTAACCGTGAAATCGCTCAAACACTTGGTGCTGATATCGTATTTGTATTAACCCCAGGTAATGACACGAACGAGCAGTTAGAAGATAGATTAGAAATTGCCTCAGGTAACTACGGCGGCATAGATCACAGTCGTGTACTGGGTTGTATTTTCAACAAAGTAAATGCACCGCTTGATGAAGAAGGTCGCGCGCGTGCTGATTTAGTTGACCAGCATGAACCTGAAGAACTTGAAAATGAAATGAACCGTCTGGCTTCATTGCCTATTTTCAGAAAACACCCGTTTATGTTGCTTGGCGCAATTCCTTGGGATTTCGATCTAGTCGCGCCACGTGTAGCAGACTTAAGTGATTACCTAAAAGCCGAAGTAATCAATGCCGGTGACATGGCTCATAGACGTTTACGCCGTGTCACCTTTTGTGCCCGAACGGTATCAAATATCTTGAATCACTTTACCCCGGGTGCGCTACTGGTTACACCGGGAGACCGCTCTGATGTATTAGTTGCAGCGTGTTTGTCAGCAATGAATGGCACTAAGTTAGGTGCGATTTTATTGACGGGCGGTTTTAAACCTGAACCGCGCATCATGACTTTATGTGAACAGGCGATGGAAACGGGTCTGCCGATTCTAGCCACTGAAGCTGATACTTGGCGTACATCTTTGTTGCTTCACAACTTTAATATGGAAGTACCAAGTGATGACGAACAACGTATTGAAAAAGTAAAAGAGCACAACGCTGCGAACATCGACTCAGATTGGCTAGATACTTTAGCCAAAGACGTTGCGAAAACGCGCAAGCTTTCTCCTCCAGCATTTAGATTCTTATTGACCGATTTAGCCCGTCAAGCAAAGAAAACCATTGTGCTTCCTGAAGGCAATGAGCCTCGCACAATTAAAGCCGCTGCAATTTGTGGTGAACGTGGCATAGCTAAAACTGTGCTATTAGGTGAAAGAGAAGAAATTGAGCGTATTGCGCTTCAACAAGGTGTAGAGCTCAACGAAAACGTTATAATTAAAGATCCGAATGAGATCCAAGATAGTTACGTAGCACCTATGGTTGAGCTTCGTAAGAACAAAGGTCTTACACCTGTGGTTGCTAAAGAGCAACTGCAAGACAACGTGGTATTAGGCACCATGATGCTCGCCGAAGACGAAGTCGATGGCCTAGTATCTGGTGCGGTGAATACCACAGCGAATACTATTCGCCCTCCTCTTCAACTCATTAAGACTGCGCCAGGTTCATCTTTAGTGAGCTCTGTATTCTTTATGTTACTACCTGATCAAGTATTGGTTTATGGCGACTGCGCGATTAACCCAGACCCAACTGCTGAGCAACTTGCCGATATCGCCATTCAGTCAGCTGACTCTGCTGCGGCCTTTGGTATTGAGCCGCGAGTTGCCATGATCAGCTACTCTACGGGTGAGTCTGGCCATGGTGCTGATGTAGATAAAGTGCGTGAAGCCACCAAAATTGCTCAGCAAAAACGCCCTGATCTTGAAATTGATGGCCCACTACAGTACGACGCAGCGATTATGGAAAACGTAGCTCGTAAAAAGGCTCCAAACAGTAAAGTTGCAGGTAAAGCAACGGTGTTTGTATTCCCTGACTTAAATACAGGTAATACGACTTATAAGGCAGTACAAAGAAGTGCAGAACTGGTAAGTATTGGTCCTATGCTGCAAGGTATGCGCAAACCTGTGAACGACTTAAGCCGCGGTGCGCTGGTAGAAGACATCGTTTATACGATTGCGCTTACGGCTATTCAGTCTAAGCAATTAGCAGATTAAACAGACTAAGTCTGTTTGTGCAATTGTAAAACTTAGCTAAGTGTTGAGGGTTTAACTTTTTAACACTTAGCTATACTATAGACATATAGCCCATTAAACATAAGCGACTATGTCAAAGCAAACATTACAATTGTTAAAACAGGACTTTTCAATACATAGCCTTGACGTTGACCAAACAATTCCTAACCAAGTGTTAGCGTGTGATATTTTCTTTATTTCTAAAACACTTGAAGAACTCTCTATTGTTTGCCCTTCAGATATTGAAATTGATAGTTTTGCCACTGAAGCACATTGGCGAGCATTAGAAGTAATAGGTCCACTTGGTTTTTCTTTAACAGGGATCATGGCCAATATATCTGGTGTTTTAGCTAATGCTAAAATCTCCATCTTTGCCATTTCTACCTATGATACTGACTATGTTTTAGTCAAAGAACAACAAATTCAAGACGCAATTAATGCGCTGAAAAAAGACGGATACACGGTTCTTTAATGCAGTTTTCTCAATCAGTTCCTTTTGCACCTATCAATGAAATTGTTGACCCAGTTTTACATCTCGCCAGTCCGTTTAGCGGCAAAGTACAATCTTTAAAACAGCACCCACTTGCCCTGTTTTCTTCTGGCATGATTGGAAGAGGCGTGACTGTAGAGTTGACCCAAGGAAAAGTTACCGCACCATTTGACGGTAAAATTGAACAAGTTAAACGCCATGGCTATGAGATTATACTGGTTGCAAAAAATGGCTTGAAGTTACTCATTCATATTCAGCCACCTTCAGAGCAAGCCAATACAAGTTTGCAAATAACCAGTGCCTTTGGCAAAAAAGAAGTCAAGCAAGGTGAATTACTTGCTTACTTCGAAACCACGCACCTAGAAAAACCACTGCTCGGCAGTTTGCTTATCGTTAACGCAGATAAATTAGGACCTTGCTTTTACCCATTGAAGCAAGTGCGTGCTGGGCTAGATCCACTCATTACAATTACTCAAAACCAGAATATTTAAGAGGCTCTTATGATCACTATGTATGGCATTCCGAACTGTGATACCATTAAAAAAGCAAAAAAATATCTTAGTGACAAGAATATTGAATTTACTTTTCATGATTACCGTAAAGATGGCGTTTCAGAAGAGTTAGTTGCTGAATTTTGCAAAAACTTAGGCTGGGAGCAAGTATTAAACAAACGCGGAACAACCTACCGTGCTTTATCAGATGATGAAAAGAGCAACCTATCTGAAGCATCTGCCATTACTCATTTAGTTACGGCTCCAGCGATGATCAAACGCCCTATTCTTGAGGTGAATGGTAAACTACACCTTGGTTTTAAAGCAGCCCAGTATGATGAGATTTTCGCTTAATGGGCAGTCAAAATAATACACCTCAACATTCTGAGGTTGTTTCACTAGCCCAAGCATTGATCCAAAAGAAATCAGTGACCCCTGAAGATGCTAACTGCCAAGCCTTAATGAACGAGCGTTTAGCTAAACTTGGTTTTAACATTGAAGAGCATTTTTTTGTCGATACATTAAATACTTGGGCAAGGAAAGGCACTGATAGCCCACATTTTTGCTTCGCAGGTCATACTGATGTTGTGCCTACAGGCGATGAGAATGAATGGCAACATCTTCCTTTTGACGGTGTCATTGAAAATGGCATATTACATGGCCGTGGTGCCGCTGACATGAAAGGGTCACTGGCGGCTATGGTGGTTGCCACTGAGCGGTTTGTAGAAAAGCACCCTGATCATAAAGGCTCTATTTCGTTTCTAATTACATCGGATGAAGAAGGTCCTTTCATTAATGGCACCACAAAGGTAGTCGATCTACTTGAAGCCAGAAATGAAAAAATCGACATGTGTTTGGTCGGTGAGCCGTCTTCTCGTGACCGACTCGGTGATGTAGTCAAAAATGGCCGTCGAGGTTCTTTAACAGGACATTTAACTGTAAAAGGCAAACAAGGCCACGTTGCATATCCTCACTTAGCGCATAACCCTATTCATGCGGTGTCTCCTGCTTTGGCAGAGCTGAGTCAAACTGAATGGGATAAGGGCAATGCGTTTTTCCCAGCAACCAGTTTTCAAATATCAAACATTCAAGGCGGCACTGGCGCATCTAACGTCATTCCTGGCAGTGTGTATGTGCAGTTCAATTTTCGTTTTTCAACAGAATCAACGGCTGAACAGCTACAACAACGCGCAATCGCAATTCTAGATAATTTCGGTTTAGAGTACGACTTAAACTGGATTGTAAATGGCCTACCATTTTTAACTGAGCCTGGTGAATTGCTTGATGTAACTTTGGCTGCCATCGAAGAAGTAACCGGTTTACCGAGTACACCAGAAACAACTGGCGGCACATCCGATGGTCGTTTTATTGCGCAAACGGGCTGTAAAGTTATAGAGCTCGGGCCAATTAATGCAACCATACATCAAGTTAATGAACAGGTTAGCTGTGATGATTTAGACAAACTGGCTTTAATTTACGAGAAGATACTCGAGAAGTTACTTAGCTAATGACTTTATCTGATATGGCCGCTTGCGCTTGCGGCCTTTCTGAAGCGCATTTGGCCGAATACAAAGGCAAACAACTTCATCAAGGGATCGTCAAAGATTTTCGAGCTCTAGAATTAGCCGCTAAGCATGCAGGGTTTGATTTAGAAATTGCATCTGCTTATCGAAGCTTCGAACGTCAATCGCTTATCTGGAATAACAAGTTTTTAGGTAAGCGCCCTATTTTAAATGAGAATAACGAACCTGTTGACATTGCTAACCTCTCAGAAATCGAGACTATACAAGCCATTATGCTTTTCTCGGCAATGCCTGGAGCGAGCAGACATCACTTTGGCACTGACCTAGATGTATTTGCACCTAACCTATTAAAGCCCAGTCAAACATTACAACTCGAGCCATGGGAGTATCAGCTTAATGGGCCATTTTATACGCTTAATACTTGGTTAGACGAGAACTTGTCTAAGTTTGGCTTTTATCGTCCCTATGAAGAGTTTAGAGGTGGCGTAGCTGAAGAACCTTGGCATATAAGCCACGTTAACTACAGCAATAAATTAGTTCAACATCAAAGTTCAGAGAATATAATTACAGCACTCAAATATTCTAATGTGTTAGGCAAAGCTTCCTTGATTAAGCATATGCCCAACTTATATAAACAATACATTGCTAATGTATGCCTGCCATAACTATAGTGTTTTGAAGGCAACAAGGCCTAGTGGGCTTTTAATACACTTGATAAATGCTTAAAAAACTCTTCTTTACCAAATAACTTCGCGTCTAACTCGTTAATGACTAGGCGCATTTGGATACGAGTTTTTACTTTAAAATAACTAAACCTGACCTCATTATCAGCATAGATAGCACAATGAATTTTTAAGGGATGCTCCCCCATAATTTCAATATTTGTGTTTTTTTGAGAGTCTGTAAGCTTAGTGCAAATTGGTACTAAGCTATTTGAGCTGATTAATTCACATAGAAAATCTAACTGTTCATTGGCTTTGCTGATTATATTAAGCGACATATTAATTATTTTTATTAAATCTATTGAACAATATTAAACCAACTTAGTTAAAATTGCTTTGATCTTAGTTAAAGTATGTTTGTGATTAAAAACTCTGAATCTAAGCCATTCATTGTCCACTCAAATTCATCATCAAGTGTTTTATTTAAAAGCACTTTACCTAAGGGTGAGGAAGGCGTAATTACCCAAACAATTAGATCTTTTATGTGCAACTTCAAGCCTCCTTCTGCAGGAGCCATAAAGTACCAGTAAAGGTTTTCATCTGCACTTTCACAGCACACGAGACTACCAACAGTTATCGTTTTAGATGGCACTAAGGTATATATCTCATCAAATGCCTTAATAGCTCTATGCGCTTCGTCTACACGCTCGCTTTGACCTTGTGCTAAATAGGCTGACTCTATGCTTAAAGAGTCATACTGAGTTTCTGCGGCACTTTGCTCGTGTGTTGCATCTTCTCTTGCAGAGTTTGCAGCTTGTGTTGCTTCTTGAAGTTTCGCTTGCAGAGCAAACTTAAGATGCTCAATGAAATGTTGTTTATTCATATAGATAATGGGCTGTAAAAAACAGCCCATTATCTATTAATTAAAAGAGTGATTCAAATGTACTATCAGGGAACAATATACCTGGTATACCTCTCACTGTTTGAATGTCGCCAACTTGCTTATCACCCAAATAGTAACCACCGGTATAGTTTTTACCTTTCTTTTTCAAGTCAAGCCAATAACCATGCTCCCCGCGAGCAACTAAGTTGATGTTATCCCCTGCTGTTCGTAAAACAATTTCCATCACTTTGTTATTGTTTAATATGAAAACGTCACCTTGATTGAGTTCAGATAACATATCTGGATCGCCAATAAACTGCAGTCTCAGATCCTTACCACCATTTAGCTCTAGCCCTAATTCAATCCCGAATGCAAGGTTTGCAGAATCGACCGTAAACGGTGTTCTTTCATTTGCATAAACCTTAATTGGAATAAGCTGACTGGCCGTTGTTAACGATGCATTAGCAGCAAAAGAAGTGACGATTGTGTCTAACTGCTCTTCAATGAGCTGACGCTTCACCTGTAAATCAACTTGCCCTTTTAACTCGGCGTTAGGCTGGTTTAATGTAACGGTACCTTTGAAAATGCCATCCCCTGTTGTGCTATCAGAGTTATTTGTATCAATTGTGCCATCAAGCTCCAAAGATATATCGGATAAATCCAAAGTAAGAGTAAGCTCTCCCTTCGAAATTTTAGCAACACCACTGCCTTCAATCTTATCGCCTAAAGACGCACTTTTACGCCATGTAGGCATTACCACGTCCATTTCGATATCGAAACCTTCCCTTACACCTGATACTTTCCATGTAAAAGGACCATCTGAATAGTTAATAACTAGCCCTTCTACTGTATAACGACCAGGAAAACTATCTTTTGCAGGCGAGACTTCTAATACGGTATCTAAAATCGCCGTTGAAAGTAACTCTATTGCTCTTTCTGCGTCTTTATTAATAAGCGCTTCGACTTCATTAAATCTAGTCGTTAACTCATCACTATATTTTTCATCTTGAAGCCTCAACACTCCAACTGCTTCACGGATCTGAACCAATAACGCTTTCTTTCTGTCACTATCGAAATTATTCTCGGCAGGCAAAGCTGTTGGATTAAACAAGCTGTTCAATCTCGCATTTACCATTGATGATTGACTGGCATACAGGGCACTGACTCGCTTATCTAAAAGCAAAGTTCTTAGGTAACCATTTGCCAAACCTTTATAGCTTGACCAAGACGCGTCTTGCGGATCATTCATCGCTAAATCATAAGAAGATGCATATGTACTAGTTGCCTCTCTTGCACGATGCTGACTAATCACATCCGCATAACTGATTGCATCTGATATAAACTCCGCAGTCAATGACTGGCTCTGATTACTATGAGTTAAATGATAAACTGGCGTACTTGTGAGACTTAACTTATTGTTTGCCAAACCTCGTTCAGCCATTAGTGTCGCAAATGGAGAGAAGATAATCTTATTCAAACCAGCGACAGTGAAAGCGGATGCTTTGTGCTCTAAACCTGCTGTTAAAGGCTCTGCAAAATCGATTTCATTATTACCATTTAAGTCATTAGGATCATTTCGAAGCGAGCGACCACACCCGGCTTGCAGTGGGCAAGTAATTTGCTGATCTGATGGTGTGTAAGTAAATAAGTATTTATTTTGCTCATCTAAAGATATCTTAAAGCTGGTGATATCTGCCACATCTTCATTAGAAACTGAACCAGTAGACAAGTTAACTATGTTTAAACTGCCTACCTTAGAAATAAAATCTGGTACATAGAATTCAATTTCTGACTTTTCTAAAACCTCTTCTATTTCTGGTACTGAAGTCTGTTGCTCTTCGTTTTTACTGGAGCCACAACCTGCTAGTAGAGCAACTACTAGAGCCGAAATAAACGTTTTCTTCATAACTCTACTCTAAAAATCTTTTCTTAAAACCCAAGATAAATTGGCATAATTGGCATTGTCTAAGTCAAAACTATCTGTTTTGAATGCGAGCTCAAAATACTTATTTGCAATACCTAGTTGCACTGCTTTACTGTGAGATTCAGCGCCTGCAAAGACGCGCCAATGATCCCAAAAGCCATATTTAACTGATAGCTGATTGAATGTGTCTTTGTTGAACTTTCTCGTAGCGAGTTCAAAGCCAATTTTGTCACTATATTGATAATGTACATTTACATAGTAGCGAGGGTCATGTTCTAGAGTATGTGTAATTTCTCTACTATAAGCACTGGTGTTAAGTTGAACAGTTGGTGTTGTAGAGATAGTGCCATCGCTATTTTCTGTGAAAGGTATATCGGTTGTAAAACCTTTCACAAATCCACTGCCTTCATACTCGACTTCATACATTAAATCTTTTACTAATGCACTCACTTTGAGGTCATCATTTACTTGCCAAGCAAACCCTAGGTCAAAGCTGTACCCTTTACCACTTGGTTTTTCAGATGGCGTAAACTCTTTAAACAGGACATCTTTAGAAAAATAATAATCTGTTTTCAAAGCACCTTGTACTTCGCCACTGTAAATCGTGCCATCTACAACTCCATCTTGAAAGTGTGCACTTTGGAAAAATGTCATCTTAGGTGCAATAACAATAGATTTATTCAAGAGTTCCAAGTCGTATGAAATATACACACCATGAGACGTACTTTGCTTACCTTTTAAATAATATCGATAGTTGCGGTCTTCAAAAGTTAAATCATTCTTTTCTATGTGTGTATAAAGTGCAGTATCTGGGTCAAATTCCAATACATAATCAAAGCGACTTTGAATACCCACACCAACGCCGATATGCTTAACACCTAATTCAAAGGTGTTATAAGTAAATGCACTATCCCCGCTTTCTAGAGGCTTATCAAAGTCATCTAAAAAAGCTTTTACTGGTTGCGCTTCGGTATAAATCTCAGAGCTAAAGTTATGGTGAATAGAGATTGGGTCTTTTGCTGCAAACGCTGACGTAGCAAACAATAATGATAAAACTACAGGTAATTTTTTTATTTTCATATTTGTACTTCTAAAACAAAAAAGGGAAAGGTAGCCCTTTCCCTTGTTAACAGCAGTTACTATTAATTAGACTTACCTAAGAAGTCAATATCAGTGTAATCAATGGTTACCCCATCAATATAGATGATCTTAAAGCCGTTGGTTATCTCTCTGATAGCACCGGCTGACGTTCTCTCTTTACCTTCGACACCATTGTAAAGAGTAACTTCACCTTCTAATGGGCCTACTTCACTTACTAGATCGACTTTAAATTCGTAACCATTAAAGTTCAATAAGTTAACGTCAAATGTACCAATATCTGTATGGATATCATCGTATTTCACGTCAAATATTGCTCTAAACTCTGTTTGTTCAGTAATACCTTCCACTTTGAAATCTGCGTGTTCAATTACATCACCTGATGAGAATAGGCCCTTTGAGTTTCCTTCAGAATCTTCACCGTAGATATAGTACTCAACAATTCCGTCAAAGCCATACTGACCGTCGATAAATTCAGCAACATTGAAGGAAGCTACTTTTTGTACTTCAAGGTCAGAAAAATCAGGATTTTTTACTGCAACATCTTTGTTTAAAGCAATGTATAAACAAGAGGCATTTCCTGTGAAACTATCTTCAACCCCACTAATTGGTGCTTCATAGAAGCCTTTTTCATCTCTGATATACAAGCCATTTGCAAAACTTGCACATTGTGAAAGAGATTCAGTATCCTGCGGCATAACTAACTTCTGACCACTTTCAGTTATTAAGTTGCCTGACCAAGTTAATGCAATTGTACTATCGTCAGCGCCACTTAAAATAGTGCCAGTAAGTTCAATCTTCTGACCATCTGAAGCGTTTTCAAACACGAACCATAGATCTTTGTTATCAGTATCTAAATCATATGAGTAACTCCAATCTGGGTATTTATCAGAAGTACCTGATTGTTTACCTGTATCAAAAGTGCCTTTATCTACGATATCTTCGACTACGTTCAACATTACTTCACCAAAGTCATAGATAGCACTTGCTCCGTCTTTAGTTACAAAGCTTACCGTTACAACTTTTTCAGTTCCTTCACGTGCAATATCTGAGTGCCCTTCTCGAACAACAAAATCATCACGTTTTGCTTCTGCATTCGATTTAAGTGAGTCAAGCTCTTCATCAAGTTTGTCTTGTTCAAGCTGACCTTTCGCGAGCTTAGCTTCAGCATCTAACTCTTTTACCTTGATCAATAGCTCATCCGCGGTTAAATCCGCAACAGCTGAAATAGAAGGTGTGTCGTCTGCGCCTTTTAAGGTTGCATCAAATGCTTGGGCATCAGACAAAGCTTGTGCAGCTATAGTTGAATAACTATTTACTGCCTGCTGATACTCTTCAAACTTGACCATAGCTGATAATATGGAATCAATAGCAACTCGTGCGGTTTCTGATGACGTTATCGCATTGTAATCAGTAATTGCTTGAGTATAAGCATCTTCAAACTCTGTTTTACGGCTACTATACGTGGTTTGCGCAACTACAGCTTCACTTAATGACTTGTCAGCAGCTTCTCGAGCTTCTTTGATTGTTTTTGACTTATCTTGGAAGCCAGTGATTTTCTCATCACGGGTATCTTGTTCTAAGGCGGTTAAAGCATTAGATGACAATTCATTAAGCTCTTCTGCTTTTGCTAAAAGCTCAGCTGGTGTTAGCTCACCGTCTTGTGCTGGAGCTGTTCCTCCTAACAATGTCACATAATTTTGTACTGCATCTAACGCGGCTTGAGAAGAATCACGGTAGTTAGATGTAACATCCATGTACTCTGCGAATTTAGCCTCGGCATTTTCTAATGCAATCACTGCTAACTGCGCTGTTTCAACATTGGTAATCGCATCAAATGCTTCAACGGCCTTGTTATAAGCTTCCTCAAATGCACTGAGCTTTTCTTGATAAACAACTTGGTCTTTCTCTGCTTGTTCAACCGCTGCTTCGGCAGCCATTTTAGCTGCATCGACTAATACATCAAATTCTTTGGCTTTTTCAGTTGCCTTTTCAAGTTCACTCAATATTTCAGCGCTAACTGCTGGTATTTGAGTAAGTTGTTCGTTAATTGCGTCTACCAACTTTTGAGCAGACTCTGTAGTTTCTAAGTATTTATTGTTTTGATCTGATAATGCTTTTGCAGCACTATAAGTGGCTTCAGCTTGGCTTAAATAGTTTGTTAAAGCACTATTTAGGTTATCTTGAACCTCTTGTGAAAACTCTTCTGTAAGGGCAGTTGCAGCTATAAAGTAGGCTGTAACTAGCGCTTCAGAGTTTGCGTTAGCACCTTGAGCTTGTACATCTGCTAAAGTAGCTTTGACTGAAATAACTTTACTAAACTCATCAGTCGTACGCGCATTTAAAGTATCTACAGTCTCCTTTAGCTGCGCATTAAGTTCATCGTTTTCTTTTTGAGTTTGATATTGCTGCTGAAGTTCAACTGCCTCAGCCCTCAGAGTTGTCAATGCTTGTTCGGCCGTATTGATTGCCTCGCCTGCTGTTGATGCTTCTGAAACTAAATTGGTTGCAGTTTCAACAGTACTAGTCGCGTCTTCCACATCTGTCTGTTGCGCATCTGCTTCGGCTTTATACGCATCTGCTGCGACTTTTGCTGCAAGTGCAAGTTGCTCAAACGTCGAAGCTGCAGCTGTCACTGCACCTTGTAAATCTTCCAACGCGGTATCAATGGCGGAAATTGCACTTGTTGCTGAATCCAAGTTATCAATCGCGTCTTTAGCACTTTGAGCTGACTGCTGCTTAACTGTAAATGCTTCAAAAGCTGAATCATATACACTTGATTGAGCTTCGGCTGCTGTATTTGCATCTTTTGCAGCGACTTTTTTACCCTCTAATACCCCACCAAATGCTTCTAGTGCAGCTTCAGCAAATGCAACATGGGACGTTGATGACTCATTAACGCTTGTAAACGAGGTTTGTAAGCTTGTAATTCGAGCCTTAGCACTAACGACTATATCTAAAGTATCTTGGAATTTGTCATTCGCTTGAACCAATGCTTGAGCACGGGTCTCGTAACCAAGCAGTTTACCTGTTTGTTCATTCAAAACAGCAGTTGATGAAGGCATTGAATCTGTACCATCTATAACCAGAGTTTGATATTTTTGCCTTAATGATATTGCCTTACTGTAGAATGCGACTGCAGAGTCTTTATCAGCAAACTCATCACTTTCTGGGCGTAAACTTTCTAATTCATCAACAAGCGCGATTAGTGAAGTCGCAGTGTTTGCAACATCATCGATAGCACGATTGCTTTCAACAAGGAGCTCTAACAGTTCTGTATTTTCAGCATTTCTCTGAGCTTCTTCATCAATGTATTTTTGCTTTTTGGATTCAGCACTTGTTTTTAACGCTTCTAATGCAGCTCTCTGTTCACTTTCAAATTGTAAAGCATTGGCTGCTTCGGTTTGTAAATTTGCGATTGCATCAACTAAAGTCTTAGCCTCTTCCAATTTCTCATTTTGGGCTATTGCTTCTGCATTAAAAGCTGCTGCAGACGCAGCACCAGCAGTTGCGATTTGTTCAAAATTAGTTGCTGCAACTTTGAGCGCATCTAAGCTTTCGATTGCTGATGCTATTTTTGAAATTGCTGCGTCTGCAGACTCAATACCAGTAATATCTGATTCTGCATTTGTTGCTTCTGCAGAGAGTGGCGTATAAATTGCCTCTACATCCGTGTATTTGTCTTTTTCTTGAGCAATATTTTCAATCGCTTTATTTGCAGTCTGCTCTAAAGCTTCTAATATTGTCGCAAACTGCTGCACAACAGAAGTAGCCGTACTAAATTGTGTTTCAGTATCCGTATTTAGAGAATCATTAACCGTATTGGCTGCTGAAATTGTAGCCGTTAAGGTATTTACTAGATCAAGTGTTGATTGATATTTAGTATTTAAAGCAACCAGCGCATTTGCTCTTGTTAAAAGAGCTGCTATAGCTTCAGATTGAGCTGTTAAAATTTCAGACAAGGAGTCTGTGTCTTGAGAACCGTTTACAACTTGAACAAGGTACTTTTCGCGAAGAGTTTGAGCTGCAGTAAAGTAAGCGATGGCATTAACTTTTTCTTCAATATTTTCACTTAAACTTACAACCTGCTGTAACTCGATAAGCAAGTTACCTTGAGATTCAGTAACAGACTCTAGTATCACTGCAACTTCGTTTATGTCACCAATAAGAACATTATTAGCGGTATCATTCTCATCATTACCTAAGTTGTCTAACTTATCTTTTACGTCTTCAACGTCTTCTTTAAGGTCATCTTCATTAGTTCCACTATTTTCAACAGCTTTATCTTTAGACTCTTTTACTGTCGATGCCGCTTCTTCAACTTCATCTTCAGAAACACCCGCATCTACAAGTGCCTTTTTAAGCGCTTCATCGTCACCAGAAACTGCAGCAATTAGGATTTCACCTGCGCTTTTCGCTTCTTTTTTAACTTCTGTAAAAGTTTCACTTTGATCTAGAGAATCTTGTTCAAGATTAGTATTTAAATCCTGCAATACCTCATCAACAGACTTGCCCGCTTTAGTTGCGACTACTTGAATAGATGCTGCAACTTGGATCAAAGTTAATGTCGATGCATCAAGTGTGTCTTCGCTGTCAACATCGGTGAAATCAACTGCACCACCTAACGATATATCACCAGTTAGACCTGCAACTAAAGACGTATCGCCTACCAGGGCTTCTAAAACTTTCACACTCGCTGCACTAACATCTGTTGAGTCAATCTGCTTTTCAGATGCCGCTTTAAGTAGAATCTTGGCTGCTGTAGAAGTAAAAACAGTTACGTTAGCTTTATATTGGTTATTATCACCATCTGCGAATTGAGGTTGTGACTTTGAACTTGCAGCCGTTGGCTTGTTGATAAGCTTAACTACAGAAAGTTCAACATCATCTTTATACCATTCGCCAAATTCAATCTTACCGTTTCCATTACCTTCAATGTCCTGGCCTTGACCACACCCTACAAACGCATCACATTTAACTAACGCATCGCTATCTTTCGTTGCTTTGACTGTGATATGTAAAGGACCTGAAAACGACTCGTCTACTACAATAGAGTAAAGACCTTTAGCATTTGTTTTTAATTCTGCAGGATTATCCGCTAATAGTGCTTCAGTCGCTTTTTGCTGAGCTTCTTCTTCCGTGGTTGCTTTGCCTGTGACACTGACTTCACCTACTTCTGTACGATATGCAACATCTACTAAATCACCTGATTCATTAATTGTCTGAACAGATACAAGCGCACCATTCAAAATACCTTTTACTGCCTTACCAGATACTGTGACATTAAAGTTTGCAGTTTGGGTAACTTCTTTTTGGATAGGCTCAGGTGGGTTAACAACCTTTACATTATTATCGTTATCACTAAAACAGCCTGTTAAACCGAGAGATAACGCAACTGAAGTTGCGATAGGTGTTATCTTGTTAAGTCGCTTTGCCATTAGGTAGGTCTCCTTAAATAGCCTTATGCTTATTATTCTTATTGAATTCTAGTTGTTATTAATAAAACAGCTAATCAAAATAAAGCTAATCACTAATAAATGAAGACCAATATACGTAATCTTATTTACAATGTCATTGCAAAAAGCCGGCTTTTGTAAAAAAATATAAAAAAAATTAACAATTTTAGAATGAGCTAGAATCTTGTTATTTTGGAAGTAAAAGTGTGATCGTAGATAGGTTTTCTTGTCCCTCAAAAGTAATGCTTATCTGCCAAAGCATGGTTTCTGTTTCGCAAATACCAATCATTCCTTCAGCTTTATAGACTCCCTTTGCAATAGGTCTAAAGAACAACGGAATATAACCCATATTCATTGACACGCCTTCGATAATAGAAGTATTTAGGTTTATTCTATTTTCAGTTGGCATTTTGAGATAAACGTTGAATGGCGTTTCTTCAGTTATGTGTTCTCCATCTATCCATAACATTATCTTTCCATCCTGCTCACAGAAAAGATTTTGGCTACAATTTTTTGGAATTCGATAACTTTCACTATTTTCTGAACTTTCATGTATAATTGTATCCGTGTCTGAGCAGGCAACTGTTGACAGACACAAAACCAATAGAAAAGCATGAAAATTAATACGTGACATAATGTTTTTTAGTGTGAGTAAAGAGGAACTATCATAAGCTTTTTATTTCATCGCCGCTATTAAACTAATTTCAAATTTAATTTTGAGATGTAAAATTTGATTGATGTCATGATTTCATTTCTTTTGGGTATCTTTTTTTTTGCAAAAAAATTACTATTACCATGCAAAAAAAAGGGTTTCTCAAGCTTGTTTTTTAAGCGTTTTTATTAAAATTTAAGCGTCTGAAGACAAACTTGTGAAATAAATAATAGGGCCTGCTTGCAGGTAATTCATTTCTAATCGCAACAATTGCAGCGGAATCCAGAAAATGAGCCAATCAGTAGCATCACAATCTGAGTACAACTACACGGTTGTACGCCAATTCGCTATCATGACAGTGATTTGGGGCATTGTTGGTATGGGTGTAGGTGTGCTTATTGCAGCGCAGCTCGCTTGGCCGGCTTTGAACTTTGACACTCCATGGTTAACTTACTCTCGACTTCGTCCGTTACATACGAACGCTGTTATTTTCGCATTTGGTACTAGTGCGCTATTTGCAACATCTTATTATGTTGTACAACGTACCTGTCAAACGCGTCTTTTCTCTGACAAACTAGCCGCTTTCACCTTCTGGGGTTGGCAAGCTATCATTCTTGCAGCAGCTATTACACTTCCTCTTGGTTACACAAGTGGTAAAGAATATGCTGAGCTTGAGTGGCCAATCGATATCGCTATCGCGGTTGTTTGGGTAAGCTATGCAGTGGTATTCTTCGGTACTCTTATTAAGCGTAAAGTATCTCACATCTATGTAGCTAACTGGTTCTATGCCGGTTTCATCATTACTGTTGCTGTTCTTCACATCGTTAACAGCATGGCAGTTCCTGTATCTCTAGGTAAATCTTATTCAATTTACGCAGGTGCAGTAGATGCGATGGTTCAGTGGTGGTACGGTCACAACGCAGTAGGTTTCCTACTTACAGCTGGTTTCTTAGGTATGATGTACTACTTCGTACCAAAACAAGCGGGTCGTCCTGTTTACTCTTATCGTTTATCGGTCGTTCACTTCTGGGCACTTGTTTCTCTTTACATTTGGGCCGGTCCTCACCACCTTCACTACACAGCTCTACCTGACTGGACTCAGTCTTTAGGTATGGTTATGTCTGTGATTCTATTCGTTCCATCTTGGGGTGGTATGATCAACGGTATCATGACGCTATCTGGCGCATGGCACAAACTCCGTACTGATCCTGTTCTTCGTTTCTTAGTTGTTTCACTGTCTTTCTACGGTATGTCAACGTTCGAAGGTCCAATGATGGCTATCAAGTCTGTTAATGCATTATCACACTACACAGATTGGACAGTTGGTCACGTACACTCAGGTGCACTTGGTTGGGTTGCGATGATTTCTATCGGTGCAATTTATCACCTAATCCCTGCACTATTTGGTCACGGTAACATGTACAGCGTTAAGCTAGTTAACACGCATTTCTGGTTGCATACTGTGGGTGTAGTTCTATACATCGTAGCAATGTGGATCTCAGGAGTTATGCAAGGCCTAATGTGGCGTGCAGTTAACTCTGACGGTACGTTAATGTACAGCTTCGTTCAATCTCTTGAAGCATCTAAGCCTTTCTACATCATGCGATTTATTGGTGGTGTATTCATTGTAGCGGGCATGCTAGTTATGGCATATAACGTTTACCGTACAGTTGCAGCAAAGAGCGGTTCTTTAACTGCTGACGCTAATACTCAAATGGCTTAAGTGGGGTGTAATGTATGAACAATAATAACTCTACCAACAAACATGAGATTGTAGAAAAGAACGTTGGTCTTATGGCTATCCTAACTGTTTTCGCAATCAGCTTTGGTGCACTTGTAGAAATTACTCCACTAATGTTCCAAAAAGATACGACTCAACCAGTTGACGGTTTACGTCCTCTAACTGCGCTTGAAATGGAAGGTCGCGACATTTATATCCGTGAAGGTTGTTACAACTGTCACTCACAAATGATCCGCCCTTTCCGTGACGAAGTTGAGCGTTACGGTCACTACTCTGTAGCTGGTGAATCAGTATGGGATCACCCATTCCAATGGGGTTCTAAACGTACTGGCCCTGATCTAGCTCGTGTAGGTCAACGTTACTCAGATGACTGGCATTATGCGCACTTAATGGACCCACGTTCAGTGGTTCCTGAGTCAAATATGCCTGCTTATCCTTGGTTAGATGAAAATGTACTAGATGGTAAAGACACAGCTAAGAAGCTTGAAGTATTCAAAGGGTTTGGCGTGCCATACACCGATGAAGACATTTCAGGCGCGGCAGAGGCAGTAAAAGGCAAGACAGAAATGCAAGCCCTAATTGCTTACTTGCAGCAACTTGGCACACACTTGAAGTAATTTGATATGGATTACGGCACATACAGAGGCATTTTGACTCTGGTAATTTTGGTACTATTTATTGTGATAGTTGTGTGGGCATACAGCAAGCGTACAAAAAATCGTTTTGACGATGCGGCTAATGCCATTTTCGAAGATGAAAAGAAACACAACAGCACAATCTCTAATGAGGAAAAGGAGTCTGAAAAATGACTAGCTTTTGGAGTATTTGGGTCATTGTATTGACCATCGCATGTTTGGCTATTATTTTCGGCCTTCTGCTTTGGAACCTGAAAAACTATACGGGTGTCAAAGAAGGTGAAAGTTGTGGTCATGAGTTTGACGGCATTGAAGAATTAAACAATCCATTACCTAAGTGGTGGTCTTATTTGTTCTTTGCAACTTTTGTTTGGGCAGTTTACTACCTAGCAATGTATCCTGGTCTTGGTAATTTCCAAGGTTTCTTGAAGTGGACTAGTTCTAACCAAGGTGTAACTTCTGTTGAAGAGTCTAAGCAAGCCACTGCTGCTGCAAAAGCAAACGGCGAATGGGTACAATTAGACCAAGAGTATGTTGCAGCTGATGAACGTTTTGGTCCTATCTTCCAAGCGTTTGCTAAGCAAGACATCGAAACACTTGCTACAAACGAAGAAGCACTAGAGATCGGTCAACGTCTATTCGCGCAAAACTGTTCTCAGTGTCACGGTTCTGATGCTCGTGGTGGTATGGGCTTCCCTAACCTAACTGATAACGATTGGTTATACGGCGGCAAACCTGACCAAATCAAAGCAACGCTACTACACGGTCGTGTAGCAGCGATGCCTGGTTGGAAAGACGCACTTGGTGAGCAAGGCATTAAAGAAATGACTGCTTACGTATTAAGCCTTTCAGGTCGTAAAGTTAACCAAAAAGATGCTGACGCAGGTAAAGCTAAATTTGCAATGTGTGCAGCGTGTCATGGTATGGATGGTAAAGGTTCAGTTGCTCACAATTTACCTTTTGGTGCACCAAACCTAACTGACAACATTTGGTTGTACGGTGGTTCTCAGCGCGCAGTTGAAGAAACATTAGCGAACGGCCGCGCGGGTGTAATGCCAGCTTGGAAAGACATTTTAGGTGAAGAAAAAGTTCACCTATTAACTGCATATGTTTATAGCTTATCTCAGAAAAAATAAGCGATTAGCTAAGATTATTTGAGATCAAAAAAGCCTCCATTTGGAGGCTTTTTTTTAGGTATTTATTGTCAAATAAGATAATATAGCGACACAGTTTTTTATCTTTGAGCACGCTATGAACCCTACCCCTTGGTATAAGAATTTTTGGCCTTGGTTTTTAATGTTTTTCCCTGTTGCGACAATAGTTGCCTGTATTGGTTTAGTTGTTTTCGCTGTTGGTAATGGTCCTGATATGGTTGTGGATGATTACTACAAAAAAGGCAAAGCAATAGATTTAGAGCTCAGTAAATTTAATAAAGCAAAAGCATTGTATTTACATGGTGATTTAGATGTCAGTGAAGAGAGTGTCAGCTTTGCTTTCACCAAAGGTGACTACAGTAAAGTTACAGCGATTAAAGCGTCTTTTTATCATCGCACAATTAAAAAACATGATTTCAATGTTACCTTGTTAGCAAATGCATCTGGCAGCTACACAGCATTATTAGAAAATGTTCAACCTGGTGCATACACCATCTTCTTAGAGCCAATGGATAATACTTGGAAAATGAAAGAAGATTTGCTAATTCCAACAACCGAAACTGTAAAAGTCTCACCTGAATATAACAAATCACTGAAGTAACTCTATGTCTAATTCTTGTTTTCATTGCCTAGAGCCTATTCCTGCAGGTTTTAATGACCATGTTCATTATGAAGGGAAAGATGAATCGGTTTGTTGTATCGGATGTAAAGCGGTTGCTGAAACGATTATTTCTCAGGGTATGACCGACTATTATAAGTTTCGAACAGAAACAGCGGGCAAAGTTGACGCACTAGTACCTGAACAATTAACGCTGATCAAAAGTTATGACAATCAAGAAATACAAGAAGACTTTGTTACTTCACATGGCAACTTATCCGAAGTATTACTCAGTGTCGAAGGTATAAGCTGTGCTGCTTGTGCATGGTTAATAGAAAAGCAGTTATTAGCAATTAAAGGTGTAGCAAGAGTCGATGTAAATACTTCAACATATCGTGCCATGATTTTATGGGATAAAGAAAAAGTCCTCCTAAGCGATATTATAAAAGCTTTAATGGAAATTGGTTATAAAGCTTATCCTTTCCAAGCTGATGATGAAGCAAATCAAAAACAAGCTACTGCAAAGGCTTATATTCGCCGTTTAGGTGTAGCTGGTCTTATGACCATGCAAGTAATGATGTTCGCTTTTGCTATGTATTTCGGCATGTTTTCTGGCATGGAAGAAGACTTCGAGCAATATTTCAGATGGATAAGCCTAGTACTTGCTTCGCCAGTTATCCTCTACTCAGCACTTCCCTTCTTAACCAATGCCGTTAAAGGATTAAAAGCGAAACAGCTAAATATGGATCTACCTGTTTCTCTTGCAATATTTGGAGCATATGGGGCCAGTGCTTATGCAACTGTCATGGAAGTGGGCGAAGTTTACTTCGAATCTATATGTATGTTTACCTTTTTACTCCTTCTGGGCAAATATCTTGAGTTTAGAGCCAGACTTAAAGCATCAGAATTCACTGCAAACCTGCAAAAGCTTTTACCTTTAACGGCTAGAAAACTTTTAGACGATGGGACTGAAGACGTCGTTGCTGCTCGTAACCTCAAATTAAATGACAGAGTACTTATTAAGGCCGGCGAAACTATTGCAGCAGATGGTATTGTTATCGATGGCAGCAGTACAGTTGATGAGTCTATGATGACAGGTGAGCATCTACCTGTTAAAAAACAAGTAAACAGCCAAGTATTTGCGGGTACGGTCAATCACGATGGTCTAATGACCATTGAAATCAACAAAATTGGCCAAAATACGCTGCTGAATCAAATCATTCGTTTGCAACATAATGCGTTAAGCAAAAGACCAAAGTTAGTTGAAGTGACAGACAAAGTGGCACAATGGTTTGTTGCGTGTTTACTGGTATTTGCTTCAATGACCGCAATTGGCTGGTATCACATAGATCCTGAACAAGCATTTTGGGTGACAATCGCAGTGCTTGTTGCCACTTGTCCTTGCGCGCTGAGTTTGGCTATTCCCACCGCATTAACCTGTGCTGTTGCCACTTTGACTAAGAAAGGTATATTAATTAAAGAAGCGCATGTGCTCGAAACGCTGACTAAATTAACCCGAGTCGCATTTGATAAAACCGGGACTCTGACTGAAGGCAAGTTTTCAATTGCAAAAACAGTACTTTTTTCATCTGAATTCACAGAAGAAAAAGTACTCGCCCTAAGTGCAAGCTTAGAAAAATACTCTGAGCACCCTATTGCTGCTGCCTTTTTAGAACACGCTTCTGAATATCATGAATTAAACGATGTGACTGTTCATCCTGGTATAGGTATAAGTGCCAGACTTGGTACTGATGAACTATCACTTGGTAAAACTGGTTGGTTTGGAATAAGAGAGAGTCAAGCTCAGGCTACCTTGTTTATTAATCATCAGCCAATTGCTGATTTTTATCTCACTGATAAAGTCAGAAGTAACGCATCGAGTGTGATTCAGCACCTAAAGGGCTCAGGTTTAACTTGTCATATGTTAACTGGTGATAGCTCAAATGCTGGAGAAGCCCTATCAAAAAAGCTGAAATTAGATAGTTTCCAATCAAACTGCTCGCCAGAAGAAAAACAAAAAGCCGTTGAATCTTGGTCAAAAAACAATGAGATTGTGGCCATGATCGGCGACGGTGTTAACGACAGCCCGGTGTTTAATAGTGCGCACTTATCAGTTGCGATGGAAACTGGTGCTGATATTTCAAAAAATACCGCCGACGTCGTGTTACTAAAAAGCGATTTAAACTCAATTAACACCTTGAGAGAGGTTGCAATTACCACTCGTCGTATAGTTAAACAAAACTTAGCTATTTCACTATGCTATAACGGTTCAATTTTACCACTTGCTGCATTTGGATTAATACCACCTTGGATTGCTGTAATAGGCATGACAACAAGTTCAATTGTAGTGATCTGTAACTCTCTAAGGTTATTAAAACTATGAGTATCATTTATATCTTAATTCCAATTGCGATTCTATTTGTGATCATCGCGATTGGTATTTTCTTTTGGGCTGTTAGAAGCGAACAGTTTTCAGATCTGAATAAGCAAGGTCACAGTATTTTATTCGAAGACGACAAAGACAAGCATACTAAAAGTAGTAATGAACGAGATTAGTTTATTCAGTGCATTTATTATGGGCCTAGTTGGGAGCGGCCACTGCATTGTCATGTGCGGTGGTATCGCTTCTAGTCTACAGCTTGCAAGTAAAAACCTATCAGCTATCAAAGTCAGTCTAGCTTATAATTTTGGTCGTCTAGCAAGTTACTGTATTGCCGGTATGCTGGTCGCGACCTTAGGTGCGACCTTTGCCAAACAAAATACAAGTTTTGCGCTAGGTGTAAAAATTTTTAGTGGGGTCTTTATGATCTTACTCGCACTTTACGTGATGCGCCTTGCTAACACACTCAAATTTGTTGAAAGCATGGGTAAAACCCTACTCTGGCAACACATTGTCAAATTCAATAAGCTTTTCTTGCCCGTTGATAGTTTAAAAAAAGCATTCGGGTATGGAGTTTTGTGGGGCTGGCTTCCCTGTGGTTTAGTCTATTCAGCTTTAATTTGGACTTTGCAAGCAGAATCAGCCTTGCATGGCGCAAGCATTATGATGGCATTCGCCTTAGGTACTTTACCAGCAATGTTGACCATTGGGCAATCAGCCCAACATCTTAGCCGCTTTTTAAATCACAATCTGGTAAGATTAGCGCTAGGCAGTATTTTTGTATGGTATGGATTCTATCTACTAATCATTGCAACTGATAAATTAGTACATTAATCTATGTCGTGCGTCTAATTTTAATGGATTTATTATGGATTTAAGCAATCAAAACCGTTCTAAAGGTAACTGTACTATCAGTTGCAACAACTGCAGCATCAGTCAGTTATGTTTGCCGTTTTCTCTTAATGGCAGTGAAATGGACAAACTAGATGAAATCATTGAACGTAAAAAGCCGCTTCATAAAGGCGATTTTCTTTTTGAGTCTGGTAATGCTCTAAACTCAATTTTTGCTGTTCGCTCTGGCTCGTTTAAATCCTACACACTTTCTGAACAAGGTGATGAGCAGATCACAGGTTTTCATTTAGCGGGGGATTTAGTTGGTTTCGATGCAATTAATAAAATGCAGCATCAAAGCTTTGCACAAGCCCTAGAAACATCAATGGTATGTGAAATCCCTTTCGAAACACTTGACGAATTAGCAGGAAAATTACCAAAGCTTCGTCAGCAAATCATGCGCCTGATGAGTAATGAGATCAATTACGATCAAGAAATGCTGTTACTTTTAAATAAAAAGACTGCCGAAGAGCGATTAGCGACATTTATTTATAACTTATCAAATCGTTTCGGTGAACGTGGTTTCTCACGTAAAGAATTTAGATTTACCATGACTCGAGGTGAAATCGGGAACTACTTAGGCCTAACAGTTGAAACGATTAGTCGCCTTCTAAGCCGTTTCCAAAAGGCTGAGATCATTAAAGTTGAAGGTAAGTTTATTACTATCTTAGACATTCCGGGCTTGGCAAAAACTGCTGCAATTAGTTGTTGATCTAAGGCAACTTTCTCACCGTTTATACTTTCACCTTTGGCTAGATGCGTTACACTAAACGTGTACAATTTAGCCAAACAGGTGAATTCCATGGACCAAATTAAGCATATCTTAGCCGTTGTAGATCCAACCAAAGAACAACAACACAGTTTACAACGCGCAGTCAGTTTAGCTCAGAAGACTGGCGCAAAAATCACAGCATTCCTTTCTATATACGATTTCTCATATGAAATGACTACCATGCTTTCTAAAGAAGAGCGTGATGCTATGCGTGACGCAGTCATTAAAGACAGAGAAGCGTGGCTAGATGAATTAACCGCAACTTTTGTCGACATTGAAATAAACAAACAAGTTGTTTGGCATAACCGTCCTTTTGAGGCCATTATAAAAACGGTTATTCACAGTGATTTTGATTTAGTGGTTAAAAGTACCCATCAACACGATACATTAAAATCTGTTATTTTTACACCAACTGATTGGCATCTAATCCGTAAATGCCCTGCACCTGTTTTACTTGTTAAAGATCATGCATGGCCAGAACAAGGGCATGTACTGGCTGCCGTGAATGCCGCTTCTGATAATGAACAGCATCAAGCCCTTAACGACCGAATTATTACCGATGCTAAGTTCATTTGTAATATTGCTGATGCGAATCTCAGTATTGTAAACACTTACCCTGCTACACCTGTGAATATTGCTATTGAGATCCCCGAATTTAATCCTTCTCAATATAATGAGGCAGTAAAAAAACATCATGAAGATGAAACTTATGCTTTGGCTGAAAAGTTTTCTTTAGAACGCGGTCAATGCGTTATCAAAGAAGGTTTACCTGAAGATGTAATTCCTTATGTCGCAAAAGAGTTTAAATCAGAACTTGTTGTGATTGGTACTGTTGGCAGGACTGGTTTAAGTGCAGCTTTAGTCGGGAATACTGCAGAGCACGTTATCGATAGTTTAGATTGTGATGTTTTAGCTCTCAAACCTGATGGATATAAAAGCCCATTAGAAGATTAATTATACTGCCCCAAACCACCTTAGACGTGCATTTTAAGGTGGTTTGGGTATAATGCGCCCTTATTTTTTCCGTCATTTAAATAGGGGGCCGAGTGTCTCACTCAAAAGAAGCCAAAACCGCTTATAACCTGAATAAACTTCAAAAGCGTCTGCGTCGATTAGCTGGTCAAGCTATTGGTGATTTCAACATGATCGAAGAAGGCGATCGTGTTATGGTTTGCCTTTCTGGCGGTAAAGATAGCTACACCTTACTAGATGTGCTTCAGCACCTTCAACGCGTTGCCCCTATTAAATTTGACGTATTTGCGATCAACCTTGATCAAAAGCAGCCCGGCTTCCCTGAGCATATTTTGCCTGAGTATTTGGATGGTCTAGGCATTGAATATAAGATCGTCGAAGAAGACACTTATAGCATTGTTAAAGATAAGATCCCTGAAGGTAAAACAACTTGCTCACTATGCTCACGTCTTCGCCGCGGCATTTTGTACCGCACAGCTAAAGAAATGGGCGCGACTAAAATCGCCCTCGGTCACCACCGCGATGACATGATTGAAACCATGTTTTTAAACATGTTCTACGGCGGTAAGTTAAAAGGCATGCCAGCTAAACTCATGAGTGACGACGGACAACATATGGTGATCCGCCCTCTAGCTTACTGTAAAGAAGCTGATATTGAACAGTACGCAACAGCACAAGCATTCCCAATAATTCCTTGTAACTTATGTGGCTCTCAAGAAAATCTTCAGCGCAAACACGTTAAAGCCATGTTACATGAGTGGAATAAATCAAACCCAGGTCGTATTGAGAGTATCTTCACTGCGATGCAAAACGTCGTACCTTCGCATTTAGCAGATGGTGAGTTGTTTGATTTTAAAAACCTGCAAACAGGTGAAGTGATTGACGGAGGTGATATTGCCCTTGATAAGCCTGAGTTTAAAGAACCTGCAGTCGAACAGGAAGAAGAAGATAACTCAGTAAAAATCCAACCTATCGAGTTGGCTTAATCCTTTTTAACAGAGCCGCTAATTTATTTAGCGGCTTTTTGCTGTGAAATTCATAAGTTACAACAATAGCTCTTCTCATAATTTCAACTCACTGAACTTACAACTGAATGAAACTGTTAGACGAACTAGTCTAAAGTTAGGTCAAACATGCTTATAAATCTCAGGCATAAAAAAAGCGACCAATTGGCCGCTTTCTTCATTTAAAACAACAATTACGCGTCGTTTTGCTCTTCTTTTGCTTTTTCAACTGAAATAGCAAGTTCAGTTAATGCATCCGGGTTTGCAACACTTGGCGCATTTGTCATTAAACAAGATGCCTGCGTTGTTTTCGGGAACGCAATCACGTCACGAATATTGTCTGTTCCGCAAAGTAGCATAACCAGACGGTCAAGACCGAATGCAAGACCTGCATGTGGCGGTGTACCGTACTTAAGCGCGTCAAGTAAGAAACCAAACTTATCTTCTTGCTCTTGCTCTTCAATACCTAGAATGCGGAATGCAGCTTGTTGCATATCGTTATTGTGAATACGAACCGAACCACCACCTACTTCATAGCCATTCAGTACCATGTCGTATGCATCGCTAATAGCCGCTGCTGGGTTAGCTTCAAGTTCTGCTGCAGAGATATCTTTTGGTGCAGTAAATGGGTGGTGTACTGCATGTAGGTTTCCTTCGTCGTCTTCTTCGAACATCGGGAAGTCTACAACCCATAATGGTGCCCACTTGTTCAGATCTGTAAGTTCAAGGTCTAAACCAACTTTCAGACGCAACGCGCCCATCGCTTCGTTTACAACATTGCGCTTATCAGCACCAAATAGGATGATGTCACCAGTTTGTGCATTTGTGCGCTCAAGCAGTGAATTAATCACTTCTTCATTTAAGAATTTAGCAATTGGAGATTGAACGCCCTCAACGCCTGCATCACGGTCATTGACTTTCATCCAAGCCAGACCTTTCGCACCGTAAATACCTACAAACTTTGTATATTCGTCAATTTGCTTACGAGACAGTTTTGCACCGCCTGGCACAGTTAGCACAGCAACACGACCTTTTTCATCATTTGCAGGGGCTGCTAATACTTTGAACTCTACATCTTTAACAATGTCAGCCACATCAACAAGCTCTAACGGGTTACGTAGGTCTGGTTTGTCTGAACCAAAACGGCTCATTGCTTCGCTGTAAGGCATTACCGGGAAAGCACCTAAATCTACGTTTAGTAGTTCTTGCCACATTTCACGAATTAAACGCTCTGTTACTTCACGAACTTGATCAGACGTCATGAATGACGTTTCTAAATCGATTTGTGTGAATTCAGGCTGACGATCAGCACGTAAATCTTCATCACGGAAACACTTAACGATTTGATAGTAACGATCGAAACCAGACATCATCAGTAGTTGCTTGAACAACTGAGGAGACTGAGGTAACGCATAAAAACTACCTTTATGAACACGACTTGGTACTAAGTAGTCACGGGCACCTTCTGGCGTTGCTTTAGTAAGCACTGGCGTTTCGATGTCTAAGAAGTCATTTGTGTCTAAGAAACGACGCACAAAGCTGCTTGCTTTAGCACGAAGCTTAATTCTGTCTGACATTTCAAGGCGACGAAGATCTAAATAGCGATACTTTAAACGACGCTCTTCAGAGTTTTGCTGGTTAAAGTCTAGTGGTAATGGCTCAGAACGGTTAATTACCGTTAAACCAGTACCTAAAATTTCAACTTCACCCGTTGCCATATCTTTGTTGATTTGGCTTTCAGGACGCGCACGTACAGTACCCGTTACTTTTACACAGAACTCTTGACGTAACGTATTAGCCACATCCATCAGACCTTCAACTTCAGGGTCAAATACCACCTGAACTAACCCTTCACGGTCACGTAAGTCGATGAAAATCAGACCACCTAAGTCACGACGTTTGTTGATCCAACCACATAGTTCTACTTCTTGACCAACATGGCTACTGTTTAAATTTCCGCAGTATATAGAGCGCATAGCATTCCTGTTTGTTCAGCAAGCTTAGTGCTGAACTTCGTTTAATGAAAAAATTGCTCCAATTATATAAAAATCGCAGTTAATGTCATCCTTGAAGTGCCGAGCTTTCGCAATAGTTTGTAAATTTTCCAACTAATGCGCGTATTTGTTACACTCTCGTGCTCACATTAAGTCATTTATTCAGAAATATGCTTTATTTAGGTTGCCCACAATGGAGTAGCACTCACTGGAAAGGTCGTTTTTTTTCGTCTAACTGTGCGCCAAGCAATATGCTCTCAGAATATGGCCAAATCTTTAACACTGTTGAAGGTAACACCAGTTTTTATGCCGACCCCAAACCTGACACCATAGAAAAATGGTATCAGTCAGTGCCTGAGGATTTTAAATTTACCTTTAAGATACCGAGACGCTTTAGTCATGATATGGCGTTACAACATTGCCAAGATGATTTAAAAGTTTGGCTTAATTTGTTCAGCCCGCTTTTCCCAAAAATCGGACAAGTAATGCTGCAATTACCCAAATCATGTGGCCCTGAATATTTACATCGAATTGAAAACTTCTGTGCTTTATTACCTGATGAGCTTAATCTTGGCGTTGAAGTAAGACATTTAGGCTTTTTTGATAAAGGCGATACTGAACGTCATTATAATCAATTTTTGATGAAACATAATTACAACCGCATCATGATGGATACGCGGCCACTTTTTAGTGAAACTCCTAGCACTGAAGCCATCATAGATGCGCAATCTAAAAAACCAAAAGTACCACTTCACGTAATAGCCACCAGCAATGCACCGATAGTCAGGTATGTCGGCACATCAAACCTTGAAGAAAATAGAGCTTTTTATAAACCTTGGTTAAGTAAAATTCGTTTGTGGATTGAGGAAGGCAAAACTCCCTATGTGTTTTTTCATACCGCAGATAACTATAATGCACCGCTTTTAGCTCGACAATTTATTGCTGATTTAGGTCTTGAGCATAATGTCAGTTTGCCATTTCCTGCTGAAAAAGAAGCAAAGCAAAACTCATTGTTTTAGAATTGAATCAAATTAGAATAGAGAACTACCAGTGCCCCACCCTTACATACACTATTTCAGTCATTACCCTGAGAATATTCAAGCGCAAGTTGATATGCTTATCAGTAATAATAAGCTACTAACGTTTTTCAAAAACAAATACCCTGTCGGTCATTCACTAAAAAACGATAAATTGCTTTTTGAATTCACGAATGAGCTCAAGCAAAGATATTTGAAGAATGCCCCTAAACTGCAACAGGTCCAGTACAAAAAACAAAAAGATTTGGTTAAAAATGCACTGGGCACACACACCTTTAAAAGCCATCAACATGGTGGAAAATTAAAAGCTAAACACGAAATCGCCATTGCAGATCAACTTCGTTTAGCACCTGAACCACTCCTAAAAGCTTTAGTTGTCCATGAATTAGCACACTTCAAAGAGAAAGATCACAATAAAAGTTTTTACAACCTGTGTTGCCATATGGAGCCTGAATATCATCAACTTGAACTAGAGTTGAGGTTGTTTTTAGTGCTTCAGCAAGAGCAACTTAGTTTTTATTAAGCACAAAAAAAGCAGGCGATGCCTGCTTTTCTAATAATACTTTAGTTTCTTATAAACCTAATTCAGCCATGAAATCATCGTCGGCATCGTCGCTTACATCATTATTTGCTGCGTCTTTTGTTTTAGAAGCATCTTGCTTAGCTTTATTAGCCTTGGCTTGATTTTCAATAATTGAATCTGGATCCACCGATTCAGCAATGTCGAAATCATGTAGTTTAATAAACTCAGTCTTGTCCATCGCTAATTCAAGGTAGAAAATATTCTGGTTTTGCGTCGTGAATGTAACACGACGCGCCTGAGGGCGATCCATCGTCGTATCTACAGAGATTTGCACCTGCTTGTTAATCGCCATCATCTTAGGCTGATTCTGTGTAATAGATGTGTGTAGTTGTTCACGAACCTTACCAGTGAAATCACCGACCATTTGGTTCATTAACTCACCTAATACGTTTGATACGTCATCAGACAAATGACTCTGTGCAATTTCTTCTTCCGGCATACCCATGTTACGCATATAATCTTGATATATTTCCATCGCAGCTTGCTGCGTGAAATTCATCACAACCAGTCCCGTGAAACCACCGTCAAACAATACAAAACAACCAATATCAGGTCGCATACACGTTCGCGTAATTTTCTGTACCATTGCTGAATATGAAATTTGATTGCCACTAGCTGAGGACAAAACTTCGGTCACCGAGTGGCACAGGGTTGATAAAATATCTTCTGTGCTAATCACTTTGTTTCTCGCCATCATTTTCTCTTTGTTTTCTAACCGAACTTGCGCATAAGATAAGTGACAAGTTAATAAGTTACAACAAGTATGTAACATAAATAACCAAGCTGCCCAAAAATTAAACAAAATACCAACTAAACAACTCATATCGCAAGTCATTTTAACTGTAGAAGCTAATTTCAAGGAGCACAAATAGTGAATACAGTTATTTGTGGTGAGGTCTTACAATGTCTACTTATATCTAGTTTTGTTAAGTCGAGATATTTTGCTTAGTGGCCAAATAAAAAACAAACTGATCACCATCACACCAAGGCTTTCTGGTTGATCTTTTACTATTGATAAATAGGTGCAACCAATAATAGTAATAAATATCAACAGCCACAATGCAATATATATAAAACGGAATTTATGAAAAAAATCGCAAAGTTTAATAAATAACATGCAGAATTCCTTGCATCAAATTACATGGCTAGAATGTAAGCCATTTTAGTTAAATAACTATTGATCATATCGACCTTTTTGGCAATTTTTTTATAAAACATTTCAAATTACTAAGTTGTACCTATAACGAATTAACCCCTGACTAATTTTTCAAAAATGCTAAAATAGCCGAATTGTTTTTAATGAGAGATACACTGTGACTGGCAAAGACTGCATTTACGCCAATCAAATTAAAGTAAAAGACTTTACTTTCGACGCCAATGTCGTCGAGGTTTTTCCTGATATGATCCAACGCTCTGTGCCAGGATATGCAACAATCGTCAGTACCATGGGCAAACTTGCAGGCCAGTTTGCGCAAAGCAATTCCAATTTATATGACTTAGGTTGTTCTTTAGGAGCGGTTACTTTAAGCATGCGCCGCAATATCGAAAAAGAAAATTGTACTATTATTGCGATTGATAATTCTGAGCCTATGGTAGAACGCTGTAAGCTTCATCTAAAAGGCTTTAAATCAGACGTACCTGTCGAAGTGAACTTGGCTGATATCAATGATGTTAATCTTGAAAATGCCAGTGTTGTTGCTATGAACTTCACTTTACAGTTTATTCCGCCAGAGCAACGTCAAGCAATATTAGAAAAAATTTACAATAGTCTCAAGCCTGGTGGCGTACTCCTTCTCAGTGAGAAATTTCGTGGCGAGAATGAGCAAGCTGATAACTTACTCATTGATTTACACCACGACTTTAAACGTCATAACGGATATTCAGAATTAGAAATAAGTCAAAAGCGCACCGCGATCGAAAATGTGATGCGCACTGATTTATTGAGCACTCATCTGACTCGCTTATCTGAAATTGGCTTCAGCCAAACTCAAGTTTGGTATCAATGTTTCAATTTCTGCTCAATGGTTGCGATTAAATAACGGAATTAAAATGAATACTTGGTTTAAAGATTTTTATGCGGCCATTGCCAAAGGCCCGCTTAGTCACTGGTTAGATACACTTCCGGCGCAATTAACACATTGGCATAAAGAAGCCCAACATGGCGATTGGCCAAAATGGGAAAAGGTACTTAAGAACCTACCTGAATCAAACACGCAACATATTAATATCACAGATAAAGTAGAGTTTGGTCTAGAGACAGAGCTTTCTGAGGGTCACACAAAACAACTGACCCATTTATTAAAGCGCATGATGCCTTGGCGCAAAGGCCCTTTTCATATCCATGGCATTCACATCGATACTGAATGGCGCAGTGATTGGAAATGGGACCGCTTAGTTGAACATATCAGTCCGCTTCATGGCCGTACTGTTTTAGATATCGGCTGTGGCTCAGGTTATCATTTATGGCGCATGAAAGGTGCGGGTGCTGAATTTGTCGTTGGTATTGACCCATCAGACTTATTTTTATCGCAATTTCAAGCAATCAAACATTTCAATCAAGATGACAATGTCCATCTTTTACCGCTAGGTGTTGAGCAGTTACCTGAGCTAAAAGCCTTTGATACCGTTTTCTCTATGGGTGTTTTATACCACAGACGCTCTCCGATTGATTTTCTGGCGCAGTTGAAAGCTCAACTACGCAAAGGCGGCGAACTCGTATTAGAAACACTGGTAGTTGAAGGCGATGTGCATACTGTACTAGTACCTACAGATCGCTATGCAAAAATGCGTAACGTTTGGTTTATTCCAAGCACAGCTGCATTAACCTTATGGCTTGAGCGCGTCGGTTTTAAAAATATTCGTGTAGTCAACGAAGATGTGACTTCATTAGATGAGCAAAGACGTACTGAGTGGATGGAAACCGAATCTTTAGCTGATTTCCTTGACCCGAACGACCAAACGAAAACCATCGAAGGTTATCCTGCCCCACTTCGCGCGATAATCATCGCCGAAGCTTAATATACAATATTAAGATATATTGCTTTAAAAATACGCAGCAGAATTAGCTGCGTATTTTATTTGTGAAGGATATCTGTCCTTACCACTTAGATTCAACTAGCCCCACCTAAGCAATTGTTGTAAAATACGCGCGTTTCTAAGCAACCCCTATTAGCAAATTTGAGGAAAACCTGTGAGCGAGAATAAACAGTCTCTTAGCTACAAAGACGCTGGCGTTGATATTGATGCGGGTAACGCACTAGTTGAGCGCATTAAAGGCGTAGTGAAAAAAACTCGTCGCCCAGAAGTTATGGGTGGCATCGGTGGTTTTGGTGCACTATGCGAACTTCCAACTGGTTATAAAGAGCCTGTATTAGTTGCTGGCACAGATGGTGTTGGTACAAAACTTCGCCTTGCTATCGATCTTAAAAAGCACGACACAGTAGGTATCGACCTTGTTGCAATGTGTGTAAACGACCTTATCGTTCAAGGTGCTGAGCCACTATTTTTCCTTGACTACTATGCGACTGGTAAACTAGACGTTGACGTTGCTGCTGACGTAGTAACAGGCATTGGTAAAGGCTGTGAGCTTTCTGGTTGTGCACTTATCGGTGGTGAAACTGCTGAAATGCCGGGTATGTACGAAGGTGACGACTATGACATGGCTGGCTTCTGTACTGGTGTTGTTGAGAAATCAAAAATCATCGACGGTACTAAAGTTGCTGCAGGTGATCAGCTAATCGCACTTGCTTCAAGCGGCCCTCACTCAAACGGTTACTCACTTATCCGTAAAGTACTAGAAGTATCAGGCGCTGATACAAATTCAGAATTTGAAGGCAAAACATTAGGCGAACACCTAATGGAACCTACGCGTATCTATGTTAAATCTATCCTAGAGCTATTAAAAGATGTAGATGTACATGCGCTTTCTCACATTACTGGTGGTGGTTTCTGGGAAAACATTCCTCGCGTATTACCTGAATCAGCAAAAGCAGTTGTTAAAGGTGATAGCTGGCAATGGCCTACCGTGTTCAACTGGCTACAAGAAAACGGCAACATTGAAACACACGAAATGTACCGCACTTTCAACTGTGGTGTTGGTATGATTTTAGTTGTTCCTGCAGACAAACTTGAGCAGAGCCTTGAGATCTTAAAAGCACAAGGTGAAGACGCGTGGCACATTGGTGAAATTCAAACTGCAGCCGCAGGTGAAGAACAAGTAGAAATCATTGGTGGTGCTGAGTAATGTCAGCATCGCGTATTGTTGTTTTGATTTCAGGCAGCGGGTCAAACCTGCAAGCCATTATTGATGCTTGCCAAAGTAAGCAAATCAGTGGTGACGTTGTGTCTGTTATCAGCAATAAGGCCGATGCTTACGGCCTAACACGCGCAGAGAACGCAGGCATTGAAACCTGTGTTCTTAGCCACAAAGATTTCGCATCACGCGAAGACTATGATGCACAACTTGCACAATTAATTGACTCTTTTAGCCCAGATCTAGTTGTATTAGCTGGATTTATGCGTATTCTTACTCCTAGCTTAGTGCAAAAATTTAAAGGAAAAATGTTGAACATTCATCCTTCTTTGTTGCCTAAGTATCAAGGGCTGAATACCCACCAAAGAGCAATAGATGCAAAAGACGACGTGCATGGCGTAAGTGTCCACTTTGTAACAGAAGAATTAGACGGTGGACCTGTTGTTTTACAAGCTAGAGTACCAATTTTAGCGGATGATACAGCAGAGTCACTTGCCCAGCGGGTTCACGAACAAGAACATATAATCTATCCTTTGGCGGTCCAATGGTTCAGCGAACAGAGACTAACAATGGAAGCAGACTATGCCGTTTTTGACAATCAACCCCTTCCACCGCAAGGCGCGCACTACCCAGTATAAAAATATAAGCGCTTGGTTTATTGCACTAAGCGCTATTTTCTCAACATCGGTTTTGGCCGACGCACTTACTCCCTATCGTGCAGAATATGAAGTTAGCCGGAAAGGTTCAGTTCAAGGCAGTGCACTTCGTGAGTTAACAAAAAACACAGATAACACGTATATTCTTACCTATAAAAGTGATATTGAATGGATGATTTTCTCAGATGAGAGAAATGAGCGTGCTAAATTTAAAATAAGTAACAATCAAGCCATTCCGTTAGAATATTCAATGTCACGAAAAGGCACCGGACCAGACAAGCAATACAATCTTGTATTTGATCAAAGTAAAAAGCAAATATTCTCTAGCCAAAAGAACAACCCTTTAAAGATTGACTGGAAAGCTGAACAAAAAGACTTGCTCACCTATCAGTTTCAATTGCGACAAGATCTAAAAGCCGGAAAAACCTCATTCAGTTATCCGATTATAGATAAAAATGGTAATCAACGTAATTATGACTTTGAAGTGGATGGAAAAGAAACTATCACACTACCAATCGGTAATGTTGAGACCATCCGTGTAAAACGTCTTTATGATAATAACAAAAGACAAGCAACGGCTTGGTTCGCGCCTGAATATGATTATTTACTTGTGAAAATGTATAAAGGCAAAGAAGGGATTGAACAATTCCAAGTAAAACTTAAACAATACGATAAATAGTGTTACTAATTTTATTTACTGAAAAGCCAAGCATTCGCTTGGCTTTTTGCATTTTAGATAGAGTTAGATTTTTTCGCCTAACTTAAATAAGGCAAATTCACCAGGTTCCATCTTTTGCCATTGCTCATCGTTAGTGAGAGGGCGAGTTGCAATCACAGTAACCACATCGTTTGGTGTCGTCTCTTGTTGAAAATCAACAACCATATCTGCATCAATTAAAGTCGCTTTACCAAAAGGCGCTCTTCGGGTGATCCAATGCAAATTATTTGTACAGAATGCCAAAACAAACACACCATCTGTCAGTAGCATGTTGAAGACGCCCTTCTCTCTTAATTCGTTAGCGAGCTTTGCAGCATAGCGAAACACAGAAGCCATATTAGAAGGTCGCTTTGGATACTTCTCGCGGATTTTTTCTAAGATCCAGCAAAACGCCAGCTCACTGTCGGTATTGCCAACAGGTTTATAAAATTCTGGTTTTAAATCTTGATAATTAGATAGTTGACCATTGTGTGCATAGGTAATTTCGCGACCCCAAAGCTCACGGGTAAATGGGTGAGTATTCTCCAAACATGTACGACCACGATTGCCCTGACGAATATGGCTAATTACCGAAACACTTTTAATCGGGTAAGCTTTGACTAGTTTCGCAATTTCAGATGTACAACTTGGCTCTGGGTCTTTGAATGTGCGACATCCTTTACCTTCATAAAATGTAATGCCCCAACCGTCTTTATGAGGACCGGTATTACCACCGCGCTCTAAAAGACCTGAAAAACTAAAACAAATATCCGTAGGCACATTGGCTGACATGCCAAGAAGTTCACACATTTATATAAAACCCTTTTAAATCAATTTAAAGCGATAAAGAAATACTTGTTGGTCACTGTTTTGGTCTCACATTGAATGTTTAAGTGATATGGGAGCTTCACTATTATTTTCGTTTTAACAATATAAAACCAATTGTATTATGACAGTATTCGAATTCGGATAACACTAAGAAAAGTAAGGTTTATAGAAGCTATTGTTCGAAGATATAAAAAAGCCCCATAAAGTATGGGGCTGATTGGGAGATTTTATTAACTGATTATAAACCGAACACCACTTTCTCACTTTTCAGCATGCGGCTGCTCAGATAGCTGAAGACACCAAATAGAGCAAGTGTAATAAGCGTTGATAAAGCAAGTTGAGCCACAGGAATGTCATTGCCTTTAATAAACTCAATCATGGCATATTGCTGCGCCGCGATTGGTAGCCACTGAACAACGTCTGTCGCAATATCATAAGTTGTCACCATGCTCAGTGCCATTGGTACAAATAACACCATAGTGACGTAAGTTTGCGCTTCTTTAAAAGACTTCGCCATAAAAGACACAAACACTTGTAAACTTGCTGACATCAGTGCAATTGGTAAACCAATCACAAAACAGAACAACATAAATTCAATGCTCAAATTAACACTAAAGCCAAGTTGCTCCCAAGGCACCATGCCATAAGCAAACTTTGATACCACTAGAATTAGTGCAAGGCCCAACATTGAGAATGTTGCAATCGCGCCAGATTTCGCTAGTACAATTTGTAAGGTGCTAATAGGGTGACTTAACAATAACGCGATTGAGTTACGCTCACGCTCACCTGCACTTGTATCGATTGCTAGGTTCATCGCCGCATAAAACAGTGTAAGTACAATAGACAATGTCGCAATACCTAAGAACATACCGCCTTTAGAGTCTGGTGTCGCTTGGTCGTGTACTTGTACATCGACCGCACGCATCAGTGATGGATCAACGCCTCGAGCCAATAAACGTAAGCTTGCTACTTCAGAATTGTAGCGGCCAAGCGCAAGTTCTAACCGTGTGATTGATTTACGTAATTTATCATTCGATTTATCTGCGATCACGGTGACTGTTGCTGGTCGCCCTTCAGACATTTTTTCAGCATACTCATCGCTAATCTCTAGTAAGATTTCTTTAACGTCCTCGCCAGTACCATGAACAATTTCTTTACTTTCTAGATATTGAACAAGATTAGGAGCTTGCTTTGCATTTTTAATGGTGATTTTCAAATCTTCTGGAGAAGCAAATTGTTTTAGCATCACTGAAAAGAGTAAACACATCAAAATAGGTGTGCCGATAGCATAATATAGGCCTGCCATGACTGAGCGTTTATCACGGCTTGCATCTAATACTTCTTTTTTAAATAAAACTGACAGTAAGTTCATCATGCTGCAATTCCTTCATCACTACCGATTAATTCAATAAACGCTTCTTCTAGGCTTTCTTTACCAGTTCGTTCACATAATTCTGCAGGAGACCCTTCTGCAACAACTTGCCCTTTTGCCATCACCACAACATGATCACACAGTGCGGCCACTTCTTGCATTACATGGCTTGAGAAAAGCACACAGTGTCCCTGCTCTTTCAACATTTGCAATAACTCACGAAGAATACGTGTGCTCATTACGTCAAGACCCCGAGTAGGCTCATCAAGAATAATGTTGGTCGGTTTATGCACGATTGCTTGCGCAAGCGCAGTTTTCATATGCTGGCCTTGCGAAAAGCCTTGGCAACGTCTGTCAGCAATGTCGTCCATTTTTAATTTACTTAAAACATCTTGGGTTGCAGCTTTTGCAGCATCCGTATCCATACCACTGAGCTCAGCATAAAATTGAATATACTCACGTGGCGTCAAACGCTCGTATAAACCGCATGGGTCTGGAAATAAACCCAACTTTTGTTTTGCAGCCATCGGCTCTTTTGCGACATCAATCCCATCAATCTCAGCATTGCCACTGTCAGCTTTTAATAAACCAAATACGGTACGTAAGCAGGTGGTTTTCCCTGCACCATTTGGCCCTAGTAGACCTGTTATTTTGCCATTTTGTGCAGTAAAGCTCAGGTTATTCATGGCTTTTACTGAACCGATTTTCTTTTCTAAGTTATTTACAGAAATCATCTCTTACTCCTTTTCACTCGATTCAGAATCACTGTCAGCATGCAGAGCAACACCATTTAAGTTCATAAAAAACTGCTTGCGATTGTCTTTTTCTAAACAGGTCGCGTCTAACTCTTCAGTGCCATTAGAGTCAATAAATTTACCTACGATACTCGCAGCACAGGTTTGTGATACCACACCATGTGTCGCACTCTCAGCAACCAAATGTTTTGCATTACTCATTTCAACCATTGCCATTTCAGCCCAACTTGCTGGTGTAGCCGGATCTAAACCGCCTGATAATAAGAGCGTAGGAATATCTGTTTTAACTGGTTCATAGAATGATTTATCTACCTGCTTGGCACCCCAAATAGGACAGGCTAAGTCAAAGCCTTCAATCATCATTCGTCCCATATAAGCTTGGCCATGATCTGCGCGAGATGCATCGGTTAAGCTTGGCCAATCTTCAGAGCAGACAATTGCACTGTGCATACCCATAGCCATGCTATCCATCATATCAGTTGATGAAAGTAACCCTACAATCGGTGAATAATCACCGTTTAATGCTTCACTAATTGCTAAAGGCACTAGTGCACGTGTTGTGTGGCTGTATAAAGCCATACGCACAGTGCTAAACACCTTCATTTTGGTCAATACTAAATTTATCTTCTTGTGTGTTCTTGGATGACGAACAGTTGTTTCTATCGCTTGCTCATCTAATTGATCAAGTAACTTATAGAAGTTCGCTTTCAAGTTTGGATAATTTTCTGAGCAATTTGCATCGGCTTCACATCTATCAAGTAAAGCATTCATTGAGTCATCAATTGCTTTACCTATCGCTGTTAGACTTTGCTGCATTGGCACAACACCATCAAGAGTGCTGGTAATCACTGAACCCGGGAATTGACGGGTATATTCTTGCGCAATACGCGTACCATATGACACGCCGTATAGATGAAGGCCTTTATAACCTAGCGCTTGTTTAACTGCTTCAAAGTCTTTTGCTGCCGCTACAGTTGAATAATTTGATAGGTCGGTATTAAGCTCGTCTTTACACTTTTGTGTGTCTTCTTTACCAAAAGCAACCATATCTTCGGTTAAATCATTAAACTCAAACTGAGATATTAAGTCTGCTCCATCACATTGCAGTTTATTAGATTTACCTGTGCCACGCTGATCAACTAATAATATATCTCTAGATTCACGTGCATAACGTAGGTTTCGGTCAAAAATAACCGCTAAGTCCATAGCTGACTGACCTGGACCACCGGCAAAACCTAGTACGGCTTCATCAGGTTTACTTGGCTTGATTGCAGGAATGATTGCAAAATGAATGTCGATTTCACCGTCCGCTGGGTTGTCTGAAACTGGCTGCTTAATGCTGCCGCATAATAATCTGTCATCTAAACCCTTTGCATAACATGGAGTAAGTTCTGGTTTTACTTTGTTTTCTTGCTCTGCAATAGCTGAAGATGAAAGCCCCATCATTAACGGCAAAGCCGCTAACTTAAAAAGACTTATTTTTGTCATGTTACTTCTGCTCATCATTGAGTTCCTTGTTGCTTTTTACACACACTATGATACTTTTAACTTAGTGTATTGGTGTATTATTGTATTAATACAGTGAGTTCAGATTAATGCTAGAATTTATTAATGTCAACCCCAGTAGTGGTGATCCAATTTATAAGCAATTACACGAGCAAATTGTTCGTTTAATTGTAGGTGGCCAAATACAAGCTGGAGAAGAGTTGCCATCTGTTAGGAAAATTGCAGAATATTTCACCGTAAACCCGATGACTGTATCACGGGCTATTGGCATGCTTGTAGATCAAGGTTGGTTAGAAAGACGAAGAGGCCAGCCTACTCGGGTTGCAGAGCAGCAACCTCAATCATCAGAACAAGGTCAAACACTTCTTTATGAAGGGGTAGATCAACTAATACAGCAGGCAAAACAGCTTGGTGTAACCATGAACGAACTACATGAGATAATCTCACAAAGATGGGAGCAATAATAATGACAACCGCCCTTTTAGAATATAAAAACGTTCATAAGATATTTAATCAAAACATGGTGTTAAAAAACATCGATTTAACCATAGAGCCTGGCATGGTTGTAGGTTTACTTGGCAAAAATGGCGCTGGTAAAACAACCCTTTTACGCAGTGCCCTTGGACTTATTGAGGTAGATACGGGCGAAGTATATACCTTCGGTGAAAACCCGACTCAATTAAATGCAGAATTAAAAGCACAAGTTGGCTATGTGCCACAACAAGCTTTTGGATATGAAGGTTTTTCGATTAGAGAAGCGTTAGATTTACATTCAAGCTTTTACAGCCTGTGGGATAATACACTAGAGTTAGATTGGCTAAAGCGTTTTGAATTAAATCCCGATGATATGGTTGAAAACTTATCTATCGGTCAAAGGCAAGCACTTGCATTGATCATGGCCATGGCATATCGACCTAAACTACTTATATTAGATGAACCAGTAGCCAGTTTAGACCCAATCGCTCGACGGGAGTTCATGCTCGATCTCTTTGATCTATCACTCGAATCAGGTTCTGGTGTGATCTTCTCAACACACATCACTTCAGATATAGAACGAGTCGCGACCCACGTTGCACTTGTTAAAGACGGTGAAATCAAGCTCTTTAACGAATTAGATGAACTCAAGACTTCAGTGCGTAAAATCAGTTTCTCAAACGAAACAGAGGTTAATTTAAGTAATTTTGATATTCTTAACAAACAGCATAACGCAGCTATCATCTCAGGTTATCAGAACCAAGATATTGTAGGCGTAAATCACGTTTCGTCATTATCTCTTGAGCAATTATTTGTGGAGCTACATTCATGAGTAAGATGGTAAACCGTGCTTGGTATAAAGGGTTTTATGCCTATTGGTTTAAAGAGTGTGGCAGCTTAAACTATCTCATTCCCATGCTTATAGGTGTAATTGTCAGTGTACTTGTCATGATTAAAGGGCTGACAGAAGCCTTGCCCTTTACCATTTGTTTTACCAGTATCTGTGCCTTCGCTTCGGTTTCTTGGCAAAGCATCCGCCTGCAAGCAACTGAGTGGCACAATTTGGTACCAGGTTACACAGAGCACATAGTCAAACAAGGCAACATCATTATTATTGCACCACACGTGATTTTGCTCACAAGTGCCATTATCCTTGAGAAATATGACGTCCTTAAATTACTTAGTATCTCAGTATTAATTGGCACGCTGTTCTATTTGAAATGTAGAGTTACCAGTAAAACGTTTAACTCAAGTGCTTACTTTTTCTTTACTATCATTGGGTTTACTGTTTTTGTTAAAGAGGTACCGACTTGGCTTGCCACTTTAGCTGTGATTTTAACTATCAATCTAGTGCTCTTTAGGAAACGATTTGGTATAGCGTTCAAATGGCAAGCTCAATCGCTCGTTGACTATAAGCATGCGCTTCAATCTGGTTGGTCTCCTATTCCCAAAGATTTTTTAAAAGGCTATGGACAAGGGCTAAATAAATTCATTTTTCCTTTGAGCTATTTTATGGGTCGATCACTCATACAATACACGGTACTCTTGCTAGTCATATTTGTCGCCTTACTTGCCTTAAATTACTTTTTTGTTGCGGGCAGACCAAGCTTATTTATCTTTTCTAACCTTGTATGTATTCTTGCTTTTATGATCTTATGGACAAGAATACAAAGGCAGCAAGCATGGGGAACATTAATAACTTTGCCGATTTATAGCAGTGTAAGCGAAGCGAAAACTGCCTATGCAAAAGCTTGTGAAAAATACGCGCTAAGTATATTTATTTGCTCTCTCGCGTTGGCGGGGTTAATAGAGATTTTAAGATCAGATGAGCTAAATTTTCGCCTTACCGCAGCTTATGCTTTAGTCAATACTGCTGGCGTTCTCATTTGTTTCACTGTTGGTAATTATTGTAAGAAAACCGCTTTTTTTAGCGTTGCTTTGGTACTCACTGTAGGGGCTGCACTGGTAATCGCAGGCGCTATTGTTACGTCTGAAACAATCTCAATCGGTTATCTTGCTTTAGCTTCTTGCTATTTTACTGTGGCTATTTTAGGTAACCGGTATTCTTCTAAGCACTTATATACAAACCTATAGTTAAAACGTCTCTTATTTGTAAGCGGTCATTATAGCCGCTTACTCATTAAGCAATATCCACAGTTTTACCTCAACAAGCTTATAGATTTAAATGATGCTCCAGGACGAAAACTATTGATTTAGTTACGTAATTCTATTAACTAGACTACTTTTTAAAGTATTCGTAATACTTTACTACAAATCCTCTATTTAAAGTGTTCTTTTTTGAGGCGAAGAAGGCTTGTCGAAAACAAAACGATCCTGCAATTTGATTTTTCTAAATAAGAAATTTTTAATTACACGAGCGTCTGTTTTAGTCTCTCAAAATGATTGAGTATTATAGAGAATTCGTTGAACACGTTAAACGAGAAAGCAACAAACATAAAAAAACCCGAGCAAAGCTCGGGTTTTTTCCACTCAAAGCTAAAGAATATTATTTAGCAGCCTTTTTCTTTTTCGGCTTATCTTCTTCAACCCATTTACCATTTTCATAGGTTGCTTTCCAGCCAGTCGCTTTACCCTCTACTTCAGTCATTACATACTGAGTCTTGGTCTTACGTGAGTAGCGAACAACCGCTAAATTACCTTCTGAATCTTTTTCAGGTGCATCCGCAAGGTAATAGAACTTAGGTGAAATTCTATCTCTGAACTGTTTTAGCTCTGCGACTTTAGGCGCACGTGTCTCCCTAGATTTAGGGAATGTGTGTGCCGCTAAGAAGATACCCGAAGCACCATCACGTAATACAAAATACGCTTCAGACTTTTCACAAGGTAGTTCAGGTAAATGCACTGGATCTTCTTTTGGTGGCGCTGGCTCACCGCTTTTCAGAAGTTTACGAGTGTTTTTACAGTCTTCGTTGGTACAACCAAAATACTTGCCAAAACGACCAGATTTAAGCTGCATTTCTGAACCACACTTATCACAGTCGATAACTGGACCATCATAACCTTTGATCTTAAACGTGCCTTGTTCAACGATATAACCACTACAACCAGGGTTATTACCACAAACGTGAAGCTTACGGGTTTCATCAATTAGGTATGAATCCATCGCTGTTTCACAGATAGGACAACGTTTCATCTGCATGAGTGTTTCAGTTTCAACGTCTTCTACATCGGCAGCAACTGCTTCATCACCAGACACTAGGTTCATCGTTGTCGTACAGCGCTCTTTCGGTGGCAAATTATACCCTGTACAGCCTAAGAAAACCCCTGTAGAAGCCGTGCGAATACCCATCTTGCGATTACAAGTCGGACAGTCTATGTCAGTCTCAACCATGACGTTCTGACGCATACCGCCATTTTCTTCGTCACCACCAGCAACTTCTAACTGCTCTTTGAAATCAGCATAGAACTTATCTAGAACCTGAGTCCAGACACGTTCACCTTCAGCAATGTCATCTAAACGTCCTTCCATCTTCGCTGTGAAGTCGAAGTTCATTAAGTCATTGAAGTTCTCAACTAGCCTGTCGGTAACAATTTCACCCATCTTTTCAGCAAAGAAACGACGGTTTTCAACTCGTACATAACCACGATCTTGAATGGTTGAGATAATTGCAGCATATGTTGACGGACGACCAATACCACGCTTTTCAAGCTCTTTTACTAAACTGGCTTCAGAGAAACGTGCAGGTGGTTTAGTAAAATGCTGTTTAGGATCTAAAGCGACTAGTTCAACACTATCGCCCACCGCTACCGCTGGTAGAGATTGATCTTCTTCATTTTTCTTACGCACTGAAGGTTGTACTTTAGTCCAACCATCAAAGCGAAGCACTCGACCACGTGCTTTTAGCGTGTAATCACCTGCACCAACCGTAATAGTTGTTAAGTCGTATTCAGCTGGTGTCATTTGACACGCCACGAATTGACGCCAAATAAGCTCATATAGCTTTTTAGCATCGGCATCAACGCCTTCAACATGACCAGATAAAACATTTACATCAGATGGGCGAATCGCTTCGTGCGCTTCCTGCGCATTGCCTTTTGCACTGTATTTAATCGGATTCTCTGGCAAATACTTATTACCAAAGTTATCGGTAATATAGTCACGACACATTGCAACCGCATCATTAGAAAGGTTGGTTGAGTCAGTACGCATATACGTAATGTAACCAGCTTCATAAAGACGCTGAGCCAACATCATGGTTTTCTTAACGCCATAACCTAAACGCGTACTTGCAGCCTGCTGCATTGTCGAAGTAATAAATGGCGCGCTTGGCTTACTCTTACTCGGCTTTTCTTCTACCTTAACAACGCTTAATGCTGAAGATTCGATAGTTTTAACCGCAGCCATAGCTTGGCTTTCATTAACCGGTTTAAAAGCTTCGCCTTGGTATTTTGTTACCGCAAAACGAACATCTTCTGTTTTTGTTTTCGTATCTACGTGAATATCCCAGTACTCTTCTGGGATAAATGCTTTGATTTCACGTTCACGTTCTACCAGAAGTCTTACTGCAACTGACTGTACACGGCCCGCAGACAAACCACGAGCGACTTTCTGCCACAATAAAGGTGAAACCATGAAACCAACGACACGGTCTAAGAAACGACGTGCCTGTTGCGCATAAACCATATCAGTATTTAACTGACCAGGCGCTTCGAAAGCTTGCTGAATCGCATTTTTGGTAATTTCGTTAAAAACAACGCGCTTATATTTTTCAGGCTCACCACCAATGATTTCTTCAAGGTGCCAAGCAATTGCTTCCCCTTCTCTATCCAAATCGGTTGCGAGATAGATATGGTCAGCATTTTCTGCAAGTTTCTTAAGTTCTTGAACAACTTTTTCTTTACCCGGAAGCACTTCGTAATGCGGTTCCCACCCTTTCTCAGGATCGATACCCATACGAGCAACTAAATTCGCGTAATCTTTGTTCTTCTTATATATGGCTTTTTCTTCCGGCGACATTTTTCTTACTTCTGCCGGAGACTTGGTCGCAACCCCTTTTGTTTTGCCTGCACCTGAGGTCGGAAGGTCGCGCACATGACCTACACTTGATTTAACAATGTAGTCTTTGCCTAAGTATTTATTAATTGTTTTCGCCTTTGCAGGTGACTCTACAATTACTAACGATTTGCCCATAGCTGCCTATTCTGACTCATCTTGGTGTATGCCCATCGGGCGTGAATATTTATAGGTATATCTACAAACACCTATTGTTACAAGCTTTTAATACAAAGTTTTAGCTGATTAATGATTAATTACACAATGTTTGTTGCAATTTTAAGCAAAAATGTATCAAGCAATAAGTAAGCTGCGCAATATAATGGAAACAATACAAAAATGCCAACCTAACGGTTGGCATTTTTTCATGTGGGTTATGTATTGGAGTCGTTCACAGTAATTGAACGTGAAATAACTTTAGTTTCACCATCAGGCCGCGTGAATGTAAATTGGATTGTCAATTGACCTGTATCTTGACCATTTGACTCTACTTCACGTGTAAAAGTTGCAGTTGCACTATCAGCCTCAGTGCGGCCAGTATTTGGTATTTCACTGTTTAAACCACTTACGTCTAACTTACCATTTGTTGATGATATTTCGACCTCAGTTCCTGCTGGTAAAGGGTTACCGTTGATATCAGAGAAATAAATAGAAACATCTAACCGCTCAACACCACGGTCGCCAAGTGTTAGTAGCTTGATATCACATAAATCATCATGCCCATCAATTGCCTCTAACTCATGAATTATTTCGTAAATCACATTTCCGTCACTATCGCGTTCAACAACTCCATTTTCATCGAATAAAGGTAAAGTTACATTGTCACAATTGGTGTTAGAAGAAATAACATCCACACTACCATCAAAATCAGAATCTGTAGTCAAATCTACACTAGACTTTTCTACAGCAAAGCGAACAAATGGATCGTCATCTGAAAGTACGAGCTCTAAATTTCGTCTTACTTCAATCAATCCCTTATTACATTTACCAGATGTCTTAGCCACTTCACCACAAAGTAAACCATCATAGATGCCGTTTGCTTCAGTATATAAACCATCATTGTTTGAGTCACGGAAAGTTTCGAACACTCCACCATCTGATTGCTTTGGATTACAAGAATCCGTATTAGGGTCTACATCATCTTCGGAACCTTGTGAACATAATGTTTGACCATCGTATTGTCCATTCCCATTAAGATCGATAAATGCTTCAGGTCTATCAAAACTATAATAGAATTCACCTTCATCAAAGCGGCCATTACGTCTATCAATTCCATCTGAACTTGGTCTGTCAATGAAACTTTCTTGTCCTTTTGCAACAACTAAAAAGTTCACTCGGCCACCTTGAACAATATTATTTATAATATTGCCATTACTATCTGTGACTGTACCATCAGTTGTAGGGTAAGCACCTATACAAGGTGCTGGTTCACCAAAGTATTTGTCACAAACATCATCTATTTGATTTCCCCATTCGGAACTAGAGAATGGGATATCTCCCTGCCTTCTCCAAGTTAGCGAACACGTTGCATCGACACTTGAGCAATTATATAAGGGCGAGAACTCCTCTCCATCAATTGTACCCACTACACCTGAACTTGCTTCAACTGTAGCTGTTACGCCATCACCACTTAATTGGTTGAATTGGTCACCAAAATAAATGTTTATATCAACTGTCGCGCCTAAATAGTCTAGGGCATTGATATTCTTAGTGACTAACTCAGCGTCAAAACTATCTTGATCAGTAACACCTGAGCTTAATAAAATACGAGAAGAAACGCCTGTTATTTGCTCAGAAATTGGCACAAGTATATAACCACCTTCAGGACAATCATCAGGCTTAGAGTCGACATTACAGCGGTCAAACTCTTCAGGCCAACAGGTTACTTGTTGGTTTGTGCCATCAACCTGATCAATTAAGTTTTCCGGAATATAGCACGCTTGAACAACCAAAGGACCAGGCACTAATCCAGAAGTTACTGTTGTCTGTGCTTTACCTTCGTTGTCTGTACTACTTGACGACTGAGTTAAGCCTGCCGCCCCTATACTATCTGTTAACCTGAAATCGATGCGCTTTTGTTTGATTGGATTTTTATCTTCATCAAGCAATTGGAACTCAACAACCGATAATGTCGGTGCGCCACCTTCACCCGGAGGTAATGCAATGAATTGTTCAAAGTTTTCATTGGTAGCTAAAAACTTCAGCGCTTGAGCTGGGGATTCACTCACCGTTAACTCAATAGAATTAACAAAATTATTACCGCCCGCTTCAACTGTTGCTGTGATTGTATCTGTAATGCTGCAGCCATTCGCTCTGTATGTAGCAGTTGCTTCGCCATTAGATGATTTAACTTGTGCGTCAAGTTGCGCTTCGCCGTTAGCGGCACATACAGAAGAAAAGTTAACATCGGCAGGGGTAAGGTATAAATTGCCTTCTTCATCTCTCAGCGTTGCAGTAATTACTGTACTACCACCTGCTTTAAGCTCTGTAACACCGTCATCTAAACCGTTATCTAAAGTAATGACTAAATCAACCACTCCTACAGAGAAGTTACTACTACTCGTTTCACTATCAAAGGTCACAGAAACTGTACCCGCGCCACCACTGTCTCCAGGTTGTAACTTTAACAATGCAACACCAAACTCATCTGTTAAAGCAGTGCCACTACTAGGTAGAATTTGACCTATTGTTGTCGCTACATTAACAATTTCTCTTGGTAATGAAGTGCCGCTTGATTTTGAAGAAAGCTTAACAAAAACTTCCGCTAACTCGTTTGAGCTAATTCTGCTTGAATCAGAGCACCCTGTATTTGGGTCATCAGGATTTAACTCTACCGTATTACGATTCGCATCCCAATCATCATTACATCCGGTCAGAATTCTAACATCAATGTCATAGGTGCTTGTTACGACTCTTGGATTACCTGAAGAATGGAAGAAAGCGGTTTTTGTAAAACTTAAATTATCAGTTTGTTGGTAAGTCACAGTAAACTCACCTAAACCTGCTTCAGTTGTAGGCACAAGCTCAAAAGTTGCTTGACCATTTACATTCGTTGCAATTTTACCGTTACTAGGACGTGTCGTTGCAATTTCATCACCTTGGACCAAGATCAGCGCGTTATTTATTGGCTGATTATTCTCTGTTAAGGTAACGGTTACAAAACCATTTGTAGTCGCTGAGACTGGATTATCTGATGTAATCGGATTTCCTGATTCATCAACCACTTGACTAACATTTAATGAAACACCACCTGTGCCGGTAGTGTTGAAATCTAGTGTTGCTACTAAATTTTCACCTTCTTTTTCAAAAGTCACCGAAGCACGACCAGCGCCTCCTAAGTCATTATCAAGAAGGTCAACAGTTGCAATACCATTTGAATTAGTCAGGATAGAACCTGATGAATGGTCTAGTACAGCAAATTGATCAACTGAAAATTGCACTCGAGTATTGGTTACCGGTGAATTATTGAAAAGTAGCTGCGCTTCTAATGTCAGTGGTGTTGCGCCAGTTAATTGGTTTGACAACTGCTGTGTATTTTTGTCTTTTGCAACAAATACAAATTTGTAAGGATCTGCATTAAAGTTCGCATTACCATCTGTGTAATAAGGCTTAGTTGCAACAACATCTTCTTGATCTGTTTGACTGTAAGTTACCGTTATTGCTTCAGCACCTGTTTCAGTATTTGCCTGTAAAGTGATCGTTGCTTGACCACTAGCATTTGTTACAACAATACCATCTCTTGGTACGGTAACGCCTTTATTGCCAACATCTACGGTTAAGAATTTATTTTCAAGTGGGGTATCCCCTTCCATAAGCGTTAATGTAACAGAAGCATCTTTATTTTCGCCAATTGGATTACTTTCTGAAATAGCTAAGCCGTTGCCATCAACAATATCAATAGCAAGGCTAAAGCTTTCACCACCATCACCAACAGCTTCAAATGTCGCTGTCCCATTTACATTTTGTGCAGCAAAATTGGCAGTCACAGTACCAGAGCCAGAATCACCTCGGTCTAATACTAGAACGCGTGCGATACCGTTTTCATTTGTACTTACAGAAGAGAACGAACCATTTCCGTCCAGCGCTTCTAAGCGCGCATTTTCGACTGTGAAGTCTATAAGTTCATTTGCAACAGGCTTATTATTCAACATCAGTGTAGCTGTAGCTATCAAAGGTGTAGCATTTGAAAGGCGTCTTGATAATGCACCTGAAGTTTGATCAGTCAGTGTTAGGGATACTTCGTAAATTTGTTCACCAAAATAAGGGTCACCATTGGAGAAGTACGTGAATGAATTAGACTTACTCGAAGCCGACTCTGTTACTTCACCAGTTCCTAAACCGACTTCTTTCGTTGGCGTTAACTTAAACTCAGCTTGACCATTTGCATCTGTTGTTCTAGAAACTGAATCAACCACGCCAAAGCTACCTGGTGAAATTGTAATGACTGTGCCAATTTTAGGCTGAAGGTTTTCAGTCGCTGTCACAACAACTACAGCAGATTTATCTGCGCTTATAGGGTTGGTCTCTGAAATCAAGTTTCTATTTTCATCTATAACAGAAACAGATAGCTTAACACCACCATCGCCTTTGGCCTCAAAACGTTTTTGTGCTGACACTGTGCCATTAGGTGATTGAAAACTCGCTGTTATCAAACCTAAATCTTCGTCTGTAGATGATTCACCGTTATCTTTAAGTGAAGTTTGAGCAACACCAAATTCATTTGTTTTTACTAAAATAGCGCCTAAATCTGCTAGGTCATTAACCGTAAATTGTATTTCAGTATTTGGGACTGGATTGCCATTTAATTGTAATGTAGCAACAACACTAAGTGGGTTTGCCAATGACAATGCATTTGATTCATTACCATCTATTCCCGTCATAGATAAAGATAAAGTGTACTCATTGACACCAAAGTAAGGATCACCTTTTGTGTAGAAGTTCACTGGCGTAGGGATCAGTGTGGAACCATTTTCTAATAAGTTGACTGTTAGCTGGCCTAAATCCATTGCATTGGCTTGGCTAGGTGCGATAGGTTTTAGTTCGAATGTTACAATACCATTTTCATTTGTTTCACTTCGACTACCAACTACATTACCGAACTCTAATTGATCTATTGATACCACAGCGCCAGGCTTTGGTTGTAAGTCTTCTAAAAGTAAAACTTCAACAATTGCGTGTTTAGAAGCTGAAAGCGGATTTTGCTGTGTGATCAACTGACCATCTAAATCTTTAATAGTCACCTGAAACCTATATCCACCGTCTCCAGTTGACGTGAACTTGTAAGTTTGAACTACATTTGACCCATCATTATTAAAACTAACAGTAACTAAACCTTCATTTCCAGGCTCATTTGTTGCGGATTGATTAGTTGCTTTAAGAGTGGTTAATACTTTACCGCTTTGGTCTGTTTTCAAAACTGAATTAACTAACTTTCCTTTATCATTACTTGAAAAAGTCAATTCTTTGTTTTGTTGAGGTAAGCCATTCAAGGTGAGTGTTGCTTCTAGTGTAATTGGCGTTGCAACACTTAAATTACTCGTTTGGTTGCCATCGCTCGAAACCTGGCTAATTGATAATTCATAGATTGATTCGCCAAAGTATGGGTTACCTACCGAAACAAAAGGCGTATTAACTTGCTTATCTTGATAACTGACAATTATCTCACCAGTGCCTATTTCTTTTGTTGCTTCGATTGATAAGAATGCAATGCCTTGAGAATCAGTTTCTACTCTCGCATTGCTGTTTGTAAACGCAAGTTCATCTAGTTGAAAAGCGATTGCTTCACCTGAAATTGGGCTACCATCGAATTTGAGTTCAGCTTTTACTAATCCAATTGTTAATTGGCTCAATGGATTATCTGAAGAAATTTCATTACCGTCACTATCTATTACCGAAGTATTAAGTGTCAGACCACCATCGCCCAAAGAAGAATAGTCAATGCTTTCTTCGAGGGTACTTTCAGATAAAGAGATTGATGCTTTAACTGCACCGGCACCTTTTTGATCAGTTGGAATTAAGGTTACACTTGCCTTACCTTCACTGTTGGTCAAAACAGAGTTTGGACCATCGAAACGAGCATAAACATCTGTCGAAAAGTCAACTCGAGTATTAGCAACAGCAACGCCATCATTTTTAAAGACTGCTTCAATTGTCAGTGGTGTTGATAAAGACAACTCATTTGTTGATTCTAAAATTGATAGTGTTAATTGATAATCGTCTGAAGTTCCCCCTCCAGTGTTGTTATCTGTTTTATCTATCGTTCCACCGCCACCACAAGCAGTGACTAAAAAGGAAAACAGCAAAATGCTAAACCAGCGCATTAAAGGCATTAACCTCTCTCCCTAGCTGAATTAAAGTTATTATCCTCCCCATGTTACCTTATAAAGTGATTAAAAATCACAACTTTTTCTTAACTATTTGACGTTTTTTTTTGGCCTCAGAGCACCATGCTGTTAGGCTAGTAGCAATTTAAAAAAATCTAACAATCGATATGACACAAAATAACAAGATGAGTTTAACCACTCGCATCATGCTGGGCATGGTCACGGGTGTTTTTCTAGGCCTGCTTTTCCAATTTATTCTTGGTAATAAAGAAGACGTTTTAATCCCTCTAGGGTTATTTGATTTAGCCGTTAAAGGTTTCTTTGTAGACGGTTTATTTCATATAGGCGGACAAATTTTCATTGCCAGCTTAAAAATGCTGGTTGTGCCTTTAGTATTTATTTCATTAGTGTGTGGTACATGCAGCTTGAGTGACCCTAAGAAGTTAGGTCGTTTAGGTGGTAAATCAATCGCACTTTATTTAACCACAACAGCTATCGCAATCACCGTTGCAATCTCGCTTGCTTTGTTAGTGAGCCCAGGTGTAGGTTATGACGTACCGACCGAAGCTGCATTCGACGCAAAACAAGCCCCAACACTGACTCAAGTTATCATCAACATGTTCCCTACCAACCCAATCAATGCCATGGCTGAAGGTAACATGTTGCAAGTTATTGTGTTTGCACTTTTATTTGGTATTGCAATGGCACTAAGTGGTGAGCCTGGAAAGCGTGTGGCTAAAGTATTTGATGACTTAAACACGGTTGTACTTAAGCTTGTGACGATTTTAATGAACTTAGCGCCGATTGGTGTTTTCTGCTTAATGGCTAAATTATTTACAACCATTGAAATGGGGTTAATCCTAGGGTTAGCAAAGTACTTCTTCACAGTATTAGCTGCTTTATTTATTCACGCACTCATCAATTACTCTGCACTTTTAAAAGTTTTAACGGGTTTAAGCCCAGTTACATTCTTAACTAAAATGAAAGATGCATGTATGTTTGCATTCAGCACATCAAGTTCAAGTGCAACTATGCCAGTAACCCTAGAAACAGCCACTAAAAAGCTAGGTGCACACAACTCTGTTGCATCTTTCACTGTGCCACTTGGAGCAACCATTAACATGGATGGTACTGCCATCATGCAAGGTGTGGCGACTGTATTTATTGCGCAAGTTTTCGCTGTTGATTTAACAATTAGCGATTACCTCATGGTTATCCTTACCGCTACACTTGCTTCTGTAGGTACTGCAGGTGTGCCAGGTGTTGGCCTTATCATGCTTGCTATGGTACTAAACCAAGTAGGCCTACCAGTTGAAGGTATTGCTATCATTATGGGTGTTGACCGACTGCTTGATATGACTCGAACAGCTGTAAATGTGACAGGTGACTGTATGGTAACTTGTGTCGTTGCTAAATCTGAAAACGAATTCGATACACATGTCTTCAATGACCCAAATGCAGCGAAAGCATTAGAAAAAATCGATTAATCTTGATCTTCATAAAAAAGCCCTGAGTGTTCAATCAGTCAGGGCTTTTTTGTTTTTAAAAACTTTATTTTCTTTTAATTTACGTAAAAATTTTAAAACAAAGGCTATACTTATCTTATGCATGGGTAGCAGAGCACAGAAATTTATACGTATTAGTATATACACTGTTACAAATAAACTATTGTGTTTAGCGTAAACAGCCCATACATTGTAGTTATTGGTTAATTCGAGTGTGTTGTATGAACATAGTTAAGGTTATTGCGCTACTTTGCGTTATCAGCTTACTAAATGTATCAACAGCGAAAGCTGTTCAGTACGACACTATGCCATCTGTAAGCTCGGTAGTTTGTGATTTTGATAATTCAAACTTAAACGATCTTGACGATGGTATTATCAGCAAAGTTCCAACTTCTGTTGCTACTACTGAACTTTTTGAATTTCTTTATAACGATTTCCACTCATCGTTTTCAACGCATCATTCAGTAATAAGAGCCCCACCTTTACTAAATTAATTCCGATTTTTCGTGCTTATTAATTTATATACAGAGGTGACTTATGAACGCATTTACTACTCTTAAAACTCAGCCTGCTGCAAACTTAACTTTTGCAACTGAACAATTGCCTTACTCTTCAAGTCAAAAATTACTTGAAGGTAACGAGCCCGCATTACAGCTAATGCGCAATCTAATACTTAACCCAATTCAACACATCGATCTTGGTGCTGACATTGACGAAGCAAGCCTAATATTGAATCGTACGCATCATAAAGTGAGTTTTGTGGTTGATGCACAAAACAACATTGTTGGGCTAATTTCAAATGCAAGAATTGGCAGTCGTTACATTTTAACCATTGCAGATAAACTTAATTGCCATCGTAAAGACTTAAATGTCGGCGACATCATGATCCCAATTAAGTCATTACAGCAAATTTCATTTAAACAAGTCGAACAATCTAATGTCAGTAATCTTGTTAAGACAATGGAACAAAGTGGCGCAGACTTTTTGTTAGTAATTGATGATACAAACTCATCGTTTATTGGTTATTTTGATTTTATCGATTTAGCAAAAATCTGCGGCGCAAATATCAATACCGTCAAACCTGCTAACAAATTCAGTGACATAGTAGACACCCTACTCCATCACGCAGAGATTTAACCATTATCCCAAAGTAATGTATGTTAAAGTTCAAAGCGCCTGAGGGCGCTTTTTTTGATTTGTAAATTGCTTTAAGTGAGGCCTGTTATAGTGCCCGTAACTTTAGGCATTTCTACACAAGTAAGTGTATAACTTACTTTTGGAGGTTCTACCCCACCACCCAGTCAACACCAATACCAATACCAATACCAATACCAATACCAATACCACCAGCAGAAACTTTTGTTAATTCAGATTTATTAAGTGTATTCATTCAGTTGCTATTGCTGCGAGCGCATTAATACAATCACAATTAGCTCACAACAAGCAATTGCATTGTAGCGCAACAAATGCGCAGGCCTCAAGCGAAAACCTGTATAAATAGACAGCATTTGTACGCTCAACACCTGAGTAGTTTTAACATTGAGTAACTGAATGTCATAGCAAAACAAGATTAGTAATATGACATTAATTAGAAAGAAGTTATCTGGTTAATGGTGACAAGGTTATAGCACCAGTTATAAGTATTTTTAAAAAGTCTGGTTGCTCACATGAGTAACTACTTTTTCTTTTAATCCCTTCTTTATTTGTTTTTAAGAACTGGTCAAATGTTACAACCCCTTTGTACATTTCATCCCTTTCCATATCCCAGCCCATCGGAACTCCAAAGTTCACTTGGATAAAGTAATTACCACATTTACTCTCGAATAAGTCACCCTTCTTAAAAGCTAAAATACTGTTTTGAACCCATGTGTAGTATTTTTTCTTATTCTTCTGCCGCTCTTCATAACTTAACCCTAAAGCTTCCCTGTGAGCATATTTAACTTCATAAGCCCAATGTTCTGTCTTTAAGTGATTAACGTTATTTTCATTTATTAGCTCACATATTAATTCAAGCTTGGCTTTTGCTCTTGGCTTCCAATTTTTTTCCATTTCAGACAAATATGAAAGCTCATAATTCAAGCTTTTTTCACCTTTGTAAGCAAAATTAAAGTCATTAAAGACTACATTTGCTGCGGTATTGAACTCTTTGTAGGTTTTTACTTTTTCGCCTATTGAGGTGACAATATAAGGTCGCTCTCTTTCAAACCCTCCCTTGTCTTTTTCTATATATTTAAGGTCAATTAAAGTTTTACCTTTTTGAGACAGCTTTAAATGTTGGTGAGTGTAGTTTAATAAGTGGTCTTCTTTAAGATAAGGAGCAATTAAAAAATACAAATCCTGCCAATCACCAATTGATATAGGAAGAGCTGCTTTTTGATAATTATCCTTCTCACTTTCGGGAATGAAAACAGTTTTATCTAGCACAAATTCACGTTCATCATCACGTAATTTACAATGCCCTACGAATGACTTCTCATATATTTCCTTTGGGACAACTTCACGCAGCTTGCCCGGAAAGCTACCACCAGAATAAATTATATGAACAGATTTGTTTTCATTTAATGCCGACACGGCTAGTTGGATTGACATGTGCGTTTTCCTTACGACTATAACAATACAATAGTATGAGAGGTGTGAAGGACAAACAATCTGTTGATTTATACAGGAAGTTATTAATAAAAACGCCTCTTAGGCTTGAGGCGCTGTATACTAATATTTATTTAGGCTAATTCAGGTAAAGAATTATCGCATCTTTGAGCATTTGAATGAGCTAAAACTTTACCCGCTGATGTTAAAGAAATAAGAAATGGAATCTTGTCCCACCAATCATTAAGAGCTTTCAAGTTAGGTCTTTTTTCTAATTCAGCCATCAACGTATTTATATTTTGTTCTCGCACATTATTTTCCTGAGAATATAGACTGTAGATAGACTCAAGTGCACTTAATTCTTGCTGGGTTAATTTTTGGGGAAGTTTCACTATTTGGTCACAAATAGTTACGTCTTTTATTACGAATAATTCTTCGATATGTCTCTTATTAGCAACACCAAGCCTCACATATTCTTTATTAAAGCAATGTTCAACTAATAAATCATCTGACAGGCCAATTTCTTGCAATATTGCTTTTGCTTTAATATGATTTTCAGAATTAATTTTGATTCCGACATCAACAAAGCCGGACATCTTTTCAGCAAATATCTGCCTAATGCTATAAATCGTACCATAAGGATTTTGCCTTACCGCTCTTAAAATATCCAAGTGATCCAACCATTCTTGTCCTGTTGGTAAATCGCTGTATATTATTTTTCCAAATAATTCATCAAGTATATTTAAACCATCACTAGCATATTTCGATATTGGAGCGAATTGTCCTACCGCATGAAATACGGTTAATCCGAGTAAGGCATCATCAGAAATTTGATCAACAATATCAACAGCTACGTTTATACCAGCACGTGCTACACGATTATCGTCTTTTTTAAATCTGTGTATAAGTAATTCAGATAACAAATCATAATCTGCAAGCCTTTCTGTTGAAGCTGCTGACTTTTGGGCTTCAACAATTAACATCTGAAAACTTGGATCAGAAAAAGCTTCTAATGCGCCTTCAACTTGTTCCATCTTCTGCATAAGAGAATCTTCAAACTGCTGCAACCTAGAATTTGCAATTTCTGCTGCTTCTTGAGTATATTCCTTTCGGACTTGTAAATTCATTTCTTGAAATACTTCTCTAGCTCTTTTTTCATCTATACCCATTACATGGTAGTGAATATTTTCTGCCTGAACGTTTGTTGAATTATCCCCTCCCTTTTGATTTTGCTTACTTAACATCTTTGTCGTCCCTTTTGTTATTTACTTTAAAGTCACCACCTATTTGTATGTTCGTTGAGTTATTACCACCCTTCTGATTTTGCTTCATACTTTTAGAAACAAATAACCAACTAATAATTGCAATAGGAACTGCAACTAGTAAACCACTAAAAAGCCATTCTTTATTATTGACAATCCATTCCATGAGTACCTCTATTTTAAATCTTTAACAAAACAAATCCGTAGAAAAGCTAATAAAATATTACCAGTCCAATTATAATGCCATCTTACATGTGTATTTAAAACATATAGTTAACTATTGCTTAAAAGTGTTTTGGAATTGTTATAGACACATATCATTACTGAAGATAACTGGAATATGTTGATTAGTAATTAGATACTTATAGGGCCACTTTTAGTGGTCCTTATGATTTAGGCTGGTCCTGGCGGTTGACCTTTACCTGAGGTACCTGCACCTCTTTCACCAGTAGGGCCTTGACTTTCAGGTGGCTGACTTCTGTCATTCCCTCTATATCCAAAACCACCTCCAAACACTAAATTCAATATTTCTTTGTTTAATAGTTTCATAGCTAATCCTTATATCGATACAAATGTATACAATATTCAAATAAAATTATCAAAGCAAGAACATTTAAAGTTTTGAATAATTTTATGAATAGTCTCGAAAAGAAGTTTTTTCTCATCATTGACTTGATTTAGGGTGATTTGCAATCTAACTTAATTATGAAAAGAGAGATAAACAAGTCAGTAAGTAGCAGTAACAACAACCAACCAACAACAACCAACTATGTTAGACAATGATGTGCTTAATGGATTTTATGCTTGTCTAATATCGAACCCAACCACCTCAGCAGTTAGTAGGAAGAGAAGACTGCCAAATATTCGTGAGCTTTTGTTTTATACAAACAGCTAATTAATACTTAATTTTTTAGGAGGTGCTTTATGTATCCAAAATCTAGTGGTTATCTCACTCTTGTGAATATCGAAGATCCTGAAATAGAACTTACAATTAAAGCTGCACATTTTGAATATGTTGATGCTTATGAAGACGGTGACACTGATGAAGACCCATCTACAATCTATAGATATCAATATGTAAATAATGATGCTGAACACTTAATTGATATTCGGGTAGACATTTCAATTCAAAACTCAATCATCTACAACGTAGCTTTTAATTTCTATGACGGTGAAGAATTTTATGACATAGAAGATAACCAGTTAGAGTTTAGTCTATAACACTTAAATTAAAGGCCTAGCTAAAAGCTAGGCCTTTTTAAAATTCAGTATTTATTCGCTTCGCTCTTTTGCCTTTGAGGCTGCATCTTTAATTTCTGCAGTGCGCTTTAATATTGAATCTGGAATTGGTTTTACATTACCTTGTTTTATATCGTCTTCAAGCAATTCTAAATATCTTGCCGTTTGATAGGTTTCGTCTTTCAACTGTTTTAACTTCTCGTCTTGGCTATTCAACTTGCTTCTCCTTAGCAGTTTGAATTTAAGTAGTTATTAGTATAGCTGCTGAAATTAGTTCGGTGTTTATACTTTGAGCTTAGTTTGCTGGTAGGCTTAGTATAGTTGTTCGAATGTTTTCACAATAAAGCTCATATGCTTCTTTTTGTTCGTTTATGTAGTCATGTTTGTTATAGACAGCCATTACACCTCGCATTGCATGGCCCAGCATTTTTTCGGTTACATGGGGTAATACGCCCTGCTCGCTTAGCAATGTGCTTAAAGAACGTCGTGCGTCGTGCGGTACAAACTTAACGGTATTATGGTTTTCGTGAAGGTGTGCCCACATGCGTGAGCAAAATCGGTTCACTGCATGAGTTGTTATTGCTTTACGAGGGTTGCTACCAGGGCACACAAAACCATGTTTGCCATATACCAATGCTAGGTTGTTTAGTATTTCTTGCATCTTGGTTGTTATTGGCCTACGAATGGCTTTGTTGGTTTTAGAGTTTTCGGGCGGCACTGTCCAGATCTGCCGTTGTTGGTTCGTCTTTTGTGCCTTTTATGAATTGCTTGTATTTAATGCGAGGGTCGTCGCCTTGTTGGATCCAATGCTTTAAATGTGGCACTAAGTCTTGCGCGCCTTTGAGTGTGAGTTCTGGGTAGAAACCTAAAGACATGATCACTTGCTTACGTTCGTATCGGCAACGATATTGCCAAAGTACGGTACCGTTTTTATTACGTTTTACGCGTAGGCCGTCTCTGTGAGATAATACGCTGGTCGTCTTTCTTGTTTGCAAGGTTTCTTAACTTGGCGTCGGTTAAAGGCATTAAATTTTTATACACACTTTGTATTTTTTGTGTACACAGTTACATACCCACTTGCAGATAATTACAAGAAACACAGCGATAGTACTCGAATAACAATAGATAGATAAGTTACTGAATTTATGAACGAAAGCATACAACAACACAAACAAGAAAACGTTGAAGATATCCCTACTATCTATTGGCACGACTATGAAACCTGGGGGGCTAACCCGCAAAAAGACCGCCCGAGTCAATTTGCAGGTATTCGCACAGATTACAACTTAAATATTATCGGTGAGCCTTTAATTGAATATTGCAAACCTGCCCCTGATTATTTGCCTCACCCTGAAGCATGTTTGATCACTGGCATAACACCACAACATGCGCTTAAACATGGCTTAGTTGAAGCTGAATTTATAGCGAAAATCCATGCTGAGTTTAGCCGTCCTAATACCTGTGTGGCTGGCTACAACAGTATTCGCTTTGATGATGAAGTAACGCGCTACTCTTTATATAGAAACTTTTACGACCCATATGAACGTGAATGGCAAAATGGCAATAGCCGTTGGGATATTATTGATTTAGTGCGTGCTTGTTATGCATTAAGACCTGAAGGTATTGAGTGGCCATTAAAAGAAGATGGTTCGCCAAGTTTTAAATTAGAAGAGCTAACCGTTGCCAATGGCATCGAACACGCAGCAGCACACGACGCGCTGAGCGATGTAACTGCAACGATTGCACTGGCTAAATTAATCAAAGAGAAGCAGCCAAAGCTATTTCACTTCTTTTTTGGATTAAGAAATAAGAAGGCGTTAGCAGATCTCGTTGATGTCTATAACATGCAACCATTGGTACATACTTCTTCACGTATACCCGCGACTCAAGGTTGTACAAGTTGGATTGCGCCAATGAGCTTTCATCCAGTGAATAAAAATGCCGTAGTGTGTTTTAACTTAACAGAAGACCCTCAAGTGCTGCTTGATTTAGACGTTGAGCAACTACGTGAGCGCCTTTATACGAAACACGCTGATTTAGGCGAAAATGAATTGCCAGTTGGCCTTAAGTTGGTGCATTTAAATAAGTGCCCTATTTTGGCGCCTGCTAAAACCCTGCTTCCTGAAAATGCAGCACGTTTAGGTATAGACAGAGAAAAGTGTCTTGAAAATTTGAAAGTGCTAAAAGCACACCCTGAATTAAGAGACAAAGTGGCGGAAGTGTTTAACGATAAAGCTGACTTTAGCAGCACAACTAATCCAGATTACCAGCTTTATAACGGCTTTACGTCAAAAGCAGATAAAGCCAAGTTTGCGATGATCAGAGACGCCGCGCCTGAGTCTTTAGGTTCATTCGATTTACAGTTTGATGACGCCAAATTTACCACTATGTTATTCAGATACAGAGCCCGTAACTGGCCTCATACACTCACGCCACACGAATTAGATGTATGGCGTAAATATTGTCAGAACAAGTTGATGCATGGTGAAGATAGCCCTTCTATCGGCGCTGAAGACTTTATGTTAACGCTAGAGAATTTATTGCATCAGCATGATGGTAATGAAAAGAAAATGAGTATCTTAAAGTCTTTGTACATGTATGCTCAAAGTCTGTAAATCTTGGTTCGAGTGAAGGCGATCTTTTTAGCGCTAACTTCCTCAACTTTAAATATTTCACAAAAAAGCCCGTTTAAAACGGGCTTTCTCTTTTTAAGCACTAACCAAGTGAATAATTAGTTTATACCGATGTATTTGTGTACTTGCACCGATAAACGCCAGTTTTTCTTTAAGCACGTTTCGATAGCTAGTTTAGTCGCTTTGGCTTTTTGGCTAATTGGCTGTAAGTAAATCAGTTCTGGTCTCACACCTGTTTGCTCGAATAGCGCTTCAAGTTCATCAACGTGCTTTTGCATCGCGATTGGGTGTTTGATTTCATTTGCTCTTTGCATAGCTGACGTCAGCACATCATAGCCGCCGCGCATGTTGATTTTTGGCGATACGGTTACCCAGGTTGACTCTGGTGCCAAAATCTCAAAGGTGCCACTGGTTTCAATTTGTGTGGTGTAACCCGCCTCATGAAGTTGCTCACATAACGGTACTAAATCGTACATACAGGGTTCGCCACCTGTAATAACCACATGCTTAGCTAAATAGCCGCGCTCTTTGAACAAATTGATGATGTCGTCAATACTGGCATTTGCCCACTTTTCAGAATCTGCTTTCTTTTCGACTGTTTCGCCTAAAGTTACAAGATACGTGTCGTTGGTTTCCCACGTTTGTTTGGTATCACACCAAGCACAACCCACTGGGCAGCCCTGCAAACGCAAAAATATCGATGGCACACCAGTAAAACTCGCTTCACCCTGGATGGTTTCAAAAATCTCATTAACTTTGTACAAAGCAGCTCCAATACAACATAGCAAACTCAAAAAATCGGCCGTGAAAATTGTTATTTTTTCAGCGGCCGTGTAGTATATCGCGCCCTGAAGCAAACCTCTATCAAATTCGAGGCAATAATCTTATGAGTGAAAAAGTCGTCGTAATCTATTCTGGTGGAATGGACTCTTACACAGTGTTAAACAAAGCAATTAAGTCAGGCTTTGACGTGTATGCGTTATCGTTCAACTATGGCCAGCGCCATGTAAAAGAGCTAGAAATCGCTGCGAGTGTCTGTGCTGATTTAAACGTGCACCATAAGGTTGTTGATATCTCTGCTATCAATCAGCTTATTGGCGGATCATCGCTTACCGATGACATTGAAGTACCAGAAGGCCATTACGAAGAAGAAAGCATGAAGAGTACGGTTGTGCCTAACCGTAATATGATCTTACTTTCTCTGGCGGTAGGCTATGCGGTATCGCTTAAAGCTAACAAGGTATTTTATGGCGCGCACTCAGGTGATCATGCCATCTATCCTGACTGTCGCCCAGAGTTCGTTGAAAAGATGAGTGACGTGTGTCGCATCGCTAACTACGAAGAAGTTGAAATTGTTTGTCCGTATTTAAACAATTCAAAAATTGAAATATTAACCGATGGCCTAAATATGGGCTTAGATTATAGCAATACATGGACTTGCTATAACGGTCGTGAAAAAGCCTGTGGTAAATGTGGTGCCTGCCAAGAACGTTTAGAGGCATTCTCATTAAATAATGCAAGCGACCCACTTCCTTACGAAGCTTAAGTTTTTATTTTGTGCAACTGCAATAATGTATTGCAGCTGCACAATGCTTTAACCTTATTTTATCCCTTATCCTCTCTTCTCTGACTTTTGTCACTAACCAGATTATGTAAGACTGCTATTCTAAAATTAGAATAATTAGCAGGAGTCAGTTATGTCAGGAACAACCATGATCGTGATGATCGTTTTCATTTGTGTTGGCTTAGGTGTTGTTGGTGATTGGGTGAAACGCTACCTTGCGTTAAAAGAAAAATCACTTAAACATACCGCGGGCACAGATGAAATGAAAAATGAAATCGCATCTTTGAAAAGCCGCATTGAAACACTAGAAAAAATTGTGACTGATGAAGGTTATCAACTTGATAAAAAGATCAGCAATTTATAGTGCTTTTAGTTAGTAGTTTAGTTCAGCTACAAACTCACTTGGAGACTGCTCTGGCACAACTAAAACCAGTTGCTTTTTGGCACGTGTTAATGCCACATAGAACAGTCTTCTCTCTTCAGCATATTTAAATCGCTCAGCCTCAGGTAGAAGAGCTTCTAAAATCGGCGCTGTTTTCACTCTAGATGGTAGCGATTTATTCTCTAAGCCAATTAACAACGCGTAGTCGGCTTCTTTCCCTTTTGCTGCGTGGAATGTCATCTGAGCAATAGAAAGTTGCTGATAATGGCTTTTAATTGCTTGTAGTGTTTGTTTATCGAGTAATGAGGCATGATTCCTTGCCAAAATAAGGACACTCGCGTTAACTGGTGCTTGATTGGCAATGTAACCGAGCGCCTCTGATATTCCTTGCATTATTTCGCCGTACTTAACTTCTTTAACAGCTGGAAGAGAGCTTGAAGAAAATGCTTGAATAGATTTAGTCAGTTGCTGAGGGTTAGCACAAATAAACTCTGCAGATAAATCTAATAAAGACTGTGAATAGCGAAATGTTTTATCAAGTTGAGTAGTCGTTGCATGACCAAAATGTTTTACAAACTCGGTGGTATAACGAATATCGCCGCCATTAAATCGGTAGATTGATTGCCAATCATCACCCACTGCAAATAATTGGCTACCTGACTTATTAGCCAATAAGTCTTTCACCAATTTAGCACGAATTGGTGAAATATCTTGAAACTCATCAACTAAAATAAACTTCCATTGCGGAGTATATTGACCACCTAGCGTATACTGTCTGGCACGAATGATCATGTCATCAAAATCGATGCTATTTTCATTTGATAAATAGAGATTATATTCAGCTAAAAAATGTCTCAGTAGGGTTAAATCATCTGAAAACCTTGTCTCTAGCTCTGATATTTTGCCAAGTGCATGTGCTTGTTTGTAGAGACTGATCAGCGTAAAAATTGTTTGTACAAACTTGTTTTTCAATGGCGAGTTTAAAAATGTACTTAGCTCACCTTCAAATTTGTAGGCAAAGTTATTTCGTAAAAATGAAACCAACAGCTGCTTAAATGAGTCGTCAGAAGATAGCGCTTGTAAAGTATCGAGTATAAACGCAGTTTTAGCCTGTAAATTGGTAGATAATTCAGACACCTTAGGCACGCTACCTTCTACATCGGCTATGATTTGCTTGCCCAAACTATGAAAAGTCATGACTTGATCTTTTTCTTCAAGTCTCGCTTGCAATTCTTCACTGGCATCACTGCCATAGGCTAATACTAATAGGTCTGCCGCTTTGGCTTGCTTGGTGTGAAGTAAGTATTTAAATTTAGCTGTAATCACACTGGTTTTTCCTGTCCCAGCGCCCGCCAACAACAACTGTCTATCATCTTGAATAATGCAGGCTCGCTGCTGCGCTTCAGTCAGCGGGTGTTGTTCTAGCCTATCAAAAAAGGATTTATGCTCCTGCATTTTGTAGTGAATATAGCTGTTTTTAAACTCTGAAATATCTGTTTCTGTCCAGCTAACTAATTCTTTTAAAGATGCCAGTGCTTTTTGTATATCGCGCGTTAATTGGCACTTTAGATCTCGAGCAAGCCAGTTTACAGACAAGGCTTTCACTTTATCTTTGATCGCTAACCATTTTCGGTGTGACAAAAATGACTGCTTTAACAGTGCTTCAATTTTAAAAATTGTATCAACTAAATCCGCTTTATTGGCATTACACCAATAGTTGTCTAGCTGGCTTTGGCAATTACTGTGAGTTGCAAAACGGTGCTTGTAAGAAGTGTCATCAGCATTGAGCTGTATCTCAATCACATGACTAAAAGGAGTTTTATGTAATTGCGGCGCACACTGTAACGCCTGCCATGAGTAAGCAAGCGTATCGTTATGTAATTGTAAAATAAGTTGGCTTTCATTTAACTCAATCGCCTTGAGCTTATTTCTAAGTGATACAGCAGTATTTTGGAAGATCAAGATAACAGTTCAATGAACAAAATGATGACTTATGTTAATCAAGGCTGTTGAATAATCAAAGTATTTTTATTGATTTCAGTATTAGTAAATTTCAGGCATAAAAAAAACCAGCTAAAAGCTGGTTTTAATAATTGGTGCGGATGGGGGGACTTGAACCCCCACGGCCGAAGCCACCACCCCCTCAAGATGGCGTGTCTACCAATTCCACCACATCCGCAAATTCTTTAATTAGGTACGTCTGAGTTATTATCTTTAGATACTGGTACGTCAGACTCAGCAGGCGCAGCTTCAGTAGCTACAGGTGCTGCAAGGTTTTCCCACTCATCAGTCTTTTTAATTTGACCAGCAGTTAAGTTACCTAAAATAATGCTTAATACGAAGAAAACAGTTGCCAAGATTGTCGTTGTCTTAGTCATGAAGTTTCCTGCGCCTGATGAGCCAAATACCGTTGCAGAAGCGCCGGCACCGAATGATGAACCCATGTCAGCACCTTTGCCTTGTTGGATTAAAATCATACCAACTAGAGCCAAAGAAATAATTAGGTAAATTACCAATAATATCTCGTACATTTTATACGTTCCCTAATGCACTTTTATAAATACTTAAAAAAGCATCTGCCTTTAGACTTGCGCCACCAATGAGGCCGCCGTCTATATCTGGCTGTGCAAATAACAAATCACTGTTAGAATCATTAACACTTCCACCATAAAGGATACGAAGTGCGTTTGCGATATGACCATCGTATTCGGCAATCATATCTCGAATAAATTTGTGCACTGCTTGTGCTTGTTCAGGTGATGCTGTTTTACCAGTACCAATTGCCCAAACGGGCTCGTATGCTATCACAGAGTTTGTCAGTGATGCTATACCTGAATGCTCAATTACCGCTTTAATTTGCTCAGCAACTACTTGTTCTGTTTCGCCAGATTCTCGTTGAGATTCTGTTTCACCAACACACAAAATAGGTGTTAGGCCGTTTTCTTGTGCTTTACTAAATTTTTTCGCTACATCTTCGTTAGATTCACCATAAAGGCTACGTCTTTCAGAGTGACCCACTAAGGTATACTCTGCACCAAGTTGTTTTGCGAGCTCTGCACTGGTTTCACCTGTAAATGCACCTGAATTATTCTCAGATACTGTTTGTGTGCCAGTTACAAAACCGTTGTCAATTGCCGAGCTTAATAGCATTGCAGGAGGAAATACGATTAGAGAAGCTTTATCTTCTACTTGATTAAGAACGCTTGAGGCTAATTCTTCAACCAGTTGAACCGAACCGTTCATTTTCCAATTACCAGCGACAATTGGCTTACGTTGCGACATACGATACTCCGCATCAAAAGCGGGTGAGATACTAACTCGCCTCACCCGAAGTTACAAGAAATAAAATTGAAATTTTGTTTAATTGCTCACAGATTCAACAACTTCAGCAATTTTTTGCGCAAAGTCTAGTACTTGTTTCTCTTGCTCTGCTTCCACCATAACGCGAACAACAGGCTCTGTACCAGATTTGCGTAGAAGCACTCGACCTTTGTCTCCAAGATCAGCTTCTACTTCTTTAACTGCCGCTTTAACTTCTTCGGCTTGTGTCGGATCAGTACCTGCTTGATATTTCACGTTGATCATTTTCATCGGGTATTTTTGAAAACCAGCACCTAAATCTTTCAACGTCTTATTTTGTGCAACCATCGCTGTCAGCACTTGTAAACTTGAAACAATACCGTCACCCGTTGAAATAAGGTCAAGGTTCAACACGTGACCTGAGCTCTCACCACCGATTTTCCAGCCTTTTTCTTTAAGTAGTTCTATAACATAGCGATCACCTACTTTACTACGGGCAAAGTCGATACCTTTGGCTTTTAACGCGTTCTCAAGGCCCATGTTTGACATCACAGTACCAACGACGCCACCGCCTAAGTTATTCTCTTGGTGTGCCTGACACGCAATGATATACACGATGTCATCGCCATCGAATACGCGGCCATTGTGATCAACCATCATCACACGGTCGCCGTCACCATCATATGCAATACCTACATCCGCTTTATGCTCTAATACTTTTTGCTTTAAGCTATCAACATGCGTTGCACCGCACTCTAAGTTGATGTTGGTACCGTTAGGTGTGCAGGCATGACAAATTACTTCTGCGCCTAATTCACGCATTACGTCTGGCGCAATGTGATAGGTTGCACCGTTCGCGCAATCTAAAACGATTTTTAAGCCTTCTAAAGACAATTCATTAGGGAATAAGCCCTTACAGAATTCGATATAACGACCATCTGCATTATCTAATCGACGTGCTTTACCTAGCTTTTCAGAAGGAACACACGTCATTTCTTCATCAAGCATGGCCTCAATTTCAAGCTCAACTTCATCACCTAGTTTTAAGCCTTTACCATTGAAAAACTTAATACCATTATCGTGATATGGGTTGTGAGAAGCACTGATCACAATACCGGCTTCGGCACGGAATGTTTGTGTCAGATATGCAACTGCTGGCGTTGGCATAGGACCAAGTAAAACAACATCAATACCCGCGGCAATTAAGCCTGCTTCTAAAGATGTTTCAAGTAAATAACCAGAAATACGGGTATCTTTACCGATAATTACTTTTTTTGTACCAGACTTAGATAAAACTTTACCAGCAGCCCAGCCTAATTTCAGTGCGAACTCGGGCGTAATTGGGAACTCGCCGACTAGTCCTCGAACACCATCTGTGCCGAAGTACTTTCTTGTTGTCATAAGGGTGTTACTCCATTTTTTGCTGCCTGCCATACACCAATGACATCAGCCGTTTCTTTCACATCATGAACGCGAATAATGTGTGCGCCTTTTTGAGCACATAACAAAGCACCAGCTAAACTGGCTGCAACACGTTCACTTGTTTCTCTATTCAAAAGTTGTCCAAACATAGATTTTCGAGATAAACCTGCTAATAGTGGCAAACCTAGTGTCGAAAATTCATTGAATTTGTCTAACATTTCAAAGTTATGATTCAGTGTTTTGCCGAAACCAAAGCCGGGATCTAGTATGATCCTGTTTTGGTTAATGCCAGCTTTACTGCACGTTAAAACTCGCTCTTCAAAAAACTGATTTATTTCTGAAATAAGGTTTTCATACATTGGGTTTGTTTGCATCGTGCGAGGTTGACCTTGCATATGCATTAAACAAACGGGTACATCGGAATGTTTTGCAGCAACTTCTAATGCACCTGGCTCTTGAAGCGCTCTTACATCATTAATAATGTCTGCACCTGCTTCAATGGCCGCTTCCATAACACCAGCTTTACTGGTATCAATTGAAATCACACAATCAGAGGCTTCTCTAATACGCTTGATTACCGGTATAACACGTTGAAGCTCTTCTTGAAGGCCAACGTCTGGTGCACCTGGTCGAGTTGATTCACCACCAATATCTAAAATTTCTGCACCTTCCTCAATTAAACGCATAGCTTGTTTAAACGCATCCTCAACAGAATTGTAATTACCACCGTCTGAAAATGAATCAGGTGTAACATTTACAATACCCATGATAATCGATTTGTTTAAATCAAGCGTTCTGTTTCTTGGAAGAGATAATTGGGTCATGTGGTTTAGAAGCGTCCTTTAATGTATTTATTTCACCTAATTCTCAAAAGTAGTTTCGAAATAAAAGGTAAAAATTACTAAACGCAATTCTATATGCTAAGTGAAGAAATTAAAATAAAAAGCCCCGATAAATCGGGGCTCTTATTGAGATTAATCACTCTTTGCTATCATCAAGCTCATTTGTTGGTCTCGATGCTGGCTCTGAATCGTTTGATTCAGTCTCCGGCTTAGCTTCAGGTTTAGAATCAGCCTTTGCTTTAGGCTCAGGTTTCTGATCGTGCGCATCACGAGGTGGACGCACCTCTTTACGTTCCATCAGGTCGTCAATTTGACCCGCATCTATGGTTTCGTATTTCATTAACGCATCTTTCATGCTGTGCAGAATATCCATGTTGTCTTTAAGAATTTGCTCTGCACGGTCATAGTTGCGAGTAACAAAGTCTTTGATTTCAGCATCAATTAACTTAGCTGTTTCATCAGACATACCTGACATACGATGCGAACCACCACCCATGTACATTTCGCCTTGTTCTTCCATGTACATTTGCGGACCAAGTTTAGAACTTAACCCCCATTGAGTAACCATTTTCTTAGCGATGTCTGTAGCACGTTCGATGTCGTTACTTGCACCGGTTGTAACTTTGTCATCACCATAAATCAATGCTTCTGCAATTCGACCACCATATAGGCTTGAAAGCATAGATTCTAAATGTTCTTTAGAATGACTTACACGGTCTTGCTCAGGTAAGTACATTGTCACACCAAGTGCGCGACCACGAGGAATGATTGATACTTTATAAACTGGATCATGTTCTGGTACTAAACGGCCCACAATGGCGTGACCAGCTTCGTGGTAAGCGGTCATTTCTTTCTCATGCTCGCTCATCACCATAGACTTACGCTCAGCACCCATCATGATCTTATCTTTAGCTGCATCAAACTCAGCCATGCTGACTTTGCGCTTGTTACCGCGAGCCGCAAATAATGCTGCTTCATTCACAAGGTTTGCAAGGTCTGCACCTGAGAAACCAGGTGTACCACGTGCAATCACTGATGATTGTACATTCTCATCAAGTGGTACTTTGCGCATGTGAACGTTAAGAATTTGCTCACGGCCTCTTATGTCTGGTAAACCAACCACAACTTGACGGTCAAAACGACCAGGACGAAGTAATGCAGGGTCAAGTACGTCAGGGCGGTTAGTCGCAGCAATAACGATAATGCCTTCATTACCTTCAAAACCATCCATTTCTACGAGCATTTGGTTGAGTGTTTGCTCACGCTCATCGTGACCACCGCCCATGCCTGCACCACGCTTACGACCCACAGCATCGATCTCATCGATGAAGATGATACAAGGTGCTGCTTTTTTAGCTTGTTCGAACATATCACGTACACGTGATGCACCCACACCTACGAACATTTCTACAAAGTCAGAACCTGAAATTGTAAAAAAAGGTACTTTTGCTTCACCAGCAACTGCTTTTGCAAGTAGTGTTTTACCAGTACCTGGAGGACCTACCATCAATACGCCCTTAGGAATGCTGCCACCTAATTTTTGGAACTTAGAAGGGTCACGTAAGAAGTCTACAAGCTCAGTAACATCTTCTTTTGCTTCATCACAACCAGCAACATCAGCAAATGTTGTCTTAACTTGGTCTTCGCCCATTAGACGAGCCTTACTCTTACCAAATGACATAGCGCCTTTGCCGCCACCGCCTTGCATTTGACGCATGAAGAAAATCCATACACCAATAAGCAGTAACATTGGGAACCATGAGATAAAGATGTTTGCTAAGAATGACTGCTCTTCAGGTGCAACGCCTTTGACGTTTACATCGTTTTTAAGCAAGTCGTTAATTAAATCCTCATCATACATAGGCATGATCGTCTGGAAGCGTTCACCGTTTCCTTTTACACCTGAGATAGTGCCTGTACTTCTGTCGATATTAACATCACGTACTGCACCGCTACGCACTTCTTTTACAAACTGCGTGTAACTCGTTTGACGATCGATTTGATCGTTTCCATTGAAGCTCTGGAACACGGTCATCAGCACTACTGCGATAACCAACCAGAGTATTAAGTTCTTTGCCATGTCGCTCAAGGAGTTAACCTCTTGTATCTAAAAATTATTTAAATTCAACTATAATGCACTTCAACTGTACTACAGTTTGTAGCCTGTCGCCACTATATATACTTCCCTAGATCGTGGACGCGATGCTTTAGGTTTACGAATTTTGACTACTTTAAAACAATTACGTACTTCTTGTACAAATTGATCAAAACCTTCACCTTGGAAAACTTTTACTGCAAATGCACCATTTGGTTTTAATACCTGATGGCACATATCTAACGCTAGCTCAACTAAATACATACTGCCAGCTTGGTCTGTGCTCATGTTGCCACTCATATTCGGTGCCATATCAGAAAAGACAACATCAACATTTTTACCGTTAATACGGTCTAATAATGCATCGAGTACAGATTCTTCTCTAAAGTCACCTTGTAAAAAGTCTACGCCTGCCAGTGAATCCATTGGTAAGATATCACATGCAATGACCTGCCCTTTATCACTCACTTCTTCAGCTAAATATTGCGACCAACTTCCTGGTGCAGCTCCCAGATCCACAACAGTCATGCCTGGTCTGAGCAATTTATCTTTCTGCTGTATTTCTTCTAATTTGAAAATTGCACGTGAACGGAATCCACGTTTTTGTGCTTCATGAACATAAGGATCATCAACATGTTCTTTTAACCAGCGTTTTGAGCTCGCTGAGTGCTTTTTATTTGCCATATTAACTGCAACTCATTAGTAATATTCTGTAGATGGCGGTAGAATAGCGATAATTCAAGCCTAAGATTAGTAAATATTACCAATATGACATTATCAAATAAACAGAAACAGTACCTAAAAGGTCTAGCTCACCCACTAAAACCAGTTGTTCTTCTTGGTGCGAACGGGCTAACTGAAGGCGTAATGTTAGAAATTGATCATTCTTTAGACATTCACGAATTAATCAAAGTGAAAGTACCGACGAATGACAGAGAAACGAAACAACTAATTTTTGACGCAATTGTAAGAGAAACAAAAGCGCATAAAGTACAAGTGATTGGTCACGTTATCGTGCTATATCGCCAAAGCGAAGATAAGAAAATTCAACTTCCTCGCTAAGCTTCCTCGTCAACAGCATTTGCTGTTGACGTCTCTTTCCACTCAATTGCCTGCTTAATAAATTCAACTGTTAATTCATTTATCAAACCACTCTCAGCATTAAGTAGCATACTATAACCTATGTTCATTGAAGGAATGACCACAATATCAGTGCGGTAACCCTGAACCCAACCACTATGATAGAACAATAATGTGCCTTCAAAGTCATATATGCGCCAACCTAACCCATAATGTGCTTCTTTAACATGCTTACGCCAAATTCTTCTTTTAAGCTCTCTTTTAGTTTGTACATAAGGCCGAGATTGCACAGTCAATGCATCCAATGATAAAACTTCTGGAAAATGCCCCAGTTGCGCTTTAAGCCAATAGACCATATCTGCCGCGCTCGCATTCACCCCTGCAGCAGGCAGTACCTTGTAATAATTGCTCTTTAATCTAGCTGTATGCCAACGCTTTCTGCCTAAAACGTGAGGCGCTGCAAAATTTTTATCTTTGGTTAAATTTTTTAACCCAACACCGCCATCACGCATACCTAAAGGCGCAAATAAGAATTCTTCAACCCAGGTTTTGTAATCTAACCCTGTTTTTGCTTGTATTACCCTATCTATAAGACTAAACATGACATTTTGATAGCCGTAACAGATACTGGGTTTACATATCGGTTGAATATCAAAAAGCTTATCTGTGATATCTATGTAACTCATTCTAGATTCAACCAGATTATCGTAGGCATTAGGCACTATGCCACTAGAATGGCTTAATAAATTGTAGACTTTTAAATTTTCAAACTTTGACTCGCGCGCTTGTGGGAGGTAATGACTGATTTCACGATCTAGGTCGATTTTCCCTTCAGTTGCTAATTTAGCGGTCAGTGAGCCTGCAAACGTTTTTGATACTGACGCCAAACGAAATCGTGTATGCGCATCAACTTTTCTGCCTTTTTTGACTTTTGTTCGACCAAATCCTTTTTGAAAATAACTCTCATCACCTTGAACGATACTTAATGCCGCACCAGGAATGGATTTTTCTTTTAGTTTTGTTTCGACTTGCTTAGAATAGCGACTTACAAATTGCTGCCACTGTTGTTGCTCGGCTTTATCGTTTTTATTTAATGCCAAACATTCAACGGTGAAGAGCCCCATAACTGCGTAAATCAGGGTCTTCATAAAAATTGCTCCTGTTTTCATAACGGCATTCTAACATTTTGTCGTTTGTTGTCTTGTGTTTGGGCATAAATTATTAATCTGAGGAATTTTAATGCGTAAGTTATCGATACTTGGAGTTGGTTTATTACTTAGTTCTGCATGTAGTTTTACCCCTAAGTTGGCGCCAGAACTTACATTACCTAAAAAACCTTTACTAAAAAAAGAAGTTATTTTCTTAACCTACAACGCAAAGCAGAACCCTGTAAAAATTAAGTCGGTGCAACTTCCTGCACACCCTATTTACAAAAATAACCGTGTTTGGGTTGACCCTAAGTCTCTTCAATTAACTCAGTTACAATATCAACTCGTAGTAGAACAACTTTCTGAGCTTGGTTTAGTTGTAGCCAATAGTAACGATGCCGATTACATTTTAAACGTGCAGCAGCTTTCAGTAGAAAGAACCAATGACATAGACTTACAACTCGAAACGAATAAAAAGATTAAGTCTCACAATGAGCCTGTTTTAAAAAGCAATCAATCAAAACAATGCAGCAATTATGATATAAAAGTAAGTTTTCGCTTAAATCACAAACAAAGTGCCGATGTCGTTTGGATTGCTCAAGCGAGTATATCTAGCCACACTTTTATAAATATGCCCGTTGTATATAAGTTTACTCAGCAACAGGTAGTCACAAATGAGCGGGCCGTTGTCGATTTTATCAATTTGCAGAATACCGAAGCCGCACGCAAGCAACGATTTGAGCAAAAAGTGTCAGTGCCTACATATCAAGTCGAATATCAAACCTCACCTTTAACTAAGGTGTCTGGTTTGTGCTCTAATCAAGAGGTTTCAGCAGTTACAAATGACATTGAAGCCCATCTCATTGCCGAGTTAATGGCGAAGCTAAAAGTGCGCTAAACATTTTTTTACAGTATTCAAGCGGTTTTATTGCTTATAATTCTTATAATTAAGCCACAATAAAATTGCCTGAATACCTTCACTGTAGATGTATAGAACATTTTTAAGTGATTGGTTTTAGTGAGGGAAACATGGAAAACTACGCCACTATTTTACTTGTTGAAGATGATGAATCTTTGGCCCAATGGGTTGCTGAATACCTAGATAACCAAGGTTATACAACACATATTTGCCACAGGGGCGACCAAGCTGTTGCTATGGTAAAAGACATCTCTCCAGATATTGTACTGCTTGATATTATGCTGCCTGGGCAAGATGGCATAAGCGTTTGTCGAGATCTGCGTCAATTCTACAACAAACCTATCGTAATGATGACAGCCAAAGATGAAGAGATGGATGAAGTCATCGGCTTAGAAGTAGGTGCGAGTGATTATGTCATCAAACCTGTTAGACCTCGTGCACTGCTTGCAAGGATCAAATCTCTACTCAGAGCTGCGGAACAATCACCTTCGACAACCGAGGTCGATGATGACAACATTCAAGTGGGTGCATTATATATAGATACACTCGCGCGAAAAGTGACGATTGACGGAACTGAAGTTGCAATTTCTAGCGCTGAGTATTTATTACTCCACTTTTTAGCAAGTAATGCGGGGGAAGTCGTGTCTCGAGATGCGGTATTTAAAGCCACTAAAGGCCGAGAATATGATGGCCTAGACAGAAGTGTCGATGTGCTGATATCTGCACTTAGGAAGAAGTTTAATGACGACCCTCAGCATCCAGAAAAATTCAAAACTGTCTGGGGCAAAGGCTACCTGATGGTCCCTACAGCTTGGTAAACCTGCCGCATTCATCATAACCAACATGCTAATCATGTTGGTTTTTCTCTCTATAATTTGGTGTTGCCAATTTGAAAAAACTTTACCTTTATTTACTCGCTAGTGCACTATTGTCTATTGTGGTGCTTGGATGGTTAATCGATACGTTTAATCAACAAGCTTTCTCACCAGATGATAACTTCATGTGGCAACGTAATATCACGGGTGGGTTTATCAAACAGTTGGAAAGACAACCTGCGAAGCAACGTGCTTCATTTGCTAACACCATCAGTCAAGAGTTTTCACTAGATGTAAGTTATAAAGATGGGCAAAGTCTTGCTCTGCCCTCTGAGTTAAAAAATGAAATGTTTACCCCACAAGGTTTATTACTTGAAGACGAGATAGGCTTTTACCTACTTAAATCATCCGAAAACCTTATGCCAGATTATGTCGAGTTGCGTCTAACCAAGCCAGAACAAGAGCAAAACAGTGATGTGTTACTAACCTTGTTATTTTATTCTGGCGTTTGTACTTTTATGTGGTTCATATTGTCACCGCTTGCAAAAAGGTTAAACGTATTAACGAGTAAAGCAAAACAGTTTGCTGCCGGTGATTTTTCGGCTCGTATTGAGTCAAACCATTTTACTTACATTAAAGACGTTGAACTTACATTTAATGGCATGGCGAGCAAAATTGAAAAGCTAATGGCAGAAAACAAACTCATGGCGTCGAGTCTATCTCATGACATTCGAACACCTGTGGCTTGTATGCGTTTCGCTTTGGATGCAGCGATAGACGAGCCTGACAATAAAAAGGTGAATGAAATTCTGCTTAGAATGGAAAAAGACTTAGATCAAATGGAAGATATGCTAAAGTCATATTTATCCTTCGCAACGCTCGAGCAAAAATCTCATTTATTAAATTTTGAAACAACACAAGCCTCTCATTACTTACATGATGTAAGCTTGCAAATACAGCCTAAATTACAAAAAGCCGAACTGTCGTTGCTTACAGAACTAAATGCCAAATTCGAAATAACCGCAGACTTACATTGGTTAGCCCGTGCCATTACTAACTTACTCAGTAATGCTTGTGATTTTGCAACCAAGCACATTCAAATTTCTAGTTACTATGACTCACAATACACATATATAGAAATAGAAGACGATGGTCCAGGTATAGCGCCAGAGAACTGGCATAAAGTATTTAGTCCTTTCTTTCAGGAAGAAAATCACCGAAATCGTGCAGGGAAAAGCTATGGACTTGGACTTGCGATCGTCAGTAAAGTGGTAGATTGGCACCATGGGAAAGTCTCTGTTTCACAGTCTGAGAGTTTAGGTGGTGCTAAATTTACGATACAACTGCCAAAAAGACCTAACTGATCATCATTTATGGTGTATTGATTTCAGACAAGGTCTTTTTATTTTTCATCATTTGCAGTAGATTGTCAGCCATCCCTTAGAATATAAAAGAATAACAACATATGAGTAGTATTAGAGGCGAGTTCAGTTCTCGCTTTGGCTTTATTATGGCTGCCGCAGGATCGGCTGTTGGACTTGGTAACATTTGGGGCTTTCCAACTCAAACTGCCTCTAACGGCGGCGCTGCATTCGTCCTAGTTTATCTAATTTTGGCTTTTTGTTTAGCTTACCCGGCATTAATGGCCGAGCTAGTCATTGGTCGTCATGGCCAAGCTAACGCCGTGTCTTCTCTTCAGAAATTAGCTAATTCACCATTACAGAAAAAATTCGCGTTCATCGTCGGTTTTGGCGGTATTATTTGTGCAGGTTTGATCCTCAGCTTCTATGCTATCGTTGCAGGCTGGATGTTCAGTGCTACCGCGGAGCCGATTGCTGCAGTGACAGGCCTAGAGAGTACATCTGCTTGGCTTAACACTCAGTCATTTCCACGCGACCTTATATTTACTAGCTTATTCATTATCCTGACCATTGCCATCATCAGTAAAGGCGTTGAAAACGGCATTGAAAAGTGGTCAAAGCGTCTAATGCCAGCCCTGCTGAGTATTTTAGGACTACTTATTATCTATGTAATGACTCAAGAAGGTGCAATGGAAGGCTTAAAGGCTTATTTAGTGCCTGATTTTAACTCTTTATTAGATCCGCAACTTTTGGTTAGCGCACTTGGGCAAGCGTTTTTCTCACTGTCTTTGGGTACAAGTGTGATGATTATTTATGGCTCTTACATCAGTAAAAAAGAAAACTTAGTTTCATTGGGTGCCTATGTCACGCTTATCGATGTACTTATTGCATTCGTAGCAGGCCTTTTAATTATTCCTGCTATGTATGTCGCACAAGCGCAAGGTGTGGCTATTTTCTCAGAGTCTGGCACCCTGTTATCTGAAGATACCTTAGTATTCCAAGTATTGCCTGCTCTATTCTCAAGCATGGGCGATATTGGCTACTTCGTCGGCTTTGCCTTCTTTGCACTGATGAGTATTGCAGCCCTTACGTCGTCTATTTCAATGCTTGAAGCACCCGTATCTTATGCTGTAGAAAAATTTGCTTTAGGCCGTGTTCAAGCTACTTGGATTATCGGCGGGATCATCTCTCTTGTCAGTTTCACTATTATTTTTAATTTCTCTGCATTGTTTGGTTTTGTAGTAAGTTTAACAACTCAATTCTCTCAGCCGTTAATTGGGATGCTTTGTTGTATCTTTGTTGGTTGGATCTGGCATAGAAATAATTTGCTCGTCGAGATTAAACATGGCCATGAAGAAGCTGAGAATACATTATTTTGGAAAGTGTGGCCTTGGTACATCAAGTTTGTATGCCCACTTGCAATCGCTATGGTGTTTATTCATTCGTTTTAAACACAGCTAGCGACCTATTAAAAAAGCGAGTATCGAACTCGCTTTTTTATTGTGTTAATTCCATATCTGTATGTGGAATGCCATCTTCTAGATAAGTGTCAGATATCGCTTTGAATCCTAAACTTTCATAAAAAGGGGTTAGATGAGTTTGCGCACTCAATTGTACTTTATAATCAGGCCAAAGGTTCTTGCATACACTCAATGACTCCTTCATTAATTTTGATGCTAGCCCCTTTCCTCTATTTGGCTCAGTAATAATTACTCTACCAATCGCAGTTACCTGCGAAGTTTTTTGATAGCAACGTGAATAAGCGACAACCTCTCCATCACTATCTAAATAATAAATGTGTCGAGTCTCTTCCAGAATATCAACGTCATCTAATTCAGGGTACGAGCATTCTTGCTCAACAACAAAAATATCTACCCTTGCTTTAGCTAATTTGAAGAATGTTAACGTATCTAAGTCAGAGAATTTTTTTACATACCATTTCATGTTTTTCACCGATAAAAAAGCCTAGCTATGCTAGCTAGGCTTTTAATAAATTAAGACGTACGAATTTAGTTAAATAGTCTTTCTAATTGATCACATAGTTGAGACACATTTACATGATCATGTTCGATGGTTAAATCAACATATCCATCACCTCTAAATGCACGATCAAGTTCGATTAAAACGTGTGTTTTGTGCGCTTCAGGCACAAATGACAACTCTATCTCTTGAATGCCAAATAACGAACGCGTGTTTGGTCTATATTCTAACTCTTGGTAGCAACCAGACGTTGACTGAAAACTAGATGCTCTTAAATAGCCTTTTTCAACATCCGCTTTTACTAAGCTAAATCCGAGCTTATCCATCGCCTGCATACAGGCTTTGACAGCTTCATTCGGGTAAATATGCAGCGTATCTTTGTCATTAGGATCAATGGCCAAATCAATATCAAGACCGGTTTCAACCCAAACGAAGGAATGATTGTAACCCGCGTTCAACTCAGTAATTGGGGTTTCTGAATGCAGTCTTGCTTCAAATGGAATGACTTTCTTTTCACCCGGTGCGATTACAAATTGTTCTGAAATACGCCATTTATCTAGAACGTGATTAGTAAAATATTCGCCATCATCTGACTCAACTTTGACTCGTGTCATCAATGCTAATTCTAGGCCAGAGACCTGTTGCTCAACATCTCCGCCTTCAACAATAATTTGTGCTTGAAACTTTTGACCTGGATATAAATGTTCAGTTTCTAAAATAGTATCGACCTTAGCAGCCCCGATACCCACAGATGCAAGGATTTTTTTAAACATCGCCTCTCCTGTAGAGATTATTCCTTCTATCTGCATCTTAACCACATTTATTAAACCTTGTCAGCGAAAATTTCTTTTTTTAATGCAAATATCTTTCACTGATAACCAGTTAGTCAGATTTTGCGCAATATTAGCCTAAAGTTTTGATTTATAAATCAGTCAGTTTTGCTAATATGTTAAATCAATTTCGCTTTATTATATTAAATATGGAACTGTTGTTTTTTGCTGTCGCATTTGCATGCGGATTTTCTATTTACCAACTCAAGCTACCGCCACTTATTGGTTTTTTAATGGCCGGCTTTATTCTAAACCTAATGGGTCACCAGACAACAGATCTACTCACCCAGTTAGCTGATCTAGGTGTAACCATACTTTTATTCAGTATTGGTCTAAAACTCAAAGTCGGTAATTTAGTTAAACCTCAGGTTTGGGGTCCAGCAACACTGCATATTGTTTTAAGCACGGCATTTTTTGCCAGTTTGTTATTGTTATTAGGTGCGGCCTCCCTGCCCCTATTCAGCTCATTAGATACCTCAAGTGCTTTGCTTGTGGGTTTTGCGTTTAGCTTCTCAAGTACCGTATTTGCCGTAAAGGTACTAGAAGAGCGCGGTGAAATGTCTGCCCTACACGGCAAAATAGCCATTGGCATATTGGTTATGCAGGATATCTTCGCGGTTATCTTTTTGGCTGTCAGCACAGGTAAAATACCAAATATCTGGGCGCTTGGACTTTTAGTCGCACTTCCTTTATTTAGACCTATCATGTTCTGGGTACTCAATCGCTCTAAACATGGTGAACTTTTACCTCTCTTTGGCTTTTTCTTCGCCTTGGTAATTGGCTACCATGCTTTCGAGTTTGCAGGGTTAAAAGGTGATCTAGGTGCACTTATCATAGGTATGATGTTTGCCCCACATAAAAAAGCGAGTGAGTTGTCTAAATCATTACTCAATGTGAAAGACATTTTACTTGTCGGCTTTTTCTTAAATATTGGCTTAAACGCAAATATTACACCTAATGCACTGTTAGTTGCGGTCATGCTTATCTTAGTATTGCCTATCAAGGTTATGCTTTATTACCTGTTGACAAACTTCTTCAGACTCAGGGCGCGTACGTCTCTACTGAGTGCATTTACGCTGTCAAATTACAGTGAGTTTGGATTAATCGTGTGTGCAGTAGCAGCCTCAACAGGCCTTATTACCAGCGATTGGTTAGCCGTAGTTGCCATTGCAGTATCAATCACCTTTGTCATTGCTTCTCCGCTAAATAAACGTGCCAATGAGCTGTACGTTAAGTTAGAGCCATGGCTACTAAAATTTGAGAGTGACAAACGGTTAGAAGAGGAATTGCCTGTTAATTTAACTGATACCAAAATAGTTATTTTCGGTATGGGCCGAATTGGTACGGGTGCTTATGAAACCATAGAAGCGTCGCACCCAGGTAAAGTAGCAGGTATTGATATCAAACCAGAAGTCGTTGATAAGCATGTGAAGCGCAACCGTCGTGTTTTACTCGCCGATGCGACCGATCCGGATTTCTGGCAACGCATGAACCACTCTGACGTTGATATGGTAATGTTAGCCATGCCTAAGCATATGCAAAACATTTTTGCATTAGAGCAGCTTAGAGCATCGGGTTTCAGTGGCCGTGTAAGCGCCATCGCATATTACCCAGATCAACAACGTGAATTAGAAGAAATGGGCGTTGAGTTTACCTATAACTTCTATCTAGAAGCCGGTAGTGGTTTCGCAGAGCACGTTAGTCAAAAAATATTTAATTAATAACTTAAAAAGTTATCGGTACCATAGCAGGTACTGATAACTATTTCTATTTACCTCTCAACAACTTACATCTAGACGTCTAATCCCCTTTGTTCCTAATAATGCAAGTCGATTTACAAAGCTTTACATGGGCCGTAGCAATCATGCTCAAAAAAAGAGTAAACTGGAACGGTCTTATGAGCTAAGTCTCTATTTTAAACACAATTTTTTGTGTGACACTTTTTAGTGTATAGCTCATGTTTTTAGAATTTTTGGCAAGCGAGAGGCATTGATGCGTAAAAATAAGGCAGATTTTAACTTTTCAGCCGTGGTGGATGATGCTAAGGCAAGTCCTTTTATGGATCTTCAAAACCGCCTTGATAAACTGCAAGACAATGGAATGACAGCGCTAACAATTCGTACAGTGTTATTTAACAAGATGTTAGATATGCATAGTGTACCTGCAGATCACTTTCTAAGAAAAGAATCTGCACCATCTAGATTAGATGATCCAAGAATTATTGAAACGCTTAATGAACTTGGCTTTTACAAACAAAGGAAAGTTATTCATTAATTTATTTTGAGGAGCCTACTCTCCTACTTATAGGCTGGCAATGCCCGTCGCCAGCCTATCTTCTTCCCTAAAGAGCATTACTTAACTTACTTATTTTTTATCTTCTAATTCTTCTTTTCTGATAATTTTCTTAGGCGTAAGACTTAGAACAGCTAGTTTTATAGGCAGCCAATAAATAGCATAAACAGAGTCATGCTTGGCATCATATTTACCAACGCCAATACTTACTTTACCAGCCTCAGATGCTTTTATTAAAGTCCCACCTACTCTATCCCAAATAGCCAATGCCGAGCCTAAGTTGGTATCAAAATGTTTAGGGTTATCACTATGATGAACCTGATGTTGAGCTGGACTAATAAACCATCCTTCTAATATGTCTCCCCAGCTAAACCAAATATGAGAGTGTCTTAAGTTAGCACCAAAGATATTAAATATAAACACAAACGCATTAGCACCTAGAATGTCAAACATGCTAAGTGCTGTTCCAAACAAGTGATAACCTATTCCCACAGCGATACCTTGTGTCAAAGCCATCCTACAGGCGTATAAATAACTTTCAACTGGGTGAGTGCGATAAATGGTAAAAGGTGTTAGTACTTTCGCTGAGTGATGAACCTTATGAAACTCCCATAAGAATGGGACTTTATGTAAAAGTAGATGCAAAAAGTATCGAGTAAAATCATCGAGTAAAAATAGTATGAGTGTAAAAAAAGCAATCACACTGGCTTCTGGCCATTGCAACATAAGTGGTTTGCCGAGCACCCACTCTAGAAAATCAGTAACAGCTATCGCGACAGGCACCATGGTGAGTACAATGGGTGCAAACGTTGCTGCTTTAATGATTTGATTTGTGATAAGCAAGGTGTAATCTAATTTTGCGCTTTTACACAGCCATACATCTTTAGGAAATAAAAAGCGTAAAAAACCTTTACCACTTTTTGACTTCTCAACTTGCGTATAGACAAAAAACGCCATAAAGATCGCGCTAAGTAAATATGGAATATATATGCGCTTGTTTGCGTCAATTAAATAGGTTGGCAATGCTGATAAGTCTTGCCAAATCTGCTCTAACACACCTTCTCCTAAAATACTTATAGAAAAACACCACGTCGATTCGAGTACCAGTTTGTTGTTCAGGGTTAGTTTACAAAAAAGGGCCATGAATGGCCCTAATTAATTTAACTGAACAAAACTTTAAAACTGGTATTTATAACCAATAGAAAATTGTCTTGGTTTGCCTGGTCGAGCACCGTAAGGGCGACGGCTAACAATTTTAGCTTCATCTAATAAGTTATCGATTTTGGCGTAAATTCTACCGTATTTATCAAAATCATAACTTGCAGAAACATCAACTGTAGTTGTCGCTGGTACTTTAAAACCTGACAATTCTTGACCATCACCAGCAACTTCTTTCATGCTGCCAACGTATTTCATTGTCATTGTTAATGCCCAATTAGATGTTTCTAAACCAATGTTAAAGGACGCTTGATGCTCTGGTAAATACGGTAATGTATCTCCTACTTCAACATCACCCCATTGCGCAAAATCAGACTTGAAGCTGTTTTTGAACTCGCCACGTGTATACGTATATACAAAGCTATATGGAATATCTACTTGCAAATTAAGTGGATACCTTTGCCCGAATTGGGTTTCTAAGCCGTAAACATCAACTTTTCCACCATTAAACTCTTGATCTAACTGTTGATCAACACCACAGTTTGAAAAGCCACAACTTTCTTTTAAGTTGCTGTAATTATTGAAAAAGCTAACGACTTCAACTTGCGTAACGCCATCGTTGAAACGTCCACCAAATTCGTAGTTGACACTTTTTTCAAGCTCTACGTCTGTAGTTTGTGCAGGAGATGAAGGAACAAAACCTTGATGCACACCAAATAACAAGCCAGATTCTTCGTTTAACTTGTAAAAGCCACTCAAACCAGGCAGCCAGATACGTGTAGTCTTATCTAACCAGTTAGTTTCTTCACCTTTTTCATTGTGATGCATTTTCATCAATTCACCACGCACACCTAAACCAAGCGTTAAAGCATCGACAGTGACTTGATCTTCTAAATAGACCGACCAAGCATCAGTTGATTCAACATTTTGAGTTGTAGGACGTATATCTTGACCTAGATCGAAGGCTTTACCTGCACGCATACCATAGGTTTCTTCAAAATGCTTTCGTTCAATTTCATCTTGGTGAAAGCGAATACCCGCTGATAATTTGTGGTTTAGGTCGAAAAGTGAAAACTCATAAGTCGAGTCAATTTGTAAACCTTGCGAAAAATAAGCACGATCATTGGTGCCCATGTTTAAGTAGATTTCTGGTTGACCTTCCGTTAGTGAATCTTGCTGGCCTGAAATGACTGCATACTCTAATTCGTACTTTTGTGGATCTGCAAGGATCCCCGAAAGTGTCGCGTCAAGTTTAGATAAGCGTCTATCAAGTAAGCCATTTAATTTTAACCAAGCACGTTCATAATCATTTCTATACAAGCGTGTTGTAACGCTTAAATTGTTGAATTCAAGATTATGACTAAACATGATTTGTTGGTGTTTAGTGTCCATTAATGCTGGCTGTGTCGCAGCGTAACGGCGATAAGGATTTTCTGCAAAATCAGTCTCAGTTAAACCAAGGTAAGTTTCATCTGACTGTTCATCTGCATAAGATAGCTTTAAGCCAAATTTATGATCTATACCATTGTTCGATAACTGATAATTAAATTTCGCTAAAATATCGCTCTTTTCGAAACCGGTATCACCACCGCCATCAAGTTCTTTAAAACCATCCGCTTTTAATGAAACACCTTCAATTAAAAATCCGACATTGTTTACAACTGAGCCAAAATGACCATGAACCTTTTCATAACCATCACTACCAAAAGCAACATCAATGCCCCCTTCGGTGAATTCAGGCACCGCACGTGTCACCAAGTTAATTGTGCCAGCCACTGTCTGAGGACCATATTTGATTGCTGCTGGTCCTTTGAATACCTCAACGGCAGTCATACGAGTGCTCACAGGGAAATAATAAGCAGCAGGTGCAGAATACGGAGAAGGGCCAATTAAGATACCGTCTTCTAGAATCGTGATTTTTTTACTGCGCTCAGGTGTTACCCCGCGAAAACCAATGTTAGGACGCAAACCGTAACCATCTTCTTCACGGATGTTAACACCCGGTACTTTAGACAGGATTCGATGGATGTCATCGTATTCGAACTTTTCAAGCTCTGCTTCTGTAAGTAATGTTGCAGACCCTGCTTCTGTTCTCAGCTTATCGTAATGACTTAAAATTTGGATATGTTCTAGCTCATCGTTTGCTTCGTCCGATTTAGCACCCTGCGCAAAGGCTGAAGGCAGCGCAAGACTTAAAGCAATGGTAAGCGCAGATTTTCTTAGAATGTGTGAATTAGTCATTGTCACCCGCCGATGTTTTAGGTAATTCTAGAGCAAGTTTATTAATGAAGTCGTTTTTCAATTGATCTGTGACGTCTTTTACTTTTGCATGATTATGCTCAACAGCAGTTGTGTCATTAGTTAATGCCGTTTGAAGGTCTGTTGAAATCGCATCAGCTGCTGCTTTTGCGTCTGTGATCCCTTTCAGCATTAACTCTTTTGTATCTGTTGCATCATTGCTATCAAGAAAATCATCAAAACCTGTATTCTCGCTTGTGCCACCTAAGAAGATTTTTTCGAATGCCGCAATGTTTGCACGAATGTTTTCGATAGAATGCTTAGCGTAGATTGATTCTACTTCTTCAGGACAAGCAATATTGCCGCACTTGTTATCAAATAAACCTAATGGCGTAGCAAGTTTGTAGTCCTTCAACTCTTCAGTCATATAAAATAATGCATCAGATATTTCGTTAATTGCATTCAATGTCGTTGAGTATGGGTTTCCTGGCTGCCCTGCATTTTTGAACTTAGCTGAGTAACCATCTTCACCTGACCATTCATACAACAATTCAGTCGCTGAATCTGATAAATCTTTAGCTACTTCAACAGCAAACTGACAACGTGCAACTTTTCTTGATTGTTCAGATTGAGTATTCCAATCATTTAATGACTCTGCTGCATTAGCTGAACAGCTATGCGCCATATTTTCATTAAATAGTAAATACTCCATGGCATCTAAACCACGTCGCTTATCACTTCTCTTACTGATGTCGTAAGCATTGCCGTTAATGTCACCGGCTGCGAAAAACACAACATCTTGGTCAACACTACAAGTACTGGCGTTTGGCCAAGAGTAGATACGGTTTCTTAGTGATTTGTCATTGGCTAAAAGCGGTCCAACAATCATAAGTTCAGCATGTTGCCAACTTACCATGGTTTCTTTCCATGCATTTTGAGCAGCATTTTTAGCTTCTTCTAATGCAGTTTTCGCATCTTCATCACCCATTGTTGGGTCATAGCTTGCTTCTAAATCACAATACGCTTTTACAATAGCAGGCTGCGCTTTAGCCTTGCTATCGAATTCAGTAAAAGTTGGTGTGATAACGTTATCGACTAAACTTGCTAGTAGACTTGCTTCGTCGAAAATAGGAGTCTGGCTATCACTGCCGTTATCGCCACCATTACTGCTATTGTCGCCACTTCCTTGGTTCTGATTCTCATTTACTTTTTGCTGAGCATGCCCTTCGCCATTATTACTAGACACGCTTTCACCACAACCACTGAGTGCTAGCGCAATACTAGTTACCAGTAATAAAGGTTTTAATCTCAAAGCCATTTAAAGCCTCTTTTTCCAAATGATAAATATGACAAAAGGCTAGTTCCGAAAAACTAACCTTTTTACTAATCAAAACTGTTTAGGTATTACCAACCTGCTACTAATGCCTCTAATGCATCACCAGTTAAAACATTACCGTCTTTGTCTTTCCACTCATAAGCATCACGAAGGATGTTACGCGCTTCGATTAAACCTTTCTTGTATGCTTCAACCGCATCAGCGCCTTCAATAACAGGTGCATTAGCCATTAACTGATGTAACTTTTTGAATTGCTCTGTTGTTGAACCTGTATTTGCATCACGGTTTACATTAACAAATGGTGATACTGGGTTAAACTGCATGTTTAGTGCGAAACCTTTCATCTCAGACCAATGCTTAGCAAATGCATAGAATTGCTCATGAGTGTAATCGCCTGAAGCAATGTCATCTATATCACCATCATCGTTGTTTAATACATCATTAATGTAATGAATTGATGTGGCTACAATTGCTTGCTCCCAAACTAATCGTGCTTCAGTTGCATAACCTTCAAGTTCAGTCATTTGCTCAGCAGTTAACGCAGTACCGGCATTGTCGCTCAAAAGCTTGCGACCATTATAAAATGCTGTGAAAGCTTGTGTGCTTAAATCTGTAACACCAGTACGGTCACGTTTACCCGCGTTAGTTGAATTACCCCAGTTGTACTCTGCAAGTAAATCAATTTTACCATCAGCATTTGTATCGTTTTTACCATTAAATGCTAAGCGACCGTTGCTTTCGTCGTCTTTCACTTTACTTGCTAATTCATCATCAGAGTAGCTTAAGTAGTTACGAGCAGCACCAAAATAACCAAAACCTTCATCCCATTGGTGCTCTAATGCTGTGTAAGCTTTATCGCCAAACTCAAGGTTATCAGAAAGTAGGCCTTTAGTCGTTTTACCACCATCATTGTCTAGGTAGTCATCTGCTGATTGTGAAAATAGCACTGCACCGTTTAAGAATTTTTCGATTAACTGCTGTAAGTCAACGCCTTCTGGTGTTACATATACTTTACCAACTTCTAAACTGTGCGTTGTTACCGCTTTACCAGCTTGAACTTCTAATGCGTTTTCACGAAGTAGCGTAAATAAATGCTCTGTAAAACCTGTCGGCGTATTTTGAGCTGCTTCTAAACCTGCCCAACCGTCTAATGCGTTTTCAGCATTCCAGTCTTTGTATTGACCTTTTGCGTCATTACCAGCTAGTTTACCTTTCAGGTTTTTATGAGAACCTGAAATCTCAGTAAGAGTAGTTTGAACTGCACCATCAAATGCAGACAGTGTTAGCTCTCTAGAACCCCAAACATTCTCATAATCATCTGAAGAGATATCGTAGTAAAGACCAATTTTGTCTTCGCTATTTGCTATATCAGTTGCGAAATCACCCTTGATATAATTTGAAAGTTCTTTTAATAAAACGTGACGTGCCACTTGACCAGAGTATGCCACACTCGACTCACCTGATGATTCATTACGGAAATCGTAGTCCATTTCATCAACAATGCTGATTTCTAGCTTCTTAGTGAAATCATTTTCACCATCATTTACTGTAACTTCAACTTCAACTGTGTTCGTTTCTTCAAAGTCAAATAGAGTACCCTCTTTAACGAATAACTTTGAACCTTCAATTGTGAAACGTGCATCAGTAGTTTTGAATGTGAAAGAGCTCGAGTCTGCGTCAGTTGCAGCTAATGTACCCACTTCTTGTGCAAGAGATACGTTTTCTTTAATGCCTGTTTCAGAAGCAGCTAGAGTAATATTCGTTGGTGCTGCGTTTGTAGGTGCAGTTGTATCTGGCGTAGCTGTTTCGTTGTTGCTTGAACCGCCACACGCAGTTAAACCTAATGTTGCAGCTAAGATAGATGTAGCTAACAGAGACTTACGAAGGGTCATTCTTATTGTCCTTTGAAAATACTAAATATTATTAAACTTTAATTGCGGCAAAGTATACACGCATCTAAATAACAATCAATATTATTTACACTGTCATAAATAGTACTTTTGTCAAAGTTTTGTGAAAAAATCAATATCCAAATTGTGAGGGACTTAAATTTAAACTTTTAAAATCAACAAGATATAACAGAAACCTCACAAAGACAACCTAATAACCTTTATGAGAATCAATATCAATTACTTTATATTTATTGTGCTATCGTCAATTATTCTCGATGCTATCATTAAATATTTGTTGTGCAGTCTGCCAAATAGCCAAATTCACAGGGTCTTTTAACCTTGTAGATTTAGCTATCAAGCCAATTTCTATATCAGTGTTACCGCTATTAATAGGTAATACTCTCACTTGCTGCTTAAAAGGACTTTGAGATAAAACAACATCTGGTACTAACGCAATGCCAAACCCTAAACTGACAAGGGCTACAATTGCTTCATGACCAGAAACATGTGCATAAACTTTCGGTTTAAAGTTTTGCTCTGCACAGAACTGATCTAGTCTTTCTTTTAAGACCCCCTGCTCCGGAACAATATATTCGAGTTTTGACCAATCAAGTACCTGTAAAGTCATTGCATTTAAAGTATCGGAGAGTGGACACTCCATTGTTGGCGCTATCATTAGCAACTTAGCTTCACCTAGCTTTGTGTATGCAAGGCCTGTAGGTAGCTCTTTTGGCTTGACTGCAACGGCTAAATCCGCTTTTTCAGCTTGGACGTTCGATATTGAAAGCGCGGGGTCGCCAGTATTTAGATTCAACTCTACATCTGGGTATTTTTTACGAAATGCCGCAAACAACTTATATATATAGCTGTAACTTGCCGTCACAGAACAATACAAGTCAGCCTCACCGGATAAAATTTGCTGTTTAGTCTGGCATTGCCCTTTAAAAAGCCGCCATTGATTTAGCGTTGCATTGGCATAGTCGACAAAGGCTTTCCCTTGAGAAGTTAATGACACACTGCGGTTATCTCTTATAAATAAAGGGACGCCGACTTCTTCTTCTAATTGTTTTATTTGTCGACTCAGTGTTGGCGCACTAATAAAGCAAAGGTTGCTTGCACGGCCAAAATGTAAGGTATCTGCCAGTGCTAAGAAATACTTGAGTTGTTTATGGTCCATTTAACATTTCAAAAATTGAAATACAGTAATTCAAATATATCATTTTACGAAATCAAAACTACCCCCTATTCTCAAACTCGTATCTAGACAAACACTTATTTTTTAAAGGCTCTAACATGGCGAATTATTTTAATACTCTTCCTTTACGCGAACAGTTAGCACAACTTGCTCAATGCGAGTTTATGGATCCAAAAGAATTTGAAAACGGCGTAACAGCCCTTGAAGGTAAAAAACTGGTTATCGTTGGTTGTGGCGCACAAGGCCTAAACCAAGGTTTGAACTTGCGTGATTCAGGGTTAGATGTAAGTTATGCCCTACGCGATTCTGCGATTGCAGAAAAACGTGCTTCATTCGTTAATGCTTCTGAGAATGGTTTTACTGTTGGCACATACGAAGAACTTATTCCGACTGCTGACTTAGTACTAAACCTTACTCCTGACAAACAACATACTAGTGTCGTTGAAGCTGTTATGCCACTAATGAAGCAAGGCTCAACGCTGGCATATTCTCATGGCTTCAACATTGTTGAAGAAGGTATGCAGGTTCGTGAAGACATCACAGTGATCATGGTTGCCCCTAAGTGCCCGGGCACTGAGGTACGTGAAGAATATAAACGTGGATTCGGTGTGCCTACACTTATCGCTGTTCACCCTGAAAATGACCCTGAAGGTAAAGGTCTTGAGCAAGCAAAAGCTTATGCAGCTGGTACCGGTGGTCACAGAGCTGGTGTACTTAAGTCTTCTTTTATCGCCGAAGTAAAGTCAGATTTAATGGGTGAGCAAACCATTCTTTGCGGTATGTTACAGACTGGCTCTCTTCTTTGTTTCAATAAGATGGTAGAAAAAGGCGTTGATGCAGCATATGCGTCAAAACTTATTCAATACGGTTGGGAAGTCATTACAGAAGCACTTAAGCATGGCGGTATCACCAATATGATGGACCGCTTAAGCAACCCAGCAAAAGTGAAAGCATTTGAGCTAAGTGAAGAGCTAAAGCAAATCATGCGTCCACTGTACAACAAGCATATGGACGATATCATCAGCGGCGAATTCTCAAGCGGCATGATGGCCGATTGGGCAGAAGACGACGCCAAGCTTCTTTCTTGGCGCGCAGAAACCGCTGAGACTGCATTTGAAAAGCAAGAAAATACGGCTGAAGATATTTCTGAACAAGCTTTCTTCGACAAAGGTATTTTAATGGTTGCTATGGTAAAAGCAGGTGTTGAACTTGCATTTGAGACCATGACTGCCGCAGGCATTATTGAAGAGTCAGCATATTATGAGTCGCTTCACGAAACACCGTTAATCGCAAATACGATTGCACGTAAGAAACTATTCGAAATGAACCGTACTATCTCTGATACGGCAGAATATGGCTGTTATTTATATAATCATGCATGCTTACCATTGCTTCAAGGCTTCATGAAAGACATCGAAACTGATGTTATTGGAGAAGGTTTGAACTCAGATAACTTTGTTGATAATCAATCACTAATTGCTGTTAACAGTGCTATCAGAAATCACCCTGTCGAGAAGATTGGTGAAACATTACGCGGCTATATGTCAGCGATGAAAAAGATTGTTTAGAAACGTTTCGCTTGTTAGAAACCAAGCCCAATAACTGTAAAGTTTTGGGCTTTTTTACTATTTATTTACATTTTTGGAAAAAGTTGAACAATAGATAATAAATCCTATGCTAGAATAATTACTTAACTCGTTATCAAAATAAGTAATATGAAAGCGAATAGTTTATCTATAACAGTAAAAATCTCACTCCTAGGTAGCTTAATTGCAGTTATTGTCGCAACGCTTATAGGGGTTATTTCAACCTATCAGGCAAAAGGCATGGTCGAAAGACGCATGTTACACTCTGAATTGCCTAGTAAAGTTGAGAACATCAGCAAATCAATCGAAAAGCAAATTGCGCAGATGAAAGATGCTGCACAGCTTCTTTCAAGCAACCAATTTATTTTGGCTGCGGCGAATAAGCATCAACAAGATGACTCTCTACTCGTCTCTGAATTACAGCGTATTGCAAAACAGTTTGACTTAGCAACGGCATCTTGGGCGAACCGAGAAACTGCAGAGTATTGGAATCAACATGGATTCTTACGTGTTCTTAACCATCAAGAAGACGGCTGGTTTTATGGTTTCACTCAATCGGGTGAAGCTTACTCCATCAGTATTTTCAGAGAAACCACTGGTGCAGTGAATATGTTCGTGAACCACCAGCAGTTGAATGGTATTGGTTTAGCAGGCCTTGCGAAGAGTGTTACAGATATGCAGAGTATGCTCAGTCAATTTACATTAGAGCAAACAGGATTTGTATTTGTCGTAGACAATACTGGCGCAATTAAGTTGTTCCCTGATACTCGCTCGACTCAAGCACAGTCCTTGAAAGACTTGTATGGCAGTACAAATTCCAACGCTCTTTTACAAAGTAACGCGTCTAACCTGATTAATGTTACTTTAAATGATGAAGCGCAAGTGATTGCAAGTCAGCCAATCAAAGGCACTAACTTATATGTCGTAGCACAAGTCCCTGAGCATGAGGTTTATACCGAAATTCGTAGTCTGCAATGGCAGATTGTAGGATATGCTAGCATCATTGCCATTTTTGCTTGCTTAGTCAGCTTTTTCTTAGCGCGCACATTAGCAGCCCCACTTTCTAAAATTGCGCAACTGTTTGCCAACTTAGGCAGTGGCGATGCAAGACTAAATTATCGACTACCAGAGTCAACACAACCTGAGCTGCAAGAGCTCAGTGACGGATTTAATCAGTTTATTGCCAAGATTGAGCATGCTATCAAACAAGTAGCAAATGAAAGCCATGAAATTCGTGCCACTAGCCTTAAACTGACAGAGCAAAGTAATCGAACTTGCCATGCACTTAATGAACAAAAATCTCAAACATTATCTGTAGCGGCAGCGATTAATGAAATGGGCGCAACGGTGCAAGAGATTGCAGGCAATGCGAATAACTCTGCACAATTGACTGAATCGAGTAAAAATACGGTTAAGCACAGCGAACAAGAAATTGAACAGTCCCAAATCACGCTTGGTCAACTTGCAGATGATATCAATAGCATGGCTGAGCAGGTTAACTCTTTAGTTGAAAGAACGCGCTCTATTGCTAGCATTGTAGAAGTTATCAGAGGTATTTCGGAACAAACCAACTTACTTGCGCTCAATGCTGCAATCGAATCAGCCCGAGCAGGCGAGCATGGTCGTGGTTTTGCCGTTGTTGCTGACGAAGTGCGTGCATTGGCAAGTCGTACATCTCAATCTACGGATGAAATCCATAACACTATCAATGAACTCACTCTTGCTGCAGAAAATATTGTGTCACAAATCACGCAATCTAGAAGTCAAGCAGAACAAAGTGTCATGAGTATGCAAAACTCAGTGGATCTTCTAAAAGACGTCAGCGAAACATCAAACCAAATCAATGATATGACCACATTAATCGCTGCTGCGACCGAGGAGCAAAGCAATGTTGTTGCTGAAGTAGGACTAAACATTGAGCAGATCAGCGCTGCTAGCGATAACGTTGTCGATGAAACACAAGCAATTTCACAAGCTATTGAAGCCCTCGCCGAATCAGCGAAAACACTTGATAGTTTAGTTGTGAGTTTCGATAGTAAGTAATTAAAAGCTTATTATTTTTTCTAAAAAAGAGCAGTATTAAATCTGCTCTTTTTTTATAAACTAACGTATAAAGCGTAATAATTTGTAACGATTAAAAATACAACAACCCCATTTCTTCATCTAGGCTTAAATAATGACTAGCAGTAAGGGGTTATGTATGAAAAACTATTCATCAACAATAATTGCGTTGTTGCTATTACTCATTCTAGCAGGATGTCAGAGTACCCAATCCAAAACACCTGACATTAATTACGAACTAATAAACACATCGGTATTTAAACAAAAAGAGATTGTTTCTCAATATGAAGTTTTTGCCCTCAATGAAGACATAAAAACGCAACTTGACCACTATATAAAAGATAAAGCATCTCCAATACGACAGGCAAAACAACTACTCAATTTTTTAATGGATAATGGAGACAGTACACTAGCTTATCAAAGTGGCGCTAATCTAGTCGCTTCTGATGCTTTTTATAATCTCAATGCAAATTGTCTTTCTCTTTCAATCTTGGCGCATAGCCTCGCTGAACATTTAGGTCTCTCAACACAATTTCAACGTGTTCATATTCCTGAATACTGGGATCAAAGCCAAGGTTACAGCCTGCTCACGGGGCATGTTAATCTTGTTGTTAAACAGGGAAAAAAACGTGAAAAGATCGATAAAATCTACTTTTTACAGCCCACAAATATCACTGTAGATTTTGATCCCAATAGCAGAGAACAAAAATTTAAAACGAGTAAGATTAGTAAAGACAGAATTACCGCAATGTTTTACAACAACCGTGGTGCAATGCATATGATCAAAGCTGAATATGACTTAGCTTATAGCTATTTTAAAGGTGCAATTGAACTTGACCCTGCTTATTCAGGCGCTTGGGGGAATTTAGGGATCTTGTATCGTATTCACGATATGCATGACTTAGCTGAAAAAACGTATCAGCATGCTTTATTAGTCAATCCAAATAATAATACTGCTCTTGGTAATACCGCACTTTTGTACCGCCTCACTAATCGTGAGGATTTAGCAGAAAAAATAGAAACAAAATTAGAAAACAAAAGAAAAAACAATCCTTTCTACATGATAGTTAAAGGTAATGAAGCCATCGCCAAAAATGAGCTAAATAAAGCACTTCATTTTTTTAATGAGGCTAGGAAGCTTGATAAAGATCTCCATGACAGTTATTTTGGCTTAGCTAAAGTCTATTATTACAAAGGAAATCTTAGTCGTGCGGAACGTTATCTCGAACTGGCACTTAAAAATGCAGAGTTTACTCACGATAAACGACGTTATGAGGGTAAGCTGGCTGCTTTTAAGTATTTGGCTAGTCGCTAACGCTAATGCTAATGCTGCCAGCGCGGCGACGCATTTGTATGAAGATATGAGTGTTTTAACCAGCTCTGAGCATCAAGGAAGAGAAGCTGGCAGCCCGACTCCCAATGTCACAGCTCAATTTTTATATGATCGTTTTAAGAATTTAGATATTGAGGTTAAATATCAAAGCTTTGAATTTAAAAGTGGTTTCTTTAGCAAACAACTAGGCCACAACGTCATTGCGACATTACCCTGCACTGTCGACCAGTGTGGCAAAAAGCTCGTCATCACCGCCCACTATGACCACCTGGGGGGACGAGAGAATAGCTTCTATGCGGGCGCCAATGATAATGCGACAGGTACTGCTGCACTACTTGCAATAGCAGAAGCCTTAAAAGAACAAGTACGTTTTAGTGACGTAATATTTTTAGCTACCGACGCGGAAGAAAAAGGGCTCTATGGTGCTAAGCATTATGTGAGTGAAACTGACACTAGTCGATATGCCTTGAATATTAATTTGGACATGTTAGCCATCAATAATAGAAACACCCTGTACGCACTTCATGATAAAAAATCCCAAAAATATATTGAGCAATTTAAACAACAAGAAAATCCATTTAAAGTATTTTCTACTTCATCACAGTTTAGACTGCACAAAAAGCTCAATGACAATCGTATCAACTGGCATAAAGCCAGTGATCACTACGCGTTTAGTTTGAAGAAAGTGCCCTATATCTACTTTGGCATGGGGATAGATGATAAACACCACACTAAGCAGGATACATTAGACAACTTAGACTTTGAAAAGTATCAAGCTGTGGTTGAATCAATCAGCGCTTTTATTGTTTCATTAGCACAGCAGCCATTAGAGTCTACAAATTGAATCTTTTGTGCTTTGCTAAGCTTTTTAATATGCCATTCCAATTTCGCGGCTGTACTTTTATCACCGACAGCTTTGCTATAAATCAATTTGATAGGTGCTTTGCCTTTTAGATTTTTTGCCCCTTTCCCCGAATTATGGGCTTCAACCCTTGCCGCAACATTATTGGTGATGCCTGTATACCAATGCCCCAACCTACTTTCGACGATGTAGACTGACCAAATATTTTTCTCTTGGGCCAATTTTTTTACCTATTAAGAAACTTTTTTAACTCTAAGCCGTCAAATTGTATCAAGAAACTTTACCTTCTGTACGCAATCGGTATGATGCAAACAATAAAAGAATAAGGATCAAAAAATAAATGCTAGTAAAAAAATCCCTCGCTGTTTGGCTAAGTGCAGTATTTATGACTGTTATGTTGTCTGGCTGTTCAAGTTGGGTATATCGAATTAGTATTCCACAAGGCAACTTTTTAGAACAAAGTGATGTTGATAAACTTCGCGTTCAAATGACTCAAGAGCAAGTGCTTTATGTGCTTGGTAGTCCAGTTGCAAAGAATGCTTTTTCAGATGACAGCTGGCACTATAGCTACACGCTTAATATTGGTCGTGATTCTGAGCATAGAAAATCTTTAGTCGTTTATTTTGAAGATGGTCGCCTAGCGCGCATTAGTGGTGATTTTGAAGAGCCAGAAGAGTTTAATATCCCACTCGAGCAATAATTAACATCTACTTTCCTAAATGAAAAAAGGGCTTTAAGCCCTTTTTTTGATTCTCTTATAAATAATTATGCTCTGCCACCGGTTATTTTGTTGGCACGACCTTCTTCTTTCGCTTTTTCAGCTCTTTGTCTTCTTGCTGCTTTTGGGTCGGCAATCAAAGGACGATAAATTTCTATTCTATCACCCTCTTTCACCACTTGATGGTTTTTCACAGTGCGATTCCAAATACCAAGTGCTAAATTCGATAAATCAATTTCAGGACACTTATCTGCAATACCTGATTGTAAAACTACTTGCTCAGCCGTTGAGCCTTCCGCAACTTCAATACTCAAAGAGGTTGCGGTATCTGGTAAAGCAAAAACTACTTCAACCTTGATCATCATCTCACTCCATACACGGTTTTAGCACGTTGTGTGAACGCAACCACCATGTTCTTCGCGACTTCGTTAAAGACTTTACCAAATGCCATCTCAATCAATTTACTGGCAAATTCGAACTCAAGTTTTAAAGACACTTTACAAGCTTGATCATCAAGCGCTGTGAACTCCCAATAACCATTCAATGACTTGAAAGGCCCGTCGACCAGTTTCATCTCAACTTTGTTACCTGCTAAACGATTATTTGTTGTGAACCACTTTTTAAGGCCTGCTTTCGATATTTCTAAACTGGCGGTCATTGAAGACTCATCCTCAGAAATAATTTTTGCGTTGGAACAATTTGGTAAAAATGCAGGGTACGCATTTACATCATTGACTAAGTCAAACATTTCTTGGCTGCTGTACATCACCAGCGCACTTTTTTCAATCTGCGGCATAGCTACTCCACTTGCTTTGACGCGATTTTAGCAAGCTTTTTAATAATTATCTTGTTTACAAAGCATGAGTGGGTAAAAATAAGTAACAAAGCTAAAAAAGCCCTGTTTAATCAGATCATTTGTAGGTAGACTACGCCATTATGGCAAAGAAAAAATCACCAAAAGCAAACAGCAATACCATCGCGCTAAACAAAAAAGCGCGACACGAGTATTTTTTACACGATAAGTTCGAAGCAGGTATTGAACTACAAGGCTGGGAAGTTAAAAGTATCCGAGCAGGTAAAGTAAATATCTCTGATACTTATATTCATCTCAAAGACGGCGAAGCATTTCTACTTGGTGCTCAGATCCAACCATTAAACAGTGCATCAACTCACGTTATTTGTGATCCAATGCGATATCGTAAACTGCTTCTCAAGAAGCGTGAACTTGATAGGTTGATTGGTGCTACTGAGCGCGATGGTTTTTCACTGATTGCAACTGCAATGTATTGGAAAAAGTGCTGGGTTAAATTGGAGTTCCATTTAGCCAAAGGTAAGAAGATGCATGATAAGCGCGCCGATATCAAAGACAAAGACTGGTCGCGCGACAAAGAACGCTTAATGAAGCATAAAGCCAGATAAACAATAAAATTACTCTAAACCCCAGCATGCTGGGGTTTATTTTTTCAAACGACGCCAAACCCACATGCTTATTTCAGAACAAACCGCACAGCAACAAAATCTATTGTTTCAACTATACGAAACACTCAATATTGAACAACAAAAGCTGTTGCTGGTATTGGCCGTCGTTTATAAGCCTTTGAGTCGTGGACATATCAATCAGCTTTGCCGAAAGCTAAGTAACCAAACTCAGGTTGATTGGCCTGCAAATTTATTGCGGTTGAGCAACCCTGATATTGAAGTGTTAGCGCAAAGTGGACTATTCAGTGCAAAAGATGATGTTCACAAGGTCAACCCGCTTCTAGCAAATAAATTAACAGAGCTCAGTATTCAGCAAGGGAGCTTTTTACCCATTCTAAAGCTCGCTGAAGACGTAGTGCCCGTTTTACAGCTATACGATTGGGAGAAAACCTTCCAAGATGAGCAAAGGCTCGCCCGCGACTATTTCTATCTCAAAGAATTTAAGAGCCTAGAAAAACATCTTCGCCTGGATAAAAACCCGCAAGTAATCGACCATAAACGAAACCAAATTCTGCTTGAATGTTGCTTTATGCCGTTCAATGAATCGTCTTTTACAGAACTGCCTGAAAACATTCAATATCAAGCATTTGCGACTTGGTTAGAGTTTAGAAAACAAAAAGGCGCATCGCTCAGCTACCCGCTTAATTTACTTAAAAGTGTGATCCAACATTGTCAATTGTTACCGCTCAAATTGCTCTATGGCGAGCATTTAGTGCTCCAAGGTAAATTTGAACAAGCTGAAGCCTTATTAGCAAACGAAGCAAAGTCGGTTTATCACAGGCAAATACTGGCCACTATTGGTTTATTCAGGGGAAGTGTGAATGAATCAGTCGACGAATTCGAACAAGCCATCAAACTTAAAAATAAGCTCTACGGGAAAAAGTCAGACTACTTATTTGGTGTGTTTGGGTTGTTCCAAAAATTTGCGCTGCTATTGCAAGGTGCCAACAATCAGGCAAGTAAACTGACAAAACTCGTTGAGTTGTGTAAACAACAAAAAAATAATAAGCATTCAGACTCATTCAACAAACTCATCGCGTCTATATTCATTGAGCTGACTCAAGCTATTCAGAAGGCAGAACCTGCTTATTTACATGACGTGATAAACAACGTTAAACACTCGGCATTTTCAGAGAATATTGCGGCTTTGCTCACCCTCTACGCTCAGTGTTGGACTGCTAAAACTGCAAATTTAAATAAAGATCAAGTCAATACGCTCGTGAGCAATTTTGAGCAAAGCGAGCTGACTCTATTTGCTAATCTTGCTCGTCAGCTTCGTCATGAAGCGACACCACTTGCGATTGATTTTACCCAAAGCATTAAAGCCAAGCCAAGGTGGGATAGAGCTTTATCGCAACTGAAAGCACTTACTAACCTCTCTCAACCAGATAGTGAACAATCAAATAACGATGAGCGATTAATTTGGGAATTACACTTTGCAGATGAAAACTCCTACTTCACCGCCCGAATACAAACTAACTCGGCTCAGGGTTGGAGTAAAGGAAAACCAATTTCAGCCAAACGGTTAGTAGAATCATCAAGTTCATTAAACTGCTTAACTGTAAAAGACAAAACCATCATTCAAGCGATTGAAAAGCTTTCTTTTGAAGATTACCGAGGTACGGACACTCAGTATCAGTTAACGGGCCTTAAAGCCCTCAGGGCAATCAAAGGCGCACCGAACATTTATCTCAACGATGACTATACGATGCCAATCAGTATTTCTGAGCACTCCCCTGCTGTGCTTATCGACAAGCATCAACAAGAGATCCATGTTTCAATCAGTCATTTACCCAAATCATTAGAACGCGAAGCCCCTGTTTTCTCTTTTTATCAAATACAGTCTGATGAATATGGCTTTAGCATCTTTGAAAGCGAGCACTTAAAAGTGGCTCGTATCATCCGCGAAGAAGGGCTTGTTCTGCCTATTTCAGCCGAAACTGGGCTGTTGCAAAGTGTGCAAGCCATAGCGCCTTTGATTGATATTCAAAGTAGTTTAGACAATAAATCAGTAGCAGATAGCCAAGCATCAACCACCAAGCCAATCACTGCGAATAATAAGCTCGTCATCAACATCCAACCCTATCAAGAGGGTTTAGTGTTTACATGTATCGTGATGCCTTTAGGTGAAGAAGGTCCAGCTTTTAAACCGGCTATTGGCGCAAAGCATATCTCTGCATTAATAAAGCATGAGCGGCTAACCACATCTCGAGACTTAGCGTTTGAACAGCAGTTACTTGAGCGTTTAGACGTACTCTGTCCCGCCTTTCAGGCGATGGCAGATAACCAGCTTAAAGTTTCAGAATCTCAAGATGCGTATGAAGTATTATTAAAACTTGAAGACATCAGTAAACAAGAGCAGGCTTCATTGCCTTTATTATTACGATGGCCGAAAGGTAAAACCCTTACTTTGTCGCCTGAGCTGCAAACGCAGCATTTACAGCTTGCAATGTATCGTCAAAATGAATGGTTTAATTTACAAGGTGAGCTACAACTAGATGATGACAAAGTAATAGCTGTTAAGCATTTACTGCAATTAGCCGAGCAAAGTGGTAGCCGCTTTATCAAGCTAGAGTCTGATCAAGTCATATGCTTATCAGAGCAATTAAAAGCCAGACTCGATACCATCAATATGGCTAGTGAACACGGACAGTTTCATCCCCTTGCAGGCAAAGTGATCAATGAGGCCATGTCTGGTATGCGCATGAAAACCTTGCATAGCTGGGAACAACAAACCCAGCGTATGTTTGAAGCTGAAAAGTTGCAACCTAAGCTTCCGCCTTATTTAAATGCTGATTTACGCCACTACCAAATTGAAGGCTTTCAGTGGGCGATGAAGTTAGCTCATTGGGGTGCAGGCGCATGTTTAGCGGATGACATGGGCTTAGGTAAAACATTACAAGCGCTAGCTGTGATCCAAGCTCGTGCATCACAGGGGCCAACGTTGATCATTGCGCCCACTTCAGTTTGTTTTAACTGGCAACAAGAAGCAAAGAAGTTTACACCCACTTTGAGTGTTTTCAACTTTGCGGAAAACCCCACAGCTGAATATGTTGAAGCGCTCACTGGCAATGATTGCTTGATTATCAGCTATGCCATGTTGCAGCGTCATATTGATATACTTAAGCCCATTACCTGGCAAACAATTGTGGCTGATGAAGCACAAGCACTTAAAAACCCATTATCGCAAAGATCACAAGCTGCTTGCGCTTTAAAGGCCGAGTTTAGAATGATCACCACAGGTACGCCCCTTGAAAACAACTTAAGTGAACTGTGGAGCTTATTTAGATTTGTAAACCCCGGGTTATTAGGAAACCTAAAGACCTTTAACCGCCGCTTCGCTCAACCTATTGAGCAAAGTGACGAAGACCCAATAAAGGCTAAAAAAGCCGCCTTTGGTTTAAAAACACTGTTAAAACCTTTTATTCTCAGACGATTAAAATCTGAGGTGTTAACTGAACTGCCGCCACGCACACATATAGATATTCATGTGCCGCTCAATGCGCAAGAAAGACATTTATATGAAGCAATAAGAGTCAATGCTGTCGAAAAACTGGCTGCAGTTCAAAAAGAGCAAAGTATAGCAACACAGCGCATGCAGATTTTTGCTGAGCTAACCAAGCTAAGACAAGCGTGCAGTAACCCCTCTTTAGTATCACCAGATACCGACATCGAAAGTTCAAAGTTGAAGCAGCTGACTTTATTACTGAATGAACTTAGAGAAAATAAACACAAAGCCCTGATATTTAGCCAGTTCATAGGTAGCTTGCAAGCGGTTAGAACGTTGTTAGAGGCACAGCAAATACCTTTCCACTATATAGATGGTGCAACACCTGCAGAGCAGCGCAAGCAAAGTGTCAACGCGTTCCAACGCGGTGAAGGTGAAATATTCTTAATAAGCTTAAAAGCCGGTGGCTCAGGGTTAAACCTTACCGCAGCTGATTATGTTATCCATCTTGATCCGTGGTGGAACCCCGCGGTTGAGGCCCAAGCTTCTGATCGCGCCCACCGCATTGGACAAACAAAGCCTGTTACAGTTTATCGATTAGTTGCAGAGCAAACCATTGAAGAAAAAATACTCGCCCTGCATGAACATAAAAAAGAACTCGCGGATAAGTTACTTGATGAGGGGAATGCAATAGATTCACTGAGTGTGCAAGAATTACTTGGTTTGTTAAAAGAAACGTTTTAAGTAAGATTTGGTGATTGAGGGCTTAAAAAGCATCTTCAATCACCAGTATCAAAGAACGTATATACTTAGTTAAATTGAACGATTTCAACGCCTAACACATATTGACCTTGCTCATCTTGCGCACAGCGAACGACCTTAGTGTGGGCATTCAAAGGTGGGATACTGGCACTGCTAGAATTGATATGAATATCGAGTATGGTATCGACCTCTAGTGGTTGTTCAACTGCTATGGAAAGACCTGTTGCACTCAAATCCAAGCACTTACCAACCAAAGTGAGCTGTTGTTCTAAAACTGAAATTTTTGCCTCAGCATTGACCATCATACGCATAAAGCGGCGTTTATCTTCGTGCAACATAGAGTACTCCTAAACCATTGATTTTAGTTTTTCTAATAATTGTTGCATTGAAAAAGGTTTTACTACATAAGCATCGCACCCAGCTTCAAATCCTGCTTGTTGTTCTTGCTCAGACTCAAGCCCTGATAACATGACTATTGGAATGTCTTTTGTTTCTGGCGTATTTTTCAACAGCCGACAAGTATCATAGCCATCAAGACCAGGCATACAGACATCTAGTAAAATAGCATCAGGTGGGTTCGCGATAGCCGATGACAAACATGACTTGCCTGAGTCAGCATAACTGAGCTCAAAGTTACTCGATAGCGCTGTGGTGAGCATTTCAAAATTAAAATATTCATCATCAACCACCAACACATGCGGCGTTGGTTTTGCTTTTACTTGAGTTGTCATTGGCAATGCTACTTCCTTTTCAATACTCAATTTAGTTCCTCTTATTAAGGTAATTCGCCTAGCTCAAATTGCAAGGCGAATTGACAATTAATCACACTCTTTAAGTGCATTAAGTACACGCTTAGCTGAAATTGCATAAGGTGTTCCTAATGTTTGAGCAAACAAAGACACTCTTAGTTCCTGCTGCATCCAAAAAATATTTTCAAGCTCTTTTGGAACTGGTAAACCTTTTGGAATTTTCGCCAGTTTTTTCTGGTACTCCTGAGCTACTTTATCTAACTCTAATGTACACAACCTATCTCTATTTGGATCAACGGGCAGCTTTTCTAAACGACGCTCAATGGCTTTCATATAGCGCAGTAAATCATTGAGTTTCTCAGCGCCATGTTTACTCACAAACCCTCTAAAAACTAGAGATTCAAGCTGTGACTTGATGTCACCGTGTGCGGTGATCATAGTTAAGTCAACCTTGCCTTTCATACGCTTATTAATAGCATGTGCAACGCTCAAAACTTGTTCTACCTGAGTGGCAATTTCAACCACGGCATCACCTAGCTCACCACGGATAAATTCTTTTACCTGCTCAAACGCTTGCTCGTCTCGTATATCACCATGTTTTTGTAACAAAGCATCCACACCAGAGGCAATACAGTCATCAATCAAGTCTTGTATTTTACCAAACGGATTAAAGTACAAGCCCAATTTGGCCTTATTTGGTAAATGCTGCTGCAAGTATTTAATTGGTGATGGTACATTTAATAACACCAGTCTCCTTAACCCTTGCTGATGCGCTGCTTGTGCTTTTAATTCATTGTCGAATAATTCAATGGCAGCACTGGACTTTTTATCTACCAGCGCAGGGAATGCTTTAATTTCGTAGTTCCCCTGCTTCTTAGTGTACTCTTTTGGTAACTCGCCAAATTCCCATTGTGTGAGATCGCTTTGTTCAATACCCTGCTCTGCCACTTTGGAAAGTGTACTTGTTACTTGACCTTGTAATTGCGCTTTTAATTTCAGCAAATCTTTACCGTGAGCTAAAACCTTATTTTTCTCGTCAACGACTTCAAATTGCATTACTAAATGCGTATCTAACGTGCTGGTATCCCATTGCTCTTCAGCAACACGAACCCCTGTCATTTTCAGTAGACGATTGCTAAGTGCATCAATTAAGCGCCCTTGCATCGGCTCAACACTCGCTAAAACTGCATCAGCATAATTTGGTGCAGGAACAAAATTTCTTCTTAAGGTTTTCGGCAAGCTTTTGATGAGACCACATATGAGTTCATGTCTAAGTGCAGGAATATGCCAGTCAAACCCTTCATCTTGAACTTGGTTAAGCAGTGCCAAAGGAATATTAACCGTAACACCATCAACAGGCTGTCCCGGCTCAAAATGATAACTCAACGGCAGAATCAAATTACCTTGTTGCCACGTATCAGGATAATCAAACTCAGTGATCTGCTCCGCCCCATGCTGCATTAAATAGTCACGAGACATATGCAAGTAGCGCTTATCTTTTTGCTTTTGTTTTTTCCACCAATGGTTGAACGCAGCACGGTTATTTACGTCTTGCGGAATTTTCTCATCGTAGAACTCAAACAAAGTAATTTCGTCGACTAAGATATCTCTACGACGGGCTTTTTTCTCAAGCGTGTGGATTTCATCAATTAGATCTTGGTTATATTTCAAAAAGCCTTCTTGTTGCCCGAGTTGATCTGCAATCAGCGCTTCTTTAATGAATAACTCGCGGCTAACAACAGGGTCAATTTGGCTATATACGGTACGCTTCTGAGAGAAGATGATCATGCCATAAAGACTTTGCTGCTCATAAGCAATTACACAGCCTGGTTTTTTCTCCCAGTGAGGCTCGCTAAAACTACGCTTCACTAAATGCTGAGCAATCGGTGGCACCCAAGCCACATCAATTTTCGCATTCATACGGGCATACAACTTACTGGTTTCAACCAACTCTGCTGACATCAACCACTTTGGTGACTTTTTGAAAAGGCTAGAACCTGGGAATATATGAAATTGGCTATTACGCGCCCCTTTATAGACCTGCTTTTCATCTTTAAAACCAATATGACTCAACATACCGCTGAGCAAGGCTTGATGAACATTATCTACTTCAGCCTGATTATCAGTAAGCTTCATCCCCATTTCTTCACAGACTGTGGTTAACTGATAAACAATATCTTGCCACTCACGAATACGCATGTAGGCTAAGAACTCTCTCTGACAAAGCTTTCTGAATTGGCTGCGGCTTAACTCTTCTTGTTGTTGCTCTAAGTAATACCATAAATTTAAGAATGCTAAGAAATCAGAATCAGGATGCGCAAAGCGCTCATGTTTTTCATCTGATGCACCTTTTTTATCTTGCGGGCGCTCTCTTGGATCTTGAATCGATAAGGCAGCAACTATGACGATAACTTCACGCAATGCGCCCAGCTTTTCAGCAGACAACACCATTTTCGCCAAGCGAGGATCGATAGGTAAGCGGCTCAAAGCACGACCAGATTGAGTGAGCTTAGTCTGCTGTCTTCTTTTTGAAGGGTGAACCGCTTCGAGCTCCTCCAGTAAGGCAATACCGTCATTGATATTACGACTATCAGGTGCCTGTACAAACGGAAACTCACTGATATCGCCAAGTCCTAAGCCAAGCATTTGCAAGATAACCGATGCTAAGTTTGTACGAAGGATCTCAGGATCTGTAAACTCTGGACGACCTAAAAAGTCTTCTTCTGAATACAAGCGGATACAAATACCTGAAGCCACACGACCACAACGACCTTTACGCTGATTAGCACTGGCTTGAGAAATGGCCTCTATGGGTAGACGCTGCACTTTTGTTCGATAGCTATAACGACTAATGCGCGCAGTTCCTGGGTCAATTACATAGCGAATACCAGGTACAGTCAGTGATGTTTCAGCTACGTTGGTTGATAAGACAATTCGTCGGTGACTGTGCGGGGCAAAAATACGGTTTTGCTCCGCATTTGAGAGTCGGGCATATAACGGTAGGACTTCTACGCCCTTTAGATTCCGCTTACTTAGCGCATCAGCGGTATCTCTGATCTCTCTTTCACCATTCATGAAAATAAGAATATCACCCGGACCTTCCGAACATAACTCATCAACCGCATCAAAAATGCCTTGCAGTTGGTCGTTTTCTGCTTCGCTTTCATTGCCAGCTAAATCAAGTGTTGGCCTATATCTGACTTCAACTGGGTAAGTTCTACCCGATACTTCAATGATTGGCGCGTTATTGAAGTGTTTTGAAAATCGCTCAGGGTCAATGGTTGCTGATGTAATAATGACTTTTAGATCAGGACGCTTAGGTAACAGGTTTTTTAAATAACCTAAGATGAAATCAATGTTAAGGCTTCTTTCGTGGGCTTCATCAATAATAATCGTATCGTACTGATTCAAAAAACGATCGTTTTGAATTTCCGCCAACAAAATACCATCGGTCATAAGTTTAACGTACGAGTTGTCACCAACCTGATCGCTAAATCGAATTTTAAAACCAACCTCTTCACCTAAATCACAATTCAGTTCTTCGGCAATACGATTTGCAACGCTTCTGGCTGCTAATCGACGAGGCTGAGTATGACCAATATATCCGTCAACACCACGGCCTAACTCTAAACAAATTTTTGGTAACTGTGTGGTTTTACCCGAGCCTGTTTCACCGGCCACTATCACAACTTGGTTTTCAGCAATGGCTTTTTTTATTTCGTCTTTTTTCTGGCTAACAGGAAGTTGCTCTGGGTAATCTACTTTTGGTAGGTTTTCTAAGCGAGTAACACGCAACGACTGACTGGCCTCAATATCTTTATTAATTGAAGCAATAACTTTGGTTTGTTTATTCTCGTCATTTATTTTTTTAACACCATGCAGGCGTTTTTTAAAAATAAACTGATCTTTCTTAAGGCAAGTTTTTAGCTCAGTAAATAGCGGTCCTACACTCACTTCCACGACACTCTTTTAAAAAATAAAACAGCGGCAAGTATATCAAAAACCGTTTACTGAGCCTATTACTGAAGTTGTTGTTCTATTGAACGATTATTTAAACTACCGCTATACGTGCAAATCACACATATCGATGACCGGACTCATAATTATCGTGAAGATGTTTGTCAAGTGCTAACAAAACATGTGCTCGAGTAATTACCCCAACTAAAATGCCATCACTATCACAAACCGGATAAAGTTTAGGGGTATTCACTGTCATTCTGTCGGCCATTTGTACAATGCTGTCATCAGCCGAAACGCAAAATGGCTCTGCATTCATGACATCAGAGACCACACTGTGAGATTCGTTTTGATAAGTTGCTTCTAACATCTTTTTTAAGCAATCTTGCTCTGACAAAAACCCTATTACTTTCTTATTCTCATCAATAACGGGGCCACCCGATTGACCACTTTGCAATAGTTTTTCTACTGCAGCTTCTATACGCATATCTTGAGAGAAGGTAACTGGACGATGATTTAGATAGTCTTTTACTTTGATTGAATGCATTATTTCGCTCCATTAAAAAAGCCAGCTAAATTAAATATAGCTGGCTATCATGGAGTTGCCTGTATTTTCAGAAAATTAACCTAACAAAATTTTAATCATTTTTGAAAATACCGACCTGGGTTTCTTGTGATGACGACTTACTAGCTCGATACATGCCTTTGGTATTAAACGGCATACTGATATTGCCTTTGGTATCGACAATGATCACCCCCCCTGTACCACCAATAGGCATAAGAACATCGTGGATAACTTCTTTACCCGCTTGTTCAATCGACTTACCCTGATACTCAACTCTCGCACAAATATCACTGGCTACACTGTAACGAATAAAATACTCGCCATGACCAGTAGCCGAAACAGCACATGAGCGGTTATCAGCAAATGTACCCGCACCTATTACTGGTGAATCACCCACTCGGCCAAAGCGCTTTGCAGTCATTCCGCCCGTTGATGTGCCAGCAGCCAAGTTGCCATTTTTATCTAAAGCAACGGCACCGACTGTGCCCATTTTATACTCGTTTGCCAGTGCTTGGTGTGCAGCCTGGTAATCTTTGCTTGTTTTATTAGCCGCATCTAGTTTCTTTTTGGCTTTGATCAGCGCTTCATAACGGTGTTTAGTATCGAAGTAACTATTGTCTACAAAGTCGAAGCCCTGCTGTTTTGCAAATTGCTCGGCGCCAGCTCCGCTCAACATGACATGGACAGAGTTTTCCATCACTGAGCGGGCCAAATCAATTGGATTTTTAAGCGTTTTTACACCAGCAACCGCCCCAGCTTGACGATTTCGGCCATCCATAATGGATGCATCTAATTCATGAGAACCATCATAAGTATAAACAGCGCCTTTACCAGCATTAAAAAAAGGCGAATCTTCTAGGATATTGATAGCCGCTGTTACTGCATCTAGACTATCACCACCAGACTCAAGTACTTTATAACCGACTTCCACTGCTTCTTTTAATTTAGCTCTGTAGGCTTTTTCTTGTTCAGGTGTAAAACGGCTCTTTTCGATAGTACCCGCACCACCATGAATGGCGATTGCAATAGGTTGCGTTTGTGCCACCGCACTTAAACTCGATATAGCAAAACCAATAGCCGCTAATAGGGTTTTCTTATTCATATTTTATCCTTGGGTTTGTTTTATACCAGTGCTCTTAATTAAGCGAACTATTTTGAGTATTAATGAGGACTGGTATTGAACATCTTGGAAAGTTTGCAACCAGATTGCAACAAAACGAGTCGAACATAATTGATCAAATTACAGACATAAAAAAAGCACCCTCAGGTGCTTTTTTTCAAATGCTTAAAATTAGCTAGCTTGACGCTGTGCTTTTAAACGCGCTAAACGAGCTACTTGGTGAGTAGACGTTAAGAAAGCAAAGATTGGTGCTAGGTAACCACGTTTACGTAGCTCTAGGTATGCTTCATCGCTTAATTCGTTTAGTTTACGCTCGTCAACAAGGTAAATACCGTTGATGTCTTTTTTCTCACCAGCGATTTCAACTGTTAGAGTTTGTTGAACTAAAAGCTCTTTCTCAGCTAGGTAAGCAGTGAACGCTTCAGTTACACGTGCAAACTCAACATAGTTTACTAGCGCTTCTTTACGACGCTCAAGGTACTCAGTTTCTTTGCCATCAGCAAATAACGCATTACCTTCTTCTTCGCCAACTAGTGGGCTAGCTTCATCGATAACAATACCGAATTGATCTTCTTCAGGGTGCTTCACAAGACCAAACGGATAACGTGCAGCCGCTAGTGGTGCAAAACCTGCAGTCCATTTGCCATCTTGTACAAATAGGTTTTCGCCTGGCTCTAGACCAAACATAGCAACTGGTTGGAATTGACCTGTTTCTGTGTTTTTAACAAATGCCATTGGGAATTCTGTTGCTACACGCGCAAACTCATGCGCTACTACTGGCATTAAGTGCTGTGATTTTAAAAATTCAACGTTGATGCCATTTTTTACTTTTGTGTTGGCATGCTTCTCGTTATGTAAAGGCTGCACTTGTTGCTCCGCCATAATACTACTCCGTTCATTTACGTAATTATTACTTTTGCCATAAGGCTAAAGGTTTTGTATCTAAATTGAAAGTATAATCTTGTTTAATTAATCTTTTCTCACATACAATATTTTTTATCAAAGAGAGATATGGGGTGTTTTATATTTTAGACAACCCATTTTTTAAAATTTTATTAATTAAATCTCTATTAGTTGGTAACCCAGCAACCAATTGCTGATTAAACTTCTGTACCTCAAGCATTTTTTTTGCTGCTTCTTGTGTATGTAAATAGCAACTTTGTTTAAGAGATAAATCAGTTTCAAACTTTAAGCCATACAACACGAACAAATAACTGTCTAATACAAAGGGTTCAAACGCATAATCAAAATCAAATTTCGAAGGTACGTTATGACGCCAAAACGCTAATTTTTCTTGTAAGCTTTTAGGAATACTAGCTTCACCTGTGTTATCAATCCAATATTGTGTATCTCTACGCTTTGAAATGCAGTAGTGAAGCTTTATAAAGTCGACACTTTTTTCCCATCTAAGTGTAAATGTTTCGTTGAACTGCTTTTCGACAAAGCTCAAATTATCCCTATGATGTGGAAATTGTTCAGCAATCATATTAACAGCAGCTTCGATAAGAAAAATTGCTGATGCTTCAAGAGGTTCAATAAAGGCAGCTGACATTCCTACAGCCACACAGTTTTTATGCCAAAACTTCTCTCTATAACCCAGATTCAGAGGTATTTTTCTGATACTTAGGTCTGTGTCTTTAACCCCTATGTAATCTAATAATGTATCGTAAGCACTTTCATCACTAGTGTGATTACTACTATATACATAGCCGACACCACGGCGATTCTGTAAACCAATATCCCATGTCCAACCATGTTGGTGCGCTGTAGCAATCGTGTTTGATGCAATGGGCGTAGATTCATCTTCATAAGGCACTTGAATGGCTAAGGCTGTGTCATTGAAAATGTAATCAGAAATACTTTTCCACTGTACATCTAAAGCACCATTTAAAAGCAATGCTTTACTGCCAGAGCAATCAATGAATAAGTCACCAATTATGCTGCCTGCAGAGTCAGTATCCACTTGCTTAATAAAACCTGCAGTATCTAATGCGACATTTTGTACATTCGCTTTAATATGCTTTACACCTAGTCTAACTGCATGTTTTGTAAGTAGATCAGCAAATTTTGCAGCATTTAAGTGATATGAATAATTTAATATCGCATCATATTGAGGTGTAGTGATAAGTTTTGGTGCTAAACCCTGTTGCGAAATATAACTTTGCGATGCCGTTGCCATATCATATGGCAATTTATGCTCTGAGTTATCTAATAACCAATAGGGTGCAAGATTAAAATCATAGGCCGCATGAAAAGTCGCATTCAATGGATGAAAATAGCTATGCTTACCGACTTCTGTTGGGTTTTGATACCAATTTACAAATTCGGCACCTTGTTTGAAACTGGCGTCACACTCACGAATAAACTCGTCTTCGGCAATTCCAATTTCAGCTAACGTTTTTCTAATTGTAGGCCAAGTTCCCTCACCGACCCCCATAATGGGAATATCCGGAGATTCAACCAAAGTAATCTGCACAGATTCTGGATTAATAGTGTTAAGCTTTTTAGCGAGCAATGCAGCACTGATCCAGCCTGCTGTGCCACCACCAACGATAACGACTTGTTTTATTGCACTCATAATTACACCTTAGTAAAACTATAAGACGAAAGCTTGTTTAGCAGCTCTCGATTAGTCGGCAATTCTTTAATCAATATATCTTTAACTTTATCGATTTGGGCGAATGCTTTTAGCGCATGTTCAGTCTGAGAGTATTTAGCAGCACTTAAGCTTAAGTCTTGCTCAAACTCCATACCATTCAGAACATATTGATAACTTTCCATTGGGAACGGTTCATAAACATGCGAGAAATCATAAGCACTGACTGGTTCGCTTCGCCACTGAAGTAAAGCGTTTTTCAAAGATTGCGGAATAGATTCTGGGTTTTTATTTTTTTGCCAGAAAGGCTCATCTCTCTTCGATAAGATATAATGCAGCTTTATGAAGTCGATTGTTTTATTCCACCTAAATTGGAATGAATCATTAAACTTATTTGCAGCAAGAGGTAATAAAGATTTATCTTTAGGCAATTGATCTGCAAGCATATTAGAGGCTGCTTCAATCAAGAAAATTGCAGATGCCTCTAATGGTTCAACAAACGCAGCTGATAACCCAACTGCCACACAATTTTTATGCCAAAACTTCTCACGATAGCCTACATTCATAGGTACCAATTTAGCAGGTAAGTCTTTGGCTTTTTCACCGATATAGTCTCTTAGGGTTTGCTCTGCTTCTTCATGAGACATGAACTCAGAACAATAGACGTGCCCTACACCTCTTCGATTTTGTAGTCCAATATCCCAAATCCAACCTGCTTCTTGTGCTGTTGATATGGTGCAGCTGTTGATGTCGCAATTATTATCGTCATAAGGCACTTGAATTGCGACAGCATGATCTGTGAACAAAATATCTGAAACAGGTTTAAAGGGGACGCCTAAAGTTTTACCTAACAACAAACAAGCGAAGCCAGTACAGTCGACAAAGAAATCGCCTTTTATTTCACCATGTGTATCTGTGTGAACACTAATAATTTCTTCATTATGTGTATTTACATCAGTGACATTACAAGATAAGAACTTTACACCTAACTTTTCCGTCGCATGATTTTTTAATAATTCTGAAAACTTGCCCGCATCAAGATGGTAGGCATAACTCTGAACACCATCATAAGCCTTCGAAGAGATGGTTTTTGGAGCTTTAAATAGGTCAGACAAATACCCTTGAGTACTCACTGATTCAGCATATGTTTTTTCTCCGGCTTGGCCAAGGTTCCAATATGGAGAAAGATTAAATTCAGAGGGGTCTAAAATTGAAGAAAATAAATGATAGTAATGATTATCTGAAGAAGCAGGCGCTGATTTCCAATTTACAAATTTACTGCCTTGCTTAAATGACGCATTACAAAACCGAATAAACTCTGTTTCATCAATACCGATTTCAGCCAAAGTTTTTCTCATTGTAGGCCAAGTTCCCTCGCCTACACCTACTGTGGGAATATCTGGAGATTCAATTAATGTAACAGAGACAGCGCCATCTTTATTAGAATTTAATTTTTTTGCAAGCTTTGAAGCTGTTAGCCAACCTGCAGTGCCACCACCAACAATTACAACTGAATCAATCGTGTTCGAAATCTCCATATGTTTTCCTCTCTACAACTCATTACAATATGTATATTTCTATTTAGTAGAAATTAAAAAGGGAAGGCAAGCCTTCCCTTTTTCTTAACGCTATGAATTAGAAGCGGTAAGAAGCTTTTAGTGAGTAACGAGAACCATTGTCTGTTACTACACGAAGAGACTGTAAACCACCACCAAAACGCTGGTAAGTAATTTCATTAGTTAGGTTAACACCTTCTAATGTTACGTCTAGGTTTTCAGTTGCATGCCAAGTGAATGACGCATCTAAGAATGACTGTGAATCAAAAGAATCATTACCATTACCTAGCGCTGTACCTTCTGCAAAGAACTGATCACGAGCAGTGTAAGCGATACGCGTTGTAAATACTTCGCTTTCGTAGTAACCCGTTAGGTTTAGAGAGTTACGTGAAGAACCAGGAAGCTGGATTTGACCGCCTGCATCTGTCTCGCCTTTCGCGTCTACGTATGTGTAGTTAAACAATGCACCGAAACCATTGCCAAAGTTAGTCTGCCACTGTAATTCAGCACCTTCGATCTTACCACCACGACCTTGATCAGGGATACTTACTTCATACGTACCAGGTACTGGAACCGTTGTAAGAGTCTCATCAACTTTAATTGTCGTAATGAAAGATGCAATATCTTTGTTGAATAGTGCAACAGAGAATAGTGAAGAATCATCGTAGTACCACTCTAAACCAATATCCATTTGCGTAGCGCGGAATGGGTCGATTGCTGGGTTACCACGAGAAGCTTGAAGACGACCACTTTCAGGTGTTGTAGTTGGTAGACCGCTATAACCACCTGCTAATTGAGAGTAACCTGGACGAGTCATTACTTTTGCTGCTGACATACGTAAGATTACGTCTTGACTTAGGTCTAAAGCTAAGTTAAAGCTTGGTAACCAGTCTGAGTAATCACCTTTAAATGTGTCTTTACCAACTAGTAAACCGTCATACGCTTGTGATTCAGTCTCTGTTTCTACATAACGTACACCGATGTTACCGCGGAAACCGTCACCACTGAAGTTACCTTGAGTGTAAAGTGCTAATACATCTTCTTGTACTCGGTTCCAATCACCTTTATTGAATGTCCAATCAGCAACATTCGCATTTAGGTAGCCCCAGTACTTTTGACCATCAATCTTAGTGTAAGATGTCGGCGTACCACCAGTAACAACTTCACCGAAATCAGTCATATTGCCATCAGCAAAATCGGCAATACCTTTACCATCTAGTGCACCATCTTTAAGCGTCGCACCGTATGCTGAAGAAGTAAATTCGTGAGAGCGGATCTTAATACCAGCTTCAATTTCAGTAATTACACCGAAATCAACTTCAAGGTCTAAATCAACCTGTGCATAAGTTTCTTCATCTTCAAGTTCTACTTTCGCAAGTGAACCACCTTGGTTAACCTGCCAAGAAGTGTCAGTTAAGGAAACACCATTTGGAACCATAACCATTGAGTTAGCAAGTGCCATATCGATATCAACAGTAATACCTGTTTCACCATTTACAGGTTTACCCCAAAGACCGTTGGCATTACCACCATTACCACCATCTGCCCAAGTTTTACCAATTACACCTGATACTTTATAAGTCTCACCTTGATAAGTTGCAGAGAAGTCCATCACGTTACTAGTCATCACTGCGTTACGCGTGTTTGTATCCTGTGCTAACCAGCCAGCTTCTGTAACTGTGCCTTTTAAGTAACGGCGGTTATCGGCTGTATTTGGCTTATCAGCATCTAACAATACATATGGACCATTACCATTTTCGTACTTAGTACCATTAATTGTTAGGAAGTTTTGGTTTGTATTGAACGCATCAAGTTCAGTGCGCAAGAAGTGAGCGCCAAAATCAAGATTATCTGATGGTGCATACTGAAGCGTTACGTCAAAAGCTGTACGCTCACGGTCTTGGTCGAAACCTGCAATACCTGAAGCTGACCAGCCCTCTTCCCAGTAGTTTTCTGACTTACGAGCACGACCAATCTGCTCAAGCTGTGATGCCATTACTAGCACACCAAATGTCTCATCATCATTTTTCCAGCTAGCAAGACCTGTCGCGCCAAAACCAGTATCATCAGCTAAAGTATTTTGGTTTGCTTCAACTGAACCGAAGAAAGTATTTGCATCTAGTTCTAATGGCTTACGAGTACGCATTACAACTGTACCACCTACGCCACCTTCATCAATAGAAGCTACAGGTGATTTGTAAACTTCAAGACCAGAAATCATTTCTGATGGCATAAGATCCATGTTGAAGCTACGACGGTTAGCAGCTTGTGAGAACCAACCTGTTGAAGCAACAAATTGACCATTTAATTGAACTTGAGTAAGTGTTGGATCTACACCACGGATTGAAACTTCGGCACCTTCACCCACGAAACCACGGTTGATTGAAACACCAGCAACACGCTGAAGTGACTCAGCAATGTTCTTATCTGGGAATTTACCGATATCTTCTGAAGTAATTGAATCAACTACAGCGTTTGCAAAACGCTTGTTATTGATATCTTCACGCTTAGAAGCACGAATACCACGTACTTCAATTACTTCAACATCTTCTTGAGCTTTGCTGCCTTCATTTGCATATGCAACGCCAGATACGCCAGCAGTCAGTACTAGACCGATGTTGGCAGCGATTAAGCTTTTCTTAAAATTATTAGCTAACACAGGATTCCCCTTGAATCATTTTGTTGGTTTTTTATTCACTTCTGCCCAGTGAAGATGACAGCGTTGTCATCTAATAACAAACCATACACCGTAAATTACAATTTCGCTACATTTTTTTTGTTGTACTACTCAAAAAATATTCAACAAGAAACGTAATACTTTGAAAAATAAATAATTTTACGTATTTGAAAGACAATTTGTTACATAAAACAAGCAGAATATAGCACAAAATCTTTGTTTGTGGATAGATAAAAGGGATAAGTCGGACCATTAAACTGAGCCACATAATGTCCTTGTGGATCTCAATTCTAGGTCTACATGAAGAGTTATTTGCTTTGGCAGAAGCATTCAAGGGTGATAATTACTCTCAATGACAGCGCTGTCATTATACATATTTAATTACAATTATGTCTATGCCTATTTCGATTTAATTCAATGTAATCAATTAAAAAAATTAAGTTAACTCTTGCTATGAAGAGAAACGATTTCAGTTTTAAATGTTATGTCTTTTTTTACTGAGGCCCTCTAGTAACTAAAGCCCCTAATAATGTATTTATGAATCAGTAAGCTTCAAAAAATCGTAAGCCATAAAAACAAAAAACGCGCCATTGGGCGCGCTTTTCAGTGATATAGAAATCAATAAACTAAGGCGTCCAAAATACCGTCAAATCAATATCTGGTTGATTCAATACTGCTCGTAAAGGCACATCATATTCTGAGCCTTCAGCTTTAGCATTTTCGTACACCGCTTTTTTCTCATCACCAGAAATAAGCAATACCACTTTACGAGCATCTGCAATACCGCTCAGCGTTAAACTCATACGCTCAGTGATGCTACCTGTTACTTCACTCTCGATAGCATTAATTGCACATACCTTATCAGTACTTTCTAGACCATTCTTTAAACCTTCAGCATGAGGGAATAAAGAGGCTGTATGACCATCCGGCCCCATACCTAAAATAGTCACATCTGCTGTTTTTAATTCAGCATAGGCTTGTTCACATTCAGCTTGCCCTGCGACTGCGGTTTCTGCCGAGTTTTTCATTGTGACAAAGTTTGCTTTTGCCGCATGGTTTTGTAGAAGCGTTGATTTAATAAATGCTTCGTTGGACTTTTCATGGGTCGCATCAACCCAGCGCTCATCAACCATAGCAACTGATACTTTTTCCCATGGGAATTCTAAGTTTGCCAGATACTTATATGCTGGTGCAGGCGATGAACCGCCTGAAACCATAAGCACGGCTTTACCATCTTGTTCAATACCTGACGATAATTGCTCTTTTAATAAAGTAGACAAGGCTTCTGTCATCTGCTCTTTTGAATCAAAAAAACGCTCTGTTAACTTGGCCATTATGCGCCCTCTCCTACGTTAAACCATTTATGGTTACACTCTTCTAAAAGCTCATCGGCCGCTTCTGGCCCCCATGAGCCAGCACGGTAAAGTGAAGGTGTACCCTTTTCTTGCCAACGAGCTATGATTGGGTCAATCCATTTCCATGCACGACGTACTTCTTGTCTATGGATGAACAGTGATGGATTATTTGCCGCAGCATCTAACATCAGACGTTTATAAGCATCTGAGTGGAAACCATTTTCGTACTGATCGCTTAACTCAATATTTAGCGTAACAGGCTGAAGTTGCATTTCGTGCTTGTCTAATTTTTTAGACATCAACGTCAGTTGAATACTTTCTTCTGGTTGCAGACGAATAACAAGACGGTTTGGCTGTACTGGGCCTACATTGTTGCCATATACATTGTGAGAAACTGGCTTATATTCAACTACGATTTCAGCACAACGCTGCTTCATGCGCTTACCCGTTCTTAAATAGAAAGGTACGCCTGACCAACGCCAGTTATCGATATGCGCACGGATAGCCACAAACGTTTCAGTTGTACTAGCACCTTCTGCTAACTCTTCTAGGTAACCAGGGACAATTTTGCCACCTAACTCACCCGGAACATATTGGCCACGTACCACGTTATTATCTACGTCTTCGCCAAGTAATGGACGAAGCGCCTCGAGTACTTTTAATTTCTCTGTACGAATACTCTTTGCATTTAACTTATGCGGAGATTCCATTGCTACCAAGCAAAGTAGCTGTAACAGGTGGTTTTGAACCATATCACGCAAAGCACCTGCTTTGTCGTAGAAACCAGCACGTGATTCCAAACCAACGGTTTCAGAAATGCTGATCTGAATATTATCAATGGTTTTGGCATCCCATAAGTTTTCGAATAGTGCATTCGAGAAACGAAGTGCCATTAAGTTTTGTACTGTTTCTTTGCCTAAGTAATGATCGATACGGAAGATTTGCTCTTCTTTAAAAAACTCTGCGATACGCGCGTTAATTTCTTCTGCAGACTTACCGCAGTAGCCAATTGGCTTTTCTACCACGACACGTGATGTTTCTGTGATAAGACCTTTAGTTGATAAAATCTCACAACATTGACCGTATACGGCTGGAGGAAGTGATAGGTAGAAAACACGAGACTTGTCTTCTGCGTCTGAATTAAGAATCTTGTGTAATTCGTCCCAGTTATCATCCGCTTCAGTCACATTGATCACAACAGGGATTAAATAAGTTGAAAACGCTTGCCAATCTTTATCATTAAACTCGCCGTCAGATAAAAATGACTTAAGTGCCTGATGCGCCGTTTCAATGTATTCTTGTTGTTGTTCTTGACCACGAACGGTTGGCAAAATACGAGAGCCTTCAGGTAAGTTGCCTTCTTGATAAGCTCTATACATCGCTGGCAATAATTTACGAAGTGCTAAATCACCACCACCGCCAAAAATTACAATATCAAAAGGGTTAAGCATAATTTACTCTCTACATGGTTAGGCGCGACGTTTGGCTCTGGCGCGCTACATACTTGCTTGCTGGGTAGTTTACCAAGCAAGCTTGGTTTGCGGTATTGAATTCGTTTGCATTTTACGGGGGCTGGAATGATGAAAAAGATTAAAATGAGTCTTAGGGGCTCTGTAATTCCTCTCACAAAAATACAGGCCCTAAGAACTCCAGCGCTACCCGTTCAAAGGTATTGTTTTCACTTTGCGTGAAACCGGTGTGCCTCGGATGAGGCGAAATCCATTAACGATTTTGCTTGTAATAAGCAATTAATCCAGCTGTTGAGCTATCGTGTTGGTGCTCAACATTTTCTTGTGTTAATTCTGCTTCAATCGCTGATGCTAAACCTTTACCAAGTTCAACACCCCATTGGTCAAAAGAACAAATCTCTAAAATAATGCCTTGGCAGAAAATTTTATGCTCATATAAAGCGATTAATCGACCTACCGCTTTGGCATCAACCACATCTAATATCATAGACGTTGTTGGGCGATTACCCTGATGAATTTTGTGTGCAATTAATTGCTCAATTTCTGCTTCAGATTTGCCTTTTGCAGTTAAATCTGCACGAACCTGCTCTGCATCAACACCCGCCATCATGGCTTCAGTTTGTGCGAAGAAGTTCGACAATAAAATATCGTGATGCTGGCCAACATTATGCTGAGGCTTCAATGACGCAATGAAATCAGCTGGTACAATCGTATTACCTTGATGTAAATACTGATAAAATGCGTGCTGACCATTAATACCTGTCATACCCCAAATAAGTGGGACAGTTGTATATGGCACTTGGCGACCATCAAATGATACGTGCTTACCATTACTTTCCATCTCACCCTGTTGTAAGTAAGCTGGAAGCATATGTAGCGCTTGATCATAAGGTAAAATTGCTTGCGCTGTATGACCTAAAAAGCTGGTATTCCAAACACTTAAAAGCGCCATGATCAGCGGAATATTGTCTTCAAATTTAGCCGTTTTGAAGTGCTCGTCGATTTCGAAAGCGCCTTCCAACACAGCTTCAAACTGCTCGTAACCTAAATAAAGTGCGATTGGTAAGCCGATAGCACTCCAAAGAGAGAAACGACCACCAACCCAATCCCACATGGTAAATACATTTTCGTCTGCTATACCAAAGGCACGTGTTTTCTCAAGGTTGGTACTTACGGCAACGAAGTGCTTTGCAATGTCAGCTTCTGTTGCATCAGACTCTAAGAACCACGCAACTGATGAACGTGCATTGGTCATTGTTTCAGAGGTTGTAAACGTTTTTGAAGAAATCACAAATAACGTCGTTTCAAGGTTTAAGCCTGCAAGCGCTTGATGTAACTGAACACCATCAACGTTCGAAACATAATGTACATTTAACGTGTCATCTGCGTAAGATTTTAACGCTTCGGTTGCCATTTGAGGGCCTAGGTTTGAACCACCTACACCAATTGCAACCACATCTTTTACAGGCTTGCCTGTAAAGCCTAACCATTCACCTGAACGAACTTTTTCAGTGAATGCTTTAATTTTTTCAAGCTCAGCGTTTACTAATGGCATGACATCTTCGCCATCTACTTCAACCACTGAATTTGAGCGATTTCTTAGTGCAGTATGTAACACAGCTCTATCTTCAGTGATGTTAATTTTCTCACCCGAAAACATTTTTTCACGCCAAGCAGCAATATCGCATTGCTCGGCAAGTTTAATAAGTTGAGCAAATGTTGAATCGTCAATTAACTGTTTAGAGTAATCGAAAAGAATACCTGGGATCTGAGTAGAAAACTTATCAAAGCGTTTTTCATCGTTTGCAAATAACGACTTTAAATGTTGTTGCTTCAAGCTTTCTGCTGATTTCTCAAGTGCTTGCCAGCTACTTAGTTCACTTTGGCAGTTCATAATTCATTCCTCTAAAACACGATTGTGCACATACTTAAAAATTGAAAACGGCACTAATTTTACTCGACAGAGTTAACCATAAGTTAAAATGACAACGCTGTCAATTGGCTAATTTCCAATTTTAGAATGTGGATAATACCTGATTATTTTTAAAATGACACCGGTATCAGTCAAATTTTTATTTCCAGATAGGATGCTATTTATTTCCTTTCCTGGTTAAAATAGTTAATCATCATTACCATTTAATGAAATAAGAGCCCGTTTCGCTCTCTCACGCTGAAGAATAATAAATTATGAAAGTGACTATTAATGACGTTGCCAAACTAGCTGGCGTGTCTATGAAGACCGTATCTCGCGTTATCAACAAAGAACCTTCTGTACGTAAAAAGACTTATGATCTCGTTATGGAAGCCGTCAAGGAATTGAACTATCAACCTAATATCGCAGCGCGAAACTTGGCTGGTACGTCTTCATTTGCGGTTGCACTAGTTTATGATAACCCGAATGCTTATTACGTGATTGATATGCAAAATGGTGTACTTTCTCGTTGTAGAGATGAAGGATTTGAGTTGGTTATTCACCCTTGCAGTAGTACTGACGACCAAATGCAAGATGAGTTCAAAACTATGATCCAACGCTCTCGCCTTGCAGGCCTTGTGCTAACACCACCACTTTCAGAACAGCAAAATATCATCGAGATGCTTGATGAAATGAATATGCCGTATGTTCGCTTACTATCTGGTCGTGAAGAACAGAATGAAGGAAAGAACAACTGCATCTTAGTGAATGACTTCGCGGCTGCATACGAAATTACAGAGCACCTCATTAAACACGGCCACAAAAATATTGCATTCGTGTTAGGTGACAAAGAGCACAAATCAACAACTGAGCGATTAGCGGGCTACCAACAAGCACTAGCCGATAACAATATCAGTTTTAATCAATCACTGATTTTTGAAGGTCACTACTCTTTCGAGTCGGGCGTCAACGGTGCAAAACACCTGTTGGCTGATAACAACAAGCTTGGTGTAACCGCTATTTTAGGCGGTAACGATGAAGTTGCCGCGGGGGCATTATTTGCTGCTCGTTTGATGAATATTGAAATTCCAGCGCAACTGTCTATTTCTGGATTCGAAGATTCCCCCTTCTCTCGCCAAACTTGGCCAAAACTAACCACCGCTCACCAAGCCAATAATGTGATTTCAGAACATGCGGCTCGTTTACTGTTTAGTAAAGCGCGCAGCAGCCGTAAGCAAGAAAAAGACATCATAACAAACTTTACACCGTCTATCGTGGTAAGGGAAAGCACTGGTCCTGCGCCTGTATAAAAGAGATAAACATGAAAAAAGCGCCCGTTGGCGCTTTTTTATGCTTTGAATTTTTTACTGTTTGTAACTTGCGAAAAATCGCTGCATTTTGTCCATCGCAGGTATCAATTCATCTTTATGAGGCAGGAAAACCAACCTAAAGTGATCTGGTTTATACCAATTAAAAGCTCGGCCATGCACAAGTAATATTTTTTCTTGCTTTAATAGGTCCAGCATCATTTTCTCATCGTTAGTGACGTTAAATTTTTCTACATCAATTTTCGCAAAAGCGTAGAGCGCACCTTTAGGTTTCACGCAGCTAATGCCATCAATAGCATTAAGTCCTTCGTAGGCTATGTTTCTTTGCTCGTATAGACGGCCGCCGGGCTCGATTAAATTATCGATAGATTGTACACCGCCAAGGGCTTGCTGAATGGCAAACTGCGCAGGTACATTAGCACATAAACGCATAGAGGCCAGTATATCTAAACCGGTAATAAGGTCGCTCATCGCCTCTATATTACCGCTTAAGATCATCCAACCCATCCTTAAGCCGGCAGCGCGATAAGTTTTCGCTAACCCATTGAAAGTAATAACAGGTAGGTCGTCGCATAAAGCAGCAATAGAAAAGTGCTCTACCCCATCGTAAAGTATCTTTTCGTAGATCTCATCGCTCAAAATAAGCAGATTATGCTCACGCGCAACCTTAACCAACTCTTCTAATAGTGCTTTGTCGTAAACAGCCCCTGTTGGGTTATTTGGGTTGATTAACACCAATGCTTTAGTTTTATCTGTGATTTTAGCGCGAATATCAGCAATGTCTGGGAACCAGTCTTGCTCTTCATCGCACATGTAATGCACTGGCTTACCACCAGATAGCTTCACTGATGCAGTCCAAAGCGGGTAATCAGGAGCTGGAATAAGTACTTCGTCTCCCGAATTTAACAGCGCTTGAGTGGTCATCTGAATAAGCTCGCTCACCCCATTACCAATGTAAATGTTATCTACACTAATATGTGGTAATTGCTTTTGCTGATAATGTTGATAAACAGCGACTCGAGCAGAATATAGCCCTTTTGAATCACAGTAACCTTGTGCGGCATAAAGATTTCGAATGATGTCTCTGTGCATGTCTTCTGGCATATCAAAACCGAAAGAGGCCGGATTACCTACATTTAGCTTTAAAACCTTTAAACCATCATCTTCCATCTGCTTTGCTTGTTGTAAAACAGGACCGCGAATGTCATAGCAGACGCCATGTAATTTATTGCTTTTAGTAATTTTTGACATACTTCCCCCCAATAGAGCCAGCATAGCCTAAAGCACACGGCAAAAACCAGAGGGAAATAAGATAAATGAAATGAATTTTATTCTAGCTGCAATTTTCTTCTAGCCATTGTAATAATTGCGCTTTTGAGCCTGATACTTGAGCTGATAGACGCGCCATATTGTCGTCCATCTCATCAAGGTCATCTTGTATTAACCCTTGCTCAATCGCACGCGCTAAATTACTTAGGCTTGTTGCACCAAATTGCGCTGCATTTGACTTTAAGCTATGAGCATGACGAATGGCTTCTTGTTTATCATTGTTTAGTGCCATTCTTAATTCATTTTCGAGCCTTTCGAACTCGCTACAGCAAAACACCACCGTATCAGCAAATTGCTCTCCTAGCAGAGCCTGCATCCCGGCCAGCGCATCTTCATTGATTGTTACATTCATAACTGCTCTCTTTCGTTATATCTTTCAATAATGTAGTAAAATACCAGCATGTTGGCAAAAGATAATCTTCAATATGATAAAATCAGCTTAGGTTACGAGCTTGAAAACAAAAATGAAACGATCAAACTGTACAAAATGTCATTATCCTGTAACAACGTGTGTCTGCGAATATGTCACTAAAAAAGTAAAGAATCGCACCAAGATTGTCATTTTGCAGCACCCCGATGAAGTAAACCTGGCTAAAAATACCGTTCGTCTTTTGCAGCTACAATTAAGCGATATACAAGTTGTTATTGGTGAATCCGAAAATGACTTCGCATCAATACTCAATGATCTTCCTAAAGAAAGCACTGCACTTTTATATCCAGGCAAAGATACTATTGATGTACATAGCTGCTCAGCACTTGTTCCACAGCTCACTCATTTGGTGGTTATTGATGGTACTTGGAAGAAAACCAATAAAATTTTTGCTTTAACCCCTTACTTACACGCGTTACAGAAGATCAGTTTTTCAGTTATACCTAAGAACCAATATCGTATCCGTAAAGCCGAACAAAACTTCAGTCTCTCGACCTTAGAAGCAATTGGGCATTTTATCAATATTGTTGACGGCTGTGATAATCAACCTTTATTGCACCTACTTAATGGCATGATTGAACAACAAACCAAGTTTATGCCCGAACATGTTAAAGCAAGGTACTTTGAAGATTAACTATGGCTAGGCTAACGAGTGACTTTTATAGACAAGGACCAGATTATAGATTTGGTGACCAAATCTTATTTGAAGATATTAAACGTACCTTTGGCTTTAAAACCATCACGGTCGGCGCTTGGGTGACCAAAGAAGAGCGTTTTATCGCTGCTAATTTAATTTACGACAGTCTTGCTGATTTAACACAAATATTGAATATTCCCCCTGAGGTCATAGGTTTAAGAAAAACACTCAGTTTAAGTTTTGGAACAGGCGGACAAAAAGGTGTGCAAGCTCATTATGACAGCAATGGGAAAATACTCGCTTTAGCTAAAAACGCTGGCGCTGGGGCATTAGCCCATGAGTGGTGGCATGCATTTGATCATTACATCTGTACATTCTTATATCCGAACAGCCAATATTTTGATTTTGCCTCAGTGAAGTGGCTTACTGAAAGCTCTTATCACCCCCACCCACTGAATGATGAACTCTCAAACTTTTATAAACACTGCTTTTTAGATGAAACGGGAAAACAAGAAAGTACCTTCTTCAAAAAGTCGATTATGCTCGATAAAACCTATCAACAAAATTATTTCAGTCGTCCGCAAGAAATGACAGCCCGTGCGTTTGAGTCCTGTATCGGCCACCATACTGAAATCAAAAACCACTACTTAGTGTCTGGCGTCAAAAAAAGTAAGCTTGCACAACAAGGTGGTTTTCCTGATAAAACACTTCGAGGGCAGTTAGAAACTAGTATTTATCGTTATTTCAACGCACTAGGAGCTGCTTTACATCGATAGCCAAATTAGCTTGGTTCAACCACAGCATATAATCTTCAAACTTGATGGGTTTAGAAATAAAGTACCCTTGGGCTATGTCACAGCCATAATGCATCAGCTTATTGTAACTTGCTAAGTTCTCGACCCCTTCTGCAACCACCATCGACCCTAAGCTCTTTGCCATATCACAAGTCGTCTTACAAATTGTTTGATTTTTACTGGAAGTTTCAATATCCATGACAAACTGCTTATCAACTTTAAGCTCATCAAAGCCAAGTTCACTTAAATAAGCGAGTGAAGAGTAACCCGTGCCGTAATCATCAATCGCAATTTTCACCCCTAAATGACGATAGTCTTCAATGGTTTCTTTTAGTTTACCTTTACCTGCAATCGCAACAGACTCTGTGATTTCCAAAATAATTTGCGAGGGGTCTAATGAAAGCTCGTTTAGCTGAGTAATCAGTTGCACTATCAACTCTTTTCTCGATAAGTCTTTACCTGAAATATTCAAAGAAAGCATGTGGTTTGGGTACACTTTCACGATTTCCTGTTGATAACTTAAGCCTTGAGTTATCACCCACTCAGTTAGCGCATTAATTTGTCCTGAAGCTTCAGCTATGGGTATGAACTCATCGGGCGCAACAAATCCTAGATCTGGATGATGCCAGCGTAACAAGCCCTCAGCACCATATACTTGCCCGGTGCAAAGCAATACTTGTGGCTGTAAGAACAGTGACAACTCATTGTTTTGTATCGCATGCTGAAGCGATGCCGATAGCTTTAATCGCCTTTCAGCCATAGCCGCTATACTTGGATCATAAATATGCCAATTGACCCCAAATGAATGGTTATCAGCCAAAGCCAATAAACTTCTTTGCACTAATAGTTCAGCATTAATTGCATGGGTGGGGTAATGTGCAACCCCGACTTTAATTTGATCTGAAAGTTGAAACCCTTTGTGCTCAACCCCTTCTTCAAACACACCAGCAATAACGCAAACATATTGCTCGATTTGATTCAGTGAGAGATCACCAATCAACACGAGTGCAAAAGTGCCATCAGAGAGCTTATAAATTTGATGTGATTGCTGGTCGCTTTCACTTTCAAGGTAAGGGTTAATTTGTGACTTAAGCTCTTTAAACAAAACCCTCAAGCGCCTGCTTGCATACTCCACACCGAAGCTTAACTTAATTTGATCCGACATCATGGGTCTAAATGCTAAAACTGTGTGGTTCTTCTTATTTGCGACTAAAGTATCCAGGAATTGCTGAAGCGCTTGACGATTTGCCAAGCCTGTATCTTTATCATGTAAGCTATAAAATAAAAATGAATCCTGCTTTTTCTTATCAAGTAAATAAATGGCGACGCAAATAAGAATAACATGAACAAAAACCAGCACTCTGACAGGCCAAACCAAATCGCTTTGAGCGATCGCCCCAGATTCAAGACCTAATCGACCTATTTCAATGAGTAATGCCGGAAACCAAGCGATTAACATCAGCTTTATCAAAGGCCGCTGACTTACAAATGCAAAATAATAAATCGTCAGCATACAGGTTATTAAAGCGGTAAAGCTCACGACTTGTGCAGCTGTTGATATAGATGATTGAAAAATTAAAACAAAACAGGCTGCCGCTAATAGAAACCGCGCAGTTGTCTGAACCACTCTGTAGGCTTTTTTATAATGCTGCTTCAATGCAAAAAACTTAGCATTAAACATGATGCAGGCAGCAGCACTAAAGAATAACCAAGAAGCGGTTAAAGATGACACATAATCGGCAGCTAAGTCTGGAAGATAAAAATAAATTACCCCAGTGATGACACTATATTGCAATGCAATAAAGGTGAAATAGCCGCCTAAATATGCAAGATACTTATATTTACTTGTTGCAGCCATTAAGAACATGAATAAGCCGACAAAATAGAGTAAACCAAGTTCAGTGCCATACCAGAACTGACGTGTTTGCTTTAAATTATCAAACTCTTCTGCAGTAGATAGCTTTACACTAAGTTGTTTGTTATCTGGATTATCCGCTTCGATGTAAATAGCTACATCGCTATTTTGCGAAGTGAGCCTTATATGCGGAAAAATCTTATATTCGGGTGAAGTATTATTAAGGCGAGAGAAAACCGATTTGCTGATTAACTTTCCTGATTGAACCCAATAGAAAGACAGTTGACCTTTCGGTAATTGGTCTGTGTGAAGCACCCAATGAAAACTGTCGGGAAATGACATTAAACTAGGCTCTATCTTGAACCAATGTTTTTGTCCTGAAGTGATAGATAAAGTGTTCGTACTTTGAACAACAAAGCGAGCGTCATCTTGAATAACGTCTAAAATAGAAACTTGTGTGTTGGGCACACCTTCAAGATAGAAGACATCAAATTCCTTTGCACTTAATTGTGAAGAAACAAGTAGCAAAATGATTGCTGAAACTCTCAAAGCCCAAATCGACATACCATCTCCTTGAATTCAAGCTTGCCGCTTAAACAGTAAGTATGTCGATTTTTTAGGGAACTTCCAGATTAAAAGTGTAAATAAATTTAATCTTTTATACTGATTTAATTATTACAATTATCGTCGCTGATGCGACTAGCCACTGCACTATTCTGGCCCTTATACTTCGCATCTTTACGTGCGTTATAAGGCTGTTCAGCTGGGCTTGTCATAGTTTCAAAACTGAGCGCACCAATTTTCATTTTTGGACGCAACGCTAACGGTAACTTTCCTGAGTTATAAAACTCTAAAACAATGTTGCCAGACCAGCCCGGATCAATTCGATGTGCAGTAACATGCACCATTAAACCTAAACGTGCCAGAGAAGAACGACCATCTAACCAGCCAACTAAATCCGCAGGTAAAGTCACTGATTCATAGGTCATTGCCAGAGCTAGTTGACCCGGGTGTAAAAAAAACTGCTCATTTTCGCCCAATTCAATTTCATCACTCATGATTGATTCCATGGCATCGTTTAATTTGTCTTTTGGACCACTTAAATCGATATATGGCGCGCCATGATCTTGGAAAACACGAAACTTATTACCTAAACGTAAATCAAGGGTGATCCCTGAGATCATGTCATCACTTGGTGAAGGCTCAATAATAATTTTTTGATCTGCAATGGCTTGTTTAATATGGGTATCAGATAATCTCATTTCTTAGTCGTCCGTCATCACAATCTCAACTTGTGAGTCTGTGCTTGATTGGTAATGCAGTATGCTCGCAATAAATTGACTGCATGCTGTGTAATGTTCAGTTGCCTTAATAGGCTGTTTTGCAATATTAAGACCTTGCTCAGAGTGCGTTCTGATCTCAATATCTAAAGGAATTTCGGCCAATAATGGCACACCATGGCGGCTCGCCAAACGCTCTCCCCCTTGCTGACCAAAAACGTGGTTTTTGCCACCACAATGACCACAAATGTAGTGGCTCATATTTTCTATCAGACCCAGTATGGGCAAATTCACTTGATTGAACATCGCGATGCCTTTTTGCGCATCGGCAAGGGCTAAATCTTGTGGCGTAGTAATAATCACCGCACCACTGGCTGGCACTTTTTGCGTCATAGTGAGCTGAATATCGCCTGTGCCTGGAGGCATATCAACAAATAAATAATCCAACTCGCCCCAGTCTGTTTCATTCAGTAATTGGTTAAGTGCTTGAGAAGCCATAGGGCCTCGCCATACTGTGGCATCTTCTGCTGGTACTAAAAAACCAATAGATTGCATTTTTATGCCATCTTTAACAATGGGTTGCAGCGTTTTATTATCTTTTGTTGTTGGTTTTTCGTCTTCTAAAGCGAACAAAGATGGAATCGAAGGGCCATAAATATCAGCATCCAAAATACCGACCTTGGCACCTTGTGCAGCCATCGCATATGCAAGGTTTACCGTAGAAGTCGACTTACCTACTCCGCCTTTACCCGATGCCACTAAGACAATGTGTTTTATTTGTTTGAATTTATTAGTTGAAGTTAATACAGTTTCAGCACTTAGCCTGATTTTTGTCTGTGTTTTCTCGAGCAGTTCAGCTTCAATGTCTAATAACGCACTTTTTGCTGCAAAGGGTAAATTAAGGTGCACCTCAATACCGTCATTCGTTTTATCTACTTTTTCTACCCAGTCATTGGCGATACCAAAAGGAAATACCGCACTTTTATACTGTGATAATGCGGTCAAAATCGCCGTTTTTTCGGGGTTAAGTTTGCCAAACAGTTTATTGAGTCCAAACATAAAAATAAAACGTGCTCGAATGATGAAAAAGACCTCGGAATTATGTAACATTCAACCCATTAACACCAGTCAATTCAGCTAAGCTAAGGCTTTAATGTTCCTTATTTTGGCTCAAATTAGTGGTTTGTTTAATAGTTAAGCAACATCACTTAAATTTCATGGAACCGTTTATGAGCAAGAGAAAAATTCTCATCACTAGTGCTTTACCTTATGCCAATGGTCCAACTCACCTTGGTCATATGCTTGAGTACATTCAAACTGATATTTGGTCACGTTTTCAAAAATTACGTGGTCATGAAACTTATTACGTCTGTGCTGATGACGCGCACGGCACGCCAATTATGCTGAACGCTCAAAAGCAAGGCATTACACCTGAAGAAATGGTGAAAAACGTGAGTATCGAGCGTCAACGTGACTTCGCAGACTTCAGCGTTGAGTTTGATAACTACCACAGCACACACAGTGAAGAGAACAAAGAACTAAGCGCATTGATCTACAACCGTTTGAACGATAAAGGTCATATCAAGAAGCGTACGATTTCTCAGCTATTTGACCCAGAAAAAGAAATCTTCTTACCAGATCGTTTTGTTACAGGTACTTGCCCTACGTGTGGCGCAGAAGATCAAAACGGTGACAGCTGTGATGCTTGTGGCGCAACATATAGCCCAACTGAGCTAAAAGATCCGCGTTCTGCGATGTCTGGTGCAATTCCAGTATTAAAAGATTCTGAACACTACTTCTTTGACCTACCAGCTTTTGAAGACATGCTGAAAGAGTGGCTACACTCAGGTAGCCTTCAAGCTGAAATGGCAAACAAACTAGAAGAGTGGTTTGCTGAAGGTCTACAGCAATGGGATATCAGCCGTGATGCCCCTTACTTTGGTTTTGAAATTCCTGGTGCACCGGGTAAATACTTCTACGTATGGCTAGATGCACCAATTGGTTACATGGCTAGCTTCAAAAACCTATGTGATAAATCCGGCTTAGATTTTGATGCATTCTGGGGCGAAGGTTCTGATGCAGAGCTTTATCATTTCATCGGTAAAGACATCATTTACTTCCACAGTCTGTTCTGGCCTGCAATGTTAGATGGTGCAAACTTCCGCAAGCCAACTAATGTTTTCGCACATGGCTTTGTAACCGTAAACGGTGCAAAAATGTCTAAATCTAAGGGCACCTTCATTAAGGCGCGTACTTATTTAGACCACTTGAACCCTGAATACCTACGTTACTACTTTGCAGCTAAGCTAAACAGTGGCATTACTGACTTAGATTTAAACCTAGAAGACTTCGCACAACGTGTGAACTCAGACTTGGTTGGTAAAGTTGTAAACATCGCGTCTCGTTGTGCGGGTTTCATCACTAAGAAGTTTGACGGCAAGTTAAGTGATGTGATCATGGAGCCTGAGCTATTAGCTGAGTTCCAAAATGCCTCAGACACCGTTGCTGAGCATTATGAAAACCGTGAATATAGTCGAGCGATCCGTGAGATAATGACCCTTGCTGACAAAGCAAACCAGTTCATCGACGCACAAGCTCCTTGGGTACTGATCAAGAACGAAGACACACAAGAACAAGCACACCAAGTATGTTCTCTTGGTTTGAACTTGTTCAAAGTGCTTCTAACTTACTTGAAACCAGTACTTCCAGTCATGGCTGCTAACGTTGAGTCTTTCCTAAATACAGAATTAACTTGGGAAAGTGCACAAACGCCATTAGTTGGCCACGAAATCAGCAAATTCAAAGCACTAATGCAACGTGTTGAAATGGATAAAGTTAACAAAATGGTTGAAGAGTCAAAAGAAAGCTTAGAAGCGGCTAATAAACCAAAGATTGACCCTAATAGCCCGCTTGCGAAAGAGCCTATTGCAGATGAAATCGAATTTAACGATTTCGCTAAGGTTGATTTGCGTGTTGCAAAAATCGCTAAAGCTGAGCACGTTGAAGGCGCTGAAAAGCTGCTTAAACTCACGTTAGACTTAGGCGGTGAAACGCGCCAAGTATTTGCGGGTATTAAGTCAGCTTACGCACCGGAAGACATCGAAGGCAAGCTAACTGTTATGGTTGCTAACCTTAAGCCACGTAAAATGCGTTTTGGTATGTCAGAAGGCATGGTACTAGCAGCAGGCCCAGGTGGTAAAGAAATTTACATTCTGAACCCTGATGAAGGTTCAGAGCCAGGTATGCGTGTCATGTAATTAACAATTACACGTCAAAAGCCCGCTACTTTGCGGGCTTTTTTGTGTCTAAAACTACCAAATACATCACCCATAAAAAAGCCCAGTCAATTGACTGGGCTGTATCCTTGGTAACACTTAAAACTGTTAAGTATTAGCCTTTATACTTTTGCATTACTAATGTTGCGTTTGTACCGCCGAAGCCGAAGCTGTTAGACATAACCGTATTTAGCTCAACGTCGCGACGCTCAGTTACAATGTCTAAACCTTGTGCTTGCTCGTCTAGCTCTTCAACGTTGATTGAAGGCGCTACGAAGTTATTTTCAAGCATAAGTAAAGAGAAGATAGCTTCGTGAACACCTGCAGCACCCAGTGCGTGACCAGTCATTGCTTTTGTTGCGCTGATAGCTGGAGATTTTTCACCGAATAGCTCTTGAATTGCACCTAACTCTTTCACGTCACCTACTGGTGTAGATGTACCGTGTGTGTTTAGGTAATCGATTTCACCTTCAACGTCAGCCATTGCTTGCTTCATACAACGAACAGCGCCTTCACCAGATGGTGCAACCATGTCGTAACCATCAGATGTAGCACCGTAACCTACGATTTCAGCGTAGATGTGTGCACCACGAGCAAGTGCATGCTCTAGTTCTTCAACAACAACGATACCGCCACCACCAGAGATCACGAAACCGTCACGGTTTGCATCGTACGTACGAGATGCTTTTTCAGGTGTTTCATTATATTTAGTTGAAAGCGCACCCATTGCGTCGAATTCCATTGCCAGTGTCCAGTGAAGTTCTTCACCACCACCTGCAAAGATAACGTCTTGCTTACCAAGTTGAATTTGCTCTACCGCATTACCGATACAGTGCGCTGATGTTGCACATGCAGAGCTGATTGAGTAGTTAACGCCTTTGATTTTGAAAGGCGTTGCAAGACACGCTGACGCTGTTGATGCCATAGTACGAGGAACCATGTAAGGACCTACACGCTTAACACCTTTTTCACGAAGAATGTCAGCCGCTTCTACTTGATATTTAGAAGAACCACCACCTGAACCAACGATTAAACCAGTACGTTCGTTAGACACCTGCTCTTCAGATAGACCTGAATCTTCAATCGCTTGTGCCATTGAGATATAAGAGAATGCAGCAGCATCGCCCATGAAGCGGTGTGCTTTACGGTCTACGTGTGCTTTAACGTCGATGTCGATGTTACCTGAAACATTACTACGAAGATTGTAGTCAGCGAATTCTTGATTGAAAACGATGCCACTTTTACCCGCTTTTAAAGACTCTAATACTTCGTTCTTGTCGTTGCCGATGCTCGATACAATACCGATACCTGTAATAACGGCTCTTCTCATGGGTGATTCCCTTAATTTTATTTCTAAATTCTGTGTATTCTACTTTGAATTGTGACCTCAAGTGGTCAGCTTTCCAGCTTACACACGTACTCTGAATTGTTTTTTACTAAATTTCAACGGACGAAAACAATTAAAACACGTAGAATACTGCATTAATTCGATCCTAATTGCATTAATCATGATCAAAAACGCACAAATTCACTTTAATGAATCAGGTACACCGGTTGCCGACGACTTCGATGATGTTTATTTCTCGAATGATGATGGTCTTGCTGAATCTCACTATGTTTTCTACGAAAATAACAACATTTCAGCACGTTTAACCTCACACGATCAAAAACACTTTGTAATCGCAGAAACTGGATTTGGTACAGGTCTTAATTTTTTAAATACTTGGCAGCAATGGCGTCAAATCGAAGATAACAAAGCAAAATTACATTTTATTTCTTTTGAAAAGTTTCCGATTAAACAATCGGAGCTTGCAAAAGCGTTAGCAGCTTGGCCAAGCCTAGAATCTCTATCAGAACAGCTTTGTAAGCACTATCCGATTGCACTTGAAGGTTGTCACCGCCTTGAGTTTGACAATGGCCGTGTTGTCCTTGATTTATGGTTTGGTGATGTGCATGACACTTTACCTAAAATGAATTTCACCCAAGAAGGCATTGTGGACGCTTGGTACCTAGATGGCTTTGCGCCAAGTAAAAACCCAGATATGTGGACGCAACCGCTATTTAACGCCATGGCGAATTTAAGCCGAGACAATGCAACATTCGCCACATTTACTGCTGCAGGTTTTGTCCGTCGCGGCTTACAAGAAGCAGGGTTCGAATGTAAAAAAGTAAAAGGCTTTGGTCGCAAACGTGAGATGGTTGTTGGTCAGTTAAATACCGCTAACAGCACACATAATACCCCTGAATTTTATAACTTAAACAAAAGGCCACTCAATAACGTTGCCATCATTGGTGGGGGCGTTGGTACTAGCTGTTTACTGTATCATTTAGCTAAACGTGGCATTAGCGCGACATTATTTTGCCAAGATGATGCACTTGCCAAAGGTGCCTCACATAATCGACAAGGCGCCGTATACCCGAATCTCCAATCTGAAAATAGCCCATCAAGCGAGTTCTATGCCCACAGCTATTTATATGCATTAAGGCTATACAAAGATATTGCCGCGCAAGGTTTTGAATATGACCATAATTGGTGTGGGGTTTTACTCCAAGCGGTGAATGACAGCAAAGCGCTGCAACACAAAAAGTTAGTAGAAAAAGCGGTATGGCCTGAAGCACTGATTTATTCAGTGAATGAGTCACAAGCCAGTGAACTGGCTGGTGCTGAATTACCCTACTCTGGATTGTTCTTTCCAGAAGCTGGTTGGGTAAACCCTGCACAGTTAACCCATGCTGTATTTAACGCTGCTAATACATTGCAAAACGTGCAAACACATTTCAATACAGACATTCAAACTTTAGAGCAAAGCGAAGATGGGTGGTATTTAGTTACTGAAGACAACCGATTTGGACCATTCTCGGATGTATTTGTTTGCGCTGGTGAGCACAGTGACAGATTCGAGCAAACAAAAGACATCGGCTTACACGGTGTCAGAGGCCAGGTCTCACATATTAGATCTGGTGAAGTATCTGATAAATTAAAAACCGTACTGTGTCATAAAGGTTATTTTACGCCAAGTCATGATGGCCATCATTGTATGGGAGCCACCTTTGATAAGCATACCAAAAGTCGTGAATTGAAAGACGAAGACAATGTAACCAATAAAGCACAGTTAATGAAGTTTTATGAACAGAGTGACTTCGTACAAAGTCTTGGTGAAATTACTTCTGCGAAAGCTGCTGTAAGATGCTGTTTCAACGATCACTTACCTATGCTCGGACAAGTACCTGAGAAAACAGATTTATGTCATGCCTATGCAAACTTAAGCAAAGGTAAGCATTACGATTTCTCTGAAGAACAAGTACCTTATGCGGGGTTGCATATCGTTACAGGTTTTGGAGCAAGAGGCTTATGCAGCGCGCCACTGGCAACCGAGCATTTGATTGCCAAACTATGTAATGAACCAAGCCCTTATAGTTTAAGAGTCAATGAGGCTATTCACCCTAACCGCTTTATTGTCAGAGATCTTATTCGTAATAAGATTTAAGCACTAAAACAGAAAAGGCGACTTAGGTCGCCTTTTATATATTTTTATCGATAATTAAGGTTTTGCTATCTGAATAACTACTCGACGGTTTTTACCTCGACCTATGGCATTGTCATTGGGTTGCACGTGTCGCTTCTCACCAAAGCCTTCAGTTTGAATTTTATCGGCGGGCACGCCCATACTCGCCATATAGTCTTTTATCGCTTTAGCGCGTTTTTTCGAAAGCTCCATATTTATCCATCGACCACCATAACTGTCTGTATAAGCCGATATAAAGATAGATTCAATATTGTCATCGTTTTTAAGATACTCGCCTATCATCTCGAGACGTTTACGAGACGATTTAGTTAAATCACTAGAGTTCTTTTTATAATTCATTACCGTAAAGGCAATGTCTTCGAAACTGTATGGCAACAGATTATCACGACATTGTAAAAACGCCCAATAAGCTTGACGAAAGTTTACAGAAGAGAGCGCGACAGAAATACGATCAGCACTATTTTGCCAATCTTTGTAATAGAACGTTGGGTGAAAGCCTTTTTCAAGCTCAGTCAACATTTCCCAAGAGACATCATTGTTTAACTCACCATCAAACTTTTTTAACAGCTGCATTTTACTAATATCTCGAACAGGTACTCCTGCTCGCCACTGCGGAGGAACAGATTGTAAACCTGCAAAGTCATAGGTTTCAGGGCGAACAACCATATCGAGATTAAAAGTCAGATCTTTATTTTTGCTGGCCACGACATTAAAAATTGCTTCGCCATAATATGGGATCTCATGATGCAAAGCACAAGAAAGGCGTTTGGTCTTATTTACATCCCAATTTGAACTGTCAGCATTGGCGCTATACTGACGCATAGCCGCATCCGCAAATCCAATATCTGCGAATAACAGTCCTAAACCGAATAAATATGCTTTGTACTTCACAACGTTCTCCGTACTGACAAAATAATGCCGCTTTGATTATCTCAACAACTCAAAAGCAAGAAATATGCCGCCAGTCTTAACACTCAATAAGTCTAAATGATTGAGACATATTTCGGGTCGCAAAAATCTATCTAAACAGTATAATACGCCCCTTAAATTCATAACATAAGTGCATTATGGCAGATCAAGAGCAAACTTTATTTTCCCAACGCTTTCGTGGTTTCTTTCCTGTAGTTATCGACGTAGAAACAGCTGGCTTTAACAAAGACACAGATGCGCTATTAGAAATCGCTGCCACAACTTTAAAAATGGATGATGAAGGTGTTCTAAGTTTAGATCAAACTCTACACTTTCATGTAAAGCCTTTCGAAGGTGCAAACATCGAGCAAGCTGCCATTGAATTTAACGGCATTGATCCGTTTTCAGAGTTACGCGGTGCTGAAGATGAAGATGTTGTCATCAAAGAAATCTGTAAAATGGTGAGAAAAGCTCAAAAAGCTGCGGGTTGCACCCGCTCAGTAGTTGTTGCACACAATGCCGCGTTTGATCATGGCTTTTTAAATGCAGCAATAGAGCGTAACAAAATAAAGCGCACGCCCTTTCACCCATTTGTTAGCTTTGATACCACTTCTTTAGCTGGTCTTGCATTAGGCCAAACTGTGCTTGCTAAAGCGTGCCGCACAGCCGGTATTGAATTTGATAATAGCCAAGCTCACTCTGCCCTGTACGACACTGAACGTACCGCCGAATTATTTTGCTTTATCGTAAATAAATGGCAAGCATTAGGTGGTTGGCCGTTGCCTGAACTAGAAGCAGAAGAAGACGAAATAGAAGCATAGCTTCAAATTAATGAAAAATTGAAATATCTAAACTTCTCTAGTTAGTTAAGCAACTTTCAGTAGACATAAAAAAACCGCTTATCAAAGCGGTTTTTTATTGCCAATTTTAACTTTAACTTATAGGTATTGGCCTAATGCTTTAACCTGGTCGATCATACGGTTAGAGAAACCCCATTCGTTGTCGTACCAAGCCATAACTTTAACAAGCTTACCATCAACCTTAGTTTGCGTTGAATCAAATACTGATGACGCTGGGTTGTGGTTGAAGTCAATTGAAACTAGCGGAAGTTCGTTGTACTCAAGTACTTCAGCCATTGCACCTTCAGTTGCAGCCGCTTTAACCGCAGCATTAACTTCTTCAGCAGTTGTTTCGCGAGAAGCAATGAATGTTAAGTCTACTAAAGATACGTTAACTGTAGGAACACGAACCGCCATGCCGTCTAACTTGCCAGCAAGCTCAGGTAATACTAAACCAACGGCTTTAGCAGCGCCTGTTTTAGTTGGGATCATAGACTGAGTTGCACTACGCGCACGGTAAAGATCTGGGTGATAAACATCAGTTAGAACTTGGTCGTTTGTGTAAGCGTGAATGGTTGTCATGCTACCCTGCTCGATACCAATTGCATCATTCAGCGCTTTAGCAACTGGTGCAAGACAGTTCGTTGTACAAGATGCGTTCGAAATGATATTGCTAGAAGCGTTGATTACTTCAGAGTTCACACCGTGAACAACCGTTGCATCAAGATCAGTACCTGGCGCTGAAACGATTACTTTTTTCGCGCCCGCTTCAATGTGCTTAGCTGCAGCATCACGTGACGTGAAGATACCTGTACATTCTAATACGATATCAACGTTAAGCGCTTTCCAAGGCAGGTTCGCAGGATCACGTTCTTGCGTAAGCGTGATTTCGTCATTACCAATCACTAACGTATTTTCAGCTAGAACAACTTCTTGGTTGAAACGACCATGTACTGAATCAAACTGAGTTAAGTGCGCATTCACGTTAGCAGGTGCTAGGTCGTTGATAGCGACAATTTTAATTTGTTCGTTTTGACCAGACTCGTATAGCGCTCGTAAAACATTGCGACCGATACGGCCATAACCATTAATTGCGATATTAATCATTTTCAGTTCCTCGACTATTTTACTTCACTTGCTTGTTTCGCAAGCGCTTCGATCGCCTGCCAATCTTTGTTTGCGATAAGTTCTTTATCTAGCATCCAAGTACCGCCAACACACACGACGTTATTTAAGGCTAGGTACTTAGGTGCAGTTGCTAAGCTAATACCACCCGTTGGGCAGAATTTAACTTGTGGTAATGGACCACCAATTGACTTAAGCATTGGTGCGCCACCTGCAGCTTCCGCTGGGAAGAATTTTAAAAACTTGAAACCATGTGATGCTAAATTCATCACTTCACTTGGTGTTGCTGCACCCGGTAAAAACGGAATGTCAGTTTCTTTAGCAAGAGCTAAAAGCTCATCATTTACACCTGGGCTCACCATGAAATCAGCACCTGCTGCAACTGATGCTTCGAATGTTGCTTTATCAATCACAGTACCAGTGCCGACGTAAGCTTCTGGTACTGCTTCTTTCATTAGCTTTACCGCTTCTGCCGCAACAGGTGTGCGAAGGGTAATTTCTAGTGCTTTTAGACCACCGTTATATAACGCTTTTGCTAACGGTACAGCGTCTTCTAAGTTTTCAATCACCACCACTGGTACAACTGGTGCTGATGTTAAAATGTTTTCAATGCTCATCTTGTTCCTCATTCCCAATGCTTTTATTCTTCTAGTCCAAAGGCACTCGCGCCTAGGTCTGCACTGCTTACGATATTTCTGAATCCTGCGAATAGCTCACGGCCTGTGCCATAAGTTGGCTCTGTATGGCTGATCACATGCTCACGCTTTGCTAACTCTTCATCTGATACATGGAGAATTAAGTCGCCATTTGGTGCATCAAGAGTGATCAAATCACCATCATGAATCTTAGCGATAATCCCGCCTTCAACGGCTTCTGGTGCTAAGTGGATTGCTGCAGGTACCTTACCTGACGCGCCAGACATACGGCCGTCAGTCACAATCGCCACTTTGTAACCTTGGTCTTGAAGCGTTGCCATCACAGGCGTTAATTTATGAAGTTCTGGCATGCCCTTAGCTTTAGGGCCTTGCTCTTTAATCACAGCAATAAAGTCGGTGTTTAACTCACCTGCAGCGAACGCATCTTGTAGTGCAGCTTGAGAGCTAAATACCTTTGCAGGCGCTGATACAGTTTGGTGTTGCTCTTGAACCGCAGATACCTTGATAACCGCTTTACCAATGTTGCCTGTTAGTAGCTGAAGACCGCCTTGCTTATTGAATGGGTTGCTCACAGGGCGAAGTACTTCTTCATCTAATGAGTTTTCAGGACAAGGCACCCACTTCACTTTGCTTGGACCTGTGTTGCTAGACATAATTAAATTGTCATCAACATCTAACACAGGCTCTTGGGTATAAGCATCTAGGCCTTCACCAACAATAGTCTTCACATCATTGTGTAAGAAGCCACCATCACGTAGTTCACGCATCAAGAAGCCCATGCCACCCGCTGCTTGGAAGTGGTTAACATCCGCAGAACCATTTGGATAAATACGTGTCAGAAGAGGCACAACTTCAGAAAGCTCCGCCATGTCTTTCCAGGTGATTTGAACACCTGCCGCTTTCGCCATAGCAACTAAGTGAATTGCGTGGTTTGTTGAACCACCAGTAGCTAGCAAACCAACTAAACCATTGATCACTGTTTTCTCGCTAACCACTTCACCGATTGGATTTGCATCTTTGCTTTCGATAAGTTGCTTAAGCATTAACTCAACCGCACTGCCCGTAAGGCCATCACGTAACTCAGTGTATGGGTTAATGAAAGAGCTGCCTGGAAGGTGAAGACCCATGATCTCCATTAGCATCTGGTTTGAGTTTGCAGTACCGTAGAAAGTACAAGTACCTGCACTATGGTATGACGCACTCTCTGCCTCAAGTAACTCTTCACGAGATACTAAGCCTTGTGCGAACTTTTGACGTACACGTGCTTTTTCTTTGTTTGGAATACCAGACTGCATTGGGCCTGCTGGTAAGAAGAAAATTGGTAAATGACCGAATGAAAGCGAACCAATTAATAGTCCCGGTACGATTTTGTCACACACACCTAAACAGAAAACACCATCAAATACATCGTGTGAAAGCGCAACGGCTGTAGACATCGCAATCACGTCTCGTGAAAACAACGATAATTCCATACCATCACGGCCTTGAGTCACACCGTCACACATAGCAGGTACGCCACCAGCTACTTGTGCGGTCGCGTCATATTTTTCTGCAATCTTTTTAATTAGCGGAGGAAAATCAAGGTAAGGCACATGCGCCGATAGCATGTCGTTATAAGAATTTATAATTGCTAAGTTCGGTTGCTCATCAGCTTTTAAGCGACTTTTGTCTGAACTTGTACATGCAGCCATAACGTGAGCTAAGTTGCCACATCCTAAACCAGCGCGCACACGTGTTTGTTTTTTTGCTTCTTCGATGCGTGCTAAATAGGCTTGGCGTGTTGCTTTGCTGCGTTCAACCACACGCTCTGTGACGGCTTGGATACGAGGATGTAACATAAAATTCTACTCTACTCAAAATTTAAGAGGATAAAAGGCTCAGTACAATTAAAGACTCCACTCTAAATGTACCGAGCATCTTTAGATTTACCCGTTCAAAGGTACGCTATCAGGTTGTCTCTCACCTCAACCTGACACCGGTGTCATATTATTGAGCCACAAACCTGACACCGGTGTCAACACCTAACCTTCAATTTAGTCAAAGATTCATAAATGAACAAATTTCAGTTGCGTAAGAAAAAACTGCATACTTTTTTGAAGAAGAGATCACAGTTAATTACAGGAGATTGATTTATATCAAGTTTTAAAGATGAAATAATTTGAACAAACGGAAAACGTAAAGGCTCCGAAACGTTGGAGCCTTTAATTGAGAAATGAAATTTAATTTAAAATTTTAAGACAAAAACTGCTGGGTAATTTTGCCTTCGTCTAACTTGACTAAATGCGGCGGGTAAATTCGCGTAAACTGTTTTGAGTCTCGCGCTATCGTCACTTCAATACCAGGGTGCATTAAATCATTGATCTTTAATCTACTGCTCATAAGTAGACGTTGCAATTTTTGATGTACTAGCTTTAAATTACGTTGATTGCGTTGATAATGCACATTAAGCTGCTTCTCGTTCGCCATTAACTTGTTCATGTAGGCAGCTTTTTGAGGCGTTTCAGGTGCTTTTTCTGCTTTTTCTTTCGCTTTGTTTAGGGCGATTGCTTTCTCTGCCAAACGTTTTTCAAACAACTTAAACTCTGTTTGCTTTTCTTTCAATTCATGAAATGACTGAGCAATAGCAATATGTGTTTTAGTGCCTGAAGGTGCACCTAACTCTCCAGTTTCAATTCTTAGAGCATTAAGTACTTTACCTCCAATAAGCTTTCCTCTTGGCGTATCACCTTTACCTATTCGGATCAAGCGTCTTGATGATAAGTTACAATGTAATGCTTGTTTTTCAATGAGTAAATCTTGCTGAGTTTCAATGCATACATACTGAGCATAACCAATTGAAATGCTCCTTTTTGCACGGATAAAACATGAAAAATCGAGCTCTTCTGTCACTTTACGGCCTATCGCTCCTTGCACGATGGTAATGGCATTTTCGCTTTGCAAATCAGCTGATTCAACAAAACCGAGTACGGTTATATCACCCGTTGCTTTTACCTTCATACCGTCTTTGACATCGCCGCTGATGATCACAGAACCATCAAACTCGATATGTCCAGTGCTTACGTCAACATCGTTATAGCATAAAACATCATCGACGCGCATACCTCTCGGCAGTGCAACTGGTACCCCTTTGGCATCGGCAATCAATAAGTTGGGATCTTTGTCAGATATTTTAGTGCCTTCGAGCACTTCAATCGCAAAATTTTTGCCCGGCTTAGCTTCTATGACATCTCCAAAAACGGAATAACCTTGTGAACCTTCTGTGGCCGGAATGCGTTTCATTAAAGGACTACCCGGTTTGACAGTGATGATTGCGCCTAAATCTCGCATATCTACTTTGCCACCGTCTTTTTCTTGCGGGCTTAGAATTCTGTCTTGCGCTGTCATACATAAACGTACAAAGCGTGCATCTGTACCATCTTTGGCTCGCTGACCATGAGCAACAATAGCGCTATATTGCGCGCCAGCAGGGAGCTCAAATTGCTGACTCAAACATTGTTCAAGTGCATCGCGGTTGACTCCTTTAACGACACCTGCCTTTTGCAATGCCGCTTTCGCGTCATCCATAGAAGCAATTTTACCACCGCATGCTGTGGTAATATGGGCATAAGCCATCATATTTGATTCATCGATTTTTATCATAATCGAAGCATCTATGGCTTTTGCAATAATTAAAGAGTCTTTGCCGTAGTCATCTGAGGATGAAAAAAGTTTCCCAATATTGGCATGCACAACTTCAAAATCAGCATAACTAGATTGCTCTAACAACTCCATGAGTTGCGAGGCACTAGCAGGAAACCCTGACTCGATAGGGTGTGACAGTAAATACACATATCCATCACCCTCATCAAAACGAAATAATGACATAAGTCTTTCCACACTACGGTTTATTGTTATTGACTAAAACACGACCAAGCCATTTCACCACAACCTTCACGACTTGTTAAGCTGAATTTAACCAACTTAGTTACAAAGCTTAAAGAATTGTAAATGAAACTTTCGACGCAATCTGCACACTACGCTTAGATGAAACTTAAATTATCTTAGTTACAATAGCTTATCGTCAAAACTGAATTATACTTGATGACAAGTCTTTAAATTAATAATAAAGCATGGTTTTACAAAATTAACCATTATGGAAACTTAAAGTGTGGTGCAGTATTTGAAAGGGAGTATTTGGCTATAAAAATTTAAGATAAAAAATGAGAGAAAAAGCTAAAAAAAGGCTAGCTTATAACAGCCAGCCCAATGATAAATTTTTATTCTTAAACACTACCTAAAACTAGGCATTATCGCAGGTAAACCAGGTAACAAACCAACCAGAGCCATAACACCTGTTAACACTACGAACATAATAAGTGGGATAATCCAACGGTTCATTGAACTGAGCTCTTTACTTCGCTCCTTACAACCAATTAAACCTAAGTTATCTAGCAACATAGTTAAAGACCAACCAAACGCCGGATTAACCAATGCCGACGAGAAAACAACAATGGCTGCTGACTGAGTTGTTTTACCTTCTCGCGTCATTTCCATACCCGCCTCAAGCAAAGGAATAAATACACCGACAATAAGAGCAACACACAATACTGGCTGCCAAATGGCTAAATCCATTGGGTAACCCCAGATACTAGCAATAACACAAAACAATGCCGTTAAAATCGCACCAGCAGGAATTGGACGTTTCGCTATAGCTGCTGGCACAATGTAAGTCCCCCAAGATGAGGTGAAGTTAGCACCACCTAAAATAGAGCCGAAGGTCTGGCGGATTGACGCACTCGTCATCGTATCGTCAATGTTCATCTGTACTTTTTCAGTACGTGCTGGATAACTGATTTTTTGGAACACTTGATGCCCTAAGAAATCAGGCGACCACATAGCCACAGCTAAAATGGCAAAAGGTAGAACCACAATAAAACTTTCAAGGGTTGGTAAACCTAGCATCCAACCCGTATTTTCACCCCACCAATACATAGGGTTCATGTTTGGTAGGCCTGGCCCTGTTTTAAACTCAAACGGCGCACCAAGAGCAAAAGCAACACCACCGCCAAGTAAACAGCTTAATGGCACCGCCAGCCAGCGCTTTTTAAAGTGCTCTAATAACGCATATAAAACGATGGTACTGAGAATAATTATGAAAGCGATATGAGACATATCAATGCCTTCAGCCCACGCAAACAACTTCTTTACTTGCGAAGTTGTGCCAATAAAACCAAGGTACAATAGCAAACCACCGCACACCCCTCGACTAGTGAGCCCAGCTAAAACACTCCCGCCTTTGCTTATTGCGAGCATTAAACCAAACGCCCCTATAAGCAAACCAAATGCCATAGGGTGACCACCCGCCGCAACCACAATAGGAATGAGTGGAATTAATGGCCCGTGGGTACCTGCTAAGTTTGCAGTTGGTAATAGAAACCCAGAAAACAAAAAAATAAATAGAGCTACGATTAATAATTCATAGCGCACATTTTCAAGAATGAAGCCTTCGCCTAGCCCTAAAGGTGCGGCAAATGTTGCGGCAATTGCGCCCACCATCACAATTTTACCTATTGTCCCCGCCATAGCAGGAATGGTGTCTTCTAATTCAAATCGGTAATCTTTAAAAGGGAGGTTTGGACGCCAGCGTTTTGGCTGCATGATTTGCAGTTCATGCTCTAAATATTCGTCGCGTGTTTTAAATTCAGAACTTGCACGGTGTAAATTTTGATAACTATCTTGTGGTGCTGACTCTCTACTGTTATCTAAATTCGGTGTTGTCATCACATCTCCTACTACGGATGTTGGTGTTATTTGATGCCACAAGAATAAAGCAACCAAATTTGAAAAGAGCTTAGCAATAAGTCGAGTATGATTAATTTTTACCCCAATTCGTTTATTTTTGTATAAATATCAAAAAAAAACGATTAAAACGAACTAGTAATTTAAGATTAAAAATTAATTATGACATTTTTGATACATTCGTTTGATTTTGTACCCAATGTAATTACAATCCATCGAAAAATTTAGAAATTGCTAAATTTTTAATACAAAAATCAATAAAATATGGAGCAAATTTCGTCAATGAAGAAGTTTATATTGACCGCACTTTCTGCAGCAATACTGACCGCCTGTGGTGGTGAAGTTACAGAAGATGATAAGAAAGAAGACGTAATACCTAATAGCCCGCCAAAAGTTGCGATTATTGCCGGAAATTCATACCCAGAAGAGCAAAGTATCACTCTAAACACCAAATCACATGATGAAGATAATGACGATTTAATATTCCAATGGAAACAAACTGCTGGACCTGAATTAAATTTAGCTGATACTTCAAATGAAACACTGACTTTCCTGTCTCCAACTGTAACTACTAACACATCACTTTCCTTTGAAGTGACAGTAGATGATCAAAATGGTGGCGAAGCAAAGGCAGAAATTACTATTGAAATTATCCCTATTAACGAAAAACCGATTGTGAAAGCGGGTGATGCACAAACGGTAAATGAACAAACTGAAGTTACTTTAACGGGTATTGCATCTGACACTGATGGCGAGATCACATTAACAAACTGGCAGCAAACGTCAGGTACCAGTGTCGAGCTTAAAAAAGTATCAGACAACCAAGTTTCTTTTACGGCACCAACCATTACAAAACAAACACAGCTTACATTTACTTTTAATGCAACAGATAATGAAAATGCGACCTCAAATGACAGCGTTATCATTACTATTTTACCAATAAACCTAGCACCGACTGCAGAAGCAGGTACTAATGTAACCATCAACCCTGAAACTATCTCATCTTTAGATGCCTCAGCAAGCCATGACGAAGATGGTGATATTGTGGTTTATGCTTGGAAGCAAACATCTGGCACCCCTGTTGAGTTGTCGTTTGCAGATACTGTAAAGCCTAGTTTTATTGCACCTAAAAACATCGCAGGTGAAACACTGACATTTGAATTAACGGTTACAGATAACGAGCAAGCCGTTGCTACAGACACCATTGATGTTTATGTGAATCAGTACCCAACTGCAAACGCAGGTAAAAACCAGATCACTGAAACAGGTCATCTGGTAAAATTAGACGCATCATCGAGCCAAGATGATGGCCAGATAGTGACTTATGAATGGGCACAAAGCCTAGGTGAAACAGTCACTCTTGTTGATTCAGATACTGCGAACCCAAGTTTCAATGCAGATCTTATTGATGATGAGAAGCTGACATTTGCAGTTACTGTGACTGATGATATGGGATTAACGCACACTGATACTGTTGAAATTGCTGTAGTAAAAGTGAACCGCTTCATCAACGATACAGGTGTCATTGTTAGTGCTGATTTTGACAATGGTAACGACACCCAATGTATTGCATCAACAAATAAAAGCCAGGATTGTGAACAAGGCCGAGATGCACAAGCTATCGCAGGGACACTTGTAAAAACAGGCAGTGGTATTGCCAGTTTCGATTTCACTAAACTATCTGCAGATGGCAGCGAATTACCAGTTGATGCCACTGAATGGTCATGTGTTCGTGATAACTTCACAGGTCTTATCTGGGAAGTAAAAACCAATGATGGCGGTATTCAAGACAGATATGAAAGCTATCGCTGGGGTGGTAAAGGCGCATTTGGAAACAATGATGCAAACCGTCAGGGTACTTATTATAACGAGTGGAATAACCTGGTTGACCATCTGAATAACTCAAATTTATGTGGTAAATCAGACTGGACACTACCAACTGTAGAAGAGTTAACCAGTATTCGCACACATCAGAAAAATGGCAATCAGGTTGACGCCCAATTTTTCCCTAATAACATCGACGTTATCTACTGGACAGCAAACCCTTCTGCAAATAATAACAGTCGTGCACATTTTGTAAGCTTTAAAAACAGCGATGATGGGCACGTAGGCAGAAGCACATATCAAAGAGTGCGTCTTGTTTCAGGAGGTAAAGTTAATCAAGAAAGCTACCTAGTTGACGACCACAAAGCTGAACGATACATCACTTTAGATGATGGAACCGTAACAGATCTTGAAACAGGGTTAATGTGGTCTCGTTGTTTGTTTGGACAAAGCTGGGATCAAACCGAGCAAACTTGTACTGGTGACTCACATGCCCTAAATTGGCAGCAAGCTCATGAGATAAGTACACAGTCGCAATTAGGTGGTCACTCAAATTGGCGCCTACCTAATATTAAAGAGCTTCGTACTATTGCAGCGTTTAATAAATCTTCTAACGCGTTTAACACACAAATTTTCCCGAATATGCAGTTTCCTAGTATCGATAGAATTTGGTCATCAACACCAGCAATCGCAGGGTACCATTCAATTTATGCGTTAACACTAACATCCATAGCAGAAGTGGACGACATGAGAAGGACAACAACAACTCCAAGAGTAATATTAGTGCGTAATCTTCACTAAACACAAAATTTATAGCCAGTGCTCAGCCACTGGCTTTCTTTATAACATGATTAGATTTTTATACTTTTCAGTATTCAAGATCTCCTTAGCAACAACAAATTGATTACTTTTAAATCAAGCGCTTGTGATTTCACCTATCACTTAAAAAATAATATTGATTTTTACTCATCGTTAATTGTAATAGCCCTATTCCTATGTATAATGCGAGACATGCAACTACTTATGTAGCGCAACTGAAACAAATTCAGGGGCTGATTAGGATTCGACAGGATTCATGAAGCCTGAGGTGCATGTCGAGGGGCGGTTGGCCTCGTAAAAAAGCCGCATTTAAAGTAATCGCAAACGACGATAACTACGCTCTAGCGGCATAATAGCCCGCTAGCACTCCTCCAAGAAATGCTTGTGGTTCTGGTTCTGGAGTGTCACCCTACACAAGATCGCTACGGAAACCCTGGCCGGGGTTGAAGGGCTAAAACTAAGCGGCCTCGCCTTTATTTATCGTGTTCGTCCGAGACTTAAAGGTTAACCAATAGACGATACTAAACATGTAGGACCGAAGGTCGACGCTTTCTGGACGGGGGTTCAAATCCCCCCAGCTCCACCAAACGTATAAATCAAGACATCTCAGGATGTCTTTTTTTATGCCTAAAATTAGGTACTTACCCCCTACTCTCTTCTTATCCCGTATCACGCCACCGTGAAAATCCGTATTTTTTATCAGAGCAGCAGGAAAATTGAAGGATATGATAAAAATTGCCGATAGCTCACTTTATTCAAGCAAAAAATAATGGCTGAAACACTGTTTCAACCATTAAATAAAGCTAACTCTAATCCTGCGTTAAAAGCTTATCTCCTTTAACTTCAAGCATCACATCTTAAAGCTACTCACACCCTTAAGCATATTCTTCGCTTGTTGTTCTAAAAGCTCACTTGATGCAGAAGCTTCTTCAACCAAAGCCGCGTTTTGTTGAGTGTTCTCATCAAGCTTTGCTATCACATCAAAGACTTCTCTAATGCTCGTACTCTGCTCTTCTGCCCGCATGCGAATGCCATTAATAGTAGAAGATACACTCTCTACTGAATTTGAAATATCCGCCAAAGTAGCACCTGCATTGCTCACCAGTTGCACTCCATCATCCACTTTATTAGCACTCTCACGAATAAGAGCGGAGATTTCCTTCGCCGCTTGTGCTGAACGCTGCGCAAGATTTCTAACCTCACCCGCAACCACGGCGAACCCGCGCCCAGATTCACCTGCCCTCGCAGCCTCAACCGCAGCGTTAAGCGCCAGAAGGTTGGTCTGAAAGGCAATTTCATCAATAACGCTAATGATATCGGTGATCCGAGTACTTGAGGCATGTATTTGCTCCATCGCTTTCACTGCTTTATGAACCACTTCTTGTCCACCTTTAGCCACGCCCAGCGCATTTTGTGCCAGTGAGGAAGATTGCTCAGTAATACCGACCGTTTCTGATACCTTATCTTTCAACTCTTGCATTGAAGAAGCGGTTTCTTGCAATGCCGAGGCTTGGGATTGGGTACGATTACTCAAATCAGTATTACCTTTAGCGATTTCTTGGCTGCCACCACTGACAGATTCCGACGCAGTTTTCACTTCAGTCATCATCTCTTTCAATGAGTCTATCGCTCGGTTCATGTCGTCTTTAAACTCAGCAAAGTTACCTACGTATTCACCGTCTACTTGTTGTGTCAAATCCGCATCAGCCAATGCACTGGCCACTCGAGCTGCATCACTTAACACCTGATCGCACACATCGACTAACTCGTTAATATCTACACTCAAGGTCGCAAAGAATCCTTTCTTGCCTTGCATATCAATGCGTTTGCTTAAGTCGCCATTTTTCGCTGTTTGTACCAATTCCCGAATATCTCTGTCTATCACATCTGAAATTCTATCCACCGTCATATTGGCATCACTTTTCAGTTTACCGAATAGTCCTTGATAATTTCGCTCGATACGTTCATCTAAACGCCCTTCGGCAAGTGCTTCCAGTACCCGACTGGTGTCCTGTATCACCTGTTCACTGGTTGCTACAAGTTCATTGATCCCTTTGGAGAGTGTGCGATACACGCCTTCTTTGTCATCTGTGAGAATCCGATTATCCAAATGACCCAGCTTCGCCTGACCCACAATCATTTGGATTTCTTCTTCAATCACCTGCTGGAACTTAATCGCGGTCAAATTCGCGCTATCTCTGAGCTTCTCAAATTGTCCTTCATATTGATTTTCAATACGCTGGTTCAAATCACCATCCGCCATTGCCCCCAGCATATTGGCAGTGTCTTGCACTATGCTGTTGCTGGTCTCTACCATTTCATTAATGCCTTCACTTAACGCGCGGTAAAAGCCTTGTTGAGAAGAAGCATCAATGCGATTAGACAAGTCACCTTTCTTCGCACTGTCTACAATTGTTTGGATATCTCGCTCAATTACTTGCTGTAATTTATCTGAGGTTAAATTGGCATTCTCTTTTAATGTTTTAAACTCACCTTTGTAGTCGGTAGTGATTCGGGTAGACAAATCACCATTGGCCAGCGCATCCATCATTACATTTGTATCTGTCACAACTTGACGAGATATCATCATTAATTCATTGATGCCAGAACAAAGCGCTTGGTAAGCCCCCATTTTATCGCTGGTTTCAATTTGCTTATCTAAACTGCCTTGTTGCGCTTGCACCACCATAGTTTTAACGTCTTTTTCAATTACTTGATACAAGCGGCTTTGCATATCTTTCATAGAGCTCAACAGCTTGCCCAATTCATCGTTTTGATGTGCCTCAATTTGGCTAGACAGATCTCCTTCTGAAATGCGCTTCGAAATTTTCATCGCATGCAAAATCGGTTGCAAAATATCTTTAATCGCTGTTTTTCTGGCGTAGTAGGTAATGATAATGCCAATGACCAAGGTAATAAGGATCAACAAGAAAACAAACATTTTCATGTTGGCAACAACTTCATGTTGGCTCTCTACCTGACCGTCACCAAGCTCTTCTACTTCTTCAACAGCCTCTAGTAGCTTTTCTGTGGTCGCTTCATAAACCGCTTTCTTATCTTGTAATACATAAAATTGTTGTAAAGTGGTATTAAACGTCGCCTCATGTCGCATCACAAACTCTGCTAAGGCTTCTGCGTAGGTCACACCAGAATCCGTTCTCTTTGCCTTAATAACGGGGTGTTGAGTCAGCCCTTCACTGATTTCATTCAAGTCTGCTAACGCATTATTTAAGGAGGTAAGTAATGACTCGTTTTCACCTACGATGAGGATCTTGTCGTAGAAATAGATCCGAGAAAGCATCGCAATGTTGGCTTCCATTGCACCATCCGCTATCTCCCACCTATCTCTAAGCCCACTGTTCCAACTAATGGTGTTGTTTGGATTTTCAGCCAATTCTTCTACCGCTTGGTCTGCATATTCTTCTAAGCCAATAAAAAACTGCTGAAAACGCGCAAACTCTTCATTCATTTGCTGCTCTACAGTAAAAAATCGCTCAGCTTCCGCTAAATACTCATCACGAGAAACGCCAAACTGCTTACGCATACCTTGCAAATGCTTCACCTTTGCAGAATCGACTAACCCAGCCCCCTCCATACGACCTAACGCTTCATTGGCGAGGTCAATATTTTCTTGCAGCATGTCCTCAAACTTTTTTATTTCATCAGGCGATAAGTTGCTCTGTGTCAGCTTATTCACTGCCAACATTTGCGCTTCTATACCAATTGCCCCCTCCATTGCCCCATCAGCGGAGTCCCAAGCAGGGCCTGTAATATAATCAATCGATGACGAAAACTGGGTTAAACCAAATATTCCAGCCCCGCCCCCAGCAACTACAAGTCCCATCATGATTAAAAAGATTAGATTTAACTTTTTTGCAATGGTCATTTTCATACTCTCGCTTGCAGTTAAAGGTTAAACGCCTACTTCGATGCGTAGTGTCATCACGATTTCATTTCTATCTTCACCAGATGGTGCTTGAATAAACTGTACATCCGGTTTTATCGCAATTTGCTCGTTAATCTGATATCTAAAGAAGGCCTCAATTGCAGTTTCATTGCTTTTCACAGTGCCGAAAAGGCCACTAAAGCTCACCGTGGTTACCCCAAGTCCGGCGCTGAGATTTTCGCTTCCCCAGAAATTTTCTTTCATTATCCCAATACCTAAGTGAGTATCTACTTCCGAATAGGTCTCAGGCGATAACCCATATTGTAAGTAGTAACTAAGATCAGGTGCCACTGAGAGCGGACCTTCGGCAATAAACCAGTAACCCGTAACACCGTCTTTTTGCTTCGTAGCATCTAAGGATTCAAATACGCCATCATGATGCCAAATGCCTAATTTCAACATATGATCGCCAGCGTTAAATCTTGCTTCTGAAAGAAAGAAGCGATCGGCAAAATCGTGACTATCCGCACCAGCACTCACAGCAGCGGCAATGCTAAAACTTTTGCTAACTTCGGTTGTCGCGGTGAGTGAATAAGCTGGATCTGGGTAGGTTGGCAGTACAAAAATCGTTGGACTAAAGCCCATGGAGGAGTTAATAAATTCACCCGCATTATCGGCGTAGGCGAATTCAGAGTTGATATCTACTTGCCCGAGCTTCACTTTGAATTTTTCAGTAAATACAGAAGTTGAAAGCCAAGCTTCATACACTTTGTCAAAATCGTCTTCATCAATATTGGAAAACGCTTGGAAGTCGCCCAACACATCTGAGCCATTGTCACCGCGTTGTAAAAGACCGTTAACAAAAAACTCGACATTACCGAAGCTACCTTCGACACCAACGTCTAACAAGCCTCTGGTGACACTGCGATCGGACAAATCATTCGATCCAAAATAAGAACTATCGACAATCACACTGTAATAAGGTTGGAAGCTAGGCTCTGCAACAACGGATGTACTCAACGCAGCAGCAAGAGTACTGATAATAAAGATGCTGTTCTTCATACGTATTCTTTAAGCATTGTTTTTAATAAAGCCTAGTTGCAAAAACAGAACTTTGTAAAAGTTTGACACAAATCAAGACAACGATATAAGTATCAATAAGTTAGCAGCATTTAACGAATGCAAACTAAGGCTCTAGCGATTTAAGTTGTATGTACCGACTTATGATCAATAGACAGGCCCAGATTTTGAAGCCAATTTTCAATTTATCTAGCTTTCCTAATTCAATTCATGTAAAAAGCGTGTTTATCAGCTATATGATAATAATGTGTATTTGTATTTAGTAAATTTAGAAGGTATCAATGAGTAAAACCTTATGTGAGTGGAAGCGAAAAGATATTGAAAGCAAGTTGTCTCAGCTTGCTGATATTGTGTCGCCTAGTCATTTTATTTGTAAAAAATGTGCACGTTCTGCCAGTGATAAGAAATACCTTTGTAAAGGCACTAAACTGAAATAATCATTCGCATTCTTACTAACAATTTTAACTAAATAGTCATTCATTACTGGTTTTATTGAAGTGAGCTTTAATGAGAGTGATTGCGCTTTTTGCTTAGCTAGATTTTTGCTTTTTTTCTCATCTAAATTGTTATTTTTATTTATATTTCTTTCTGATCTACTTGTATTCGTATGCGTATTAAAGAACAATATTCGCATAAATTTTTTGAGGAGTTCCCACTATGCTAGCCCCTGCAATGGTTGAAAAGTTAAACGAGCAAATTAATTTAGAATTCTATTCTTCAAACCTATACTTACAAATGAGTGCTTGGTGTGAAGACAAAGGCTTCGAAGGTGCCGCTGAATTTTTAAGAAAACATGCCGTTGAAGAAATGGAGCACATGAACCGTTTATTCACTTACGTGAGTGAAACCGGCGCGCTGCCTATTTTAGGTGCGATTGATGCACCTCCTCATGAGTTTAAATCTTTAGGTGATGTGTTCAGAACTACACTTGAACATGAATGTGAAATCACAAAAGCGATTAATGAACTTACACATGTTGCTTTCACGACGCATGATTACTCTACGTTTAACTTCTTACAGTGGTATGTTGCTGAGCAGCATGAAGAAGAGAAGTTGTTCAAAGGTATTTTAGATAAGCTAGAACTTATCGGTGAAGACGGTAAAGCGCTGTTCTGGATTGACAAAGATCTTGCTGATTTAGCAAAAACTGGTAGTAGTTCTATCATGGAAGCTGGCGCTTAATCTAAGTGTCACTCACAAAAAAGGTAGCTATTCAGCTACCTTTTTTGTTTTAAAATTAAACGCACCGAATTTAAATTAACTCTATTGATTTCTGGCTTTTTTACAAACCACCTTTAGTCAGCTTCTCTGGGTTTAACAACTCTGTTAGTTCATTAACTGATAAATCGGTGTATTCACTCGCCACATCAACAATCGGGCGCCCTTCTTTGTAGGCTGTTTTCGCGATAAATGCGGCTTTTTCATACCCTATGATTGGGTTGAGAGCCGTCACTAGAATAGGATTTTTTGCCAGTGCTTTATTAACGTTTTCTTCGTTCACATTGAATGTTGCAATGGCTTTATCAGCGAGGAGTCGGCTGACATTCGCCAAAATATCAATACTTTCAATAATGTTATGCGCAATCACAGGTAGCATAACATTGAGCTCAAAATTACCTGATTGACCCGCTACCGAAATTGTCGTGTCGTTACCAATCACTTGAGCACTCACCATGGCTGCCGCTTCTGGGATCACTGGGTTTACTTTACCAGGCATAATTGAAGAGCCTGGCTGCAGTGCTTCAAGTTCAATCTCAGCAAGACCTGCCAATGGTCCTGAGTTCATCCAACGTAAGTCATTGGCAATTTTCATATTTGCCACTGCCATTGCTTTTAATTGTCCTGAAAGCGCTACAATCGCGTCTTGTGAACCAATATGGTAGAAATGATTGCTACTTGGCTTAAAGCGAATACCAATATTAGTACTTAAATATTGTGTGAACACCTTGGCAAATTGTGCGTCAGCATTTACACCCGTGCCTACTGCTGTGCCACCTTGTGCAAGTTCGTAGACTCTTTCTACGCTACTTAATATACCTTGGTACGCGCAGTCAATCTGATGCTGCCAACCACCTAAGGTTTGCGCAAATGTTACGGGCATTGCATCCATTAAATGCGTACGACCTGTTTTAACTACATGACCGACTTGTTTAGATTTTTGCTCTATCACTTGTGATAGGTGTTTTAGTGCAGGTAATAGCTCATAAACTACAGCAACTGCACTACTGACGTGAATAGCAGTTGGGATCACGTCATTTGAGCTTTGACCCATATTAACGTCATCATTAGGGTGGATCTGAATACCGCTTTGTTGTGTTGCGAGCGTCGCGATCACTTCATTAGCGTTCATGTTTGAGCTTGTGCCAGAGCCTGTTTGAAACACATCAACCAGGAATTGGTCTAAATGCTCACCCTCAATAATACTTTGCGCCGCTTTGGCAATCGCCTGTGCTTTATCTAGTGGAAGATGGCCTAGCTCTGCATTTGCTTCAGCCGCCGCTTGTTTAATGTAAGCAAGTGCTCGAATAAACTCTTGAGGCATAGTTAACTTGCTAACTGTAAAGTTATTAACTGCACGCTGAGTTTGCGCTTTATAAAGTGCGGCTTCAGGCACATCTAATACACCCATGCTGTCTGATTCTTGGCGAAATGTAGTCATCTTTGACTCCTATAAAAATGGATTAAATTCACGACACAGCACTCTTGCTTCAAGCTCCAGCGCCAAATATTTCTGTTTATCGGCTTGCTGCTGTTTGTAGAATCGCTTCAAAGCGAGAAGAGGCTTATATAGCTGCTCAAAACATTGCTTTCTGATTGACTCATGTACGAGTGGATCGGCTATTTTATTGAGTAACTCATTGAATACTCTTTTTAGATACAGTTCTTGTAACAATGTGCAATGACTGCTGCCGTACCACTTTGCTAATGCCAAACTGCCCTCAATATATTGAGATACCAAAACAGGTGCTTCTAATTGAGGTCTTCGACAGTGGGTTTTTAAACAAGGTGTGTAACAAGCAATAGTTTCTTTCAAACACATATGAACCGATTTCAAAATCACAATTGATAATCATTATCATTACAGTTAACCGATTGCTTTTCAAGTTTTAATCTGAAGAATTTAAATTGCTGTGAATAATCAGAAGAAAGTTCGGACACTGAGGCAGATACAAATATGAAGAAATTCAGTGATTACGTGGCGTAATCATATGAAAATAAACGCGATGAAAAATCGCTGCTACCTAGCCACTCCTGTAGCATCAGCTTTATATTGGGCGTTTAAATACAAAAAAAGGAGTGAAAATTCACTCCTTTTTATCATTTAAAACAAGCTAATTGCTTACTTTAATTTGCTGTCTAGCTCTTCGATTTTCGCTTTCCAAATCGCAGGACCCGCAGTGTGTGCGTTGTTACCATCGCTGTCTACTGCAACTGTTACTGGCATATCTTCTACTTCAAACTCGTAGATTGCTTCCATACCTAAATCTTCGAACGCTACTACGCGTGCTTTCTTGATTGCTTTAGATACTAGATAAGCTGCACCACCTACTGCCATTAAGTAGATTGATTTGTTTTGCTTGATAGATTCAACTGTTGCTGGACCACGCTCAGCTTTACCGATCATGCCCACAATGCCTGTATTTTCTAACATTAGGTCGGTGAACTTATCCATACGCGTTGCTGTAGTTGGACCTGCTGGACCTACAGCTTCGTCGCCTACTGCATCAACAGGACCAACGTAGTAGATAAACTTGTTCTCGAAATCTACACCTTCAGGTAAGCCTTCACCTGACAAGATCATGTCTTGAAGACGCTTATGCGCTGCATCACGACCTGTTAAGATTTTACCTGAAAGAAGAACTGTTTCACCCATTTTCCAATCTAGTGTGTCTTCTTTCGTTAGTGTGTCTAAGTTTACACGACGTGTATCTTCACCCACTTCAAACGTCAGCTCTGGCCAATCTTCAACTTTAGGTGCTTTAAGATCAGCAGGACCTGAACCATCTAGTGTGAAATGTACGTGACGTGTTGCCGCACAGTTCGGGATCATTACAACTGGCTTAGATGCTGCGTGTGTTGGTGCTGTTTTGATTTTAATATCAACAACTGTTGTTAAACCACCAAGGCCTTGTGCACCAATACCTAACTTGTTAGCACGTTCGAAGATGTCTAAACGTAGTTTTTCTTCAGCTGTTTCTGCACCGCGCTCGATTAGTTCGTGGATATCAACCGGATCCATCAGTGACTCTTTCGCTAGTACCGCTGCTTTTTCAGCCGTACCGCCAATACCTATACCTAGCATGCCCGGTGGACACCAGCCAGCGCCCATAGTAGGCAGTGTTTTCTCAACCCATGCAGCAACATCATCAGATGGGTTAAGCATAACCATTTTAGTTTTGTTTTCTGAACCGCCGCCTTTCGCTGCGATCATCACTTCAACTTCAGCGCCTGGTACCATATCAATGTGTACTACTGATGGCGTGTTATCTTTGGTGTTTTTACGTGCGCCAGCAGGATCTGCAACAATTGATGCACGAAGTGGGTTGTCAGGGCTGTTATAAGCGCGACGTGTACCTTCATCAACCATTTGTTGTACAGTTAAGTCTGTTTTATCCCACTTAACATCCATACCTACTTTAACGAAACACGTAACGATACCTGTGTCTTGACACAGTGGACGCTTGCCTTCAGCAGACATACGAGAGTTAATTAAGATCTGAGCAATCGCATCTTTAGCCGCTTTGCTTTCTTCTTTATGGTAAGCCTTTTCTAGCGCTTGAACGAAATCGAGTGGGTGATAATAAGAGATATACTGCAATGCATCTTCAATGCTGTCGATGAAGTCTTGTTGACGGATCATACTCATGACGGTTCCTTAATAATCGTAAGTCAAATATAGCTTACGCCTTTAACATGTTGACGGTTTTAAGTGATTTTACCAATTGTATTAGAGTTTTGCTCAATTATAACGACAGATAACGTTTACCGAGAATCGGTTAACGGTAATGGTTCAATAACTAGGCGAAAGTTATTGCGTATAGTGGTTCTATACAAATAATTTTCAACGAAGTTAGTGAATCATTTAGCTCGTTAGAATGATCGAATTTTTAATTCAATTGGTATTGAGCATCACTATTGTAAAACTGGCAAATATGATACCCTCCTCGCCCGTTTCGGGCTAGTTTTCAGGTTCAAGTAAATGATAAATGAGCAAATCAATTGTAAAAAATTAGACATTAAGCTATCTACTGAGTTAGTTTTTGAGCAATTCGCCCATTTGCCTCACGCAGTTTTATTAGATTCAAGTAACGCACAACACGAAAATAGTCGTTACGACATCATCAGTTTTGAGCCAAAACACCTCGTCGAAGCGAAAAATAAGCACGTGTTTTTGGATGGTAAACAACAAGCACAAAGTTGTTTTGCCATTATGCAATCACTGTTAAGTGATTTATCGAATACACAAGCCGCTGAAAATTTACCTTTTACCGGTGGATGGTTAGGTTACTTTGGTTACGACTTGGGTCGTTATATTGAATCCATGCCCGAGTTGGCAATCGAAGACATTAATATGCCTGATATGAGTGCAGGTCTATATTTAGATGCGCTGATTTTTGATAATCAGACATCTGAGTGGTTTTATGTTTCTCAGCCAAACTTTGATCGCCTTGACACGTATTTAGCGGCAATTAACAAACAAGCTGCAAAAGCAGTTCCTTTTAAGCTCACCTCTGAGTGGCAATCGAATCTTGATAAAAGTGCTTATGAAAAACAGTTTGATAAAATTCAAGCTTATTTAAAAAGTGGCGACTGCTATCAAATTAACTTAGCTCAGCGCTTCAGTGCAGAGTTTAATGGCACCCCTTGGTCAGCCTACAAAACACTAAGGGCACACAACAAAGCACCATTTGCCGCTTTTATAAATCACCCGCAAGGGTCAATTTTGTCGGTGTCACCTGAGCGTTTTATTCTGGTTGAAGATAACAAAGTCGAAACTAAGCCAATCAAAGGCACACTGCCCAGATTAAAAGAATCAACAGCCGATAAAGAGCAAGCCGAAATACTTAAAAATAGTCCTAAAGATCGTGCTGAGAATGTGATGATCGTTGACCTTCTTCGTAATGATTTAGGTAAAGTCGCCAAACCGGGCACTGTGACTGTGCCTAAATTATTCGATATTGAAAGCTTCCCTGCTGTTCATCACTTAGTTAGTACCGTTCAAAGTGAATTGGCTGAAGGCAAAACGGCCATTGATCAACTAGAGGCCGCTTTCCCGGGTGGTTCAATCACAGGTGCACCTAAAATTCGTGCTATGGAAATTATTGAAGAACTCGAGCCTCATCGTCGCAGCGTTTATTGTGGTTCTATTGGTTATATCAGCGCGTGTGGCAAGATGGACACGTCAATCACCATTAGAACTTTGGTATGCAGTGAAGATAAAATTCATTGTTGGGCTGGCGGTGGCATTGTTGCTGATTCAAAAGCCGCATTGGAATACCAAGAAACTTTAGACAAAGTAAACAAAATATTACCTATACTTAGTAACAGCTAAGCAGTAAAACGGGAGGAGCAAATGAAGTTATCTGACATTTTATGTAAATTTAACCTCAGTGCGCCTCTCATTGACTCTGCTCACTTTGAACATACCAGAGCAAGCGCGGTTTTATTACCTCTGCTTGAAGTAGACAACAAAGCCGCTTTATTATTCTGTAAACGCGCAGCCTACTTAAAACACCATCCAAGCCAAATTTGCTTTCCTGGTGGTAAGTTTGAACAGTTTGACCCGTCATTGCAGGCTACTGCAATACGTGAAACCAACGAAGAGCTAGGTATTTGCCCAAGCCACATTAATTCTATCGGCCAATTGCCTACCCATAACACCTTAACAGGCTTTACCATTTCACCTATTGTCGCAACCTTACAATCGCAAGCAGCTTGGCATACTGACAGCGATGAAGTAGAACTTGTTTTTACTATCAGCTTAGAGCAATTATTTGATGAAAATAATTGGCGCAGCATTGAGGTGCAATTAGGCGGAAAACCCCGTCAATTCGATATTTTTCCCACTGAACATGGCTTACTTTGGGGCGCAACGGCAAAATTAGTTAAAAACTTTGCTCAACTGGTCAGCTAAGCACCATTCTGAGGGTGCAATATAGTTACATTGCAATACTTTAACGTTATGATGTGCGTCCGTTCAAAGGCAATGTTGAGTAGAAAAATATGATTAGTGCATTTGATATGTTTAGTATCGGGATTGGCCCGTCGTCTTCGCATACGGTCGGCCCAATGCGCGCCTCACGTCTTTATGTAAAAGATTTACAAGAAAAACAATTAATCGACCAGGTTACTTCTGTCAAAGTAGAACTTTATGGGTCTCTTGGCCAAACTGGTGTTGGTCACGGCTCTGGTAAAGCGGTGATTTTAGGTTTAGCAGGTTACGATCCTGAAACCATCGATGCCGATGCAGTGCCTGAGATTTTAGACACCATCGAAAACGAACAAGTTATCTATTTAGATAAAACCCATAAAGCGGCTTTTCCAAAGCAAGGGGCGATTGTTTTCCACCGTCGTAAAACGCTTCCTAAGCATTCAAATGCGATGGAAATCTTCGCATATGCGGGCGATGAACTGCTTCACAGTCAAGTCTACTACTCTATTGGTGGTGGCTTTATCGTAACCGAAGAAGATTTTGATAGAGAAAAACAGGCAGCAATTGATATTCGCGCAGAAAATCCAGCCCCTTACCCTTTCAATAATGCTCAAGAGTTATTGGATATGTGTAAAGAGACAGGCTTGAGTGTGTCATCTCTGATGATGGCAAACGAGAAAACACTTCGTGCAGAAAAAGATATTAAAGACGAACTCTTCAATATCTGGAGCGTCATGAAAGCTTGTATTGAGCGTGGTATGCGTACTGAAGGTATTTTACCAGGCGGCTTAAAAGTAAGACGTCGTGCACCGAGCTTATATTTAAAACTAAACGTTGAAAATAACAACGACCCACTGCGTGCAATGGACTGGGTTGATTTATTCGCTCTAGCCGTAAACGAAGAAAACGCTGCGGGCGGCCGTGTAGTGACAGCGCCAACAAATGGTGCGGCGGGAATTCTACCTGCAGTATTAATGTACTACCATACATTCATCAAAGAAGTCGATGCTGAAATTGCCACACGCTATTTATTAACTGCTGCAGCGATTGGTATTCTTTATAAAAAGAACGCGTCAATTTCAGGTGCAGAGGTTGGTTGTCAAGGCGAAGTCGGTGTAGCTTGCTCAATGGCTGCTGGCGCACTCACTGAAATCATGGGCGGTAATGTTGTGCACGTTGAGAACGCGGCTGAAATCGGCATGGAGCATAACTTAGGTTTAACATGCGACCCTGTTGGTGGCTTAGTTCAAGTTCCTTGTATCGAACGTAATGCTATGGGTGCGGTGAAAGCCATCAATGCTTCGCGTCTTGCTATGCGTGGTACGGGCGATCAAAAAGTATCGTTAGATAAAGTAATCAAAACCATGTTGGATACGGGTAACGATATGAAAACCAAATACAAAGAGACTGCACGTGGTGGTCTTGCGGTTAATATTATCGAATGTTAATTAATACCAAATCTTAGATACAAAAAAGGCTGCAATTGCAGCCTTTTTCATTGATAAGATAATTACTTCACTGGTAACTCAATGTCTTTGAAAAGCTCGTCTACGTCATCTTGATTACGCAATAGGCTCGCTTTTTCGACCAGCTCTTTGGTTAAATGTGGTGCAAAGCGTTCAATAAAGTCATACATATAACCGCGTAAAAAACTGCCTTTTCTAAAGCCTATCTTAGTTGTGCTCGCCTCAAATAAGTGACTTGCATCGATACAAACTAAGTCGTCATCAGTCTGCGTATCGATAGCCATAGTTGCTAACACACCCACACCTAAGCCTAAGCGAACATAAGTTTTAATGACATCAGCATCTGTTGCAGTAAATACAATATGTGGCTCTAGACCATGAGCATTAAACGCTTTATCTAGTTCTGAACGACCAGTAAATCCAAATACATAAGTTATCAATGGATATTTCGCAATATCTTGAACCGAGATATTCTTACCTAGCTTTGCAAGTGGGTGATCTTTTGTAACTACAATGCTTCTGTTCCAGTGGTAACAAGGCAACATAACCAAATCACTATACAAATGCAGCGCTTCTGTTGCGATAGCAAAATCAGCGTCACCACGAGCAGCCGCGTCAGAAATTTGCTGTGGCGTACCTTGATGCATATGCAAAGACACTGCAGGATATTTCTGCATAAAGCCCTGGATCACACCTGGTAGCGCATAGCGAGCTTGAGTGTGAGTTGTTGCAATATTCAACTTACCTTGATCAGGTAAAGTATGCTCATTCGCAACGGCTTTGATCCCTTCAACCTTAGATAGAATTTCTCTGGCGATATTGATGATTTCATTGCCCGCAGGAGTAACATGCGTAAGGTGCTTACCACTGCGACCAAAGATTTGTACGCCGAGCTCATCTTCAAGCATTCGCACTTGTTTAGAAATACCAGGCTGAGAAGTGTAAAGGCTTTCAGCTGTTGCAGACACATTAAGATTGTGATTGAGGACTTCTACAATATATTTTAATTGTTGTAATTTCATAATATTTTTATTGTTTTAGTTTTTTTCATGAGCAACGGCATCATTATTGAAACCAACTTCATTTTGCCCTAATTATATAAGGCTAGCATATTTACTTGAGTTCAGGTAGCAAATGCCTCATTTGTTTACAACTGACCATTAATTAATTCTTACACTATAATAAAAAGCTATGAAATAAATGTCTTTTTTATCAGATTGTCGTGTTGCCCTATTCAGAAAACGATTATTTCATGTAAGATAAAAAATGGTTTGAGAACTTTATGATTGAGAAGTCACTATGTTTGTTTCGATAATTATTATGTTAATCATTGCTTTGATCATCATTGCTGTATGGGTCAGTGCAATTCAACAGCATAAGGAGAAGCAAGAAGCAGAACGCAGAAAAGAGCTAGCGAAACAAAAACGCATCATTGAAGAATCAGAAGATGTGATAGTAAATAGCTGTAACATCCCTATGTCGGAATTTATGATACAAGTTCTACAAAGACGTGTACATGACTCGCTGTCTGTTATGGTTGATTTATCCCCGACTTCCCGAGAATTGAAAAACCGTCTTCATGAGTCTAAAGAAAGAATGAATTCGGCGCCAGAAAATGCCAATAACTCAGACAATTTAAATTTACCCGACAGTGATAAACAATTAATCGCTTTGATCCAAGGTATTAAGAAACTGAGAAGTGTGCTTCGCTCAGAACATTCTAAAGGAAAAGTCGACACACAAAAATTTGTTGCCGAAGATAGAAGACTCGAAAAACTACAATTAAAAATTAACGTTGAAAGCCAGATTAAACGCGGTGTTGCAGCAAGAACAGCTAACATGGTTGGTTCTGCTCGGCAATACTTCGAAAAAGCTTACGCGACAATTTGTGCCGTCACCTATTCCGACGAGTATGTAACTAACAAGAAACAACAGTTGGAATCATATCTAAACGAAATCAGTAATGAATTGAAAGCATCGAACGCCTCTTCTGTAAAAGAGAAAAAAGAGCAAGAACAAGACGATTTGGATGTTTTATTTGCCCCAAAGAAAAAGTGGTAACACTTTTTCTTTGGCATTAATCAATTTTAACTTAGTGCAAACTTAACTAAAAACAGTGCGGTGAGTACCCAAACACTAATCGTTATTTCATCTTTCTTGCCACATACAAACTTCACTGCAGTATAAGCAATAAAGCCCAAAGCAATACCATGCGCAATTGAGAAAGTAAGTGGTGTCATAAGTAACACGACACTCACCGGAATTGCATCTGTCATGTCATCCCAATTCACTAACTTTAAGTTTTGTAGCATTAAAACTGCTACATACAAAATCGCGCCGGCAGTAGCATAAGCTGGGATCATTTGCGCTAAAGGTGCAAAGAAAGTCATTAGTAAGAAGCATACGCCAACAACAACAGCTGTTAAGCCCGTTCTGCCACCCACTGACACACCTGATACAGATTCAATATAAGAGGTTGTCGTGGAAGTACCTAGCATCGAGCCTGCGATTGTAGCCGTACTATCGGCAGAAAGCGCGCGTCCCAAACGTGGCATTCTGCCCTGCTCGTCTGCTAAACCTGCTTTTTGTGTTACCGCCACCAAAGTGCCTGATGTATCGAATAAGTCTACAAATAAGAACGCAAACACCACACTCAACATAGAAAGCTCCAGTGCACCAGCGATGTCTAATTGCATAATAGTTGGGGCAATACTTGGCGGCGCAGACACTATTCCATGATACTCAATCAAACCTAATGCCCATGCAGTAATTGTTACAATAAAAATACTGATCAGAACGCCACTTTTCACGTCTCTGAACATCAGTGCTGCGATAACAAAAAAACTTAAAATTGCCAGTAAAGGGCCTGCAGTGGTGATATCACCCAGTTGAACAAGCGTTGCAGGGCTTGCGACTATTATCTCGGTATTTTTAAGCGCGATTAAAGCTAAAAACGCGCCAATCCCCGTTGCAATCGCTTGCTTCAATACAAGTGGGATCGCGTTAATAATCCACTCTCGCACTTTGAATAAACTTAAAACAAGAAAAATACAGCCTGATAAAAACACAGCCCCTAATGCTGACTGCCAGCTATAACCCATTCCTAGAACAACGCCATAAGTAAAAAAGGCGTTCAACCCCATACCTGGAGCAAGTGCAAGAGGATAATTGGCCCAAAAACCCATAATGAAGCAACCAATTGCCGCTGCAATGCATGTGGCAACAAATGCCGCTCCGAAATCCATACCTGTTTGCGCTAGCATTGCCGGGTTCACAAAAACGATGTAAACCATAGTGAGAAAGGTCGTGAGTCCAGCAATTAACTCAGTTTTCACACTAGAGCCTTGATGCTTGATAGAAAATAGCTTTTCGAGCATAGATGTTTCCATTGGTAAAAGTTAAAAGAAATTTATAATTCTTATAAAAGCGGCGCTATTTTAGCGGTTAATGACAGTGAATAAAAATGCAATTGCTGTTTCTTTTAGCTAAGGTTATTTGTTAGGCCTATTAATCATTCAGATTCAATTTTTGCCTCAGTTTGTGTGGTATTTACACAAGGCTGAGGCTGGCTGAGCTCGCAAAGCATGGTTATTCGATGTCAGCCAGTAGAGATGCTGTGACATAAAAGAAAGTGAAGAGAAACTTTTACACCTTATATGAATAATAAAGACATCTCATCACAAAAAGCTTTAAAAAATAACTGCATAATGGCCATAAAAATATATAATTAGCTAATCATTTGGCAGGAATTTAGCATAACTAAATTTAAGACCAACATGGTCACAAAGTTTTGACTACAATAATATTAAGCTTTTCAAAAATAGGTAGAGTATGGATAAATCGCCAGATAATAGCGCGGCGCATCACGACTTAGAGCAACAGCTATTTAATGTGCTTGAGTTCGTTACAACACCTCCTAATGGTGAACTACGCTATCCAAAAGAGCATGACTCTGTCACTGCTTTTAAAAAAGGGTTGTACTACCTACAAGAAAAATCCTATCCGCTGGCAACGAAGTGGCTGCGTATGGCTGCTATGTCTGGAGATAACAAAGCACAGTTTTATTTGGGTTTGATGTTTATAAAAGGCCAAGGTGTACCACAGAGTGCATTCCATGCTATGGCTTGGTTGTCACTCGCTCAAAGCCAAGGTGTAGATGCAGCCAACGCAGTAATAGAACAAATCAAACCGCATTTAACAACGAAAAGAATCAAAGATGCACAGTGCTATGCTGCCACCTTGTACGAGCAAATTCATCAATTACAGTTCCAGTCTAATTAAGTCTACTTTTCCATACAGTAGTTTTATACAGTAATCACCAAAAAAACTACTGTATAAAACCACTGTATCTAAATCTCATTTAAAAAATCTAAAAGTCACCCAAACCATAAGTAACTGTATTAATTGTCTTTATTTTGTAAAGGCAATTAAGGTTGATTAAAAAGTAACATTTCTGCTTGCAATGAAATACTGTATAAACTACTGTATATAAATACTGTATAAACAACCAGTGAGATGATTATGTTACAGACAACCACAGTTTTACCAAGCTCAGTAAAAAAAGTAGATACCGTAAAATCCGTTAATTTTGTTGAAACTCCTGATGAAATTTGTGCCAGTCTTGAATTGCTTAAGATCATTCACCAATGTAATCACAAACAAGGTTGGACACTACTAATTGCACCTGACCATATCCCAAATAAAGATATGCTTGAGGCCAGCTCAATAGACTCAAGTAAATTATTAGTGATCCGAAAAAAACACATCGTTGATTTAGAGTATGTACTAAATTCAGCGTTAAATAATGGCAACTTTGCAGCGGTTATTACATGGACCGGCGTTACAAATGCAGAGATGCTTTCGCAAATGCACTTAAGCCAGACTGATATCTCGCTATACTGTTTTACTGAAAACAGCGGCAAAGCGTGTACAATAGAGCGCATAGCAAGTTAATAAAAGATTTTCTTATGTGTTATTGTTCTAACACTCAACCTTATGAGTCATGCTGCAACGTATTTATTGCAAAGCAAAAGTTACCTGACACAGCGGAGCAGCTTATGCGCTCTCGTTACAGTGCTTATACGACTAAAAATGCACAGTATATATTTGAGACTTATGCTAAATCTGAGCAAAGCAATCACAGCCTTGAAGACATCGCTGCATTCGCTTCATTTGCCAACTTTATCAAGCTCGAGATAGTCTCAACAAAAACTGAGCCGGAGTTTGATTATGTGGAGTTTAAAGCACATTATTTGGCAGACGGAAAACATTGCCAAATACATGAAGTTTCTAGATTCATTAAAGAAGAAGGGGCATGGCGTTACTTAGATGGCCAATTATATGATGTGCCTGACTTAAAAATATCTAGAAATGATCCTTGCCCCTGCGACAGTGGCAAAAAATTTAAAAAGTGTCACGCCAACTAATTTAGATTTCGCTTAAATTCACTAACTATCATCTCGCATTAGGCGGATAACTGAACCGCCTGCTGCATTTCTCCGCTGGCTAATTGATCATAAAAACCAGCTGCGTCCATTTTAGGCTTATCTATCTCTAATACTCCAGCTCTTTGAGCGAAAATTTTAGCCTGCACAGTGGGTTCACAATTATCAATAATAGCTAACTCAATGTGTCTCTTATCGTCTCTGATATTTAAAGGCTCTGGCGAAAGGCAATTTCTTAGCCTTAATTCTGTAAGTCCCTGTTCATGAAGTAAACGGCTATTGTTTTCACCTATGCTCATATCATAAGTGTCGGGGGCCGTTTGCTGCTGCGGACCAATTTGTAGTTCTTTTTTTAACGCATCTTCGCTCTTGTCAGGCTCAATTAATTCTGATTCTGGTAAATGAAATTCACTGAAGTCGAGCGCGTTTGGTGAAAGCATCGCCAAACAAAGCGCAAAGTCAGCACGGCGATCTTGTGCCACGCTTTTAGCTAGCGTGTCACCAAGCTGATGCTCCTTGTTTAAAATGCGCTCTAATTGCATAGAGTTTCACCGATTATTTGAAAAGTTATATTTTTATCGGCATTTTTTTAATTTTCTTTAGTTGTTTTCTTTACTTAATAAAAAACTTTGTTATTATCAGCGCCGTTGTTTAGGAGGGGTTCCCGAGCGGCCAAAGGGATCAGACTGTAAATCTGACGGCTCTGCCTTCGCTGGTTCGAATCCAGCCCCCTCCACCACAACAACAAAATACAACTTGGAGGGGTTCCCGAGCGGCCAAAGGGATCAGACTGTAAATCTGACGGCTCTGCCTTCGCTGGTTCGAATCCAGCCCCCTCCACCAAGTTGTACCAAATTAGATATCCCCTGTGGAGGGGTTCCCGAGCGGCCAAAGGGATCAGACTGTAAATCTGACGGCTCTGCCTTCGCTGGTTCGAATCCAGCCCCCTCCACCATCTCTTTCTTATTCAATCATCTTATTTCATTCTATCATTAGCGCCTTACCATTCTTGTTAAACCATAATCTTGCTGATTTATAATCTTCATAGTGCTTTTCAACAAGTTGCCAAAATAATTTGTTATGTGCCAGTACATGACAATGTGATAGCTCATGAACAATAACATAATCAATCATATGCTTTGGCGCCCCTGCAAGAAGGCTATTAAAAGTAAGCGCTTGTTTACTGCTACAACTACCCCAACGGCTTTTATACTCCCTGATTTTCACCGCTGAAACATGACAATTCATTTGCTTAGACAATGATGCTAAACACAACTCTAAATAACTAGAGAGCAAATCTGTCAGTATTTCAATGATCGTTCGCCTGAACTCAAGCCTATCTTGGCGTAACAATTCAGGTAAATATACCAAACGGCTCTCATGATCTAATATGGGCTTAGTGATATCTGAAAATTCAACCTTGTACACTAAACCAAAAACCAATAATGACCTTGTTTGCAACGGCTTTTGTTTATTAGGCGCAAGCTCTAGCTTATCTCTTTGAGCATGCACCCAGTCTTTTTTGCTCTTCAGCCAATTTTCTAAAGCGACCTCACACACGTTATAGGGGGCTGTCACGACCACTTGCTCTTGTGTGACTTTAATTGCAACCGTCTTTCTTCGTTTACTAAGCTTTAATTGATAATCAAACATTTTTAAGAATTTTTTTTACTTCACATTCAAAGCCATAAAATTACTGCTACCTTTAGTGTAATAAGACTATAAAGAGGTTAATTTATGAAAGATAAACCTACTTGCCAGTATCAATCTCCTGATGGTCATCGCTGCCAAGAAATCGATATGGGTTCTGGTCTTTGCTTTTGGCATGACGCAAAGTTCGATAAAAGTGGGCTGGAATTATCGCAAAAACTAGAACGTTATGCCAAGCGTGGTGGGCTATTGCAAGGTTTAGAATTGAAAAGAGCCAACCTAGAAGGCCTAAACCTTGTTAAACATAATGACCATACAGGTTACGATTTATCATATAGCAATTTTTATCGTGCGAATTTAAGAGGCGCGCACTTATTTAACAACAAAATTGAAAACGCCTCTTTAATGAAAGCAGATCTTCATGATGCAAGTTTGCATTGCTGTAAACTTTCTAACTCCAATTTACTTGGCATGAAGCTAAATAATACTCGTATTGATAACATAGATTTAAGTGGAAAGCTTCAACAAGAAAATGAAGCGGCCCTCGCTAATAAAGAAAAAAGGCTTGATGATGCTGCCGATTTTTATCTGCAATCTGAAGAAACTTATCGCATTTTAAGAAAAGGCGCTGAGCAGCAAGGGTTATTTGAAATGGCAGGTAACTATACCTACCAAGAGTTAAGAATGCGCCATTATCAATACCCAAAACATTCAAAGAAGCGTTTTATGAGCGCTGCGGTAAATTTATTATGCGGGTATGGCGAGAAGCCTGAAAACGTGATCCGCTTTAGTTTATCAATGATCGTATTTTGTGCCTTGATGTATTTTTTATTTGGGATCAGCTATCAAGACGAAATACTGTCCATTAACTTCTCAAATTCGTTGCCTGATAACATCAGTGCTTTACTCAATAGCATTTATTTTAGTGTCGTTACATTCACGACCTTAGGATACGGCGATATTACCCCTGTCGGTTTTTCGCGGTTTATAGCAACAATAGAAGCCTTTACAGGGAGCTTCTCTCTTGCTCTATTCGTTGTAGTATTTGTAAAGAGAATGACGCGATAATATAGCTTTTGACTATCAAAAGTTAAAAGCCGCTACATTCGGCTTTTAACTTTATTCGTTGCGGGGCTATTTGCAGGATCATCTGGCCAAAAATGTTTTGGATAGCGCCCTTTCATTTCTTTTTGTACTTCTTTGTAACTATTTCCCCAAAAATGCGCTAAGTCCTGTGTTAGTTGTAATGGCCTTTGTGCAGGTGATAACAATTCCATCAACAATGGCAAACGACCATCGCATAAGCTCGGGGTTTCTAACATGCCAAATACCTCTTGCATCCGAACACTGAGTTTCGCAGGTCCATCTAGTTGATAAGTAACCTTAATTTTTGACCCCGAAGGTACCTGAATTCTGGTAGGTAAATAATGCTCAAGCGATTGTTGCAATTGCCAATCTAAGCAGCTCATTAATGCTTCTTTTAACGGTACTTTAAGCAAATTTTCAAATTGTTTTACTTGTTCGAGATAAGGCATTATCCAAGTTAAATCATCCAACAATTTTTGTTCCGTGAGCCCAATAAAGTTATCTGGATAATATTTACTTGCCAACGACAACCTGGTTAGTAACTGCTCACACTCACCATAATCTTTAAATATAGATAAACCTTGCGCACCAATCAATTCTAACCAAGCTTGCATTCTAGCCTGTGTATCAATGGCTTTCTGACTAGGAATGGAAGATAAAACGATTTGCCCAAGCATTTTTCTATCTTCATGAATAAATCGTTGCTGCCTCGGTTCAAACTCACATACTGTCATTTCTGAGATTAAAAAAGGCAGGTAGGTTTCTAACTCTTTAAGGTGCAATGGCACGGCTGAAAAAATTTGTTCACCGTTTTGACCACCTAATGCAACAATTGCCAAATAATCCGATGTTGGCCACATCGTCTCATTGGCCTTTACCCCCGCGCCATTGGCCATTAAAAACCCTTGACCTCGGCGTTTAGCTAGCCTATCAGGAAACGCCATGGCTACCAGAATGGGAATGGCTGACATTGGCAAATCAACTCGTGTAGTCACGTTTAAACGACGGCACCAGTGCTCAAAGGCCTGCTTAAAACTCACCGTAGGTTGAGCCATCATTTTTGCCAATGCTATGCCAACATCTTGGTCTTGTTGCTTACCCTGTTCCCACATACTAATTAACGCACAAGCTAGTGTCGTACTGCCTGAAATCAGTTTTTCAAGCTCAGTCGCTTTTAAAAGCATGTGTGCATATCGAGGATCAGTACCAAAACTATGAATTTGGGTACCAAAATTCGTTAATTTACCCGCCTCGTCAAGCACTTCTAACATCTGCAGTAACTGCATTGCTTGATTTATTTGTGCTTTTGAGGGCTGATCGAGTAGAGGAAGTGCCGATATTTCGCAGCCCCACACCTTGGCTTCAAGCATGAGTGAGCTAATATCCGAGGTTTTTATCTGTGGTAAATCATGAGCGATTCGGCGCTCAAAATGTGCTTTTTCACCCAAACGATATACCACGCCTGGTTCTATTCGCCCAGCACGACCTGCGCGCTGAATGGCTGAGGCTTTAGAAATCGACTGAGTTTGTAACTTACTTACACCGGTTTTTAAGTTGTACACTGCAGCACGTTTTTTCCCGCTATCGACAACCACTCTCACCCCTTCAATGGTTAAAGAAGTTTCCGCTATGTTTGTCGTTAGTACTATTTTTCTGTGACCATTTGTCGCAGGCGCGATAGCTGCTTGCTGCTGCTTTTTATTTTGCTCACCAAATAACGTGACAACGTCTATATTTTCAGCGAGTGTGCCTAGGTTTTGTAAAACAAACTTAATTTCTTTTTGCCCTGGAAGAAACACTAAAATACTGCCTGATTGCTCTTCAATTGCGCGCATCACCAAAGAAGGCATGGCTTTTAACCAGTCACTCTCACTTCGAAGCGGTACATAGATTTCTTCGATAGGAAAACTTCGCCCTTCTGAGCATATCAGAGGGCATTCTAAGAAGTTTTGATATCGCTCAGAATCTAAGGTTGCAGACATGACTAAGATTTTTAAATCATCTCTCAATGCGCTTTGGCTCTCTAATGACAAAGCCAAAGCCGTATCTGCCTGTAATGAGCGTTCATGAAATTCATCAAAGATAAGTAAGTCTATACCTTCAAGTTCAGGGTCTTGTTGGATCATTCGCGTTAAAACGCCTTCGGTGACAATCTCTAAGCGTGTTTGGGGGCTGACTTTTGCCTCTTGTTTAATGCGTAAACCAATTTGCTCACCAACGTCTTCGCCCAGTTGAGAAGCCAGAAAGTTGGCAATATTACGGGCTGCTAATCGACGCGGCTCTAGCATTACTATTTTATTAAACTGGTTTGATAGCATTAATTGCAGAGGCAACCAGGTAGATTTACCTGCACCTGGCGGGGCCTGCAATAGCACTTTGTCGTGAGATGCTAAAGATTGGGTTAATTGCGAATAAACAGATTCAATTGGCAGCACAAACAAACAGACTCTTTGTGAAATTTTGCCAAGTTTATCATGTTAGAGGCTTTTGATTATATTTTCTCTATTTGATATAGCCTGCAATTTATTCTGTTTAATGAGTTGTTTTGCATCTCTAATAATAACATCAGCGCTTAGAGTTTCATCTGTATGCAATTCGGTGATACCAACCCAAGCATTACGCCCACCATGCTTTGCGGTATACAAACAAAAATCTGCGAGCTCGAGGGTTTGCTCCCAATCTAGAATTGTACGGTCTCTTAACAGAGGGTAGGCAGCAAAGCCAAGTGAAGCCGTAACAGGTATGTTTTGATTATTCTCGGTAAAAGAATGGGACTCAATACTTACTCTGATCCGTTCAAGTGTTTCAGCAGCAGCTTCACGAGACATATTTGGCATTACAAGAAAAAACTCTTCACCGCCCCATCGAACAATCACATCATTGTGCCTGACTGCTTTTTTAAGTAGATCAACAAATGATTTGAGCACCCCATCACCCGCACTATGTCCGAATGTATCATTGATTCTTTTAAAATAGTCAATGTCTATAAAACACAGAATACTCGGATCCATGGCATTTTCTTGCGGTAAATACTCTTCAATATGGGTAAAAATAAAATGGCGATTGTAGGCACCTGTTAAGCTGTCTGTGTAGCTCATTGCTTGTAATTGTTTATTTCTAATTGCAAGCTCTTGGGTTCGCTCTGCAACTTGGGTTTCAAGCATTCTTAATGCACGTTTGTTTTGCCAGCGCCAGTACATAAAAAATAGCACAGTGAAAAGTAGCACCACTAATAAAACAATGCGTTGCTGTATGAGTGCAGTATTTTCTATTGCTTGTTTTTGTTGTGTTATCTGCTGCTGCTTTAAAGCATTGTCTTTTTCTAAAAGTGTTAACTGCTGTCTTTGCTGATCAAAATCAAATTTAGCTTCAAGCTGCAAAAGTTTGTTATTTCGCTTTTGCAGGTCGAGCGCTTTTTGCGTAAACGCATATCGTTTTAGGTATAAGTGTGCCCATTGATAGTCTTGTATCTGAGCGAAGCTCGACGCTAGTGTATGTTGTAACTGTGCTTGCTCTTCTAAAAAACGTGTATGAAACGTGCTATTAAGTCCATCTTGGGCTGTCAATATTGCTTTCGCAAAAAGCCCAGCCTGTAAAAATACCCTAGCCTGCAGCACTTTTATCATTAACTGCGTATAATGCTGCTGGTTTCCTAAATTATACTGAGTGATTTGGTCTACTAATCCCTGTGCAGCGATATGATCACCTAGGTTAAGTTTAATTTTCGCTTTTTCAATCAAGAGCTCGACAAATACTTCCTTGCTCATATTTGGCTCACTGATCGCGTTATCCAAGACATAAAGCGCTTGTAAGTAGCTACCTTGATTGAAATAAATTCTTGCTTTCCAAAGGCAGATCCGCGCCCTGAGTGTACTCACCTTGGGTAGTTGACTTGCCAATAAGTCGATTTTTAGCATTTTCTCTTTTGCTTGCTTAAAACGTTCAAGAGAAACCTCTAGCCGAACAATCGATAAGTAAACACTGATCAACAAACTTGGATCTTTTAATTCTATTGCAATATCAAGGGCCGTTTGGTTTAAAGCTAAACTTTCTTTGTAGTCACCATAGCGATGCTTTAACAAAGCAACCAATAACAAGGCTTCTGCTTGGACTTTGCTGTTATCTTCTGCTTTAGCTTCTTGCTCTAATACTTTTAAATTTGGAAGTAGCTTTAAATCATATGTTGCTAGTACCGCTTTTTTATATATCTCAAGTTTCGCTGGCAATTCAGCAAAACTTTTAGTTTGCAACCTAGCAGGTGAGGGTTTGCTTGATGCATCAAAACAAAAGAAAAAGGCGATAAGTGCTATAAAGCCGTGTGTAACTTTGTTCATGGTTGCCCCGGATTTAGCATTTGACTATTAATCGTTTGCCAATCCGTGACTTTTTCATTGATAAAACCAGACTGTTTTAACGCTTTTTCTATCGTGCCATTGATACGTAATATCTCTAACCCTTTATTTAATGCTTGAAATACTGCTTTCCCTTCAGGATGACGCTTGCTAACCACAAAATGCCTTGTGTCAGGTAAAAACACTTTTAAGTTATTGATTGGCACATAAAGCCGATTCTCAAAGTTTAATTCCAGCGTATCACTCACACTGAAATTAATAAGCATGGTATCTACCACATTTGTTTCGACCATTTCTAACATGGTTTCCCATGGACCAATGAAGCTCACAATATTTAAATCTGTATTATGAAGTGCTCTCCAGTCTACTTTCCAACGAGGGTTGGCAACCACGCTAAGCTCTTCTAATTGCGATTTTTCTAAGTTGTGTAAATGAACATTTCGTTTGGCTACATATAATCCAGCTTCATATTCACCAAACTTTACCAAGGGCTCGCTTACATAAAGTGAGCCTCGATAATCAAGAATATCTTCATGCCAAACAGAGCGCGCTAAAATCAGGCTGTCACCAGCGATCAAATCTGAATATTCTAAGATATTAATAGAAGGTTTGGGATTAAACACGATAGGTCTATCAATGCCTCCTAGTTTCAACGCTTGTTGCAACAGGATCATTTCAATAATTTCTATATGAGAGCCTTTTGTTGTGGCATGAAAGTCTTTGACTTCATAAGGGGAGCGGCCATTTAAAAAACTTTGATAGCGCTGCGTAAAGTTTTCACTTTGCATGATATCGACTACCAAAGGCGTTTGTGAAAAACACCAGCTAGGTAGTAAAAGAAAAAAAGTTAGAACACAAAACCGCATACACACCGCACCACAAAGTAAAGTGCACTACTATGCACTTTTTGTGAACATTATATGAGCGAGAGTATTTATAGCAACAAATTTAATGCAAAAGGATGAACTCAACCAAACCTAAAAGAACAAAAAATTTACAAAAAGAACGATTTAAGGCACAAATTTATTTTTCTAACTTTATCTTTTCATCTACGAATGATCAGCTCACTCTTCTTCCTAAACTAAAAGTTTTCAATCTTCATCAGTATTTTAATCCTTTTGAGATAGATGCTATCATCGGCGCAAATAGTCTATCAGTGTCGTAATCATGGAAAAATACGAAGAGCTACTCGTCTCAATCAGAAAAGTCATCCGTGCGATTGATTTGCATTCTAAACAGCTAAATAAGTCTTCAGGCTTAACTGGTCCACAGTTACTCATTATGCAAGAAATTGCCCGAGTTAAAGGTGTAACAGCGAGTCAGGTTGCCAAACAAATTAACCTAAGTGCAGCAACAGTAACGAACATATTAGATAGACTTGAAAACCGCGGCTTGATCCAACGAGTTAGAAGCTCTGAAGACAAACGACGTGTTGGGCTATTTTTGTCTGAAGATGGTAAAACAGCATTAATTGATGCACCGCAACCTCTACAAGAGCACTTTATCCAAAAGTTTTGTCAGTTAGAAGAATGGGAGCAATCTCTATTGCTTTCATCTATGCAACGTATTGCTTCTATGATGGATGCAACAGAAATCGATGCTGCACCTGTGCTTGAAATTGATCCGATGCATATCAGTAGTCAAAAACAGGCTGAGTCAGAATAAGTATTTTCACCAAGGGCAGTACTTATTTGTATTACTGCCCTTTTGATTACAGCAATCACTCTACCAACTTTTTAAACCAAAGATTCAAAGATTTAAATTCATCTTCAATTCGGTTGTTATTAGTTAGCCGCCCACCAAACTCATATTTTTGCTGCGAAAATATCTTGTTGACAGGTAAAGAGGTCGCCAAACATAAGGTATAAACGTATTTTATATCTTGCTGTTTTAAAAACTGCTTAACTTTATTTAAAAGCGCGGATGCTATGCCTTGATTCTGAAATTGCGTCATCACGCCCAGATCGTAAATACGCGCATTGTTGGTGTCTGCATCTAACTCTACGCGTAAGCAACCAACAATAACGCCCATATAATCAGCGCAGTAGTATTGCACGCCATTATTCATACTTGTCTTAATGAATTCTTCGTTACTCACAGGAGATGAGTAATTGGTATAAACATGCCCATATAATTTACTTAGGGCACGAATATCGGTGAGATTGCAGCTTCTGAATTGAACCGGCTCGTTAAACTTGCCCGAATGCCAAGGGCTAGCTTTTAAGGCTTCAGCAACGATTTCATCGTATTGTTGACTAAATTCACTTTGCTCACGATTTTTATCTAAAAAATAAGAAATAAATACCGCATCTTCGCTTCCGAAATAACCTGGCACTGTTGCTTCAATCTTATAGCCTTTTTTCAAAAACGATACTAATTGTGAGCCTTTTACTTTTGCGATTATCTTGCCATAACCTTGCGCTAAAGCGACTTGGATTAATGCGTCATGGAAAGTATTTGGGGTTTTTATCGTCGAGTCAGTCACATAAATTCTGCTATTTAGCTGACCGTGGCGGATTTGATTAAATTCAACAATTTCATCACAGTCGTAATAACTACTTGCTACGGCTGACATGATCTCTCCATAAATAAGTTAATGCGAGAAAACACTTACTAAATACAAATCATTGTCGAAAATAATTTGATTTAAAACTTTAAAACGCACACACACCCGCACATCCAATTAAGGTTATTTGTTTATATTCAACATCTTATAAATTTAACCAAGGAGGGCGCGACGCTACAAAGTGGCTTTCAAATACTTTGTATTCGAAGTATATTACCAATTATTAGAACTCGAATCAAATTACAAATCACTAAGAACACTCGCCACAACAGCTACATTTCAGACTATATTTACAGCAAGCACCCAGCAAATTTGAAAATAGCACCATAAAAAACACCCCTACCCTAGATTTAAAACAACTTAATCAATATAAAAACCAGCAAAAAGCCACAATCACAAATCATTTTAACTATAAATTTAACTACTCAAACAAAAATAATTAAAACCAAAACCACAAAACAAAAATACAACCAAAACAAGAATTTAAAAAACATTAATTTTTAAACACAAATGCTAAAAACCAATGCAAGCTTGAAAAATTACTTAGAACTCTATAGGATTTATTTTAATTGAACGGTCAATTAATAAAAAGTTATGCCAAAAGTAGGAATGGAACCGATACGTCGCCAACAACTCATTGAAGCAACGTTAGAGTCGGTCGCAGAAGTGGGCTTACATGCCACTACCATAAACAGTATCAGTAAGAGAGCGGGCTTATCCTCAGGGATCATTAGCCATTACTTTGGAGGCAAACAAGGTCTCATCGAGGCCACTGTACGCTTTTTATTAAATAGTTTGAAAACCAGTTTGATCAGTAAAACTCAGCAACCTTGCTCTGCTGAAGAGCGGTTAATGTTCATTGTTGAAGCGAACTTTTCAATTATTCAACAACAAACCAGTAGTACAAAAACTTGGTTAAGTTTTTGGGCGCAATCAATGCATGATGAACAATTGCACCGATTGCAAACCGTAAATGCAAAACGCTTATACAGTAACTTAGCATTTTCTTTCAAAACGTTAATGCCAGAAAACGATGCCAAACGCGCTGCTAAATTAGCGGCGGGTATGATCGATGGCTTATGGCTAAGGGCTGTTTTAAGTAAGGCCTCAGAGCAAGAGTTTAAGCAAGCTGAACAGCTTGCAAAACATTATGTGTCTTCCCTCATTTTATCTTGTGGAGCTTAAAAATGACCACATCTGTTTATCAGAATTTCATCCATGGCCAATTTGTGCCGAACCAGAGCAAAGAAACATTTGCAGTCAAAAACCCTGCAACTGACGAAGTAATTTATCATGTCGAAATTGCAGATGAGTCAATTCAAGAAAAAGCCATTGCCAGTGCTCGCGAAGGTTTTGCAGCTTGGTCAGCAATGGCCCCTATCGAAAGAAGCCGAATTCTAAACAAAGCCGTTTATTTATTACGTGAGCGTAACGACGAGCTAGCAAGAATCGAAGTGTTAGACACAGGTAAACCAATTCAAGAAGCGGATTGTGTCGACATTCAAACTGGCGCCGATGTAATTGAATACTTTGCTGGTCTTGCTCCAACACAAGTCGGTACACAACAACCCGTTGGTAATGACTTTTTCTATACCCGCAAAGAACCTTTAGGTATTTGTGCAGGTATCGGCGCATGGAACTACCCGCTACAAATTGCCTGTTGGAAATCAGGCCCCGCTCTTGCTGCAGGTAATGTTTTAATCTTTAAACCATCAGAAGAAACACCTCTTGGTGCAATTAAACTGGCTGAAATCTTCATTGAAGCGGGTATGCCAGCAGGTGTATTCAACGTCGTACAAGGTGCTGCTGAAGTCGGACAATGGTTGACAACACATCCTGAGATCGAAAAAGTATCGTTCACTGGCGAAGTTGGTACAGGTAAAAAAGTCATGCAAAGCGCTGCATCAAACTTAAAAGATGTGACCATGGAGCTTGGCGGCAAATCACCTTTAATCGTATTTGATGACGCCGATATCACAGAAGCTGTAAGCGCAGCAATGCTGGGGAATTTTTACACCCAGGGCGAGATCTGTACTAACTGTACTCGTGTGTATGTTCACAAATCTGTCTACACACAATTTATTGACCAGCTTAAAGCGCGCACTGAAGCAAATATTATTGCAGGAGATCCCCTTGATCCTAATGTTAATTTGGGCGCGCTTATTTCTAAAAAGCACCAAGAATTGGTGCTGGATTACATCGAAAAAGGCAAAGCCGAAGGCGCCACTTTACTAACTGGTGGCCATGCTTTATCGCCTGAGTCTGCCCCGAACGGTTACTTCGTTGCACCGACTATTTTCACAGACTGTACTGACGACATGACCATTGTCAAAGAAGAGATCTTTGGTCCAGTTATGAGCGTGTTAGTTTTCGAAGATGAAGCTGATGTGATCAACCGCGCAAACAATACAGAGCTAGGGTTAGGTGCCGGTGTATTTAGTCAAAATATTCAACGCGCACACCGTGTTATCCACCAGCTTAAAGCCGGTATTTGTTGGATAAATAGCTATGGTAACTCCCCTGCCGAAATGCCAGTTGGCGGTTACAAACAATCAGGTATCGGTCGCGAAAATGGTATCGAGACTTTAAATAGCTACACACAAACCAAATCGGTTTATGTAGGTATGAGTCAAATCGAAAGCCCATTTTAGGAGTCTAACATGCAGTACGATTACATCATCGTCGGTGCAGGCTCTGCGGGCTGTGTACTGGCAAACCGCCTTTCAGCTGATGCTAAAAATAAAGTGCTATTACTAGAAACCGGAGGCTCTGATAAGAGTATTTTTATAAAGATGCCTACAGCGCTGTCTATTCCAATGAATACTGACAAGTATGCATGGCAATTTCATACTGAAGCTGAACCTTATTTAGATAACCGTAAGATGCACTGCCCACGCGGCAAAGTGCTAGGTGGGTCATCATCAATTAATGGCATGGTGTACGTGAGAGGTCACGCCAAAGATTTTGATGAATGGCAAGCGCACGGCGCACAAGGCTGGGATTACCAAGCCTGCTTGCCCTATTTCAAAAAAGCTGAGAGCTGGTATCAAGGTGAGAATACCTATCGTGGTGGCACCGGTGAACTGGGCGTCAACAACGGTAATGAAATGACAAACCCACTTTATAGCACCTTTATTGAGGCTGGCGCTCAAGCTGGGTACCCAGTGACAAATGACTACAACGGTGAGCAGCAAGAAGGCTTTGGCCCTATGCACATGACGGTTAAAGACGGTGTACGTAGCTCAACTTCTCGCGAGTATTTAGATCCAATTAAACATCGCAACAATTTAACTGTGATCACCGGTGCCCTTGTCAGCAAGGTGTGTTTGCTCGATAAAAAGGCCACAGGCGTTGAATATCGAGTGAGTGACAAAGTATTCCAAGCGGATGCTAGTAAAGAAGTTATATTAAGCGCGGGCCCAATTGGCTCTCCTCATATTCTGCAATTATCTGGTATCGGTGAGCGCAAAACCTTAGAAAATGCGGGTATCGAAGTTAAACATGAGTTGCCGGGAGTCGGTCAAAACTTACAAGATCACCTTGAGTTTTACTTCCAATACAAGTGTAAAAAGCCAATTACTTTAAATGGTAAACTTGGCTTGATTTCAAAGGGCTTGATCGGCACTGAATGGGTGTTGAATAAGTCAGGGCTTGGCATTACAAACCACTTTGAATCTTGTGCTTTTATACGCTCAAAAGCCGGTATTGAGTGGCCTGATATTCAATATCACTTTTTGCCAGCGGCGATCCGTTACGATGGTAAGTCTGCATTTGATGGTCATGGTTTCCAAGTGCACGTTGGGCATAACAAACCTAAGAGTCGTGGTAGTGTGACTATTCAGTCAAATGACCCACTAGTGCCACCAAAAATTCAATTTAATTACTTGCAACACCAAGATGACATTGAAGGCTTTAGAGCCTGTGTGCGCCTCACGCGAGAGATCATCTCTCAACCTGCTTTTGATGAGTATCGTGATGGCGAAATTCAACCTGGTGAACATATTCAAACTGATGAACAGATTGATGAGTTTGTTCGACAAGCCGTTGAGAGTGCCTACCACCCTTCTTGTTCATGCAAGATGGGCGAAGATGAGATGGCCGTAGTGAACTCGCAAACCCAAGTTCACGGTATTCAAGGCCTGCGAGTGGTGGACTCTTCCATTTTTCCAACTATTCCGAATGGCAATTTGAATGCACCGACTGTCATGGTTGCTGAAAAAGCCGCAGATATGATTTTAGGTAACGCGCCATTAGCACCTATGAATGCCAAGGTGCATTTACATGAAGATTGGCGTAACAAGCAAAGATAAAAAGAATCACACAGGTGCACTTAATTGCTGCACCTTGCTGTCATGGTGTGCCGTTTAGGTTGAATGAGAGCAACGACATATAACAATCATAACGGGAGAAAATATGAGTTATTTCTACTTATTTTGGGAGGGTGACAATGACCTTATGGCTTAGTGCGGGCATTTTATTTACCCTACTTTCAATAGCTTTCATTATTTATAAATGGGGCAACGTCGAAGTGGTCGGTGTTACACCGGTCAAAACCTTTACCTTTATTGCTATCTTGTTTACTTCAGGCCTAGATGTTGGCTTAGTGATGTTTCCTCTCACTGAGTTTGCAGGTTATGCAGACATAAACGCAAGCCCAGAATATGGCTTCACAAACCCACTTGCTATCGAGTTTGGGTTTTGGGGGTTCTTGATCTGGGGATTCTACTTCCTTACCTGCTTTTATTTCTGTGTAATTGAACCTAAAGTAAAGTTCTTCGAGATCCCACTCGTTAAACTACTTAATAATGTTGTGATCATAGGCACCTGTGCGTTTACCGCATACCTATTACTTTCAAACCTGCCTTGGTACTTACCGAGTATGGGTGATGGTGAGTCAATCATTCCGACTTTCTACCTCATTGTATTTGCAGCCATCGCATTTGCGGTGTATTCAAGTACTGACATTAAGTATGTACGCTTTTTAAGTATTACCACAACTTGGGTATTCATTGGTTTAATTGGGTTAATGTGGGCAAATGCTTTCGTATTTGGTGACAGTGCGATTTCGGGTTACTTCAATAACTTTGCCTTAATCGGCGACTATTTTGCCAACATGCATCAGTTTGTATTGCCGATTAATGATTATCATGAGTTTTACTTATTCTGGTGGTTTGCTTGGAGCATCATGATCGGTCAATTTACTTCACGTTTCGTGGGTGGACTAAAGACCTATCAAGTACTCGCTGCGATGTTGATATTCCCATCAATTCCAATTGCGGCTTGGTTTGCAGTGCTTTATCACTACCATGAAGCTGGTATTGCCACAGGTGGCCTAGTGAATTTTGCCATGGTGTTTGTTGGCATTGTATTTGTGATCAACTCTCTCGATTCGCTTGTGCGTTTATATACAGATAATTTAGGGATCACAGTTCAAAAACTTGGTAAAGCAAAATACATCGCGCTTAACATCGCCGCGCTGTCTCTGCTGACCCTACTTTTCAAACTCAACTTTTTACAGATCCAATGGGTTGGCGCCATTGTGATCGGCATTTTCTTCGCCTGTTTTGGTTACATCTTAGTGCAAAAATACAAAGCCGTAGCCAATATTGAAGGCTCTCCAAAAGAAAATGAAATCGACTATACAAAAATAGAAACAGTAAGCTAATTATGACAACAATGATCAAAACATCTCTTATTTCTCTCGCGCTATGCTCAAATTTGGCAATGGCAGATTGGAGCACAACTGTAACAGGCGCATCTGACTATACTTTCAATGGTGTTAGCCAAACTGATAATGGACCTGCTATTCAAGCGAGTCTTGATAAAGCATTTGATAATGGCTTATATGCTGGCTCTTGGGCATCGAATGTCGATTTTGGTACCGACACAAACTTAGAGTGGGATTTCTATGTAGGCCGCTACGCTGAATTAAACAGCCAATGGAGCATTGATTATGGTATCGCTTATTACACGTATCATGGTGAAAGCGCTTCTAGCGACGGTAACTACCCTGAAGTATACGCCAAGTTCGGTTTTAACAATGAGCTAGGTAATACCGAGTTTAACTTCTGGTATAGCTGGGATTATTTTGGAACAGATGCTGGCCATACTATTGCGATGGTGGCACACACCGTTGAACTTGCGCCGAACCACAATTTAAGAGCCAGCTTTGATATCTCAAACTCATTAGATGGCAATAAATATAGTTGGCAAGCAACTGACAAGTCTTACCATCACTATCGTTTAGCGTATCAAACAAGCTACGAAGGTTTTAATATTGAGGTGGCAGCTGAAAACACCAACCTAGATTGGGATACAGCTGATGAACGCATCGTACTTTCTGTAGCAAGAACATTCTCTTTATAAGCTGAGTTTAATAATTGAAAGGGTGACACTTCACAGTGTCACCTTTTTTTATTTTTAGCATTTGCAGTTCAATGCAAGTTTACAATTAAAGCAATGCGCTTAAGAGACCGGCCCTTCATCACGAAGAATATGTAAAAAGTGCATGTGTTTTTGATATTGATTTATCACATCATTGATCACAGCTGTTTCTGACCAGCCCATAATGTCATAGTCCTGCCCGCCTTCAAGTAAGTGCACTTCTGCACGGTAATAACTCTCACAGCCTTCTTCCTGATCGTGACTAAAGCTTGGTTGTACATGTTCTTTCTTATATACACCATAAATAAAGTCATGCTCTTCACCATGGTTTACAACAAGAGAAATACACTTGTCTGAAGTTTTGATTTCTACTTCAATATCGTTTAGTTCAAACTGAGCTTTTAATGCTTTAAACGCCCGCTTCACTTCTTTATTTAAAAACTGATTGATGTCTTTTTTATCTGGCGTTGACACTATATTATTCAGCTTTTCTTTCCAATCAGAGGTTTCTTCACTGCTCATGTTTAGCACCGCATGATGTTGTAAACTTTCACGTTTCGCACTTTCAACTTCTAATGCCTTCACTAATCCAAAACATGAGAACAATAGTACAAGAGAGAATGGCAAGGCACTGGCAATCGTCATGGTTTGTAAGGCATCTAAACCACCTACCAAACTCAATGTTGCAGCAACCACACCAACACTAATCGCCCAGAATAGACGCTGCCAAATTGGTGTATTATTCTCACCATTTGAACAAAGCATATCGATTACCATAGCACCCGAATCGCATGATGTGACAAAGAAAATAACAATCATAGCAACAGATAATACAGTCAATATTGTTGACCAAGGGAACTGCTCTAAGAACACAAATAAAGCCACCGAAGAGTTTTCGCTCACCATATTTGCAACTTGCTGAGCGCCCTGCTCAACCACCATATAAATTGCACTATTTCCAAAAACAGTCATCCAAAGCAGTGTAAATGCAGTAGGCACTACCATCACGCCTAATACGAACTCTCGAATAGTTCTACCTTTTGATATACGTGCGATAAATAAACCTACAAATGGTGCCCAAGCTAACCACCAGCCCCAGTAGAAAATGGTCCAACCGCCGATCCAACTTTTCTTCTCGTAAGCAAATAAATTGAATGTATTCGAGACAATTTCTGAAAGGTAAGCGCCAACGTTTTGAACATAGGCTTGTAATAAAAATACGCTAGGACCTAGTATGAAGATAAATGCCAGTAACGCTATCGCCAATAGCATATTGGCTTCTGAGAGTATTTTAATGCCTTTATCTAACCCTGTTGCCACCGACACCGACGCCAATGCAGTGATGACCACCATGATAATGACTTGATTGATTTGGCTGACATCAAATTCAAATAAATAATTAAGTCCGGCATTTACCTGACTTGCACCTAATCCCAACGAAGTGGCCACACCAAACACCGTACTAACAACCGCGAAAATATCGACTAAATGCCCTTGCCAGCCATAGATTTTATCGCCAATAATCGGGTGAAGTGCCGAGCGTAATGTTAAAGGTAGCTTATGGCGATAGCTGAAGTAAGCCAATACTAAAGCAACGATGGCGTAAATCGCCCAAGCATGAAACCCCCAGTGAAAGAAGGTAATTTTCATTGCTTCTTTGATTGCTTCTAGAGAGCCCTGCTCTGCCGTTGGCGGTGACAAATAGTGCATAATCGGCTCTGCCACGCCGAAAAACATTAAGCCAATCCCCATACCTGCGGCAAACAGCATGGAGATCCAAGTGCCTAATGAATAATCTGGGGTTGCATGGTCAGGCCCTAGTTTTACCGAGCCAAATCTAGATAAACTTAGATATAATACAAAGCCCAAAATGATGGCAACGGTAAGCACATAAAACCAACTACCATTGGCTATGATAGCGTTTTGAATATCTGCAAATAATGACTTTGCCATATTTGGGGCTGAAACAGTGATGATCATCAATAAGAGGATCACCAAAGAGGCAGGGTAAAACACCGCCTTGTTGAATTTTGCTTGTTGTCCGAGCATGGAACACCTTTTATTTCGCTTAGAAAAGCTTTTATCTATAAGTAAAAATATCAATTTAAGTTGCACGTTTTAAACTGAAAAAATAAAGAAATAGATAAAACCGCCATGAATATTTAATTTCATCTCTAACTAATTATATGAAGTTTTCTTACAAAAGTAATCTTGGCGTTTAATTAGGAGATCTAGCGAGTTGAATTCAGTTACTTAATTAATCAGGCATAAAAAAAGCACTTAACTAAGTAAGTGCTTTTTGAGTAATGTAATTTTTTGCTGAATGCCTATTCAGGCTCATAACCTAAGTTAGGTGACAACCAGCGCTCAGCTTCTTCAAGACTCATGTTAGTACGCTTGGCGTAGTCTTCAACCTGATCTTTTTGAATTTGCGCTACCGCATAATATTTAGAATCAGGGTGAGAGAAATACCAACCCGATACTGCAGCACCCGGCCACATTGCATATGAGCTAGTAAGTTGCATACCGATACGATCTTCAGTTTGCAGTAACGACCAGATCTTTTTCTTCTCTGTGTGCTCAGGACATGCAGGATAACCAGGCGCAGGACGAATACCTTGATAGTTTTCGCGAATAAGCTCTTCATTACTGAGGTTTTCATCAGCTGCATAACCCCAGTACTCTTTACGAACTTGCTCATGAAGATATTCAGCAAACGCTTCAGCTAAACGGTCAGCTACCGCTTTAACCATGATCTTGTTGTAGTCATCTTGCTGTGCATCGAACGCTTCTGCTAAGTCGTCTTCTTCAAGACCACCAGTTACTGCAAAGGCACCAAAGTAGTCAGGTGTGCCTTTAGGCGCAACATAGTCGGCTAAACAGTAGTTAGGGAAATCAGTTTTCTCCGTTTGCTGACGTAAGTGACAACTTAACTCTAATACTTCAGTTCGTGATTCATCTGTATAGATTTCAATGTCATCACCTACACGGTTCGCTGGGAATAAACCAATCACACCAAGTGGTTTAAGCGCTTGTGTTTTTTCAAACTCATCAAGCATGGCATTGGCATCGTGATAAAGTTTTTTCGCCTCTTCACCTACGATTTCATCGTCCAAAATACGAGGAAACTTACCTGCCAATGACCAAGTCATGAAATAAGGTGTCCAGTCGATATATTCGCGTAATGTTTTAATGCTGACATCTCTGAACTCTGTCACGCCAAGCTTTTTCGGCACAGGTGGCGTGTAGTTATCCCAATCAAGCTTTGCAGCATTATCACGGGCACGCTGGATAGTAACCGGTTTACTACGTGGCTTTTTACGCGCTTGTTGCTCACGCACTTTTTCGTATTCAGCAGTGGTTTTTGCTAAAAATTCCGGCTTTTGCGTTTTGCTTAATAGGCTTGAGACAACACCTACCGCACGGCTGGCATTGTTTACGTACACCACGCCTTTGTCGTACTGAGGCTCAATTTTAACCGCAGTGTGAGCTTTAGAAGTCGTTGCACCACCAATTAAAAGTGGAATATCAAAACCACGACGGGTCATTTCTTTCGCAACATGTACCATTTCATCAAGCGATGGTGTAATAAGGCCCGACAAACCAATGGCATCGGCTTTCTCGTCGATAGCGGTTTGTAGAATTTTCTCTGCAGGTACCATCACACCTAAGTCGACTACTTCATAGTTATTACACTGCAGTACTACGCCCACAATATTTTTCCCAATGTCGTGCACGTCGCCTTTAACCGTTGCCATGATGATTTTACCATTGGTGGCGCCCTCTTCTTTCTCCGCTTCGATATACGGATCAAGGTAAGCAACGGCACGTTTCATTACACGGGCTGATTTTACAACCTGAGGCAAGAACATTTTACCGGCACCGAATAAATCACCGACGACATTCATGCCGTCCATCAATGGACCTTCAATCACTTGAATTGGTTTATCCATCGAGGCGCGACACTCTTCGGTATCTTCTTCAATATACTCGGTAATGCCTTTAACAAGTGCGTGTTCTAAACGCTTTTCTACTGACCAAGTTCGCCACTCTAAATCTTCCACTTTTTCAGCTTGCGCTAAACCAGAATATTTAGGTGCCAACTCAACCAGTCGCTCACCCGCGCCAGGGTCAGTATTTAATACAACATCTTCTACGGCTTTTCTCAGCTCTAGAGGAATATCATCATAAACCGCCAACTGACCAGCGTTTACAATGCCCATGTCCATGCCTGCTTGAATAGCGTGGTATAAGAACACTGAGTGAATGGCTTCACGAACCGGGTTATTACCACGGAACGAGAACGACACGTTCGATACACCTCCCGATACTTTACAGTACGGCAGATTTTGCTTGATACGACGTGTGCCTTCGATAAAGTCAACCGCGTAGTTATCGTGCTCTTCAATACCCGTTGCCACCGCAAAGATATTCGGGTCAAAGATGATGTCTTCAGGTGGGAAGCCTAGTTGGTCGACCAAGATACGGTAAGAGCGCTCACAAATTTCAAATTTACGATCTGCTGTTTCGGCTTGCCCTGTCTCATCAAACGCCATGACGACGGCTGCAGCACCAAATCGCTTGATAATTTTAGCCTGATGAATAAACGGTTCTTCACCTTCTTTCAGTGAAATAGAGTTAACAATCGCTTTACCCTGAATACACTTTAAGCCCGCTTCAATGACTTCCCATTTAGACGAGTCAACCATGATAGGTACACGAGAAATGTCTGGTTCAGAAGCAATCAGATTTAAGAATTTGGTCATTGCCGCTTTCGAATCTAACATGGCTTCATCCATGTTGATGTCGATAACCTGCGCGCCGTTTTCTACTTGCTCACGCGCAACATCAAGGGCTGTTTCGTAATCTTCTTCTAAAATTAGGCGCTTGAATTTTGCAGAGCCAGTAACATTGGTACGCTCACCAACATTGGTAAAAATTGCGGTATTTTGTTGCGTCATCTGATACTTCCTAATTCAAGTTACACGCTTCAAGACCAGCTAAGCGCATACGCACATCTAGCTCAGGTAAGGCTCTTGGTTTAACATCTTTTAATGCTTGTGCAAATGCTTTGATGTGCGCAGGCGTTGTGCCACAGCAACCACCGACAATATTGATAAAACCTTCTTTGCCCCAGTCGATGATTTCTTTGGCCATTTCATCGGCTTCTAAATCGTACTCACCAAATTCATTCGGTAAACCCGCGTTGGGGTGAACTGAAGTGAAGGTTTCACACACTCGCGACAGCTCTTCAACATAAGGACGTAACAAGTCTGGGCCTAATGCGCAGTTTAAGCCAATAGAAATCGGTTTAATGTGACGAATTGAATTGTAGAATGCCTCGGTTGTTTGACCTGACAGCGTTCGACCAGAGGCATCAGTAATAGTACCTGAAATCATCACAGGCAAAGACACACCGGCTTGCTCAAACGCTTCTTCTACAGCAAATGACGCAGCTTTTGCATTTAAGGTATCAAAAATGGTTTCGATAAGTATTAAATCCGCACCACCTTCCATTAATGCAAGCGTAGACTCAACATAAGCTTCCACCAGCGCATCAAAAGTAATGTTGCGATAACCCGGGTCGTTTACATCTGGTGAAATAGAACACGTTTTAGATGTTGGACCTAACACTCCGGCTACATAACGCGGTTTATGCGGCTCTTTAGCGGTAAATTCATCACACACTTTACGCGCCAATTTAGCCGATTCAAGATTAATTTCGCGGCTTAGACTGCCCATTTCGTAGTCTTCCATCGAAATAGTCGTTGCGTTGAAGGTGTTTGTTTCAATGATATCAGCGCCTGCAGCCAAGTATTTACGATGAATGTCACTAATGACATCAGGCTGAGTTAGGCTTAATAAATCGTTATTGCCTTTCACTAACACGTGCCAGTCTTTAAAGCGCTCGCCGCGATAGTCTTCTTCTGCAAATTTATATTCTTGGATCATGGTACCCATAGCACCATCTAAAATAAGAATACGTTGTTTTAAAGCCTGTTCTAAGGCTGCACTTTTATTCGGCATAGTTGTTAGTCCTTACATCTTGGCTAACTAGGTTAATATCGTAGGGCGTTGTTTGGTAAACGTAATAATTCAACCAGTTTGAGAATAACAAAAAGGCATGGCTTTGCCATGTTTTGCTTGGTTTTTGATTATCGTCATCGTTTGGAAAATACCCTTCAGGCTTAGGCGCATCTGGGCTTTTAGCAAGGTCGCGTAAATATTCTTTTTGCAATGTATCGGCATCGTACTCTGGGTGCCCGGTTAAAAACACCTGACTCCCTGATTGATTTTTAATTAAATAAGCACCGACCTTTTCAGAGCCTGCCAATACAGCAAGTTCAGGGGTTTGTTGTATTTGCTCAAGTTCAATATGGCCATAACGAGAATGCGGTACTAAAAACTCATCATCAAAACCACGAGTTAGCGCACCATGCTCAAACAAACAACGGTGCTTAAATACACCACATAATTTATCGTCACGAAGTTCACGCTTTAAACCGTAATGATGATACAAGCCCGCGTGAGCTGCCCAACAAGAGAACAAGGTTGAGGTCACATGGTTTTCAGCCCAATCAAACAGCTCTTTGAGTTCTTGCCAGTAAATAACATCGTCATATTCCAGATGAGCCAGTGGCGCACCTGTGATGATCATGGCATCGTAGTTTTCGTCTTTAACATCAGAAAAATAGCGATAGAACATATCTAAATGCTGCTCAGAGTTTTCTGAACTACGATGTGTGTCTAATCGTAATAAATCCACGTTAACCTGAAGCGGCGTGTTGGCAAGCAAGCGAATAAACTGCACTTCGGTTTCAACTTTGTTGGGCATAAGGTTAAGAATTGCCAAGCGCATCGGACGGATCTCCTGCGTTCTTGCCCGTGATTTAGGCATCACGAAGACATTTTCTTGCCTGAGTGTGGCAATAGCAGGTAGCTCATCTTTTACGGTGATCGGCATACAATTCTCCCCAACTTAATTTATGGGTGTCATTATGAACGTAAAGTCGAAAAATTCAACCTCTAGATGTTTAGATGTCCAAAATCTCAACTCATTTGTTTGCAACTGGAAAAATTATCTTGATAATCCACCCGCCAAACAAGAATAGAGTAAGAGAATACAATGGGGATCGGTGAGCTCGCCGCAATCAGCGCAGCCATAGTCTGGGCGTCATCAACAATTTTATACAAACGATTTAGCCATCATTTATCGCCTTTGCAATTGAACGTTAGTAAAGGTGTGATCGCTTGTGCGCTCATGTTATTAATTTTACTAGTGATGCCTGCCAGTCCTCTGCCACAATTAGCCAGCTCTTGGGCATGGCTCATTGTCAGTGGTATTTTGGGTATTGCCATTGGCGATAGCGCTTACTTTGCAGCCCTTAGAAATATAGGCCCTGCTCGTACGCTCGTCATTGAATCTCTCGCGCCAGCTATTGCTGGTGTGCTTAATATTGTTTTACTTGGCGTATGGCTAAGTGGCCTTGCATGGCTAGGTATTGTGATCACGACTTTAGGGGTTTTGCTGGCAATTAAACCTAAAAACCCATTACCTCAAGTTGAGCACAGCATTTACATCAAAGGCGTTGGTTTTGCGTTGCTTGCAGCCACTTGCCAAGCTGCTGGCATGGTGATGTCAAAGGGTGCGATGAATGCTGAACAAATCGGTAGTTTGTGGGCTGCTTTTATTCGTTTATTTTCAGGCACACTGGCTGTTGCTTGTGTTGTCGCCTGTCTAAAAGAACAAAATCTCAAACAAGCCATCACCTTAGATGGCATAAGTCAAAAGCAATGGCTTTTTGTCGCGGTGTTTTTTGGCACCTTTATTGGCCTTTGGTTGCAGCTTATTTCAGTCAAACACACCGATCCGGCTATCGCACAGACTATCTTCGCAACCGCCCCACTGATGGTGATGACCATTGGCGCTCTGCGCAAAGAACCCATGACAAGAAATATGATACTGGGTGGGGTAATTGCTTTTTCAGGTGTGGCATTGTTGGTTTTGAGTTAATTTAATGAGTTTAAAAAAGAGATAACTTGCTGTTTGATTGACGAAATCGCTAGGTAAACTCTACAATATGCTAGTTAATTTTGAACATGAAAGGTTTCATCTATGGCATTGCCAGATAAGTTTATTTATTCAATGCACCGCGTTAGCAAAGTGGTGCCACCTAAACGTACGATTTTAAAAGATATTTCATTATCTTTCTTCCCTGGTGCGAAAATTGGTGTACTTGGTCTAAACGGCGCAGGTAAATCGACTCTTTTACGCATCATGGCGGGTGTTGATAAAGAGTTTGAAGGTGAGGCGAATGCACTTGCTGGTACTAAAATCGGCTATCTTCCTCAGGAGCCTCAATTAGACGAAAACAAAACAGTTCGTGAAACTGTTGAAGAAGCTGTAAGCGAAGTTAAAAACGCCCTTGCGCGCCTTGATGAAGTCTATGCTGAATACGCAATGGATGGTGCTGATTTTGACGCTCTAGCAAAAGAGCAAGGTCAATTAGAAGCTATTATTCAAGCGCATGATGGTCATAACCTGGATAACGCTCTAGAGCGCGCCGCTGATGCACTTCGCCTACCTGAATGGGATGCAAAAATTGAGCACTTATCTGGTGGTGAGCGTCGCCGTGTTGCTATCTGTCGTTTACTTCTAGAAAAGCCAGATATGCTTTTACTAGACGAACCAACCAACCACTTAGATGCTGAATCTGTTGCATGGTTAGAGCGTTTCTTACATGACTATGAAGGGACTGTTGTGGCTATTACCCACGACCGTTACTTCTTAGACAACGTTGCTGGTTGGATCTTAGAACTTGACCGTGGCCATGGTATTCCTTGGGAAGGTAACTACTCTTCTTGGCTTGAGCAAAAAGATGCTCGTCTTAAGCAAGAAGAAAAATCTGAAAAAGCACGTCAAAAATCAATTGCTCAAGAACTTGAATGGGTGCGTTCAAACCCGAAGGGTCGCCAAGCTAAATCTAAAGCGCGTATGGCACAGTTCTCTGAATTACAGCAAAGTGATTACCAAAAACGTAATGAAACTAATGAGCTATTCATTCCACCTGGTCCTCGCCTAGGTGATAAAGTAATTGAAGTAAATGGCCTAACTAAAGGCTATGGCGATCGTGTACTTATCGATAACCTAAGCTTCAGTGTACCAAAAGGTGCAATCGTCGGTATTATCGGTGCTAACGGTGCAGGTAAATCAACGTTATTCAAAATGATCTCAGGCCAAGAGCAAGCCGATGCTGGTACTGTTGATGTTGGTGAAACTGTAGAACTCGCTGCAGTTGACCAGTTCCGTGACAACATGGACGACAGCAACACTGTTTTCCAAGAGATCTCTAACGGTCAAGACGTACTAAAAATTGGCAACTTTGAGATCCCAAGCCGCGCCTATGTTGGCCGCTTTAACTTCAAAGGTAACGACCAGCAAAAGTTTGTAAAAGAGCTATCTGGTGGTGAGCGCAACCGTCTTCACCTAGCTAAGCTTTTAAAAGCTGGCGGTAACGTTTTACTTCTGGATGAGCCAACCAACGACCTAGACGTTGAAACGCTTCGTGCCCTTGAGAATGCGATTTTAGAATTCCCAGGCTGTGTAATGTGTATCTCGCACGACCGTTGGTTCTTAGACCGTATCGCTACACACATTCTTGACTATCGCGACGAAGGCCAAGTGAATTTCTTCGATGGTAACTATACTGAGTATGAAGCTTGGTTGAAGAAGACCTATGGCGCACAAGCTGCTGAGCCTAAGCGTATTAAGTACAAAAAAATTGGCTAAATAATCCAAGCATTAGCTAATTTTTGCAAATCATTGATATTAAAAGCCCTGTTTATGCAGGGCTTTTTTTACACTGGAGCCTAAGTGTATTACTATCTATGCTTAGATTATCAAGATTAATTAGAGAATAACGATGGAAGAACGTAGACGTTTTACGCGTATTTTGTTTTCAAACCCTGCAACATTAATGACAGCCAGTGGTGATTACAACTGCCAAGTACTCGACCTTTCATTAAAGGGTGCATTGATCACACTGCCCATAGGTTATGTGCCTCTGCAAGGTGAAGCAGCGAACTTAAAATTTCATTTGCCAGACAGTGAAGTGCTGATTTCAATGGAAGTTGAAGTAAGACACGTCGAGACTGAGTATTTAGGGCTTCACTGTAATCAAATCGACCTTGAGAGTGTGACACACCTAAAACGCTTGATTGAACTGAACGTGGGTGACGACACTGTTTTGCACCGTGAAATTGAGCAATTAGCATTTAAAAATAACTAAACAAACTGCCATTTAAAATTAAACAAGAAGAGATAAAAATGATTTTAGAATCTTTACAAGGATTTTTGCCTTTTATTAGCTATTTCGTGATTGGTTATGCAATTACATTGGGGTTTTTATTTGTTTACAGCTCAATCACGCCACATTGTGAATGGCGTTTAATGAAAGAAAACAACCCAGCCGCTGCGGTCGCTTTCTGTGGTACTTTAATCGGTTTTATTTTACCTATCGCCAGTGCAGCGGTGAATGCTGTGTCACTTGTTGATTTTGCTGTTTGGGGTGTGATTGCGGGCATTATGCAGCTAGTTACATTCTTTACTGTTCGCTTATATATGCCAAAGCTGTCGGAAAAAATTGAAGCACAACATTTGAGTGCCGGTTTATTTTTAGGTGCAGCCTCACTGGCTACGGGAGTTTTAAACGCCGCCTGTATGACTTACTAGGAGGCCTGATGAAACGTAGCAAACACATTAAACTGACTTTACTTGTGGGCGCCACAGGCTCATTGGCTGGCTGTGGTGATAGTGAAGAATCTGCTTTATTATTCCAAGATACGATGGAATGTAACTCTTTTGGTATTGAGTTAGAAACTTGCCAAGCAGAGTATCAGCAAGCGTTAGAGCAACACTTAAATGAAGCCCCGCGCTACGCCACCGAGCAATTGTGTGAAGGTGATTTTGGCTTCGATAGATGTGAGTCAAATGGCGGTATTTGGCAGCCTTTAATGGCAGGCTTCATGATAGGCTTAGTCGCTGAAGCCGTTGATGAAGGACTCGATGCCCTAAAGAAAAAGCGCAAACATAAACGTGCCATGTTAGGCAGCAAATACTATTCAGGTGCAAAGCCTTTATACCGTAGCCGTGACGATTTCTTCAGCTATCGTAATTCTAACAATGACTATGTGGCCAGTGCGAGCAGCAGTGGCTCTACACTCGTCAAATCAAGTAAAGTGAACTACAAGGCAAAACGAAAACCCGTTACCCGTAAACGTGGTGGCTTTGGCCGTAGTGCTTCAAGAAGTAGCTGGGGAGGTTAAGCGAGAGCTTAACCTCTAATCTCACTATGTTCAGAAGATCATCCCCCCCTCGCCCACATTGGCAACAGCTCGCCAAAGAAACCGGCTTTAACTTTCATACCATGCATGGTGAAACTTATTGGGATGAAAGTGTCTATTACCAATTTACTCTAAAACAAATAGAACAAGACATAGAAGACCCGAGTGTCGAACTCAATCAAATGCTCTTAGAGTTGGTTTCTAAAGTCTGTGACGATGATGAGCTCATGCAGTTATTTGCCATCCCCGAACAGCAATGGGATTTAATTCGTCGTTCTTGGTTTAGACGGGATCCGCATTTATACGGCCGCTTTGATTTTAGTTACAACGGCAATGGCCCTGCCAAATTACTCGAGGCAAATTTTGATACACCTACTTCATTATTTGAAGCTGGCTATTTTCAATGGCGCTGGCTTGAAGATATGGTCGATGCTGGACAACTGCCAAGGCAAAGCGACCAGTTTAATGCCTTACAAGAAGCACTGATAAAACACTTTCGACAACTACATCGATTTCATCGTGCTCAACGTTTATATTTCTCTTGCTGTAAAGACACCAAAGAAGACTTAGGCACAGTTGAATACATGCGCAGCTGTGCCATGGAGGCGGGTTTAAAAACAGGCTTTTGCTTTGTCGAAGACATTGGGCTCAATGACGCCAACCAATTAACCGATCTTAACAATAACCCCATAAGTTGGATGTTTAAACTCTATCCTTGGGAGTTTATGTTTACCGATGAGTTTGCACCTGCTTTATCGAATTTAAAAATGCAGTGGTTAGAGCCAGCTTGGAAAGCGATTATCTCGAACAAAGCGATTCTACCTTTGCTTTGGCAAATGTATGAAGGCCACCCAAACCTGTTACCAGCTTACTTTTCAAAAGATAAACACAAACTCGATACGGCTACAGGCATTGTTAAGAAGCCGCTTTTCTCTCGTGAAGGGGCAAACATAGAAATTACCAAAGCAGGTAAAACGCTGGCTAGCTCTGGCGGCGACTATGGTGATGAAGGTTTTATTTATCAAGCTTTTCATGCTTTACCAAACTTTGATGGCAACTACCCTTTAGTTGGAAGCTGGATGGTAAAAGATGAAGCTGTGGCTATGAGTATTCGAGAAGACAGCTCTTTAATCACACAAGATCTGAGCCGCTTCGTACCGCATATAATCTTGGGCTAAATTTCAGCTTTTAAGCTTTAGCCATTTAAGCATATTCGCAAATGCGCTACCATTAACACAAATCATTTCATAGGGATGAATACTATGTCGCACACTCGTGCTTTTCCTTTGAATCAACATCTCATATCAGTATCTGGCCAAGATCAACTGAGCTATTTACATGGTCAACTGACACAAGATTTGAACTTAATTAACGAACAACAGTTTTTATGGGCAGGCCATTGTTCGCCGAAAGGCAAGCTTTGGGGCGCTTTTAAGTTATTTAAACACCAGTCTAAGTTCTATTTATTAGGCAGCCCTGCTGAATGTGAAGCTTCATCGAGAGAGCTAAAAAAATATGGTGTTTTCGCTAAAGTTGAAATTGAGCTTCACGAAAGTCCAAAACTTTTCGGCCTTTTAACTAATGACTTTTCTGCAACCTGCGCGCAATTTGAGATCTCATTCTCAGACGAACACAATAGTTGTGAGTTTGCTGGCGGTATTGCCCTGAAACTCGATGAAACTCGTCTAGTTGTTTTATTAAACGATAACGCAGAATTACCTAATGGCATTTCGCTTGAAAAAGATGCAACTGAGTTTTCAGAAGCTGCTATCTTAGCCGGTGAACCAGCTCTGAGCAGTGACTACATTGAAGAGTTTGTGCCGCAAATGATCAACCTTCAAGCAATCGGTGGTATTAGCTTTAAAAAAGGCTGCTACACAGGCCAAGAAACCGTTGCTCGTATGCGCTACTTAGGTAAAAACAAGCGCGCTATGTACATAGTACAAGGCGATGCATCTCAAGCCATCGAAGACGCAGATTTAGAAATTCAACTTGAAGACAACTGGCGTCGTGCTGGCAAAATCATTTGCCAAGTGTTCAATGCCAACTCAAACACCTACTCTGCGTTGGCTGTATTACCAAATGATACACAATCAGATGCTACACTTAGGTTAAAACAATCTCCAGAGCAGTTGGTTTCAATCCAACCGCTTCCTTATTCTCTTGAAGATCAATAATTGGATCCTATTATGAAAATCACTAAAGACGCCGTTGTAAAAATGCATTTCTCTGTAATGGATGACGAGCAAAATACCATAGATAACACTTACGACGGTGAGCCACTTGAGATCATCTCAGGCCATGGTTACTTAGTACCAGGCTTAGAAGCAGCTATTGCAGACAAACAAGCAGGTGACACTTTCTCTGTTACTATTGAGCCAGAGCAAGGTTATGGTGAGCGTCATGATAACCTAACGCAGGTTGTTGAGAAGTCAATGTTCGAAGGTATGGACATTGATGTGGGTATGCAATTCAGAGCGACTACTGATGAAGGTGAACATACAGTGATCATCATTGGTATTGAAGGTGACGAAGTTGTGATCGATGGTAATCACCCGCTATCTGGTTTAACCCTGACTTTTGATGTTGAAATCGTTGATGTGCGTGAAGCAACGGCTGAAGAGCTTGAGCATGGTCATGTACATACAGAAGGCGGTTGTGGTCACGATCACTAATGTAATTGTAAGCTGTAAGCTGTAAGCTGTAAGTAAAAAAATAGCGCCACTGTTATGTTCGGCGCTATTTTTTTATGCTTTATTTTCTCAAATTGATTGAGAATTAATGAAGATTAGAATTAACTAAAATCAAACGGATCTTTGCGCTTCTTAACAGGCACATGCTCGCCTTCTTCTTCATCGCTTTCTGTCTCTTCAAGCGGTTTAATCACCTCTGGCGTTTTTAATAAGGCTTCTGGAAAGCTCGCTAATAACGCATCTTGATCGTTGGTACCAATGCGGTACTTCATGCCATCTTTAAGCGCAATCTCAACAGCTGAAAAGCCAGCGGCGGCATACACCCAGCCATCATTACTGATCCGCATGCCTATGCCATGTCGTAACGAGTTGCGTACTGCACTCACCGAGTCTATCTCATCAAAATCTAAGGTCTTCTTGCCTACACCTGGTCCAAACCAAAAGCTCATTGATTGACTGTCCTTATTTACTTCAACGGTTAAACCATAAAAAGCAATAGCAACCAATACAAGTAATAAAGCAAAACCGACTATACCAATATTAAAGCCAATAAGCTGAGCAGCAACAGCTAAAAAGCTGCTGATCCATAATAAAATTGCCCAAATAACCCAAGCAAACTGCGTGTGTTTATACATAAACTCTCTTTAATCTAACTCTTTTTCTAAATCTTCAATTGTTATAGGTGTGGGACGTGTAAAATCCTGCAGTCCACCACTAAAGCTATAAATCAGTGTTGCACTTATTTCACTATCTCGCTTTAATTTATCTTCTTCCGGCTGGGAGTTGTGCCTGTAGGTATAAGCTACTTTAAAACCAATTCCACCTAAAACTTGAGTAACCAAAGCCGTTTCACTTAAGACTCTAGTATTCAAACCAGATAACGAACGCTCGATACTCACATCTTGGTTAAAACGTGTCCTCTGTGAAATATTTCGTTCCCATTGCAATGCTAAGCGTAAAAGGTGACCTTGCTGAACACGCTCTATTCCGTCGAACAACTCAATTTCATCGTCGGTTCTACTAACAGAAATACCAGGCCCTATATCGAAGTCAATCGTATTCTTTCTGCCTTCAAAAAGACGCGCACCATATCCTATTGCAAAGGTAGCGGTGTATTCTTTACCACTAAATTCATCATCTTCATAATCACCATATAAAAATAACGACTGATTATCTTCACCAATTTTATAGTTGCCTTGCATAGAGAAGAAATATCGTTCTGCAGAAACTGTCTCTTCTCCTGACTCCGCATCTGTATCTTCTCGATAAAGCCCATCAAACTTAAAATGATTTCGCCAATGAGTGAAGTCTTGGTACAAATTTCCCTTCAGCTTAAACGCGGTGTTTTCGGCATTGCCTTTGTTGACGATTAAACCAAACTCAGTATCACCATATAAAAACTCACCTTTATGAAGCTCATGAATTTCTTCATCAGAAAGCTCACCATATTCGCGAAAGTCTTCAAATGGATCTACCGCATAACTAGGATTGCTAAGAGTTACAAAGCTGAGTCCAGCAATAAGCGTTGGTATTTTTATTTTTGTTATTAACATACTTCTTATTGAGTGTTTTCTTCGGCTTCTTGCTTCCATAACACATGACAGAACGGCGCATCCAAGTCGCGACTGATAAGGATTTTTGCGAGCACTTCATCGCCATCTTCGTATTCTATGCCCACTAACACTTGTACAAAATCTTCCAGATCACTTTCTAGTGACACAAATTGTTGCCAACTGTCATCTGGTTCACTGTCTTCAATAAAGCCATATTCTTCATGATGTTGATTGAATTCAGCAATATCTAATTCAGATAAGTTTTGAGGTGCTAATTCAAGAAAAATCTCATAAGCTTGGTGTGTGGCTTCTTCAATACTACAAAGACGTGCTGACATGGAAAAGTCTCGCTAACAAATTATAGGGTTATCATACAAAACCGTAAATTACTTGGCTATGGTCTTGAGTTGAATTGATGAATTTACATGGCAAATAAAGCCATATAGAGTGTTAACTCTAAAAATATAATAAAACAGGCTACTTATGGTTTCTCTCGAAATTCTAAACAACATTGCTTACGTCACCCTGAATCGACCTGAAAAACAAAATGCGCTGAGTGTTGAGATGTTTACCCTGCTCGACAAACACATCAAACACATAAAAAAACAACGCAGTATTCGCGCAGTTGTGCTCCGTGGTGAAGGTGAACATTTTTGCTCTGGTTTAGATGTAAAGTCTGTGATGGCCAAACCATTCAACATAATCAAATTACTTTTTAAATGGCTACCGGGAAACGCAAACCTAGTTCAGCGAGTTGTGCTGGGCTGGCACACTTTACCCGTGCCTGTTATTGCGCTTATGCAAGGTAATAGTTTTGGTGGAGGTCTGCACATTGCCCTAGGTGCAGATATACGTATTGCTACAAGCAACACACAGGTTGCGATTATGGAATCGCGCTGGGGTTTATGCCCTGATATGGGGAGTTCGCCATTGTTACTTGGCCTAAGCCAATACGATCATGCCCTACTTTTAAGTTGCCAAGGTGAACCGATTAATGCCGAGCAGGCATTAAAGCTTGGTTTGATCACAGAAATAGTACCTGAGCCTGAAAAGCGATGTCATGAAATCATTGAGCAGCTAACAACACGTTCTCCCGATGCACTTGCTGCGATAAAACGCGTTAACCAAGCTAGTTTTCATTACAACCGCAGACAGGTACTCGCAAAAGAAACTTGGTCGCAAATCAGGCTGTTATTAAGTAAAAATACCCGTATCGCTATGCATAATGCGACTAAGGACAAAGCCAAACCATATAAACAAAGAGGAAAATGGTAAGAAGGTCGAATCGACATTCGTTTACCACTTTTTATACTTGGGCAATGAAACATATTAAAACGCTCCTATTAACCTCTTTTAAATTCAGCGTCAGTTTGATTCTACTGCTTGGATGTTTGTTTATTTCAAAGCTCGTTACCGCATACTTTGATATTCCTTTTCCTAGTGCGCTTATCGCTATGATTGCTTTATTTTTACTGCTACTCACCGGAGTAATTAAAGAAGCTTGGATAGCACCAGCTTGCCAACCCATTTTGAAATATATGGCGTTGTTTTTTATCCCCGCAGGAGTTGGTTTAGTTGAGCACTTAGATGCGTTTGTACAACACTGGCCGCTGTTTCTGCTTGTATTGCTATTTGTGCCTATGTGCGGGCTTTTCATTGTGTCAAAGATTGCCAATTCAAGAGGCCAACATGCTGAATGAGTTAATTCTGACATTCACACTCAGTGTATTAATCATTGGTTTATTTTTAGCGAGCCGCAAGCTCAACAGTAGGTTAAACTCGCCTCTTTTAAACCCATTATTGCTTTGCATCGTGATAATAAGTGGCACGCTGATCTTTGCCGATATTAGCTATGGTGAATTTGCTAATTACAGCGCTCCCATTCATTTCTTTTTAGAAATCGCGGTCGTTGCACTCGCCTTCCCGCTTTATAAGCAGCTCCATGATATTAAAAGAAGTTTAGGCTTGCTGTTATTATGTGGGTTCATTGGCGTGACCAGTGCCACATTAGTCGCATTTATCCTATGTAAACTCTTTGAGGTGCCAGAAGAGTTATTGAACTCTCTATTGGCATTATCGGTTACAACACCCATTACTTTGATTGTCACCGAAGGCTTAAACGGTATTCCAGCCATTGCAGCCTTTATGGTGATTTTAATTGGTATGTTTGGCGCTGTATTTGGCTTGTCTTTACTACATTTACTTAAGATAAAAGACCAACGTGCAAAAGGGCTTGCATTGGGAGTAGTGTGTCATGGCATTGGCACCGCAGCGGCGATTGAACATCACCCACAAGCTGGTGCGTTTGCTTCTGCGTCTATGATAATAAGTGCATTAATCACTGCGATTTGGGTACCAATGTTGTACGCTATACTCACTTCATTATTTGGGAATTGAATTTTTAGGTATTTATCGTGATACAACAAGAAATAGAACAAGTCGAACGTTATTACACCATTATTAAAGACTATTTGGTCAATTACAGCATGCAAGTTGCTGCTGCAATCTTAATCCTCATTATAGGGATGTGGGTTTCTAAGAAACTCTCTAAAACGGTGGAACGATTATTACTCAAGCATAATATTGATATTGCATTAACCAACTTTATTGCCAATGTAGTAAAAGTTCTGCTGATTGTGATGTTTGTGGTGATTGCCCTAGGCAAGCTTGGGATCAGTATAACCCCGTTTGTTGCTGCGATAGGCGCCGCTTCACTCGGTGCTGGTTTGGCTTTACAAGGTATGCTTTCGAACTATGGCTCAGGTCTTGCGATTATTGCTACACGCCCATTTGTTGTAGGCGATACTATTTCAGTGAAAGGTGAATCGGGTCAGGTTAAAATGATAGAGCTAGGCCACACTATTTTAATTAACGAAGAGAATGTTGAGATCACCATCCCAAACAAACACATCGTTGGCGAAGTGCTACATAACTCATTTAACAATTCATTGGTTATGGGTGAAATTGGCATTGCCTATAGTGCAGACAGCGATAAAGCCATTGACGTCATCAAAAACATTCTTTCATCTCATGAAAAAGTTGCTAACGAGCCGCACGCTAAAATTGGTATAGAACGTTTTGACGATAGCGCTGTGATAATTAGCTACCGCTACTGGGCACCCACTACCGAGCTGATTGATACTAAATTAGACATTAACCAACAAATCTATGCGCAGATTAAGGCCGCAGATATCGAAATACCATTCCCGCAACGTGTGGTGACGATAAAGAACAAAGGCTAGGTGGTTCTCAATTAAGAAAGCTAGAAATATAAAAGCCGTTCGAAGTGAACGGCTTTTGAGTATATGACGATAGAACGACCTAAGTTAAGGCTTTGGAGGTTCTACAGGTTTAGTAGGATCTGTCACTAAACTTGAGTCTAAAGAAATTGTATCAACACTTTGTGATTCTTTTTTCTTTGGTAATGGAGGTGCTTCAGATGATGAAACGCCACCTCTAACTTGAAGTAAATCATTTTTAGATAAAATCATATTTATCCTCTTTTTGTAATAAAAGTTAAGAAATCTTAAGATCTTTTTTTGAAGACTTTAATCCGAAAGAAACACATACAAAAGCTGCAATTACAAAAATTACATTTTGAACAAAGTCTCTTATATGTAATTTGTAATAAGCATTACTAATCAAATCTATAAAATATAAATATACTTCTGCAAAAGTTATAAAATTGTTTAGGATTGATAGTGTAAATAATAAAACCAATGCTGTTTCTTGTATCGTGTATGTATGATTTACGTATGCATCATTGAAAAATGTGAAAGCTCTCAACTTATAGGCCCAAAAACGTCTTCCTAATACAAAAACTAAAAAGACTCCTGACATTGCCATTGACCAAACGTAATAACCAATTGGCATAGTTAAAGCCCAGCTCAAAGACAAAAAATTGATTGCTTCAACAAAGATGAAACATAAAATCATAAATCTTGCATTTATATTTCTCCATGAGAGAAATAAAGAAATAATTAGCGCAGTTGGTATTAAAAAATCAAAAAATACGAGATTCATTCTTTCACCTCCTCAACATCTTTATTATTTTTATTTTCTTTGTCACTTTTCTTACCAAAAATATCAAAGTATGAGGCAGGATCACGGCCACTGATCAACAGTATGTCGATAAATTTGCTGAGGGGGATTTCGTTCTTACCGCTTTCCCAATTAGAGATGGTAGATTGATCGCACTCAGATATCATACGTTTAGCAAGCTCAGCTTGGCTTAAGCCTAACTCTTGCCTAATTTGACGTATGAATCGTTGCGCCTCAACCTTGAAGCTGAAGGTTTTCCTTTTGCGCTCGGTTGCTTTCATTATTTCCTTTCCAAGAAAAGCTAGGTCCTTAGCTTTTTCAATAAAACAATTTTAAGAGTTGAGTCACAGATGACTGAAATTTACAGCATAGTAACAGAGCAGTTTCATAATTGAAACACCCTTTGTGTCCTTCATTAGCCAAAAATTTATCATGCTAAAAAATAAAGAGAGTTCTTATTAACTTTAAGACAAGCATAAAAAAGGCTCGATAGTTCAATATCAAGCCTTTTTTATGTTTTTAGTAAATAGCTGATTTAGATTTACGCTTTACGCCAAGTCGTTTTACCTGCGCTGTCTTCTAGTACTACGCCCATCGCCGTTAACGCATCACGCGCCGCATCAGCCGCAGCCCAATCTTTATTGGCACGCGCTGTTAAACGCTGCTCAATTAACGCTTCAATCTTAGCGACTTCTTCGTCGCCTTGGTCACCTTGTAAGAATTGCTCTGGCTGTTGTTGTGCAATACCTAGTACTTCAGCAAGCTTCACAAGAATAAACGCGTGCTCACCCGCCGCTTTTGCGTCTTTTTCTTTTAGCAAGTTCACTTCTTTTGCTAATTCAAAGATAACTGGTAGCGCTTCTGGTGTGTTGAAGTCATCGTTCATTGCTGTTTCAAAACGCTTAGCAAACTCTGTTTGCTTATAATCAACTTCAACGAGTTCAACACCACGTAATGCGGTGTAAATGCGCTCAAGAGAGGAACGCGCTTGATCTAGGTTCTCTTGAGAGTAGTTAAGCTGGCTACGATAGTGACCGTTAATTAAGAAGTAACGTACTGTTTCGCGGTCGTATTGCTTTAATACTTCACGCACTGTAAAGAAGTTGCCTAATGATTTAGACATCTTCTCTTTATTTACTTGTACCATACCTGTGTGGATCCAAGTATTCACGTAGTTACCGTTGTTAGCGCAGCATGATTGCGCAATTTCATTCTCATGGTGCGGGAATTGTAAGTCCGAACCACCACCATGAATATCAAAGTGTTCACCTAAATGCTTTTGGCTCATTGCACTACATTCGATGTGCCAACCAGGACGACCTTCGCCCCAAGGTGATGACCAAGAAGGCTCACTCGCTTTGGCTTTTTTCCAAAGTACGAAATCTAATGGATCATCTTTGCCTTCAGCCACTTCAACACGCGCACCGGCTTGCAGCATGTCTAGGTCTTGTTGAGAAAGCTGACCATATTGCTCGAATGTCGAAACATCAAATAACACGTCGCCGTTTTGTGCAACGTATGCGTGTTTTTTCTCAACTAGGCGTTCGATCATGTCGATGATCTCATTCATATGGCCGGTTACCGTTGGCTCAATATCAGCTGGCAACATATTCAATGCATCAAAGTCTTCGTGCATTGATTTAGTCATACGAACCGTTAAGTCATTAATTTCTTCATTGTTTTCAGCTGCGCGCTTAATAATTTTGTCGTCTACATCGGTGATGTTACGTACATATGTAACATCAAACCCTAAATAACGTAGGTAGCGATTCATTACATCGAATGAAACGTAAGTACGCGCATGACCAACGTGGCAGAAATCATAAATGGTGATACCACACACATACATGTCGACTTTGCCTTCGACGAGAGGTTTAAACGGCGCTTTTTCACGAGTAAGTGTGTTGTATATCTGCAACATTGAGTCTGTTTCCTAATCCAATAATAGACATAAGTCGCAATCATAACACTTGAATTCGCCCTGCTCTATACCCGATTGCAGCTATTTCCCGATAAATACGCCATTAACACAAAGCTTTAACCGATTTATATTCTGCTATAAAATACATTCCTTTAATAAACACATATCGAATAGGTAACCACAATGGTTGTACTTCAAACAAACTTTGGTGAAATCAAAGTAAATCTTTTTGCAGAAGAAGCACCTGCTACAGTTGAAAACTTTTTAAACTACGCGAAGTCTGGTTTTTATGACGGCACTATCTTCCACCGCGTAATTGACGGTTTCATGGTGCAAGGTGGTGGTTTCACTCAAGGTATGGAACAAAAGTCTGTACAAGCACCAATTCAAAATGAAGCAAACAATGGTCTGAGCAACAAAACTGGTACACTTGCTATGGCACGTACACCAGATCCACACTCAGCAACAGCTCAGTTCTTCATCAATGTAAACGACAACAACTTCTTAAACTTCTCTAGCGAAACTTCGCAAGGTTGGGGTTACTGTGTATTCGGTGAAGTCGTAGAAGGCATGGACGTAGTAAACAAGATCAAATCTGTTGCTACTGGTTCTGCGGGCTTCCACCAAGACGTACCACTTGAAGATGTGATCATCGAGAAAGTGACAGTTGCTTAATTCTTAGTGCTAAGCAATTGAGGCTAGGTATACACCTAGCCTTGTCTTTTTCACACTCACTATTCATTTTCTTTCTAGGCTTTTTGAATGGCATCTCGCAAAACCTACTTTATCTCTGACTTACATTTAACCGAAGACCGCCCAGACATCACCAATGCATTCAAGCTTTTTCTTGAAACGCACATGACTGATGACGTCGATGCTTTATATATTCTTGGAGATTTTTTTGAAGTATGGATAGGCGATGATGGTCATACTGCACTGACTGACGAGATAGCTTCGCTGTTAAAGTCTGTGTCAAACAGAGGCATTCAAGTATTTTTTACTCATGGTAATCGAGATTTTTTACTTGGGAATAAATATGCCAAGCAATCGGGCATGACGTTACTACCTGAACAAAAAGTCATTGATTTATACGGTACACCTACAGTCATTCTCCACGGCGACGAAATGTGCACCCAAGACATTGCCTACCAAAAGTTTCGTAAGAAGAGTCGCGGCTGGTGGTGGCCAAAACTGATGCTCGCTATGCCGCTCAGTTATAGAAGAAAAGTTGCCAAACAAGCACGCCAAAAAAGCATCGAAAGCCAAAAAGGCAAACCATTAGATATTTTAGATGTCACTTCTGAAGCTGTGTTAGCCATGTTTTCAAAGCACAATGTAAAACACATGATCCACGGTCACACACACAGACCAAATGTGCACACAATTGAAAAAGATGGCGACACGTTAACCAGAACGGTACTCGGTGATTGGTATTCGCAGAGTTCTTATTTAATGGCTACTGAAACAACTCAAACTCTTTGTAATCATGATTTTAAGTAATAGAAATTAACCCTCAGTTATTGGAAACTCAATAACAAACTCCGTAGAAATGCCTTCCGGTAACGCTTCGAGCTTCGTTAAATTTAGGGTTCCATCCAATACTTTTGTCACCCACTGATTCACCATAAACAAACCTAACCCTGTATGCCCTTTACTTCTGGCGCCAGTATAAAATGGGTCAAAAATGTTTTGCGATTGATGTTCCTCTATTCCTCTGCCTGTATCCTGCACTCGCAAAATAACGCTATCCTTTTTCTTTTGCTCGGCTTTGACAATAATTAAGCCGGTTGCCCCTTCACCAAAGCCATGCTCTAACGCATTTAAAACGAGATTTTCAATTATCCTTGAAATAACACCAGGGTAAGCTCGTATTTCGTTATAAATTGATACCTGAGTTTTTAGCTCTATTCTTGTGTTTTTAAATCTTGGATGTAAAACACGGCATAAATCTTCAAACAATGATTCAAAGAAAATAGCATCCTTACTCTCATCTCCTCTTTCTATTGCCATCCTTTTAAAGCTTTTCACATGTTCAGCAGCTTTATTTAAATTTTCTCGAGATAAGCTCAGGTTAGCTTCAAACTGCTCTAAACAATTTTGCAAATACTGTTTGCTAAAACCGGTATCAATTTTCTTTGCCAAATCCATGCTCAATAATTGTGCATTTGAAATCGACATTATCGCCCCGCCAATTGGGGTATTCATCTCATGAGCAACACCAGCTGCAAGCATACCTAAAGAGCTCAACTTTTGTGCTTCAACTAAATCATTTTGAAGTAGTTTTAGTTGCTGAACACGCTCTTCTAATTGAACATTTAAATCCGCTAGATTTTCTTTCTCGTCAACAAGTTGCTTTGATATTGTAAGCAGTGCCAATTTCAACTTAATATCATTGGAGAGGTAAAAATAGCCAATAATGACAAGCGCAATAAATAATATGCCTGCTTGCATAAATGCGCGCCTATAAACTTGGTTGATAGACTGCATTTCAGCTTTACTTAACAAGTAAAGCGTTTCATTTTTAGAAGTGCTTCCTTCAGCTTGTAGGTTGAGTTTTAGTACACTAAAAAATTGCCCTTGGTCGAAGTGTCGTATTTTTTTAACTTCAGAGCGCTTTATAAATTGCCAATGTTGAGGATTAATTGTTGTTTTATTCCCTTTAGGATCCAACATAAACGCCCACTCTAATTCGGGATTTTCATGAAGTAACCATTGCCCAGTCTCATTTAAAATTTGTATTTTCGCAGCACTTGTCTTCATTTCCTTAAGCAAGTTAAATGTTTTTGCCAGGTTAAAATTCACGACAACTAAGCCATCTAAAATATAGTCATCGGATGAAGTGCGGTATGAAGCGCGAATAGTAGGCTCAAAGGGCTCTACAATCTCACCATATTCAACATTTAAATCGAGCTTAGAGATGTAAACATCCGGTGCTTCACTTGCCATACCTTGGCGAAAGTAATAACGACTTCCTTTATTTTGTAACGCGTCACTGGCAACGATTTCTGGCAACCCTTGATTAAAGTTGACTCTTATTTGCTCTTGCCCTTGCGAGTCTATCCAGCGAATTTGAGAAATGTTATTTATAACACTGCCGAATTCGGAAAAATGTTCACTCAAAGCTATAAAGTTTGGACTATCACTCTTCTTATCTTGAAACAGCGTTTTATCTGCAACAAGCAGCTTAACGATTTCTCTAACACTTGATAGCTCTTTGTTTATGACTAAACTTGCTTGTAGCAGTGCATCATTTTGTTGCTCTTTGACCTTTTTTAAGTCAGATTGCGATAGCCAATAAAACGCCAAGATAGTGCAGAAAAGCACTGCAGCCATCAATAAACACGCAGTAACAACAAACTGCTTCTTTATTTTGGTTTGTGTTTTTACTAAATCAAAACCGTTATGCATGCCTGTGCTCTAACCAAACAATGAGCTCATCAATAAACATTGGCTTAGCAAAATAATACCCTTGTGCACATTTACAGCCAATATTAGCCAACCACTGTGCTTGCTCTGCTGTTTCTACTCCTTCAGCAACTACATCAAATTCAAAAGTATCGGCTAGCATCATTATCATATTAACGATGTGTTGGCTCGACGAATCAACTTCTAGTTTATTAACAAAGCAGCGGTCTATTTTGAGGGTAGAGGCAGGTATTTCAGAAATATGTTCGAGAGAAGAATATCCGGTTCCAAAATCATCAATACTGATATGAAAGCCCAATTCAACAAACTTTTCTAAACAACGGTTTACTCTCTCATAATTATGGATTGCCTGTGTTTCAGTCACTTCTAATTCAAGTTGACTGGTTTTAAGGCCCGAATTAGTCACCTTATTATTAATTTCTAAAATATAATTATCTGAAACTAAATCAAGAATTGATGCATTAAACGCCACACGATAGTCACTACCTATGACCTTATTCAAGACCTTAATTGCATCGAGAATTTTCGTAAAAATAAGGTTGTCTAGTTCGGTGATCAGCCCAGACGTCTCGGCCAGAGAAATAAATTCGTCAGGGCTCACAAAAGAACCGTCTTTTAATTTCCATCGAGCTAGTGCTTCAAAACCCATTACTTGATGACTAACAAGGTCAATTTTTGGCTGAAAAGCAACTGCAATGTCTTTGTCTGCAATGGCATGACGTAATTTTTGCATTAACTCAAAACGAGATGAGATCTCATCGGCATGCTGGGAAGTAAAGAAAATAATTTCATTTTCTTGTGGATCAACGTTACTTAAAGCTGATTCAGCAAGATTAAGCATTTTCTCTGATGACAAGTTTCGCAACTGACTTAAATTCAAGACTAACACTCTTACATCAATAAATTGCTCGACGTTATTAATTTCAAAAACTTGCCTTTTTAATTGTGCGACCTTTTGCTCGTTTAACTCAGTTTTGTTAGGCAAAATTACAGCGATACTGTCATCTTTGAATGATGAAATTCTAGGACTTAATTCTTTATAGGATTTTTGGATATTAGAGACTAAGCGCAGCAGAATTTTCTTACAGAATTGAAAACCAAGTGCATAAGCTTTTTCATCAAAGTCTTGAATCTCAAAAATAATAAGTTGAGCTTGATTAATCTCAATTGAATTCATTTTTTCGATTTCTCTTTGCAGCCAATTCCTATTCGGTAAATTCAGAGAAATATTGGTGTATGCAAGTTCGGTTAAGCGGTTCAACAAAGCAATATTCGAAAAGCCACTGCCGACATTTTCGCTAAATACTTGTAATAAAGCAGCACTTTGTTCAGATAACGGCGTATCTGTTTTGACCAAGATAATATAGTGTTTGAAATCAATATGGTGAGTATCAAAATAGAAGATCGAATAATGTTCTGTAATACGATGGCTTTTAGATTTTTGACTTAATTGGATATCATTAAAAATCTCAGAACCAACAATGTCTTCTGATACTTCATGACCTTCAAAATCCTTAAAGCAACCACTGGTGGACAAAACAGGCAAACTGTCGGTTTGGCTTTTACCCGAAAACAAAATTCCTCCGCCATCAGTGACTTGAATAATTTTGGTTATTTCGTGTAACACAGCTTGAGAAAACGACACAATGTCATGTTTACCATTTATGCTTCGGGCTGCATCCAGTATGAGCTGCAACCCCTGCTTGGCATTTTCAATTTGTTGAATATATTTAAACGTACGAAGGTTACTATTTATAACAGAATGCAGTTTCTCAGCAGAAAGATCTGCTTTGTTCCAATACTCATCAATATCGAGTAATTTCATCACATCTTTTTGTGGCGCAAAACTGGGCTGACCGGTGAGCAATACAATGCGAATTTGACTGTTACCAACGACGTTTCTAATTGTATCGACAAGTCTTAAACCGGCATCGTCGGTTTCCATGACAACATCAATGAAAACAATTGCAATGTCTTTATGCTGAGAAAGTACATATGCAGCCTCAGAAACACAGCTCGCTGATAATATTTCTATTTCGAGGTTGTCTCTTACTGAAACTGCTTTTATTGTCTGAATAAGTGCCTGCTGATAGCTTGGGTCGTCTTCAACGGTTAAGATTTTCCATCTTTGCTGTTCTTGTTTTTGAATAGCATCTGATTCAGAAAACTCAAACATTGATGCATCATTCATAGTGCCCATTCCTTATTAAACTGCTATGTAAGTAATACGGATGTTCTGAAAAACCGGTTAAAAACAAACAAGGTCAATCACCAAACCCCATCGAACTCATTCGCTAATTACTTAACACCACTCATTGGTATCAACATAAGTTCATTTACATATTTACATTAGCACACAAACCAAACAGTGCTCCAGCTAACAAAACTTCTTTAGAAAATATACTTCAACTTAATTTAGAAACTAGAATTGCGCTTGTTTAATAAAAAAAGGCACCCTAGGTGCCTTAACTTTTGAAGAAGTCTGCGTGTCTTAGAGGTGAATCGGCGCACCTGAATGGAATTTAAAGTCTTCATCTGGAGAGGCTATTAGTTCAGCTTCTACCTCACCAAAAAATGCGACGCGCTCAGAGATGTCTTTACCTGCAATTTCTTCTGCCAGCGTTAGGTAGTCTTGATAATGACGCGCTTCAGAGCGCAGTAAAGACACATAAAAATCACCAAGCTTTTTATCTACATGTGGTGCTAGTTTTGCAAATCGCTCACAAGAGCGGGCTTCGATATAAGCCCCACAGATCAATTTATCAATGAGTTTTTCTGGCTCATACGTGCGAACATGTTTAAGTAGCCCACTTGCGTAACGACTTGATGCACAATATTCGTATTCAACACCACAGTCATGCATGATCTCTAATACTTGATAAAAGTGATGTAACTCTTCTTTGATAAGCAAGACCATTTTATCAATCAAATCTTGCCCATAAGCGGTCTGTGCTTTAGGCACCATTGATTTATTCAGCTTATTGCAATCTGCTAGCTCTTCCCAGCTACCAATCTTGCGATAAGTAAAATCTTCATAAGGCTTAAGCCACTCAAGTAGCGCCGTGCCACTGTCTTTATCTACTGCGTATTTACGAATTAAATACATGGCAGATTGCGCTGCTTTTAGCTCACAGACCATGTGGTCAATCAAAATGACTGGTAGGTTTTTAGGGTCTTTTGCTGCTTCAATCCAACTATCTGGGGTTTCGCATTGCAAGAATTGATTTATTGGCTCTAAAAGCTTATCCAAGGCTGACTCTCAAAGTGACTCTAATAAAAATTAACTCGAATTGTATCATAAAACTGGCTCAAGCTAATGCATTGGATCAAAGGAAGATTATTGCGTTCAAAGAATTCAAAACTTTTCAATTAGACGAAAGTTTAACCATTTCTTGACAAAGAAATGCTTCTTACGCATAAATAACTATGAAAGATGTATAAAAAACACACACCCTTTGCCAAATTCTGATAAGGAGGCCTTATGATTTTAAATCATTTATGGGGCTTGTACGCTCACCCACTCGAAGAGTGGCAAACCATAGATAATCGTCATGAGAGCATGAAGTATAGTTTATCTCATATCGCGCTTATCGCATTAATCCCAAGTATTATGGGATACATTTCTTCTGTACACATCGGCTGGCGTATTGGTACGTCTGATGTCGCCTTTTTAACTCACGAAAGCGCCCTGCTTATCGGTGTCGCTATGTATTTTGCACTCATAATGGGTGTATTTGCTCTGGCTTATTTAGCACACTGGATGGCGGTTACATTCGGGGCTAAGCCAACCTATACACAAACTTTAGAGCTCGCAGCTTATACAGCCACGCCGTTATTTATGTCAGCTGTTTCTGCTGTTTTTCCTGAACTTTGGTTTGTCGTGACTGTTGGCATGGCCGCACTGGCTTACTCTGTTTACTTACTTTATACAGGTGTGCCTATCTTAATGCATATTCCTGAGGAGCGAGGATTTATTTATGCCAGCTCTGTGGTGACTTGCGGACTGGTCTTAATTGTAATTATTATGGCTGGTACCGCTATTTTGTGGACTAATGGCATAATTAGCCCTACCTTTAGTTAGGGTGCTTGAGATAGCCCCTAAATTTTTGCTTTTATCCAAAAGTTAAAAGGAGCGAATAATCGCTCCTTTTTATATGTGTTATAGAAGTGAATAATTAAATATTTATTCGCCTTCTGACTCTTCTTGGTTGTGTAACTCAAGTGAAGATGACATGGCCTGCTCACGTGTAGACTTTGCAGAGTCGTTACGTAGTGCATCGATACGATTCAGATAATCTTGATCGATATCACCTGTGATGTACTGACCATCAAATACTGATGTTTCGAATTCTGTTACATCAGGGTTTTCTTGACGAACTGCAGCGATAAGATCTTCAATAGATTGATAGATTAAGCCGTCTGAACCAATACTCTGGTTGATATCATCTACTTCACGACCGTGTGCAATTAGCTCTGCAGCTGATGGCATGTCGATCCCATATACGTTCGGGAAACGAACTTCTGGTGCAGCTGAAGCAAAGTATACGTTTTTCGCGCCTGCTTCACGAGCCATCTCAACAATCTGAGCTGAAGTTGTACCACGTACAATTGAGTCATCTACAAGTAATACGTTTTTACCTTCAAATTCTCTGTCGATCGCATTTAGTTTACGACGTACAGATTTCTTACGCATTTCTTGACCCGGCATAATGAATGTACGACCGATATAGCGGTTTTTAACGAAGCCTTGACGGTATGGCTTGTCTAAAACCGTTGCTATTTCTAGCGCAACATCACATGACGTTTCAGGGATTGGAATAACTACATCGATATCTTTATCAGCCCATTCCCGAGCAATCTTCTCACCTAGCTTAGTACCCATATTTACACGTGTCGCGTAAACCGACATTCTATCTATAACAGAATCAGGACGTGCAAAATAAACAAACTCGAAAATACAAGGAGCATGTTTCGTGTTAGCAGCACACATCTGCGAGAACAGTTGTCTATCTTCAGTCACGTAAATTGCTTCACCTGGCGCTACGTCACGCACAAATTCAAAGCCGTCAGCTTTAAGTGCGACGCTTTCAGAAGCAAACATATACTCAGTGCCGCTTTCTGTTTCACGCTTACCATATACAAGTGGGCGAATGCCTTTCGGATCACGGAAAGCCACAATACCGTGGCCAATGATCATCGCAATACTTGCGTAACCACCAACAACCAGCTCATTCACATTTGAAATTGCACTGAACATATCTTCAGCTTCAAGTTTTAACTTACCTGATTTGCAAAGTTGATGCGCTAAGATGTTTAAAAGAATTTCAGAATCTGAAGTGGTGTTTACATGACGGCGAGCTTGGCTGAATAATAACTCTTTAAGCGCTTCTGCGTTTGTTAGGTTACCATTGTGCGCTAAGGCAATACCAAATGGAGAGTTTACATAAAATGGCTGTGCTTCTGCAGAACTTGAAGAGCCTGCAGTTGGGTAACGCACATGGCCGATACCAATATTGCCTTGAAGGCGCTTCATATGGCGGGTGTGAAACACATCTTTAACAAGACCATTTGCTTTTCTTAAGCTAAACGTATTGTTATCGATAGTGATGATGCCTGCTGCATCTTGCCCACGGTGTTGCAAAACAGTTAAGCCGTCATACAAAGCCTGATTAACAGGAGATGTTCCGACTATACCAACGATACCACACATTAAATTTTTCCTCGCCGATTAACGGTTTCCGATTAACGGTTCACTGAATTTAAAAAGCTAGAGTTGTCTTCTAAGTAAGAGAAAAACCACTCAATAACAAAACTAAATTCAGGGATCAAAGTTGATGCTGTCCACCAAGGTGCATCTGGTGCACCGGTAAACGCATCCAGAAAAAACAGTAAGGCGCTCACGACTAATACACCTCGAAGTGCACCAAACACAATACCGATGATACGGTCGGTGCCTGACAGGCCTGTACGTTGTACAAGTTCTGACAAAATATAATTAACAAGCCCACCCAACAGTATGGTCGCAAAAAATAATATGGCAATTGCGGCCGCATTTCTTAAAAGGGGTTCTGAAATGGATGTAAGGAAGGTTGCTAGATATTGATAAAATAAACTAGAGATGAAGAAAGCGCTGATCCAGACAACCAATGACATTGCTTCTTTTACAAAGCCTCGCATTAGTCCGAATAATGTGGAAAGACCAACTATACCGAGAATCGCGTAATCAACCCAGTTCATAATAACCAACAAGTCGTTAATTTGGGGCGCATTCTATAAGAGCCTTAGGTCAATTACCAGATCATTTTGTTATATTGAATTGGGTTAGTCGGCCTTTTAGTTTTGTAAGCTTTTCTAACTCTGGCAATTTTTGCTCTAAATCTGCTTTATCTAACTGAGGACCAACGAATACTTTTGTGAGCTCACCATTGGGAGTTTTAATTGGTTTTGTAAAAGCAGTAAAACCTGCATTCTTTAGTTTTTTCATTAATGCTTCAACATTGGCTTTATGAGAAAAACTCCCCAACTGTATAACGTACGCCATGCTCGTGAAATTTGAAGTTTCTTCACGTTTTAAAGGTGCCACTTTAGCTTCAACAACTGGTTTCGGAGGTTTAACTTCTTCAACCTCTGACTTTGCCTGCTCAACAGTTTGTGTTACTTCTGAGCCTGTGTCACTTGCTACAAGGTCAGCAACTGCATCTTCTTCTGTGCTATCAGTTTGTTCTTCAAGCGCAGGTTGAGCGTCAAGCGCAGGTTGAGCGTCAAGCGCTATGTCGTCATACACGGTTTCAGGCTGAATTTCTGGGGCTAGCTCGGCTTTGGCATCAATCTCTTGTTGGATTTCAATCGTGGTGAACTCAGGGCGTTCAGGAATAGCTTTAAAACCGTCTTTGAAGTGAACCTTTTCACCATCAAGAATATTCGGTATAAAAATGATGGCGGCGACCACCACAATACTAGTACCCACTAAACGGTTTAAAAATCCTGAGTTCACAGCTTATCTCTCTATTTTTGCCAATACTGAATTGCTTCTGCAACAGTAAAGAAGGAACCAAATACAATCATTGCCGTTTGATCATCTAGTTGTGATAACTGGCTATCAAGCGCCATATGGACAGAATCGAACGATTTTGCGTTCCGCTGTTGCTCTTGCGATAGCAAAGGTAACAAGTTAGACGCTTGCTCTGCTCGAGGGCCATCTAAAGACGCTAACGACCAAAAATCAATTAACTCTGACACTTCATTGATTACACTGGCTTTATCTTTATCAGCAAGCATAGCGATTAATGCATGGATTTTAAACCCTTGCTGCTTTAACTCTAATAACTTTTGCTTTAGATAACGAGCAGACTCCGGGTTATGCGCCACATCTGTATAGACTTTTGGTGAGTCACTTAGTTTTTGAAAACGTCCTTCGACTTTTAAATCAGCTAAACATTTTTCAATGACTGATAGCTCAGGTAGCAACTCTAAACGAGCAAGCAATGACAAAGCTGTGGCGACATTTTGTGCCGGAATACTCGGCTTTTCAAACTCAAACTCGTGCGATTTATAACGCCAAACAAACGATGACTGTTTTGGCTCGAAGAAAAAATCGCGCTTAGATAGTATGAGCTCAGCTGAAATTTCATCACCATATTCAGTGACTGTATGGGGAATATTTAAGTCTCCCACTATCGCTGGTTTATCAGCGCGGAAAATACCCGCTTTATCATAGCCAACTAATTCACGCGTATCGCCTAAATACTCTTTATGGTCAAGGTCGATGGTTGTAATAACACTTGCGATCGGCTCAACAATATTGGTGGCATCAAAACGACCGCCCAAGCCCACTTCAAGTAGCACATAATCAACCTCAAAGCGTTTAAAAATCGCCAAAGCGCCTAGCGTACCAAATTCAAAATAAGTCAGTGGTGTTTCGCCCCTGCCTTTTTCTAACAAGTCAAAAGCATCGACATGATATTGATCGTCTAACTCTTTACCATTTACACGAACACGTTCGTTATAACGAATTAAATGTGGTGAAGCATACGTGCCTACTGAGTAACCCTGAGCGAGTAGCAGACTTTCTAAACAACGTGCTGTGGTACCTTTACCGTTAGTACCGGCAATCATGATGATTTTCGAAGAAGAGTTGAGAAGATTGACCGAGTCGGCAACTTGTTTGATGCGCTCCAAGCCCATTTCGATATTGGCAGGATGAACACGCTCTAAATAACAAAGCCAATCATCAAGGCTTGATGATTGGCAAGGTATATTTTGTGACATAAAAACAGCTTAAATTAAAAAATTTACGCTACTCTATGCTCTTGTTCAGTAGATGGCAAGTCCATAAACTTCGCTAAGTTACGTGCTAGTGTGTCACGCATTTCACGGCGGTCAACAATCATGTCGATTGCACCGTGCTCTAGTAAGAATTCTGAACGTTGGAAACCTTCAGGTAATGTTTCACGAACAGTTTGTTCGATAACACGTGGACCTGCGAAACCGATAAGCGCTTTAGGCTCAGCAACATTGATATCACCAAGCATTGCCAGTGAAGCAGATACACCACCCATTGTAGGGTCGGTCATCACTGAGATAAATGGTAAACCTTTTTCACTCATTTTAGCCAGTGCTGCACTGGTTTTAGCCATTTGCATCAATGACATAAGTGCTTCTTGCATACGCGCACCGCCTGATGCAGAGAAGCATACTAATGGCATGTTGTGCTCTAAACATTCGTTTACAGCATCAACAAAACGCGCACCTACTACTGATGCCATTGAACCACCCATGAATGAGAACTCAAAAGCAACAGCTGCAACCGGCATACCTTTAAGGCGGCCCGTCATCGCAACAAGTGCATCTTTTTCGCCACTTACTTTTTGCGCAGCTGTAATTCTGTCTGAATATTTTTTAGAGTCTTTAAATTTAAGCACATCTTGTGGCTCGTGTTCGATGCCAATTTCTTTACGATCAGCATCGTCTAAAAACATTTCAAGGCGCTGACGTGCGCTAATACGCATGTGGTGGTCACACTTAGGACATACGTTGTGCGACTTCTCTAATTCTGCTTTATACAAAATTGCATCACATGATGAACATTTTGCCCAAACACCTTCTGGGACTTCTTTTTTGTTATTACCTGATGATTTGGTGGTTCTAGGTAAGATTTTTTCTAACCAACTCATTTGCAATTCTCTTATGCTAATTCTGTGTTGTGGCGTCTGTATTCATTCAGACAAACTGAACTTATTAAACCATGATTTATTAGACAAAGGTATAAAAAACTGGTCGTATAAGTCTTAAATAAGCCGCCATAATTCATTAACTAACCCAAGCTTTCGCTTTAAAATTACGCAATCTCAGTATCTGGTAAGAATAAAGGACCAAGTGGTGTCGACGGTATTTGCCATTGCTCTGGGTAATCGACATCGACTAAATACAACCCATTTGGCTTTGCTGTGGCACTTGCTTGAGTTCTATCTTTGAGTGCCAGTAATTCTGCCATCCATTCAGGTGGATATTTACCCGTACCAATATCAAGCAAAGTGCCTGTAATGTTTCTCACCATATGATGTAAAAAGGCATTGGCTTTCACGTCGATGATGACAAAGTTACCGACACGCTCGACACTTAAGTGCAGCATTTTTCGAAATGGTGTGTTTGATTGGCAATGCACTGCTCGAAAAGAAGTAAAGTCTTGCTCACCTAACATGACAGGACAAGCTGCTTGCATCAGTTTTTCATCAAGCGGATGGTGGTAATGCGTCACACCGCTTCTTAAAATACCTGGTCGATAAGGATTATTGTAAATCACGTAACGGTAACGGCGCGCTGTCGCGCTAAAGCGAGCATGAAATTCATCATCGACCACTTGTGCAAACTGGATAGCAATATCGTCTGGTAATTGCGAGTTTGCACCAAGTGTGAATGCACTCATATCTCGCTCTGAGTGAGTATCGAAATGCACCACCTGCCCAGTAGCATGTACACCTGCATCTGTTCGGCCGGCACACACTACTTCTATTTCATGGTTACAAATACGAGACAATACAGTTTCTAACTCTTGTTGAATACTGTTTACATGAGATTGTCTTTGCCAACCACTATATTGAGCGCCGTTATATTCGATACCAAGTGCTACACGCATGAATTTATTACCTCTGTCTAGACTAACGCAGCATTCTAAGCCATCGCGACAGTGAATAAAAGAGAGAACTGAAAGCAAGAAAAAATAAAGGAGGCCGAAGCCTCCTTTATTTCTACTGTTAGTTGATTAAAGAGCCTGAAGTAGCTCTTCACACTAAGACTGTATTTTGTCTCTTAGTGAGCTCGCTTCAGCTTGGACTGATTCAGGTCCTGCATTTATCACTTCTTCGATAATAGCAAGCGCACTCTCACTGTCATCAATTTCAATATATGCTCTGGCTAAATCTAGTTTTGCAGAAAAACCGTCGGCTTCTAAATCAACATCAGGGGCATTCTCGCCTGCAAGCAAGTCATCAAAATCACCTAAACCAACATCCATATTCGCTTCTTGATAAGGCTCTTCTTCTGATTCAAAGTCGTCACTTTCTGCGAGTAAGTCGTCAATTTCTAGATATTCTTCAACATCTGGCTGAGAAGCTTCATCATCGCCTTCAATTGCAACATCTAATGTGCCAAGATCTTTATTTAACTCTTCACTTAATAGCGCATCGAAATTGAGCTCAACGTCATCTAATGATTCTGTATCGATAGGCTCTGGTTCAGCTAAATCATTCAACAAAGCATCAAAGTCAGTATCTGAAATCTCTGACATGAACTGATCTTCGATGGCCGCTTCATCAATGGTTAGCTCAATATTTGAGTCAACTTCTTCATTGTCCGCGAGATCATCTAATTCGTTTAAAAACGCATCAGGAGATATTGCTTCAAGATCCTTTAAACCTTGTTCATCTTTAGCATCGCGTTCAAGCTCTTGCTCATCAGTTGTAGCATCTATTGCCTCATCTTCAGAAGGCGACTCAACTTCTTCTTGAAGCGCCTCTTCTTGAGCTGATGAATCTTGAATTTCTAGAGCTTGCTCTTCTGTTGCAGCCTCTAGTGCGGCATCTTCATCAAACTCAGGAAAGCCTTCAATTTCCAATTCATCTTCAATGGTGTCAGCAAATAACTCATCTTCAGTAGCAGCTTCTAGTGCGTCATCTTCATCAAACTCTGGGAAGTCTTCAATTCCCAATTCATCTTCGATGGTGTCAGCAAGTAACTCATCTTCAGAAAGCGACTCAACTTCTTCATTAAGTGCTTCTTCTTGAGCTGGTATATCTTCAATTTCTAACGCTTGCTCTTCTGTAGCAGCCTCTAGTGCGTCATCTTCATCAAACTCTGGGAAGTCTTCAATTCCCAATTCATCTTCGATGGTGTCAGCAGGTAACTCATCTTCAGAAGGCGACTCAACTACTTCCTTAAGTGCTTCTTCTTGAGCTGGTGTATCTTCAATTTCTAACGCTTGCTCTTCTGTAGCAGCCTCTAGTGCGGCATCTTCATCAAACTCTGGAAAGTCTTCAATTCCCAATTCATCTTCGATGGTGTCAGCAGGTAACTCATCTTCAGAAGGCGACTCAACTTCTTCATTAAATGCTTCTTCTTGAGCTGGTGTATCTTCAATTTCTAACGCTTGCTCTTCTGTAGCAGCCTCTAGTGCGGCATCTTCATCAAACTCTGGAAAGTCTTCAATTCCCAATTCATCTTCGATGGTGTCAGCAGGTAACTCATCTTCAGAAGGCGACTCAACTTCTTCATTAAATGATTCTTCTTGAGCTGGTGTATCTTCAATTTCTAACGCTTGCTCTTCTGTAGCAGCCTCTAGTGCGGCATCTTCATCAAACTCTGGAAAGTCTTCAATTCCCAATTCATCTTCGATGGTGTCAGCGGGTAACTCAGCTTCTACCTGAAGTGCTTCTTCTTGAGCTGGTGTATCTTGAATTTCAAGTGCTTGCTCTTCCGTCGCAGCTTTTAGTGCGTCATCTTCATCAAACTCCGGGAAGTCTACGATTTCAAGCTCATCTTCGATTGGTAAAGCCGATTCTTCCTGAACTGAATCTTCTTGAGCTGGTGTATCTTGAATTTCTAGAGCTTGTTCTTCTGTTGCAGCTTCTAGCGCAGCAGCTTCGTCAAACTCTGGAAAATCTTCGATTTCAAGCTCATCGCCAATGTTGTCTGTTACTGAAGTATCTTCACCTTGTTCGACTTTAGGTTCTTCACTGTTGATTTCATGTTCAATGTCGGTATCAGTTAAATCACCTAGCTCTGGCTCATTATCATCTTCTAACAAATCATCAAAAGAAAGTTCGTCATCTGTGAGTAAGTCATCGTCAAGTGTAGTATTTGATGTAACACCTGCTTCTAATGCTTGCGATAATTCCTGCTCAGTTTCGCTGATATTTAGAACATCCTCATCCAGTTCTTCATCTAAATCTAATTCTGGATAACTCTCTAATTCAGCACTTGGTGTAACCGTATCAATTTCAGGCAACTCTTCTTCAGATGATAAATCAATATCATCTGACAGCGGGTCATCACCAAGCTCCACTTCTCCGTCATACTTATCACCATTTTGCCACTCATCTTCGGACTCGAGCTCCTCTAGCATTTCATCAACACTTTTCAAAGGTGCTTGTGGTGTTTGAGCTTCTGGTTCCGTCGGTATGTCATCAACAATATCAGTTGAAGTATGTTGATTCATCGCATTTAACTCATCAACAATACTCTGCTCAACAGATTTAGGCTCTGATACTTCATTTTCGGAAGTTGCAGCTTCTTCAACTTGGCTTTCTTTAATTGACTCTTGAACTTCATCGACTGGTTCATCGATTAAATCATCTTCAAGGGATCCATCGAATTCATCGGGTGCGACGTCATCTTCTAAGCTTTCAACTTCTTCAGTCGGTTCAAGTTCACTTATTTCTTGGATTTCATCAACGATTTCTTCACTTAACTCTTCTGCAAAATCAGGTTCGTCGATTAAATCGTCAAGCGCTGCATCAAGCTCGTTTTCATCAGTTGATGCCGGTTCTGTTAATAAATCGTCTTCAAGAAGGCCATCTAAATCATCGAGTGCGATGTCATCGTCCGAAGTTACGACTTCCTCTGTTATTTCAGGTGATGCTATCTCTTGATATTCATCAATGGTTTCTTCACTTAACTCTTCTTCAAAGTCTGGCTCATCGATTAAATCATCAAGCGCTGCATCAAGCTCGTTTTCATCAGTAGATGCCGGTTCTGTTAATAAATCATCTTCAAGGAGGTCATCTAGATCATCGAGCGCGCTATCATCTTCTGAAGTTACAACTTCCTCAGCTGCTTCAGGTGTGGCTGTCTCTTGAACTTCATCAATGCTCTCTTCACTTAACTCTTCTTCAAAGTCTGGCTCATCGATTAAATCGTCAAGCGCTGCATCAAGCTCGTTTTCATCAGTTGATGCCGGTTCTGTTAATAAATCGTCTTCAAGAAGGCCATCTAAATCATCGAGTGCGATGTCATCGTCCGAAGTTACAACTTCCTCTGTTATTTCAGGTGATGCTGTCTCTTGATATTCATCAATGGTTTCTTCACTTAACTCTTCTTCAAAGTCTGGCTCATCGATTAAATCGTCAAGCGCTGCATCAAGCTCGTTTTCATCAGTTGATGCCGGTTCTGTTAATAAATCGTCTTCAAGAAGGCCATCTAAATCATCGAGTGCGATGTCATCGTCCGAAGTTACAACTTCCTCTGTTATTTCAGGTGATGCTGTCTCTTGATATTCATCAACGCTCTCTTCACTTAACTCTTCTTCAAAGTCTGGCTCATCGATTAAATCGTCAAGCGCTGCATCAAGCTCGTTTTCATCAGTTGATGCCGGTTCTGTTAATAAATCATCTTCAAGGAGGCCATCTAAATCATCGAGTGCGATGTCATCTTCTGAAGTTACAACTTCCTCTGTTGTTTCAGGTGTGGCTGTCTTTTGAACTTCATCAATGGTTTCTTCACTTAACTCTTCTTCAAAATCTGGCTCATCGATTAATTCGTCTAGCGCTGCATCAAGTTCGTTTTCTTCTGATGTAGGTTCTGTTAATAAATCATCTTCAAGGAGGTCATCTAAATCATCGAGCGCGATGTCATCTTCTGAAGTTACAACTTCCTCTGTTGTTTCAGCTGTGGCTTTCTCTTGAACTTCATCAATGGTTTCTTCACTTAACTCTTCTTCAAAGTCAGGCTCGTCGATTAATTCGTCTAGCGCTGCATCAAACTCGTTTTCATCTGTTGATGTGGGTTCTGTTAATAAATCATCTTCAAGGAGGTCATCTAAATCATCGAGCGCGATGTCATCTAAATCATCGAGCGCGATGTCATCTTCTGAAGATGCAACTTCTTCGTTAGGAACATTCGCCCCTGTAACTTCCTCAACGGCTTCTTCATTTAACTCTTCATCGAAGTCTGGTTCATCGATTAAATCATCAATATCGAGATCCAAGTCATCTGATTCAGGCGGTTCTTTATTAATCGATAAATCTTCTTGGTTTGATTCTGCTATTAAAGAATCAATGTCATCTAAATCAACATCGGCTTCTTCTGTTTGCTCTCTATCAGGTTCATCTTGTCCTTGATTTTCATCCAGTAGCGCGTCTATGTCATCGGTATCTAGGCCTTCTGAAGCAACATCATCAATCAAGCTGTCAATATCATCTTCATCTAATAATTGTTCGCCAGCATCATTACTTTCTGAAGGTGAACTACCAACTTCATCAAGAATGCTATCTATACTGTCGATATCGAAATCATCATCGCCTATTTCGACTGATGGTTCATCAGCTTGTGCAACTTCATCTAGTAAATTATCAATATCATCCAGATCAAAATCGTCATCTGCCCCCTCAGAGGTTTCATCCTTTGGGGGCTGTTCTGCAACCTCATCGATTAAACTATCTATATCATCAAGGTCAAAGTCATCGTCGCTAACACTGTCGTTACTGTCGGCCTCATCTAAGATAGAGTCTATATCAACGTCTTCTTGCTTTTCTGTTGCCAACTCTTCACTCAATGCAGCTAGCGCATCATCGCTGACATCTAGTTCATCATCAGATGAATCGTCTGTCTCATTAAACAAGTCATCCAGATCATCAGAACTTAAAATATCGTCACTGTTAGAACCGTCACCAGCATCCAAATCAACCATGTCATCTAATGAATCATCAGCATCGAAGTTTTGCTGCAAGAAATCGTCAAGATCATCGCCTTCTGCGCCATCATCAAATGACACATCATCCCCTAATAAGCTATCCAGCTCATCTTGATCTAGAGTGCCGCTCCCCGCTTCAAAATTATCATCATCTAAAGAGTCAAACATCATGTCGTCATCTTCAGGTAAGATGTCATCGTCTAACCCCACGCTATCATCAACTGGCATACTGCTATCTAAGGGAGGGACATCCAAATCGAGCGGATCAGCCGCGGCTGCACCTGCAACTCCTGCAGCTGCCGCAGCACCTGCTGGTACAGGCGCTTGAGGTAAGAAGTCATCTTCATCGTCGGTTTTATTTGCGTTCTTACGTTTACGCAAGAACATCACTAAACCACCGATCACTAACAAGGCTGGTAAAGTTGCCAATACACCTATCATCACAGGGTTTGAGAGTAAGTCAGCGCTTTGTTCTTGTTGTTGCTCTGTACGTTGACGCTCAATTAGCGCATTTTGTAACTCAATGACTGATTGAAGCTGCTGTTGAATTTCAGAGTCTTGACCGAGTTGTTTTCGAACATTTTGCAGCTCTTCAGAAATATTTGTTAGCTGGCCTTTCAGCTTGTTGTTTTCTTCTAATATTTCTTCAACACTGCGAACAGAACTCTTAAATTGTGATTGTAACTCCTGCAACTTAGCATCTTGCTCCATTTGCAAAGATTTCAATTGCGAGGTGAGTTGTTGCTGCGCATTATCAACATCAATTTTACGCGCTTGGGTTACTTTCTTTTGCGCTTCTTCAATGGTTTGGTTGTCGAGCATGCCGCTCTTTTTTAGCTCCCACAGATCATCGTCTTGATCTGAGCGCTGCTTTGCTATGGCTGGGTTTTCACGACGCATTTCTGCAATGGTCGGTATTTTAAGATATGCGCCATCGCGCATATGATTTAGGTTTTTATCTAAAAAAGCATTGGGGTTTTTGCGATAAAGGGCGCTCATTACTTGATAAACAGTAACAGAGCCGTCATCAGGCCTTATTTTTTGCGCAATACGCCACAAAGTATCCGAGGGCTTAATTGGACCAATAGAACGACCCATTTGACCATAATCGGCATTCTTGGGGCCCTTTAAAATGGTACCGTCTTGTGTGTAGGCTGGTATGGTTATCAATGCAAATGCAAAGAAACAAATAAACACTAAACCGCGCATGTTGATCCTTTAGATATCATGTCCAACATCGTGCTAAACATTAAAATATTGCTATTGGTGGCTTTTGCAAGCTCTATTCCAACTGCAAACTATAAACCAGTTACATTGGAATATCTATGGCAAAGCTTTGATAAATAGTGCCTATGGCATAGTAAAGTATGAGAAGGTATTAACAAAGAATATTCTTTGCAGTCAATATATTGGCTAGTTTTTGTACGCAAAGTGATAAAAGGCGGCAAAACCCTGCCGAAGCAGGGTTTGTGATCCAATAATTACAGGTAGTTATTAATTAACTCTTCTGCAATTTGCACGCTGTTAGTCGCTGCACCCTTACGAGTGTTATCAGAAACCACCCATAAGTTTAAACCATGCGGATGCGAAATATCAGCACGTAAACGACCAACATAAACCGTATCGTTGCCGCTTGCATCAGAAACAGGCGTTGGGTAATCATTTTCGTCTTCAATAAGTTCAACGCCAGGTGCATCATTAAGTAACTGTTTAACCTGTTCTAAGTCATAAGGCATTCGCGTTTCTAAATGGATCGCTTCTGCATGGCCAAAGAACACTGGCACACGCACTGCCGTCGGGTTTACCATAACAGAGCTATCACCTAAGATTTTTTGCGTTTCCCACACCATTTTCATTTCTTCTTTGGTGTAGCCATTTTCTTGGAACACATCAATTTGTGGGATCACATTAAAGGCGATTTGCTTAGGGAATACATCGTTTTCCATCGGACGTGCATTCATTAGATTAGCTGTTTGCTTCGCCAGCTCATCAACCGCTTCTTTACCAGCACCAGAAACCGCTTGGTAAGTAGATACGTTAATACGGTCGATTCCATAAGCATCGTAAATAGGCTTAAGCGCCACTAGCATTTGAATCGTAGAACAGTTTGGGTTAGCAATGATGTTGCGATTTCTAAAATCTGCCAAGTTATGTGCGTTTACTTCAGGCACAATCAGAGGAACGTCATAGTCATATCTGAAATGTGAGGTATTGTCGATCACAACACAACCTGCTTCTGCGGCAATCGGTGCATATTTTTCTGATACACTGCCACCAGCAGAAAATAGACCAATGTGTGCGTTCGAAAAATCAAACTCTTCTACATCTAAAACCGTTACTTTTTCGCCATTAAAGTCAATTTCTTCACCTGCACTTCTACTGCTTGCAAGTGGGAAAAGCTGATCAACTGGAAACTTACGTTCTGCTAATGTTTCGATGATTTGACGACCAACAAGGCCTGTTGCGCCAAGCACGGCGACATTAAATTTCTGAGACATTTGACCTCATCCTATTCTGAAACTGTAAAGCCAAGTATTGCGAGTTGTTCCGCAAACTGACTACCATTATTTTTTACTGTCACTGTGCTGAATTCTCGTCTTACTGGATAAGACTTACGAAGGTGATCAAAACCCTGCTCTGACAGTGACTTTCTTAAAATGCCATCATCTCGTCTAAGATCGTAAACCAGATGAACAAGTCGACCTAAGTCGCCTTGGGTAAAATTATCTTGCAATGTGACTTCTGTGATCACAGGTTTTGGTAAAAAGTCACTTAACTGTTTCTGTGCAGGGATATCTAAAAGCTCACACACTTTTTGATACAGCATTTGCGTACCACGAGCCTTGCCCTCAAGAGTATGCCCTGCGATGTGAACACTGCTATAACGCACAAAGGGCAATAACTCAGTTAAGATGTTTGGTTCGTTTTCCCATACATCTAGCACCAGCTCTAACTGCTTTCCTGCTTGCATAGCTTCAAGTAATGCTTGGTTGTCGATGACTTCGCCTCGGCACGCATTGATCACCAGCATATTATCTTTTAACTTCGCAATACGCGCTGAATCAATTAAATGCAGGGTTTTATGCTTACCTGTTTTAACTAATGGCACGTGAAATGACACGATGTCAGATTGCGCTAATAACTCATCTAACTCAATATGCTCTTCAAGTTCACCATTTTCAAACTTGATTGGATCACATAACAGTAAATTGATACCACTGCCTTGCAGCTTTTCACGTAAACACTGACCAATGTTGCCCACACCGACAATACCTAAAGTTTTGCCTTGCAAGCTTGTTGAAGTTTCTTGCGCATAGGCATAAAGCGCACTGATAACATACTCTGCAACAGCAATAGCGTTGCAGCCCGGTGCACTGCTGAATGCAATATCTTTGTTGTTGAGTAATTCAGTATCAATATGATCAATACCTATGGTAGCAGTACCCACAAATTTTAGCTTTTTAGCATACTGTAATAGCTCAGCGTTTACTTTCGTTACTGAGCGAGTCAATAAAATATCAACATCTTCGATTTGTTCGGGCTTGGCATTTCGCCCATCAAATCGCGTTACACTGCCTAAATCAGCAAAATACTCCTCAACTAAAGGCATATTTTGATCTGCCAAAATCTTCATCTATATTTTCCGAGGTAACTGCAAAAGCGCATTGTAACCGCGGTATCAATAAATTGCGACTCAGTGACTTTGATTGGACTACTTTAATGGCCAGATAACTAGACAAAATCATTAAATCGAGCAAATTTCAACCTCATCAGATGACTTGCAATCATTAGCAGTTAGAGCTAGTCTAAAGCTTAGTGGTCAGACCACCATAACAAGGAAAATAATATGACTCTGATTTTTGTATTAATTTTAATCGCGCTACTCAGTGTCGCTAGTTATCACAGAGCTAGTTGGCATAGCTGCGTAGCGGTAGCTGGGGCAACCTTGCTAGTCGGTACAATAGCTGGTGCATTTGGTGCTTTATCTTGGCTTATTTTCTTAGCCATCGTATTGCCTCTATCACTAAGCAACATTCGTCAACAATATATCAGTGGCCCGCTTTTCAAAGCATTTAAAAAGGTCACGCCAACTATGTCAGAAACTGAGAAGTCGGCAATCGATGCAGGTACTACTTGGTGGGAAGCTGATTTATTCTGCGGCAACCCAGACTGGCGTAAACTTCACCAATATCCTAAGCCACGTTTAACACCAGAAGAACAAGCTTTCTTAGATGGTCCGGTTGAAGAAGTGTGTGCCATGCTTGACGATTGGAAAGCAACGCATGAATTAACTGATTTACCAGAAGACGTTTGGCAGTATCTAAAAGACAACAAATTCTTCGCGATGATCATCAAGAAGCAATATGGTGGTCTTGAGTTTTCAGCTTATGCGCAATCTTGTGTGCTACAAAAGCTAACCAGTAAATCGACTCTTCTATCTTCAATTGTTGGTGTACCAAACTCGTTAGGTCCGGGTGAGCTACTACAACACTATGGTACGCAAGAGCAAAAAGACCATTATCTTCCTCGCCTTGCCAAAGGTGATGAAATTCCATGTTTCGCATTAACGTCTCCTGAAGCCGGTTCTGATGCCTCTTCTATTCCTGATTTCGGTGTGGTTTGTAAAGGCGAATGGAACGGCGAAGAAACGTTAGGTATTCGTTTAACTTGGAATAAGCGTTACATCACGCTTGCCCCTGTTGCGACTGTATTAGGTTTAGCATTTAAACTACGTGACCCTGATGGTTTACTGAGTGATGACAAAGAACCTGGTATTACTTGTGCGCTAATTCCAACTAACACGCCTGGTGTTAAAATTGGTCGTCGCCACTTCCCACTGAACGTGCCATTCCAAAATGGTCCAACGCAAGGTGAAGATATTTTCGTGCCTATCGACTACATCATTGGTGGCGCAAAAATGGCTGGTCAAGGCTGGCGCATGCTGGTTGAGTGTTTATCTGTGGGTCGTGTTATCACACTGCCTTCAAACTCTACAGGTGGCATCAAATCATTAGCACTTGCAAGTGGCGCATACAGCCGCATTCGTCGCCAGTTCAAATTACCAATTGGTAAGATGGAAGGTATTGAAGAAGCATTGGCTAAATTAGGTGGTTATGCCTATAGCACTGACGCAGCCGTGACTATGTCGACGGGGGCTGTCGATTTAGGTGAAAAGCCGTCTGTTGTTTCTGCTATTCTAAAATATCACTTAACAGAACAAATGCGCGACTCTACCAAGCATGCGATGGATATCCATGGTGGTAAAGGTATCTGTTTAGGCCCTAACAACTATTTGGGCCGTGGTTACCAAGGCGCACCTATTGCTATTACCGTTGAAGGTGCAAATATCCTGACTCGTAATATGATCATTTACGGTCAAGGTGCAATTCGCTGTCATCCATTCGTACTTGCTGAGCTTAATGCGGTATCAATGGAAGACAAACGCGAAGCGCTTAACAGCTTTGATAAGTCGCTAATGGGCCATATTGGTTTCACTATTTCGAACCTTGTACGTACTAAGTGGCTAGCGTTAACAGGCGCTCGTTTTACGAAAGTACCTTTCAATGACGAAACAGCCGATTACTACCGTAATGCAGCACGTTTCAGTGCAGCTTTAGCCTTTATGTCTGATATCTGTATGGCAGTATTTGGTGGCTCACTAAAACGTAAAGAGCGTATCTCGGCTCGTTTAGGTGACTTACTCAGCTATTTATACCTAGTATCTGCAACTCTAAAACGCTACAACGATGAAGGCCGTCAAATTGAAGACCTTCCGTTTGTGCAGTGGAGCTGTCAAGAACACCTATACCTATGTCAACGTGCATTAGCAGATCTGATCAACAATATGCCATTTGCACCACTGCGTTTCGCGCTTAAATTAATGCTATTCCCATTCGGTCGCCCTGTTCGCAAGCCAACCGATAAGTTAGAGCAAAAAGTAGCGCGTTTACTGCAAACGCCGAATAACGCACGTAGCCGTTTAGCTGCACACATCTACACAACTGATGAGCCGTTAAACCTACTTGGTAAACAAGAGCAAACTCTTAAAGATATCTTAGATATTGAACCTCTATTCGATAAGATTTGCCGTGCAAAAGGTCAAAAAATCCCATTTATGCAGTTAGATAAAGTGGCTGCTGATGCGCTAGAAGTCGGCATTATCTCTAAAGATGAAGCCGACAAGCTTGCAGCTGTGGAAGCTAAACGTCTTGACGTCATTAACGTTGATGACTTTGACCCAGCTGATTTATTAGCAGGCAAAGCACGCGTGACTGAGGCGAACTCAAGCGCAGCATAAGTTTGATACTCAAATGAAAACGCCAGCAAATGCTGGCGTTTTTTTCCATTAGAAATTTACTTTAAGGGCATAGCTTATTTAATCTCTAAAAGTCATAAAATCACCATACTCAATATCAGCAAGATACTGCAGCTTGCCCACACAACCGCTAATAACTGGCTGCGATTTTTAGCCAATAAAATCACCATCGGTGTCAACAAAAAGCTTAACCAAATACTGATATGCCCTATGTATAAAAACAAAAACGGTAGCGTAAACATCGACGCTAATAGGGTTAAATAAAACCACTGCGCTTTAGCAACTTTTGAGTGTGCATTAATGCTCTGCCAATATAATTTATAATGACTAATAAACTGATTAGTTTCGATTAATAAACTTGCCCACCATAATTGATTAAGCAAAGCGCCGCCCAATGCATACCAATGGACTAAATCAGGTCGCTCTATGGCGATGATATAAACCGCCCAAAAAACCAAACCACTCATGGTAATACGCCAAGTAATACGCCATAAATCTGCACTAAAATAGCTTAACCAAATCGTCCAAATATTAATGTTTGGCTGAAAATTAAAGCGAATAGTTTGAGGCATAAAGTAACCCGCCAACAAAGCTAAATTCAAACACGCTAAAAAGCCAATTACCGATTGGGAGAAAGCTAATAAAATAAACCCAGATAAAAACGCCCAAAATAAGGCTGATGGTCTGTATAACAGCACCCATGCAAAGCTCAGTTGTGAGAACATAAATAACACAAAATGAGGTGCCCTACTGAGTTTATCTGGCCCCATTGCAAGCATCAAAACCACGCTTAACAGCCACAATACATGGCAGGTTAACATCGCCAATAAATCACTGACCCACTGAGATGTATTGTGCTTAAGCAAGGTAGTATGAAAAATCCGATTTTTTGAATCTAAAATGGCCGGCTTAAAAATAGCCAAGATCAGGGACTGGAAAATCAAATAAGCCAGGGCAACCTGCATACTCACTTGCACACTGCTACTTTGCACCACTTTACCTAGGCCAAAGAATAGCCCAGCAATTAAACCTGGCAGAAAAATATAAAACAAAGTTGCCAACATTAAGACAAACTGCTGCAACTGCTTGAAAATCTCTTGTATGGCTAAGTTAAACGCCTGATAGCGATAGGCATAGTAATGTTTCATTACACTTGCTCGCTGAATAAAGGCTGGGTACTAAAGCCGACCTCTAAAAATGGCTGAGGCTCATGACAACTGATCAGCAACTGCCCTTCATATTGCCCAATCCATGCAAGTAACGCTTTCACGCTATCAGCATCAAGTGCTGCGCTTGGCTCATCTAAAATCAAATAGTCACAATTACGCATGATGGCATTGAGCAATTGCAGCTTTTTTTGATTTCCTGAAGAGAGCTCTGAGACTTTGGTGTCTAGAAAGGCGTTAAAGTGCAAGTTTTCACATAAAGTATCGGGCCAGTCACATTGCCAACTTGCTTGCGTTAATGAAAGCACCTGTTTGGCTGTTAGAAACACCGGGAATGGAATTTTATCAGACGCTATCGCTACTTTAGTTTGCAGCTTATTACCCTTCTGACCATCTAGTAAAATATCACCACTGAAATGGGGGTCAAGGCCTGCAATAATGCTGAATAAGGTGGTTTTTCCCAAGCCATTTTCGGCTTCGATACATAACCTTTTCGATGAAAAACGCGCTGAATAGTTTTGAAAAACAACTTTGTCTGCAAAGCTTTTAGTTAGATTTGTTACTTCAATCACACAAGACTCCTTTTTGAAGAGCTTGAATTTATCACAAATCTTAAAAGAGTGATTAAAGAAAAAGAAAAGAGTCTGGCAGCCTCTACAGGAATCGAACCTGTAACTACCCCTTAGGAGGGGGTCGTTATATCCATTTAACTAAGAGGCCAAGCCATTGAATTAAATAATATATAGCTCTCAGTTCAGATTCAAGTCTGAACTGAGAGCTAAATTAAAATAAGCGATGGTTTTCATGTTTCTTCTATCTTGAAGAAACCAAAATATTCTCAGACCTTAAAACATACCAAGGGATCATTTTGCTCGTTGTAGCGACAACTTTTTTACTTTCAAGAGACATCACACGGGCATTAACCAGCACCCCTTTCTCACGATACAGCATTGTACCTGACAGCACGTATTCAGCCGCTTCAGAGCTAAACCTTGATTTCGACTTGCGGCTAAATACATAATCTCCCATGCGAGTAATGTGCACATTATCTAGTAATTTTGTATCTACAACCTGATAGCCAAATCGATGTAACTGGTGCATAAAAGTTTCAGCAAGTTGGTTGCCCAATTGATCACTGGTTTGCAATGTGCCATCTAAACGCACAAATGAAGCTACTGCCAGCTCAGTCGACATATTTTGTGTTTCATTTAATAAGTCAGATAACTCAATGGCCATTTGCTCAACGTAGTTGTCGAGTTTAACAAAATGGTTCATTGGCACATAATCAGGCTTTGTCAGCTGCATTTCTTCAAGCTCTAATTCAGGCTCAGGTTTAACTTCCGCAACTTCTTCAACAGCCATAGATTGCTCGCTCATCACAACAACTGATTGGCTCATAGTCGGTTGTCCCATTAACAAACTACAACCTGATAACAAAAATGATAATAAGAAAAGAGGTATAAAACTTTGAGATTTCATCATCACCCCCTCCTATCGAGCACCTGATTTAAGCATTATGCCATCTGTGCGTTCACTGCTACCTAGCGCATCTAAGACCGCTTGAGGAATTAAGCCTTGAGCAGAGCCAACAACAGCCTTACTTTGTAAACCAATCACTCTTACATTCACTAATACGCCACCTTTGTGATTCACTAATGTGCCAGCCATGACATACTGAAAGTTTTGCTCTTCATCTAATTCTAAATAGTCACGGCTAAATACAAAGTCACCTTTTGGCGTTACTCGCATGTAGCCTGTTGTTTTAAAATCGATAACTGGAATGCCATATTGATAAAGCTCATGCATAAAGCTTTCTGAAATTTGATTACCTAATAAAGTGCCTTCATCGTACTTGTCGTCCAAAAATACAAAACTAGCCACTGCTAATGGCGTGCTTTGATTGACGTACTTTAAGTTAGAAGCTAAATCCTGCATCATGCCGCGCACATAATGGTTAATATTTTTCTTAGGGCCATTATGCGAACCAAACATTTGTTTTTGATCTGGCGCAGCTGCTTGAAAAAACTGAGCGGTATTCAGAGGTGACTGAACACTTCGAGTAATTTTACTTGAATGTATAGTTTGCGCGTTATTTTCAAAGTCACCTTGCATTGCTGTGCAGCCAACCACAGATAATGCCATTAATGAAGTTAACAATGCTCTCATATTCTGCTCCTAAATTAATACTCAGCTCTGTAGAGCTTGTTGTTGCGCATTTGAATTTTTTCATCTGTCCACATTGTATTAACTGGGACTTCTGTAAACGCTGCAGAGATAACTTGACCGTTTAAAACATTAACCAATCGAGCATTAATCATATTAGCGTGCTCTTGTCGTGTTATGGTGCCAAGAATAACGTAGTCAATGTTTTGACGAGGACGAAGATTGTTTAAATTACGCGTTAGCATATCTTCGTGATACTCACTGACAGTAATTGAATCACTCATTCTGTGTTCAACGATGCTATAACCTAACTGCGTCATTTGTGTGATTAAGCTTTCTTGAATTTGCTGGCTTAAGCCACTGCTTTGTTGAGCGGCAGTTTTTTGCCCCAAGTCAGTTGCCATAGTGAAACTCATCACTGCAATATTGGCATTTCTCAATCTACCAGCTTCACCCCGGTATAATTGGTTAGCTAGATTGCTCGTGTAATTATGTAAATTAAAACTAGACATACCTTTGACTTCCATAGGTATAGACCCCTCAACCCCTTTGGTCTTAGCAAGGTCTTCTTCTCGTTTTATTTCATTTAACAACTGACAGCCACTTAATAAAGTTATGAAGGCTAATATACACAGGCGCATGACAACTCCGCATAAATCTTTTCAAGAAAAAAGCAAGAATCACGCCAAGCAATTTCTAAACTTAAACTCTTTAGAATTGTTATCGACCAAACTCTTGATAACTTAAGGTAGAAGTAAAAATTAAAGGAGGGGAACAGTTCAAATATATAACAAGTATCAAAGCAATCTTACCCCTATTCAAAAAATAAGATAGGGGCAGATATAATTTTTAATTATACAGAAAAAGGGTAAGCAATAGGGTCATGATATTGGTAGCCCTCCACACTGAAATCATCAAGTGTTACCCAAGTTTCAATATCTTCTAAGGTTTTAATCTCAGGATTAATATGTAGCTTAGGTGATAGGAAAGGCTTTCTCTTAAGCTGAACATCTCGCATAAGATCTAGCTGATCTTCGTAAATATGCGCGTTAACAATTTTGTGGTACGCCTTACCTGGTTTGTGCCCCGTGATCTGTGCCATCAATGCTAGCAAAGTAAACACTTGTATCTGATTAAAATTTTGACCCAATGGCACATCACAAGAACGTTGTGATGAAGTCAAATACAAAGTATCACCTAGTAAAGAAAACGTGTGAGTATGCATGCATGGACGTAAACAGCCCATTTCAAACTCACCTGGATTATAGAATGTTAGGATCTCACCTCGGTCATCAATACCATTACGTAAATCGTTATAAATTTTTCGTAATTGATCGAATTCTTGACCTTCTGAATTGCGCCAGTTGCGACCTTGTACCCCGTAAACACGCCCCATATCATCTTCACCTTTACGGTGTGGGTTCTTCAACCAGGCTTCGTTATCATTCGCATTGGCGTTCCAAGTATTACACCCTATAGCGCGAAATTGAGCAGCACTATTGTAACCACGAAGATATCCAAGCAATTCTGCAATAGCAGCTTTCCAATAGCTTTTTCTTGTTGTAACTAAAGGGAATTCATTTGCAGCCACGTTGTACTCTAAATCAGCATTAATGACTGATAAGCAGCGTTTACCGGTTCTTTCGTTTTCAACCCATACGCCTTCATCAACGATACGACGACATAACTTTAAATACTGATCCATAAAATCACCTTAAATCTTAATCTTATTCTTTACTTTGCAAGCATTTATTTTTGAGTGACTGGCTGGGTTTTATATGCCCAAAACATAATACCAAGGCCTGCGATGATCATTGGCATTGATAAGATCTGGCCTTGTGAGATTAAGCCACCATATAAACCAATGTGTGCATCTGGTTCACGGAAATACTCAATGCAGAATCTAAAGAAGCCATAGCCAAATAGGAATAGGCCTGCAACACTGCCTGTCGGACGAGGTTTTTTCGCAAACCAAACAAGCATGATAAATAACACTAACCCTTCAAAAAATGCTTCATATAATTGTGATGGGTGACGCGGTAACGGCCCACCTGTTGGGAACACCATTGCCCAAGGCACATCAGTCGTGCGACCCCATAACTCGCCATTAATAAAGTTACCAATACGACCCGCTAAAAGACCAACTGGAACCAGAGGAACAACAAAATCACCAACAGCAAAAGGAGAGCGTTTAGTGCGCCATGCAAAAACAAAAATAGCTGTGATTACACCTAATGCACCGCCATGGAATGACATGCCGCCTTCCCAAATCTTGAATAAGTAAAGCGGGTTATCAAGTAAATATGAAAATTGATAAAACAGTACATAACCAATACGACCACCTAAAATAACCCCCAGCATGCCGTAAAATAATAAATCGCTGACTTCGTCTTTTGTCCAACCTGAATTTGGTTTTTCTGCTTGACGATTAGCCAACCACATTGCGAATGCAAAGCCGATCAAATACATCAAGCCATACCAGCGAACGCTCAACGGCCCTATTGAAAAAATGATGGGATCAATTTGTGGAAACTCCATAGCCTTTCCTTAATTAATAATCATATTGGCAGCGATCAGAAAAAGTAACGCTGCAAAGATTTTTTTTATTGTTGAAACAGGTAAATATTGCGTCGATTTCGCACCAATTGGCGCCATAAACCAAGATGTTGATACGATACCTAACAAAGCAGGTAAATACACAAACCCAGCAAAACCATGTGCAAGGTCGAAATGTTTACTTCCTGCGCTTATATAGCCCAACGAACCAAATAAAGCGATTACGATACCACATGCCGATGCACAGCCGATGGCTTTTTTCATATCCATAGAGAAATAAGTAAGTAATGGGACTAACAGTGCGCCCCCACCAATTCCTATCATTGCTGATAGGCCTCCAGTGATGCTGGTGAAAAAAGTGAGTACAGGGCCGCTTGGCAAAGTTCTTGTAGGAGGTGTCGCTGTTTTTCGGCTGCTATAAAGCATTTTCAGAGCAATCAAGACCACACATATCGAAAAAATTATTCTTACAATTGCTTCGGGCAGCATAGCCGCCATAAAACCACTGATCAAAGCACCCAGTGCCACGCCTGACATGATCCAAGGCGCGACTTGCCAAGGTACGTTACCATTTTTGTGATGGGCTAATGCTGAAGACGTCGAGGTAAATAAAATAGAAGCCAAAGAAGTGGCTATTGCAGCAATAACGACTTGCTCTGTCGGTAAGATATTAAAATGCAGTAAAATTGCGCTAAGCACAGGCACAATGATCAAGCCACCACCTATCCCCAATAGCCCGGCTAAAAAGCCTACACCACTTCCTAAAATGGCACAGGAGAGGACAACGAGTAACAAGTCATTCATGAACGCATCTCTTATTATAATTTGCGCGCTATCTTACCCGATCTGAAGCGGATTAAACACCTGAAATAAACCTTTGCAAACAGTTAGTGTTTAGATTGGTAAAGCAATTCGCTGAACTGGTTTTCAATCATAAAGCTTTTAAGTAAACGGTGAACTTGTTTGGTGGTCGATTGCTTTAAGCACTCACTTAACAGCGCTTCCATATCAGCTACTTTTAAACGCCTTAGTACCCATTTAACCTTGCTCATGGTCGATATGTTCATACTTAGACGGCGATAACCCATTGCTATCAACAAAATGGCACCTTCTGGTTCACCGCCTAACTCTCCACATAAACTAAATGGCAGTTCTAAGTTTTGACATTGTGATGCCACTTGGTTGAGTACACGAAGTACACTTGGGTGGAATGGGTCAAAGAGATCAGCCACTTGGGCGTTATTTCTATCAACTGCAAGCAGATATTGCGTTAAATCATTACTACCTACAGAGCAAAAGTCGACCTTTTCGGCCCACTCTGGAAGTAAATAAATGCTAGAAGGCACTTCCAGCATCACGCCGATTTCAGGTTTCTCGATCTGAATAAATTGATCTGCCCACTCTTCTTGTAATTCAAAGTAAGCTTGCTCCAGCAATTTAAGTGCTTCATCCACTTCTTCGGTATGACTCACCATAGGTAACATGATTTTTAAGTTACCCAAGCCTGTATTGGCCTTTAACATGGCTTTGAGCTGATCTAGCAATAGTTCGGGATGATCTAAAGAAATCCTGATCCCACGCCAACCTAAAAATGGGTTTTCTTCTGTAAAGTTGAAATAGTCGAGCACTTTATCGCCACCAATGTCGAGCGTTCTCATCACCACATTTTCAGGGTGATAGCGAGTTAATACGGCTCTGTACCACTGCTCTTGTTCAGCTTGTGTCGGAAATTGACCTTTTTGCATAAACCAAGCTTCAGTCCGGTATAAGCCGACTCCATCACAGTATTTGGCAATTTCTTGCTCTGTCGATAAATCCAAACCTGCATTCACTAACAAGCTAATATGCTCGCCATCAAGCGTTACTGCTTCTAAATGATGCTCTGCTTCAAACTTATCGTGTAATTTGCTCTCTTGTATATGTAATTGTTTATATTCTTTTTTAAGCGCTGGGGTCGGAGAAACATAAACCCTTCCGGCATAAGCATCTAGAATGATGTCTTTGTTCTCGAACTGCAGCAGTGGAATATCTTCAATACCCCAAACAGCTGGAATGCCCATTGCTCTGGTAAGTATAGAAGCGTGTGAGTTTGCAGAGCCATTCACACTGATCACCCCTTTTAAGCGCTCTTTTGGTACTTCAGCCAACATGGTCGGAGTCAATGTGTGCGTAATTAAAATAGTATCTTTTGGATAGGCTTTAACGGCTTGTTCTGTACTCATGAGATGATGCAAAACACGTAATCCTATTTCTTTTACGTCTATTGCTCGCTCTTTTATGTAAGGGTCAGACATAGCATTAAATTGGCTCACCAAACTTTCAATGACATATTTTAGTGCGCTTTTTGCATTCCACCCTTGCTCAAGCTGCGCTTCAACTTGTCGGCCTAAACTACGGGCATCCAATAATTGCTGGTACACTTCAAAAACTGCGACGGCTTCTTTTGGCATAGAGTCACTGAATGTTGAAGCCATAATATGAAAGTCTTGCCGTGTCGCAGAAACCGCTTGTGCAAAAAGTTTTTTTTGTTGCTCCACATTATCGCTTTTTTGCATATCTATGCTTTCAAAATCAAGCTTTGGGATCACAACGAATCCGCGCCCTAAAGCAATACCAGGAGAACCCGACACCCCTTTTAACACAGAGGTTTTCTTAGCTGTTGTCTCTACAGATAAAATTGATTTTGCTTCGGTGTTAGCAAGTTGAGATGCTAACTGAGCTGATAAAGTAATTAGAAAAGATTCTTCGTCATTGCTAAATGAACGCGCTTGCTTTTGCTGTACAACAATAACGCCAATGACTTTTCTTTGGTGAACGAGTGGCACCGATAAAAAAGCATTGTAGCCTTCTTCATGTACTTCAGGAGAAAGTTTGAATCTTGGGTGAGACTGCGCGTGGGCGATATTGATAGGCTCTTCGCGTTGTGCAACTAACCCAACCAAGCCCTCTGTAAAGCCAATTCTGAAATTGCCTATTGCCTGAGGGTTGAGTCCATCACTGGCCATCAAGATAAAGTTATCTTGGCTGTAATCAGCAAAATAGATAGAGCAGCACTCTGTAGCGAGTGCTTCTTTGACCATGGCGACAAAACGATTAAGTGCTTCAGTTAATGTGGGCTGTTGCGCCACCGCTTCAACAATGGCTCGTAATGTCGCAAGCACAATCTTCTCCTTAATTTAACGGCGATGTCGCCAATGATTTTGCTCTTTTGTTGTATGTTCTTTTCGATTAAAAGGCATCGCAAATGGCGCAAACTCTTTCATCACTCGGCGATATACATCACGCTTAAATGACACCACTTGACGAACCGGATACCAATAGCTCACCCAACGCCAATCATCAAACTCTGGGTGATGTGTATGTAGTAAGTCTACATCTTCATCTTTACAACGGAGTTTCAATAAAAACCATTTTTGTTTTTGACCGATACAGACCGGGCTTGAATCTTTCCGGATCAAGCGCTTAGGCAGTTTGTACCTTAACCAATGTTTAGAACTCGCAACAATCTCAACATCTTCTGGTTTTAACCCAACTTCTTCATGTAACTCTCGGTACATGGTTTGTTCTGGGGTTTCACCATCGTCTACTCCACCTTGTGGAAATTGCCATGAATGTTGTCCATAGCGTCGTGCCCAAAAAACCTGACCTTGATTATTACAGATCACAATTCCGACATTGGCACGAAATCCTTCGGCATCAATCACCTTAGTGCCTCATTTCTTAAGTCGATATTTTTTGATTGTTCCATAACTTAATGTCTACAGCAAATATAATTCCAGCTTTCCACCACCTTATCCACAGGTTAACCCTAAAATTGAACAACTTTTAATTTTGATAAATTAAATCCACAAAAATACTGTATAAAACTCACTTTCTCCACAGATTCTGTGGATAACTGTGTTTATATTACTGTATTTATCCAAAGGCCTTACCAGATGAAGCTAACTCACGAATAACACACGAAATAAAAAACCATATATTTCATAAAGATATGAAAACAACTGTATAAATAAGCGGTTTTTTATTAATCAATTTGAAGTATTTTTTTATCTGTCTACTTTTTATCCAAACTAGAGCGTCGAACAAAATTCATCATTTTCAGACAGTTACTTTAATCGTATAAGCTCAAAAATTGTGCTTAAAACAATCGACAATGTAAAATATTTGTTATATTTTATTTTCCGCCGACTCTAGTCATAGAAGTAGTAATGTATAAATCAAAATTATTTACTTTGATTAGTTTCGAGCAAATTTATGTATTCAAATATTGAAAAGGAAAATATTTATGAAACTTAAAATAAATAAAACAAAACTTAAAAACCTGTCTTCAGACGCAACATTATTGCCTTCGGGTATGACACCACAAGTTGGTGGTGGTGTGACTACTTCTGCTGCGATTGTGTGTGAAACACTAGGCTGTGGTACTTATTCAATGGGCGATTGCGCATCCTTGGATCGAGTGTGTTCACCATATGAAACACAAAACAACTGTGTAGACCCATTTACTGTGGGTTGCTAAAACAAGCTGACACCTTTTCTATTTTGAACAGGTGTCAGATTTAGAGTTAATTCTATAATTTCTTACTTAGTTCATTTCTTACTATCTCAGCACCTTGAGCTAGCGCTGTTAACTTGCCTCTTGCGACTTCTCTAGCAAGCGGCGCTAAACCACAGTTTGTACTGGGGTAAAGCTTATCGGCATCTACATAACGCAACGCTTCACGTAATGTATTAGCCACTTCTTCAGGCGTCTCAATGGTATTGGTTGCCACATCAATAGCGCCAACCATAACTTTCTTCCCGCGGATCAAAGAAAGCAGTTCTATTGGCACACGAGAGTTATGACATTCAAGTGAGATAATATCTATGTTTGATTGCTGAAGTTTAGGGAATACCTCTTCATATTGACGCCACTCTGAACCCAATGTTTTCTTCCAATCTGTGTTGGCTTTAATGCCATAGCCATAGCAAATATGAACCGCTGTTTCGCAGTTTAAGCCTTCAATGGCACGCTCAAGACATTTTATGCCCCATTCATTTACTTCTTCAAAGAAAACATTAAACGCAGGTTCATCAAACTGAATAATATCAACACCAGCCGCTTCAAGCTCTTTGGCTTCTTGGTTAAGGGTCACAGCAAATTCCCAAGCCAATTTTTCGCGACTTTTATAGTGGTCATCATATAAAGTATCAACCATGGTCATAGGGCCCGGTAAAGCCCATTTAATCGGCTTATCTGTTTGCGCACGTAAGAACTTTGCGTCTTCTACAAATACAGGTTTTTGACGTGAAACAGGCCCATAAACCGTCGGCACACTGGCATCATAACGGTCACGGATTTTAACTGTACGACGGTTTTCGAAATCAACACCATCAAGATGCTCAATAAAGGTCGTGACAAAGTGTTGTCTTGTTTGTTCACCATCACTCACAATATCTAAGCCAGTTTGATACTGCTCTTGTAATGACACACGTAATGCATCGTGTTTGCCATCAATTAATTCTTGCCCTTCCAATTTCCATGGTGACCAAAGTACTTCTGGTTGAGCTAACCATGATGGTTTTGGCAAACTGCCTGCAGTTGATGTCGGTAATAATGTTTTCATTTTACTAATTCTTTTCTAAGGTGATTAAGCACTCGACCTTACGTAAATGTAAGGCCGTTTTCGAAGGCAACTGATAATTAAGCGAAGTTTGCCGACCACTGCGCCAGAATATTTTGGTAAGGCTTTATAAAATACTCTTCAGCAAACTTACCTTGCTCTTTGGCTAAACGGCTACGCTCTTCACGGTCATAAACAATTTGTGTAAGCGAGTGATCTAGGTTTTTTAGGTTCGGTTTATAAACCTTGCCTGCAACCGCATGCGCGTTATAAATCTCTGGGCGATAGATTTTTTGGAACGTCTCCATGGTGCTAATGGTGCTTATAAGCTCTAAGTTGCTGTAGTCATTTAATAGGTCGCCGAAGAAGTAAAATGCAAAAGGCGCAACACTGTTTGGCGGCATAAAATAGCGTACTTGTAGGCCCATCTTTTGAAAATATTGCTCTGTCAGTGACGATTCATTCGGTAAATATTCAGAACCTAACACTGGGTGCTGGTTTTCTGTACGGCGATACGTCTTGTTATCTGACACTGATAAACAGATCACAGGTGGCTTTTTGAAGTTGTTTTTATAAGTCTGTGAATTAACAAAATACTGGAATAACTTGCCGTGCAGATCGCCAAAGTCTTCAGGAATGCTAAATTGCGGCTTGTCTTTATTGTGGTCTAAAAGCAGCACGCTAAAGTCGTAGTCACGTACATAAGACGAGAAGTTGTTGCCCACTATGCCTTCAATACGCTCGTTAGTTTGCTTATCTAAAATGTAGGTTTTAAGCACCTCAATCGACGGGAATGCCTCATCACTTCCTGTGATATCCATATCTACTGACACAATTTCTAACTCAACAGCATAACGGTCGGCATTGGGGTTATCCCAATGGGCAAGTGCGTTAAAGCGGCTGTCGATCATGGTTAAAGCATTACGTAAATTTGCCTGACGACTCTCACCACGAGCTAAATTAGCAAAGTTCGTAGTGATACGTGTGCTTGTTGATGGCTCGTAGTTTTCATCAAGGCGCTGCGTTTTAATGTTGAAGTTAAAATCGTGACTCATGTGTTCTGTATCCTTTTTACTGAGATAAATTGCTGCTCCCTTTACTTACCTAGCCTTTACTGAATATCTAAGTAAATCATGCTTATCTTGTACAAACTTAAAAACAACCTACTAAGGAATACTTAAATTCGTTTGGTCTTGCGTTCGGAGCCCTATTAGTTATACGGATCCTGTAACTTGAAGAAAAACGGTTTAATTTCACCTAAAACTTGAGTTTGATTCACGTTACTGGGGTCATACTTACTCATGTTGAACAATGAAAAGTCAGATTGATGAAAAAACCACAATAGGAATCCAGACGTCTAGAAGCAAGGTTCTCTTATATCTATTTCTTTCATACAAAACGTGAGGATTTTTCAAAGCTTATCTCCCACTTAACAATAACAAGCCGTTAAGATGTTGATATACTCGCGAGCGGTCTAGATGTCTATTTATCAATTAGATCTAACTTTAATGAAGAGAAAATGGAATGAGTGAATTAATACTATTGGTGTTGTACTGTGCATTACTTGGCAGTGTTGTGGGTTTTTTAGCGGGGTTATTAGGTATTGGTGGCGGTTTAGTAATAGTGCCAATATTAAGTATTATTTTACTGCATTTTGAAGTACTGCCAGCTGAGCAAGTGGTTGTTGCGGCCATTGCGACCTCACTGGCTTCTATTCTATTCACCTCGACTTCTTCGGCTATTGCGCATCATAAAAATGGTAACGTGCCATGGGAATTAGCTCCTTGGATCATGACAGGTGTCGCCCTTGGTGCCCTTATTAGCGGTTTTATGGCTGCTCTTTTACCTGAACACATTGTCAGAATTGTATTTGCAGTGAGTGTTGTACTTATTGCACTAAAAATGTTTCTAAGCAGTAAAACCGACGCCCCAAGCGAGCGTACTTTACCGAACAAAGGGGTTTTAACTATTTTAACCACCATTACTGGAGGCCTCTCGGCCATGATAGGTATTGGCGGAGGTGCCCTTTTAGTGCCGCTGTTGAGCTTTTTCTCGGTCGATATGAAAAAGGCCATTGGCTGCGCCTCAGCTTGCGGCATTGTAATCGCACTTTTTGGCTCAATTGGTTATATCAGCTCAGGCAGTAGCCATTTTGCACTGACTGATGGCTTTGCCGGGTTTGTGTATTTACCTGCACTACTTGGCATTGTTTGCACGTCTTGGTTTACCGCCCCCCTTGGTGCCAAAGCTACACACCATCTACCCGTTACTACTATAAAGAAATTCTTTTCATTTTTACTGGTCGCCATGGCTGCAAACATGATGCTGAGTTAACTATTATCGTGGGATAATTGCACTACCAAGCTAATCTAACTTTGCTTGGTAGCCGCCCACGCGCTCATTCGTTACAATATCGGTGATTTTGTAACGAGAGCTCACCATGCTAAAACCTTCGCCGCCACTTAACATTAATGAACTCATGCAACGCGTTGAGCAAATTGCAGGGCTGACCCTAGGCGAAATCGCAGCTCAGTTTAACTTTAAAACCCCAGAGCATTTATTGCGTGAAAAAGGCTGGCAAGGTCAATTATTAGAATATGTGCTGGGTGCCACCGCAGGCTCAAAACCTGTACCTGACTTTGAGCATTTAGGCATCGAGCTTAAAACCATACCTATCGGCTTTAACGGCAAACCACTTGAAACGACTTATGTGTCGGTTGTTCCGCTCACTAACCTCACAGGTGTGACTTGGCAATCAAGTACCGTAAAGAAAAAGCTCACCCATGTTTTATGGCTGCCCATTCTTGCTGAAAAAACCATTCAACCCATAGATAGAACCATAGGCTCTGGATTTTTATGGCAACCAAGCTTGGCACAAGAACAGCAATTACAAAGAGATTGGGAAGAGCAAATGGAGCTAATTGCTCTTGGCCGAATAGATGAAATATCTGGCCATTTAGGTGAGGTGATGCAAATTAGACCAAAAGCCGCGAACAGCAAAGCGTTAACTGATGTCATTGGGCCAAACGGTACAATGACGCAAACTTTGCCACGCGGCTATTACTTAAAAATTCCGTTTACTACCCAGATCCTAGCGGATCAATTTGGTCTTTAAGGCTCAGCTAGTTTATTTCCTGATTCAAGAATACAGCCGCGCCTAACAAACCCGGTTGTGGCTCTGTGATCACAAACACTGGCGTCTGCTCTGCAATATGAGATAAACGCCCTTTTGCAATAAAACGCTCGCCAAAGTCACCTTGTTTTAAAAACTCGATGAACCTAGGCACGATACCTCCAGCGATATACACCCCACCAAAACTACTATTAAGTAATGCAAGATTGCCAGCAAAGCTACCTAACACTTTACAAAACTGCTGCAGTGCTAAGCGTGATAGTGTGCAACTTCCTGAAATCGCATTATGAGAAATCTCAGCCGCGCTTAAAGTGGTTTTGTGTTCAGCCGGATGATCCCCCTTTATAGAGTTTTGATAATCTACAATCGCACTATAGATTTGCTCTAACCCATAGCCTGACAATAGCTGCTCATAGGAGATCCGTGGTTTTCTGCTATCGAGGTAGTTGAATATGATCAAGTCCAGCTCATCTACCGGAGCGAAATCAATATGCCCGCCTTCTGAGTTAATACAATGCCAAAAATGATTGCCGTGCAGTGTAACAGGTGTAAGGGTTGCAACCCCAAGCCCAGTACCTGGCCCACAAATCGAAATGGTGCTGTTTGCTCTGCCCTGCTGTGGCCCTCGAATATGACACTTTTGCTCATCATTTAAAAAAGGCACTGACATAGCGATGGCTTTGTAGTCATTAATTAAATACAAGCTTTTTAAGCCCAACTCTGCTTTAAGCGCAGTTTGCGAAAACGCCCAAGGCAGGTTTGTCATTGAGATCCAGTCTTCATCGGTAGGACAGGCAATCGCAAGACAAGCATGTAAAGCCTTACCTGCGATTTCTTGCTCAGCAATATACAGCTTAAGCACATCAGACAGTTCAGCAAAGTCAGCACATTTATAGGTGCTGACATGCGATAACTGATTGTCTTTCGTTGCTTGCGCAATACGGATATTGGTGCCACCAATATCCGCAACAAGTCTAATTTCAGTTACATTATCCATAATCACTCACACTGAATGCTGGCGGACTTACCTTGCTCAGGCGCAAAGTGAATGTCACTAATAGATAGATTTGCCTTACCGCTGGTAGAAATTGCAAATGGCATAATCACTTGACTATATTTTAAACCTTGTTTAGCAAAACAATTTAAGTCAATTGATAAGTTCTGCCATTGCGTGTCTGGTAGTCTATTTAACTGCTCAGTGATATCTACCTGTGCTCTACAGCTACCCGGCTTATCGCCTTCACTTTCACAATGACTCGAAATAATCACTGGCTGCTCTGCAAGGCCATCGCGCATGAGCTCAATCACTAACGCGGCATTGCTGGCTTGCATCATAGATAAGTCTTCTCTAAACCAGCTTTTGCTGACAAACTCCATCCCCGCATTTTCAAGGCCTGTCCAAACCAATTTAAATGCGTCTTCTTGGATATGTTTATCGATAGTGCGGTACTCAAGGCCTTTTTGTGCAATGCTGCTCGACATCACAGCTTGATTGTTTGCTCCTGAGAACAAACGCATTTGCCAAGGCGCGAAAGTCTTCCCTTTAAATATATAGCTGTTTGCATCTGCACCGTTATCAAGCTCAACTTTTTCACTCAAGCTATTTGATAACACAGACTTATCACCATACTGCAAGCCAAAGCCGTAAGGCAGTAATGGTGCATAATCTGCGTCAAATCGGTTTACCGGCTTGCTTGGGTGACTAGGCCAAGAGAATGACAATTTACCATTAAAGTCATTTTGCACCTTATCCGCTTTATCTGTCAGCAGTACATCTGCAACCGCATCGCCTTCAGAACCCGGTAGCCAAGCAGCGACAAAAGCATCACTGGCATTTAGCTCTGGATTGACCCAAAGTGGACGTCCACTGATAAACACCGAGATCACAGGAATACCTTGCGCTTTTAGCTTTTGCAGTAAAGCTAAATCACGTTTATCACCTTGTTGATATACGAGATTTTCTTTATCACCATGGCCTTCAGCGTATGGCTCTTCACCAAACACCACAATGGCAACATCAGGTTTGTTTTCAAAACTGCCATCTTCGCTAAGTGTAACCTTGCCACCAGCTGCTTTGATTTGTTCTGCAAGACCGTCGTAGATTGAAGAGCCACCAGGGAAGTCGGCATTTTCATTGTTGGTACCCTGCCAAGTAATTGTCCAACCTCCCGATTGCTTGCCAATATTATTCGCCGCATCGCCCGCAATCAGAATATTCTGCTTAGGAGAAAGTGGTAGCAAGTTATCGTTATTCTTAAGTAATACTAAAGATTCACGCACTGCTTGCTTTGCAACTTCACGGTGCTCAGCATGACCGATCAATTCTGTTTTATTGGCATATGGACGATTTGCAGGGCTTGCTTTATCGAATAAGCCAGCACGGAATTTCACACGTAAAATACGCGTTACTGCATCGTCAATACGTGACATTGGAATAACCCCAGCACGTACTTGTTTGATAGTATTTTCCATCAAAGGTTTCCATGCATCCGTTGGTACCATGTATACATCAAGACCTGCATTCACCGCTTGCGGACAGTCATGGTTACTACACCCTGTAATTTGCCCATGGCCGTTCCAGTCACCTACCACGAAACCATCAAAACCCATTTTGTCTTTTAAAACATCGGTAAGCAGGTATTTATTGCCGTGAATTTTCTCACCATTCCAGCTATTGAAAGACGCCATCACAGACTGAGCGCCCGCAGTTAAACCGCCCACATAACCTTGCGAATGAATGTTGAATAAGTCTAACTCTGAGTCAATGTTATTACCTTGGTCGTCACCTTTTACCGTGCCGCCGTCGCCCACAAAGTGCTTAACCGTACTAATGACTCTATCATCACCTAAGAAGTTATCGCCTTGTGTGCCCTGTAACCCGTGAACAATCGCTGCCGCATACTCTTTCACTATTTCAGGATCTTCAGAGTACCCCTCATAGGTTCGACCCCATCTATCATCGCGAACCGTAGCAACTGTTGGCGCGAATACCCAATCGATACCAGTTGCCATTACTTCTTTTGCGGTTACTTCGGCAATTTTTACAATCAAGTCTGGATTATTTGCCGCACCTAAGCCGATATTATGCGGGAACAGCGTCGCGCCAATCACATTGTTGTGGCCGTGCACTGCATCGGTGCCCCACATAGTTGGAATATTAATACCATCGAGCGAATCATCAACCGATGCTTGATACATGGCCTCAGCTAAATCAACCCAATCTTTCACACTTGAATGTTTATTGTTATTTGGAAATGCACCACCGCCATTGAGGTATGAGCCAAAGCCGTAGCGACGCATATCCTCAACTGTAATATCGCGGATCTCAGGTTGGATCATTTGCGCTATTTTTTGTTCTAGCGTCATTTTCGCCAAAAGCTCAGCGACTTTACGCTCAATCTCAGGGTCTTTTTTAACTTCAGAGTTAATTGTCGGCCATATATCTAAACCAGACTTTTCTACTTCAACAGTGTCGTTTTGTTTTGCACATGATGCCAACAAACCTGTGACCATCACTGCTACTAATGATTTCTTTAAACGCTTCATTTTATTACCTCTCAGAAGAGCTATTTACAGGTTTATGGCCTTTTAAGCCGAAGTAGCCGATGAACACATAACACAGTGCTGGCAATAAGAAAGACAGCTGTACGCCGACCACATCGGCAAGCATGCCTTGGAATAATGGCACGATTGCACCACCAACAATGGCAAGACAAAGTAAACCCGCGCCATGACTCGCTGCATCGCCTAATTTATTGATTGCTAAACTAAAGATGGTTGGGAACATAATTGAATTGAATAAGCCAACAGCCAAAATTGACCACTTCGCCACTGCTCCTTCTGACATCACTGCAACCACAAGCAATACAATAGCCATCACTGCATTGAATGCCAGCACTTTACCCGCTGCGATTTTTTGCATAACAACAGCACCGATAAAGCGGCCGATCATGGCACCGCCCCAGTAGTAGGCGATTAACTTAGCGGCTTGCGCTTCATTCAAACCTGCAATATTTGGATCGTGTAAAAAGTTAACTAAAAAGCTACCGATAGCGACTTCAGCACCCACATATAAAAAGATGCCAATCGCGCCGAGTTTAAGATGGGTATATTTCAGTGCGGTTTTAATTGACGGGGTTGATTGTTCACTTTTACCCAGCTCTGGCAGCTTAATAAAGGCGAATATCACAGCTAAAGCCAATAGTGTCAGCGCTAAAAACAAATAAGGCATTTGCACTGCAGTCGAATCAGTTTGTGCAGCTGCATTTGTCTCTGAGAAAATCAGCCACGCACCAAAAAATGGCGCGACTGTTGTGCCTAACGAGTTGAACGCTTGCGTCATAGTCAAACGCGAAGAAGCGGTTTTTGCAGGACCAAGTGCGCTAACAAATGGGTTCGCTGACACTTGCAAGACCGTGATACCTGCAGCCAGTACAAATAGCGCCCCTAAAAATAAGGCGTACACACCAAAAGCCGCTGCAGGATAGAATAAAAAGCACCCAAGACTGGCTATTGCAAGGCCCGTGATTATGCCCTTTTTGAAGCCAATTTTACTCACTAAAGTGCCCGCTGGGATAGACACAATAAAGTAAGCACCAAAGAAGCAAAATTGCACTAACATTGCTTGGGTGTAAGTGAGGGAGAAAGCGTTTTTTAAATAAGGGATCAGAATGTCATTAAGGCAGGTAATAAACCCCCACATAAAAAACAAGGTGGTTAAGGTGATCAACGCAAAGGTATTATTTTGCGGTTGTTCAACCTGATTGTTTGTATCAAAAGTACCTATTGAGCTTGCCATAGTCATATTCCAGCATGCCGAACCCAAAGCGCTTGCATTATGAGGTTGCTAGCACCTGAGTTTTAATTAATCTTGAATGGCTTACCTCTTAAAAAGAGGTAAGCATTTATTGTGAGTTATATTGGATTAATTGAACGAGTAACGAACACCCACTGCATAACGAGGGCCATATTCTCTTGCGAATAAGAATTGACGCTCGTAACGGCCGTAGCCTTGCTCTGTTTCGTTATTCAGATTAATGCCCTCTAAGAACACGGTTACTTGGTCGTTCACATCATAGTTCACACTCATATCCCACTGACCAAATGCCTTAGCAAATTGAGGCGGGTTATCTGAAGAGCCCTGACTTTGACCTACACCAATCAAGTACTCATCACGCCATGCGTAAGTTAACTTGATAGATAGCCCGTCTTTTTCATAGAAAGCTTGGAAGTTTGCTGAATCACTCAAACCCGTTAATGGAGTTTGCTGATCTAGACTATTTACATCGAATTCAACATCACCGTTTACGAAAGTCGCATTAACGCCTACACCAAAGCCTGTTTCACCAATCAGGTGCTGAACAGCGACTTCAATACCATCTACTGACTTAGTATCTGGCGCATTAAATGGACGCGTGATATCCCATACCATCAAAGGGTCATCGGCATTTGGCGTGATATAACCTTGCTCGTTTAATGTTGAACCATTCGCTTGTATCTGAGCAAAAATAGCATCATTGGTTGCTTGCTCACCTCGACCTTCAATATCAGCAACTGCTTGGTTCCAACGAGGGCCTTTGTAAATGTCATTAAAGCCTTCAATCGTAGTAGACACAATTTGACTACCAATGAAGTTTTTAACCGATTTATCAAAATAACCAATCGCCGCGTAGCTGCCTTCGGCGTAATAGTACTCTAAGCTTAAGTCAAAGTTTGTTGACTCAAATGGTAACAAGTTAGTGTTACCTTCACTCGCATTGCGCGAGCCAATTTTTGGACTACCTGATAGACTTCGACCACCTGCTAGATCACCTAAAGGCGCACGCGAAATGGTTTTACCCCAAGAAACACGTGACACTAAATCATCGGTTAACTCAACTTTAATATCAAGCATAGGTAACAGCACATCATGCTCACCAGTCAGTGTTAGCGTGTTGTTTTCACCAGGAAGGTATTGAGTATGCCATTCACTGCCGCCTTTCCACCAAACTGAAGTTGGAACTGGCTGGAATACATTACTGGTTACATCTGTTTCTTCGTAACGAACACCTGCATTTAACTGAACTGGTAAATCCGCAACTTCAAACTCCCAGAAACTTGATAAATAAACACTAGTTGTTTCTTCTGTTACAGAACTCTTAGAGAAAGTGCCCATATCATGATAGGCCGTGGTCGCAAAATAATCGTCACCGCCCAACAATTCATTGGTTAAAAACGCTTCTGAACGAGCAACCACTTCATCAAAACTAAACGTGTAGTAGTAGTGCGGATTTAAATCACTGCCACCACCTGCAAAGGCATCTAAGAAATCACTGGTATCGTGTTTGGTGAACATGCCATCAGGGAACATTTCTGGCCAAGATGGATTAAACAAGAAACCACCAATTAGACCACTCCAAGCATTAGAGCCGCCCATTTCTTGTTCAGTACGCGCAGCACCAAACTTGATGTTTACTAGGCCAATATCGTCATAATAAACATCCCAGATACCATCTAATTGAATTTGATCAACCGTTGCTTTACCCGGTGAATGAATAAATTGGCTAAAGTGAGAGTCCATTTCACTGGCTAGCAATTCGTTAGTGCCATTTTTCCAAAGGATATTCGCATGAGGTACTTCACCGGTACGGTAGTCATACATTTTTGTAATCAGCTGGTCTGATCCTAAAACCAATGAACCATGGCTACCTAAACCTTCGTCAGCCCCATTATCTGTCTCACTTTGAGAGTCATGATAGTCTAAGGTCAGTTTTAAAGAATCCGTAACTTGCCAGTCAAAGTTAAAGCCTAAAGAGCGCTCTTCTACTTCTGTCGTTGCACGAGATGCGGTAAATGAGCCATCATTGCCGCCAATATCTGCATAAACAACCGTGCCATTTTCATCTAGCTCATACGCATTGATATTGCCACCATAATCGTTCCACATACCCCAACCGATAGAGTTCATACCTGTCACGGCTTTGGTACCCACATAATCTAATGTGAAGACCATATTATCGACAGGTGCATATTGAAAGACTACATGACCGTTGGTTCTTTCGCGCTGATAATCACTGATACCGTAGTTCATATCTCGCGGGAAGAAGTGGTTACCAACACGGTTGCCGTCTGCATCAAGTGGACGCGGGTCGACCATTTTATCAGCATCTAAATTTCCTGGTAGATCAACGTTAGCTTGCCAACCTTGAATATTGGCACCTTGTTGTTGGAAATCACGGCGATGATGACTTAAAGACACTGCAAAGCCTACCGTGTCATCTAAATAAGCGTTTGAATAAAGCGCAGAGAACTCAGGTGTGACATCTTCGCCTGCTTCATTTGATGTGTCATGTATTGCTTTAGCAGACACAGAAAACTTCTCTGTGGCGCTGCTAAGTGGTTTTGCAGTTACAATGTTGACCGTTGCCCCCAGACCACCTGTAGGGTTGTCTGCACGCGCAGTTTTATAGACTTCTAATGCAGATACACCACTTGAAGATAAATTTTCAAAGCTATATGAGCGGGTATTACCCGTACCTGGCATTTGACGACCATTTAAAGTTACTAGGTTGAAATCAGGACCGAAACCACGCACCGTGATTTGACTACCTTCACCATTACTACGGCTAACTGCAACACCCGTAATACGCTGTAGTGACTCAGCCAAGTTAGTGTCTGGAAACTTACCCATTTCTTCGGCTGAAATGGCATCAACAACACCTGACATATCACGCTTTACATTCATCGAACGGATCAAACTGCCTTTGATACCACGTACTTCAATGACTTCAACGTCTTGTTCTTTATCGGCTTCGTCCGCAAACACATTGGCTGTAAAGCCAGTGCTTAATGCCGCACATACATAAAGTGCGATTTTTGATTGTTGGAATTTGAATGTGTTCATAATTACCCTACTAAAATCTTGCTCAGTGAGGAGCGTGAACAACCACGCTCGACCTTATCGGTTAGTGTTAAAGTGCTTTGATCATCACGTTATCTACGCGATAAACCGCACCCTCTCCCGCTCCCCAAGCAGGGAAGAACATTAAGATATCGATGGCACTGATATCTAAACCAGCATCTGATAAATCTTTTAGTGAATAGGTGTAAGTTTGCCATTCACCAACCACAGGTGCTTTGCCTTCTTGGCTTCCGCTTAAAGGTAATTCAGCAAAGCTGCTAGCACCTAGAGATTCAATTTTGAATAACCAAGCTGCGTCAGCATTATTTGGCGCTGTCACTACTTTTAGTTCAAATTGTACTACGCCAGTTTCATATAGTGCTGATGCATCAATAAAGTGCTCATCCTCAGCAAATAGACCCATTACAGTAGGCTGTGCACCCACTTTAAACTCTGCCGTCATACCATGCGCTGTATCGTCGTTCTCAAGCGTTGGCGTAGAGCCACCACAGCAATCCCATAACGACCATTTTTCTTTCACATCATCGGCAAATAATACATGGCCCATAAATGCATCAGACGCATTAGGATCGTAGATTTTTACATTATCAACACGGTAAATCGCACCAGCACCTTGACCCCACGCTGGGAAAATCATTAACACGTCTATCGCGCTGACATCTAGACCTGCATTCGCTAAGTCAGATAGTTTGAATGTATATTTTTGCCACTCACCAGCAACTGGTGCTGTTTGCTCAACACTGGTTGATAAATCAACTTCGGCAAATGTCGCTGCGCCTACTGACTCAACTTTAAATAGCCAAGGTGCTGCTGCATTATCTGGCGCATTGGTGATCTTCATTTCAAACTCAATCACACCATTAGACAGAATTGATGTAGCATCGAATGGGCTTACAGCACCGCCATCAAGTACATTGTCAGCACGAGAAATAAAACCCATTACCGTTGGTGCATCACCAATTTTAAATTCAGCAACATTTCCGTGAGCATCATCATCTAACTCGACTGTAGGCGTTGAACCACCACAACAGTCCCATAGCGGCCAGCTTGGGTTTTGCTCGTTTTCAAATACGTTCAACTTTGGAGAAGCGGTATCTGCTGCAATCTTCATGTTTGCAACACGATACTGCGCCCCTTCACCAGTACCCCATGCAGGGAAGATCATCACCACATCAATGGCACTGAGATCCAAACCAGCATCAGCTAAGGCTTGTAATGAGAATTCAAAAGTCTGCCATTGACCAACAACAGGTTCAGTGCCAGAAATATTAGCTGATACAGGGATCTCAGCAAACGTTGTGCCCTCAGAGCTTTCAACTTTCAGCATCCAAGTAGAATCTGCATTATTTGGGGCTGTGACGATTTTCATATCGAAACTAAGCTTGCCTGTTTCAATCATTGGCGATGCATCAAATGGGGATGGCTTGCCTGCCTCGTCTGTAATAAAGGCTTCACGACTAATAAACCCGTTTACCGTCGGCGCAGCACCAACAACAAACTCTACTACATCACCTTTTGTTTCATCTGCAACGATTTGCGGTGTTGAACCACCACAGCAATCCCATGCAGGCCAACTTGGATTATATGCATCACCAAATATCGTTAAATTTTGTGCGACACCAGAAGATGGCGGTGAAGGAATTGGTGCTTTACCCTCTACTAAGGCGTCTTCCATTGAATCATAACCTGCACGAACTGTTTCACAGCCTTTACCTGTGTCTACGTTTTGCTGACATTGATAAACTCGTACGAAGTCGATTTCGAATGTTTGACCATTTTCAAATACGCTTGCATCTATGCCCGTTTCATTTGCGCCTTCAGGCCAATGCCCACCTACTGCAAAGTTAAGAAGCATATGGAACTCTTGGTCATATGGTGCATTACCATAATGGGTCGTTAGTTCACCAGTTACCTGGTCGTAATATTCAGCAAACCAACCACGGTGTTTAAGACCAACCGTTTCGCCTTTTGAGTTTGTACGAATTTCAGAGCGGCGTTGTGTTGCATACAAGTAATCATCAACATACCAACGGATCTCACCTTCTTGCCATTCTATTGCATACGTATGGAAATCATCAGCTGGATTGATATCGTTTGGAAGCTTGTAGGCTTTGCCCGAGTAAACATTGTCAGGCCAATCTTTACCATAATGCAGGGTGCCATAAACATGGCTCTCAGGATTGCCATCAGCGTCTTTAGCTTTTAAGTTTACCGCTTCAACAATGTCGATTTCACCAGATTTTGGCCAACCACCGTACACTTCATCAGTAGGAAGTAACCAAAATGCCGGCCAACTGCCTTGACCACTCGGTAATTTTGCACGGATCTCAAAGCGGCCATATTTAAAATCACCTTTATTCTTGGTAACCATACGGGCTGAGGTGTAAGGCTTTTCTGCACCTTCAGCAGCAGGTAAAGCAACGATTTTAAGTGTGCCGTCACTCACAAAAGAGTTGGCTTCATCTTCTGTGTAGCATTGCTTCTCTTCGTTACCACCGCCTAAACAATTAACCTCATGAGTCCACTTTTGGCCATCGATTGATGTGCCATCAAACTCATCACTCCAAACCAACTTCCAATCACTCACTGGAGCTTGAGGATTGATTGGTGTTGGATCTGTTTTCGTCTCAGCACCACCGCCGCATCCCACTAAGGTAGATACTGCGATTAAGGCACCAACATGTGAAAAATGTTTTGCAACTTTTATCATAATGTGTGTTCCAAATATGCGACTTTGTTGTCATAACAATTCATGAGGTAAGTTTTAATATCTTATTATTGATGATTTCTCATAAATTGCGCATGGTGTGCAGTAAACAGACAAGCATGTAAACTGCGCCTGACTTTATCCTGTGCCATTAACCCCATTGTTACAATGAAGATTCGGTGTCATGAAATAGAGTTGAGACGCTCGTGCCATGCGTCAAAATTGTGCACGACAAAACGAAACAAATGTACGATGAAACGTGTAAGCCTTTTGTAGCTTGGGTTAATGAAATGTTTTTGTATTGGGGTCATGCGCCATATTGGCGCACTTATTTGCTGAGTTGCTTTGAACTGATGCATTTCAAGCATGAAATATAAGGTGAATGTTAAATCAGGCTTAGTTTATAACCGGCTTTTCTGCGATAAAGTTTTGCAACACTGGGCTGTAATTTCTGCTGACTTTTAGCTCAATATCGTCATTCAAAGTCACTATGCTCTCGTTGTTTCGAAGCGGTTTGATGCTTATGACGTGATTTAAATTAACTATGGTCGATTTATGAATTCGTGCAAACTGTTTTTCATCTAATAAAGACTGTAATTTCTTCATGGTGATCCGTAATACATGGGTGTCTTTTTCAGTGTGGACACACATATAATCACCTGCCGCATCTACCCATTTTATTTCTTTAACTGGGACGAGCACTTTTTCATTATCACTGTTCTTAATCACAATCTCTTGATTGATAGAGGTAGGAAGGGGTTCATCGGTTTCTAGCCATTCTTCTAACTCACTGACTTCGATGCCTGAGGTTTCTCCTAAAGCATTAAGCAGTTTAAACTTTTCTTTTTCGGCTTGATGTGGATTTTTGCGTTCAAGTATTCTCGACACGGTTTTTTGCAAACGACCTAAATTCGCCGGCTTAAGTACATAATCGATGGCATTAAGCTCAAATGCTTCAATGGCATACTCGCTATAAGCACTAACAAACACTATCATAGGTAATGTATCGGCTTGCATCGCCTGCACGACCTCAATGCCATTTAAACCAGGTAACTGTAAGTCAAGAAATAACACATCAGGCTCTAAAGTTTGACAAAGCTTGATGGCTTCATCACCATTTTCAGCCTGACCAATTACTTTTATTTCAGGAATTTTCGCCAGACGAAGACTTAGGCCCTCAAGGGCTAATGGTTCATCATCAACAATTACAGCCGTTAACTGTTTAGTCATTATTCACCTCATAAGGCATCGTCATCGTCACTGTGCTTCCTCTTTCCTGATTAGGTGTCAAAGTCACCTCACACTCGCCATTGAACATCACATCTAATCTAGAGCGGGTATTTTGCAAACCTATTCCAAACCCTTTACTGTGTAATTCTTTTACAGCTTGGCCCGTATCCTTTATTTTAATTATTAAACTCTCATCGCTTTTATATGCCTTAAATGTGATCTCAGCGCCTTCTTTGCTTGGCTCTACCGCATACTTAACCGCGTTTTCGATAATGGGCTGACAAAGCATATTGGGCAGAACACAATGCATTACGTCTTTATCTACGTCAAAGTTTACTTTAAGGCGTTTACCAAAGCGGACCTTTTCAATCGACAAATAGAGTTTTAATAACTCCAATTCATCTTTCATCGTACTGTTACTTTGTTTTGTTGCTTCTAAAGAATGTCGGAAAAAGTCACATAATTTGTCTAGCATCTCAGACGCGGTGTCGTTTTCTTCTTTTAAGATAAGCGTCGATATAGCATTCATTGTATTAAACATAAAATGTGGATTGAGCTGATAACGTAACATTTCAAGTTGCGCGTCTTTAGCCAAAGTCTGCGCTCTTAATAGTTGCTCATGTTCTCTTTGTAGCTTGCTGTTATAAAGCATGATGAAGAAGATTGACGTCCACACAAACATGGTCGCTAAAGAGAACAGTAACCAACCACCAAATTCGAGCATATTCCATGCTTCATTCCACTGTTGGCTATGCACAATTACTTTATAACTGCCTAGCTTAATAATGTTATACAGTAAACCCAGCACAGCAGCCGATGAAAAACTCATTATTAAAGTTTGCTTCAAAGTATTGTGAATAACTCTTTGAATAAACAACCACTGCAATAAAGAGAGGCAAAAACCACTGAGTGTTTCGACAATGAGGTTAATTATTTGACCAACTAAATTAAAGTCAGGGGAGTCAAATTGCGGGCGAATAATGGCAATAAACACCACAAACATGTAACCAAGCCAGCCACCTATCTGTAAGCTCCAAAATTGATTAGACAACCTTTTAAAAGCGGAAGATTCTAGTTCTAGCGGATTGCTGTCTGTAAGGTGGGCTTTATTGAAAACGTTCAATGCTTGCTCTATTTGTCATGACTCTATAAATACTTTATTCAATAGAAATAAATTGGCAAGCAGAAAAACTAAATGTATAAAACACAGGCACAAAAAAGCCGCCTTTTTAGGCGGCTTTTATAAAATCAGTTAAGAATTACTGACCTTTGATTTCGCTACGACCGTTGTAAACTGCTTTGTCACCTAACGCTTCTTCAATACGAAGAAGTTGGTTGTACTTAGCTACACGGTCTGAACGACATAGTGAACCAGTCTTGATCTGACCTGCAGATGTTGCAACTGCTAAATCAGCGATAGTTGCATCTTCAGTTTCACCTGAACGGTGAGAGATAACCGCAGTGAAACCAGCTTCGTGCGCCATTGCAATCGCGTCAAGCGTCTCAGAAAGTGAACCAATTTGGTTAAACTTGATAAGAATTGAGTTACCGATGTTTTCATCGATACCACGCTTAAGGATCTTAGTGTTTGTTACGAATAAGTCGTCACCAACTAGCTGAACTTTATCACCAATCTTATCAGTTAATACTTTCCAGCCAGCCCAGTCACTTTCGTCAAGACCGTCTTCGATTGAAACGATTGGGTAACGAGCAGCAAGGTCTGCTAAGAAGTCAGCGAAGCCTTCAGAATCGAATGCTTTACCTTCACCTTTCAGGTCATATTTGCCGTCAACATAGAACTCAGACGCCGCACAGTCTAGCGCAAGTGTGATGTCTTTGTTTAGCTCGTAACCTGCTGCAGCAACAGCTTCAGCGATTACTTCTAGTGCTTCTTCGTTTGACTTAAGGTCAGGTGCAAAACCACCTTCGTCACCTACTGCCGTGTTAAGACCACGTGCATTTAGTACTTTCTTAAGGCTGTGGAAGATTTCTGCACCCATACGTAGCGCTTCACGGAAGCTTGACGCGCCAACTGGTTGGATCATGAACTCTTGAATATCAACGTTGTTATCAGCGTGCTCACCACCGTTGATGATATTCATCATAGGTACTGGCATTGAGTACTTACCAGAAGTACCGTTGATATCAGCGATGTGCTCGTATAACGCAACGCCTTTATCTTCTGCAGCTGCTTTAGCTACAGCTAGAGATACAGCTAGGATCGCGTTTGCACCTAATTTTTCTTTGTTTTCAGTGCCGTCTAAGTCGATCATGATTTGATCGATAACGCGTTGTTCAGTCGCGTCTTTACCAGCTAATGCTGATGCGATGTCGTTATTGATGTAGTTAACAGCAGTAAGTACGCCTTTACCTAGGTAGCGTGACTTATCACCATCACGTAACTCAAGTGCTTCGCGAGTACCAGTAGACGCACCTGATGGTGCACACGCACGGCCCCAAGCGCCTGACTCTAAATGTACATCAGCTTCAACGGTTGGGTTACCGCGAGAGTCCATAACCTCACGACCAATCACTTTAACGATTTTTGACATCTTGATTCCTCTTATTCCCATAGTGGTGATAATGTTTTATTGATAGCTATTTTCCTGTATAGGATTAAATAACATTTTTACTTAACCCCATAATAACCATTGGTCTGCATTGTTTAAATTGAATAAAAATAACGCTGCACAGCAATGTTTATTACTCACCAGCTCTTATTAAAAAATACGTAGCTGGTTTAGAGACAAAAAAGCCGTGCAAATGCACGGCTTCTTCAGGTTATTTCTCGGCTTTCTGATGTGCAAACGCTGCACCCACAAAACCTTCAAATAACGGGTGACCATCACGAGGTGTCGATGTGAACTCAGGGTGGAACTGAGCTGCAATGAACCAAGGGTGATCTTTATTTTCGATAATTTCAACTAGCTTCTTATCTTCAGACAAGCCTGTGAAGTGTAGGCCCGCTTTTTCAAGACGCTCGATGTAATTGTTGTTCACTTCATAACGGTGACGGTGACGTTCTGTGATTTCAGCATTGCCGTAAACTTCACGTACTTTTGAACCTTCTTTTAAGTGACAAAGCTGCGCACCTAGACGCATTGTGCCACCTAAATCAGACGCTTCATCACGTACTTCTACGTTACCTTCTGAATCTAACCACTCAGTGATTAGACCAACAACTGGATGCGCCGATTCTGCGTCGAATTCTGTTGAATTTGCACCTTCAAGACCTGCAACGTTACGCGCATATTCGATTAGCGCAACCTGCATACCTAAACAGATACCAAGGTAAGGTACTTTGTTCTCACGCGCATATTTAGCCGCTAAGATTTTACCTTCAACACCACGGCCGCCGAAGCCACCTGGTACTAAGATAGCATCAAGGTCTTGTAATAACTCAACACCTTTGCTTTCGATATCTTGTGAATCAACGTATTGAATATTCACTGTTACACGGTTTTTAAGACCCGCATGCTTTAACGCTTCGTTTACTGACTTGTATGCATCTGGTAGTTCAATGTACTTACCAACCATACCAATTGTCACTTCACCAGTTGGGTTAGACTCTTGATAAAGAACCTGTTCCCACTCAGCTAAATCAGCTTCTGGTGCTTCAATGTAGAAACGACGACACACTAAGTTATCAAGATCTTGCGACTTTAATAACGCAGGGATCTTATAAATGCTGTCTACGTCTTGAAGTGAAATAACCGCTTTTTCTTCTACGTTAGTGAAAAGTGCGATCTTTGCACGTTCGTTTGCAGGAAGTTTGCAAGATGAACGACACACTAGAATATCTGGTTGAATACCAATTGAGCGAAGCTCTTTTACAGAGTGCTGAGTTGGCTTAGTTTTAACTTCACCCGCAGCACCAAGGAATGGTACTAAGGTTAAGTGCATGAATAATGCATTTTCACGACCTAGTTCTGTACCAAGCTGACGAATCGCTTCTAAGAACGGTTGTGACTCGATATCACCTACAGTACCGCCAATCTCAACGATCGCGATATCGTGACCTTCAGCACCTTCAATTACGCGGCGCTTGATGTCATTAGTGATATGTGGAATTACCTGAATTGTCGCGCCTAGGTATTCACCTTTACGCTCACGACGAAGCACGTCTTCAAAAACACGACCTTGCGTGAAGTTGTTGCGCTTTGTCATTTTGGTGCGAATGAAACGCTCGTAGTGACCTAAGTCTAGGTCAGTTTCAGCACCGTCTTCAGTTACATAAACTTCACCGTGCTGAATTGGGCTCATAGTACCCGGATCCACGTTGATATAAGGATCCAGCTTAAGAATAGTTACGTTTAAGCCACGGGCTTCTAATATTGCTGCCAACGATGCTGCGGCAATACCTTTACCCAAAGACGAAACAACCCCGCCCGTTACGAAGATAAATTTTGTACTCATGCGAACCCTAGAATATCAGGAAAATGGAATTTTAAATAAGAATCAAGACGGGGCGATAGTATAGCAAAGCACTTAACATCAATCCACAAAAATTTAGCGTAAGCGCTTTAAATAATGACAAGTAAGACCTCAAAAAATCGTCTTCATTGTTTACCTAATACCCTCTTATTCTTTTGCTCTTTTCTTCACCAGCTCCCAAGCCTCATCCATTTCTTCAAGGCTTGACGACTCTAGCCTTTTCCCTTGTTGTTTAAGTACGGCTTCAACTTGAGCAAATCTGCCTACAAATTTATCCGTCGCGTTTCTTAGTATTTGTTCTGGGTCGTGTTTAGCGTGACGAGCTACATTGACTGTCGCAAACAGTAAATCACCGATTTCTTCGGCTGAATGGTCGGACTGTGGGTTTTCTGCAAGTGCTTCGCTCACTTCAGCCACTTCCTCAGATACTTTTTCAAGCGCACCATGATAATCTGGCCAATCAAAGCCAAGGTTTGCTGCGCGTTTTTGTACTTTTTTGGCACGCGTTAATGCTGGTAGTACTTTCGGAATGTCATGCCATAATGGTTGCTCAGGTGAGTTCGGCTTTGCGGCTTTTTCTCTATCTTTAATCGCTTGCCATTGTTGCTCTAGCTCTTCATCGGTTAATGTTTTTTGTTCTGAAAATACATGAGGGTGCCTACGAATTAGCTTATTGTTTAAACCTTCAACCACCTCGTTGAAATCAAACAGCCCCTGCTCTTTGGCCATTTGCGCGTAAAAAATAACTTGGAATAACAAATCACCCAACTCATCTTTAAGATCCACCATATTGTCGCGCTCTATGGCATCAGCCACTTCATAAGCTTCTTCTAAAGTATGTGGCACGATGGTTTTGAATGTTTGGGCTTTATCCCAATCGCAGCCCTTTTCGGGATCACGAAGTGTTTGCATGATGTTGAGCAATTTATCGATTTCAGTTTGATTCATTTTTTAAACACTTATTTTTAAAACAATAAAGTCGGCAAATGCCGACTTTATTAAATTGATATTTTTAGCGATTAATGCTGTCGCTTAGCTTCAAACACGCCGTCAATTTGAACCAGCTTAGTGATCAAGCGGTTCATCGAAGACAGATTAGAAACCTCTATTTGCATTAAAAATACTGCGGTATTTTGTTCATAGTTAGTTTGCAAGTTCATGTTTAATACATTCACTTTTTCATTGGCCAACACTGAGCTAATATCACGAATAAGGCCTTGTCTGTCTTGCGCTTCAATACGTAAGTTTAGCGCATAAGATGACTTAATATCATCTGACCAACTCACTGCAATTTCGCGCTCAGGATGTTGCTCGCAAATATGCGCAAACGACTCACAATCACTACGGTGCACTGCAATGCCACGACCTTGCGTGATATAACCGACAATTTCATCGCCCGGAACTGGCTGACAACATTTAGCGACGTGACTCAATAGGCTACCCACACCATCGACCACAATGCCGTTTTTGTCGCCTTTCACCTTTTTACGAGAAGTGATCTTAAGCGTATCTTCAGGCTCAGGCTTCGCTTGGATAAAGTTTAGGAATTGGTTAATGCGTACATCGCCCGCCCCCAATGCCACCATCAAGTCGTCAAGCTCTCTAAAGTTAAAACGCTCAACCGCAGGCTCTAAGTCTTTATAGGTTAGATCTAGTTTCGATAAATGCGAATCTAGCATCTCTTTACCCGCTTGTAGGTTTTTATCTCTGTCTTGCTGCTTAAACCAGTGATGGATTTTACTGCGAGCACGCGATGAGAAAATATAACCTAGGCTTGGGCTTAACCAATCACGACTTGGCGCTGGATTTTTCTGGGTTAAGATTTCAACCTGATCGCCGGTTTTTAGCTTATAGGTAAACGGGACTATTTTGCCAAACACCTTAGCACCCACGCAGCGATGGCCAACATTAGAATGAATGTAATAAGCAAAATCCAGTGGTGTCGCACCGAGTGGCAAGTCAAAAATATCACCTTTAGGAGTGAATACGTAAACTCTGTCTTCAACCACTTGGTTTTTCAGCTCATCGGCTAAGTCACTGCCATCAACCACTTCTTCTTGCCATTGCAGTAGCTTGCGTAACCAACTGATTTTTTGCTCGTAACCTGAGCCACGCCCAGGTAAAGCACCTTCTTTATACATCCAGTGCGCCGCAACGCCAAGCTCGGCATCTTGGTGCATTTCTTCAGTACGAATTTGGATCTCGACTGTTTTACCTTCAGGGCCAAACACCACAGTATGGATAGACTGGTAACCGTTTTGTTTTGGGGTAGCAACGTAGTCGTCGAACTCTTTTGGCAGATGACGCCAACTAGTATGCACGATACCTAACGCGGCATAACAATCTTGAATTTCATCAACCACAATTCGCATAGCACGAATATCGAAAAGCTGATCAAATTCATAGTTCTTTTGCGACATCTTTTTATAGATGCTGTAAATGTGCTTCGGGCGACCATAAACCTGCGCTTTTACGCCGGCTTCAGCAAGCTTGCTAGAGACTAGGTTCACCATGTTTTCCATATAGGATTCACGGTCTAAACGCTTATCAGACAACTGCTTTGCAATACGCTTATAGGTATCTGGATGAAGATAGCGGAACGATAAGTCCTCTAATTCCCACTTCAGCTGGCCTATACCTAAACGGTTTGCCAATGGTGCGAAAATATTTGCGGTCGCTTTTGCTGTCACCACACGCTCTTCTTCATCGGCATTTTTTACTTCACGTAAATGACAAATTTGTTCAGCTAATTTAATAACTACCGCTCGTACATCTTCAACCATGGCCAATAACATACGGCGAATGTTATCAATCTGTACATGACCTTTCCCCTGATGTGCCAAGGTGCTGATCGTCGCCATTTGCTCAACGCCCTGTAAAAGCAAAGCAACGTTGTCGCCGAGTTCTTCTTTTACATCATCAAAACTGATTAACCCTTCAAGAAAATAAGGCGTTAAATACGCGGATGCCAAAGATTCAGGATCAAAATTCAACTCAGCAAGGATTTCCACCATCTCAACGGCTTTATTCAAGGTCGTTGCATTCACATCAGAAGGACATAAAGCATGGGCTCGGTCTAAATATGAGAGTTTATCGTCTGAAAGATTCAGAAGATCTAGCCGAGCCGAAAAATCGGCTGGTAAATGAGTTTGATGTGATTGGCGGGTTGCAACCATCTGCATTACCTCCTTTGGAACAACGCCATTGTCTCTATATGCCCCGTGTGAGGAAACATATTCATAAGTCCCACTTTACTGATTGTGAAGCCAGCTTCAAGTACTAAAGCACTATCTCTCGCTAAAGTCACCGGATCGCACGATACATAGAGGATTTTTTCGAACTGCTTAAGTCCTAACTGCTTCAATACGTCGAAAGCGCCGGTCCGAGATGGGTCTAAAATCAATACATTGGCTTGTTTATCAAACCACTTGGCACTTGAGATATCATCAGTCAGGTCAAAACATTCAAAAGATACATTTGAAAGCTGGTTTTGTTCTGCATTTGCTTTTGCTCTTTGTACTGAAGTATCAACCCCTTCAACACCGACAACGTGCTTCGCATGTTTTGCAGCAAGCAGTGAGAAGTTACCAATACCGCAAAACAAGTCTAACACGGTGTCTTGATTATTGAGTGCTAACCAATCGAGTGATTGCATCAGCATTTTCTCATTCACTTCGCCGTTAACTTGAATGAAGTTATTAAGTTGAAAACCAAACTCAACCCCATCAACTCGATAGTTAGGGAGCTGCTCATATGCCACAGGCATTTTGCCATCATCCCATAAGACCTGCACACCTGAGTCGCTTAACGCGGTAGTTAATGTCTGTTTCGTATTGTCATCAATTGCTTTGGTATGCCTGATTAATACAAATACACCGTTATCCGCTTCACAAAGCTGCACATGACTAATTGAATGAAGCTTGGCATTGTCTGTTATAACAAGTCTGAGTTGCAAGAATAGTTCTTTAAAAGCAACATTTAAAACTGGGCAACTGTCGACTTCTACTATTTGTTTACTTTTTTGCGCTCTAAAACCCAATTTGAATTGCTTGGTTTTTTTATCTGCAATACAAGCAATACGAGCAGAGCGACGGTAGTGCTTATCATCACTGCTGATAGCAGGTTGCCATGCTAAGTGGGTTTCTTTCGCAAACTTTTCAAATAGTTTACTGACGGCTTGTTGTTTGTATGTGAGCTGGCTATCTACTTCTAGGTGTTGTAACTGACACCCACCACACACACCATAATGCTGACAAAAAGGCGCGACACGCTCTTCACTCGGTGTAAGTACTTTAACTTGTCTTGCTTCAATGAGCTTTGACTTCTCATCGAGAATTTGCGCTTTTACTTGTTCGTTTGGTAATGCACCATCAATAAAACATACCTTGCCATTGTGATTTGCAACACCACGACCTTGATGATCAAGTGACTTTACATTCAAAGTCAGTACTTTGCCTTTATTAGACGTTTTTTTAGCACGAAATATCTGTGCCATACGAATGCCCCTTAATGTTTGCCAACCCGTGTCTAAGTCGATACTCTTAAAGCTAGAATATTAATAAGAAATAGTTCATTCATGACCAGATTAGGCCTGCGCGATAGCATTCTCGTTCTAACTTTAATCCCTACCATGCTGATTGGTTTAATTCTTGGGGGGTATTTTACAGTAAATCGTTATGTTGAGCTTGAAGAAATTCTCTTTCAACGAGGAACGAGTATTTCAGAGCCACTAGCAATCGCATTAGAGCAGCCTGTTCTGCGTGAAGATAGAGCACAACTTAAGCGTATCGTCAGTACTGCACACAACAAACACTCTCCGCTTATCAAAAGTATTGCCGTTTTTGATGTTGAAAAAGAACTACTACTTACGAGCAATTATCATGAGCATTTTAATAATTTAAATTTCCCCAATGATATTCAAACACTCCACCATACTGATATGGTGAAAAGAGATGATACATTTATATTTTTCACCCCGATAAAATTTAACTCTCAACCTGCAGAGCAGTGGCAAGCTGCCCATGCTGCGCCCCTGGCATTATTAGTTATTGAAGTTAGCAAAGATAAAGCGATTATTGCGCAGCAACAAACGCTTATTATGAGTATTAGTATCATTGTGATTGCATTGATTTTGAGTGGTATCTTGTCATTGCGGATCAGTAAAGTATTGGTTTCACCACTGTCTCAATTACTGTTAGCCACAGACAAACTGGTCGAAGGTAAACAAGACATAGGTCTTCAAGCACCGATGCAAGGTGAGTTTGAACTGCTTCGTCAAGGGTTGCACACCATCAATGGTGCGATGGCAAACCAACGCGACGAAATGCAAAAACATATCGACCAAGCTACCAGTGACTACCGAGAAACGCTAGAGCAGTATGAAACCCAGAATATTCAGCTCAATATTGCCAAAAAAGAAGCCCAAGATGCCAACCGAGTTAAATCTGACTTCTTAGCGAAAATGAGTCATGAATTACGAACTCCGTTAAATGGGGTAATTGGTTTCACAAGACAGCTTTATAAAACCCCGCTAAATAAACACCAAAAAGAATACTTAGACACTATTGAGCTTTCAGCCAATAGCCTCATGACCATTATCAGCGACATCTTGGATTTCTCTAAACTAGAAGCGGGTGCGATGGAATTAGAAAGTATCCATTTTCAGTTACGAGAAGTCATAAGTGAAGTCATGACATTACTAGCGCCAAGCGCTTATGACAAAAAGCTTGAGCTGTCGATTTCTATTCACCCACATGTACCTGAAAACTTAGTCGGTGACCCCACTCGATTAAAGCAAGTACTCATTAATTTGATAAGTAACGCCATCAAGTTTACTGAAAAAGGCGCGGTTAAAATTGATATCACTCACCGTGTAATCAAACAAACCAATGCCTCTTTGTTAGTGTCTGTTAGTGACACTGGTGTGGGCATAGCAGCAGAAAAGCAAGATGCACTATTCACACCGTTTGGGCAAGCTGATTCAAGCATCACCCGAAAGTTTGGTGGCACCGGTCTTGGCCTCATTATTACTAAGCATATCGTTGAGGCCATGCGTGGTAGCATTAGTTTAAACTCAGCCCCAGGCCAAGGCACTTGTTTTACCTTTAATGCCATCTTTGAGTTACCTCAACGTGCATTTAACAATGATTTACCTACTTATAGCCTTGAGAATAAACGTATTTTATTCTTTGAACCACAAGAGCATACCCATTATGCAATTCTTGCTCAACTTAATGAATGGCAAATGCAAGTAACACCTTGCTTAACAGAAGAGACTTTTTTCCAAGCGTTGGAAAAAGATTTTAGTTATGACATCTGTTTAATTGGCAATACCGCTGACGTGGAACAAATGCCCATTTTGAAAAACTATATTTCTAAAGCACGTCCGCTGTCTGATTATTTATACCTCATGGTTAGTACCATTTCACACAATATGAGAGAATCATTAGTAGGAAGTGGCGCAGATGCCTGTGCAAGTAAACCGTTGCATTACCGTAAGCTGTGCGAAATGTTAGCGGCTCCATACCGCTTAGATCATCCAGATGTCTCAACCGATGAACATGACCAACCTATATTGCCTTTAAAAGCGCTCATCGCTGATGATAATGATGCCAACTTAAAACTACTTTCTACGCTTTTATCTGAGCAAATCGAAGGCATAGATACTGCGCATAATGGCGCTCAAGCTGTGGCTCTGTGTAAAACACATAAATATGATTTGATCTTCATGGACATTCAAATGCCTATTATGGACGGCATCACTGCATGTAAAACCATCTTAGACTCATCTCTCAATGAAGATACGCCTATTATCGCAGTCACCGCACACGCATTAAGTGGCGAAAAAGATCAGTTACTTAAAGATGGATTTAGTGGTTATTTAACTAAACCTATCGATGAAGATATGCTGAAGCAAACGATTTGTGATTACAGCAGTTCAGCGGTGAGTTCGACAACAAAGACTAAAGCCGAAGAGATTGAGCCAAGCCCAGCCCCTTTTGAAAGTCATTTACTCGACTGGCCTTTAGCCCTTCGTCATGCCGGGGGTAAACCCGATTTGGCCATTGAAATGTTAAACATGCTATTAGATAGCCTAAACGACACGCACCAACAGATAAATCAAGCACTTGAAAATGAAGATTTCGCTCTTCTCCTATCTGTCATTCATAAATTCCATGGTGCTTGTTGCTACACCGGCGTACCTAAATTAAAACAGCTATCAGAAACGATCGAGACAGGGTTAAAACGCCATCAAAACATTACTGATGTTGAGCCAGAAGTGCTCGAGTTACTTGATGAGCTAGAAAGTTTCAAGCAAGTTTCACAAACGATCTAATTAGGTTTTGGCTCGCCAAAATTAATGTGAAAATGCAAGTGCTTACTATCTTGGTATTCACCTAAGTTAGTAAGCACACGGGCTGAACCGTATTCTTTCTCTACTTTGCCTGCCAGTTGCTGGACAACCATAATAAGATGAAACAGTTGCTCGGTGTCGTGCCCACCTAAATTAGTAAATGAAGGAATATGTTGTTTAGGAATAACCACAATGTGTACAGGCCAATAAGGCCTAGTATGATGGAATGCGAGTACATGCTGATCTTCATGTACTACATCAAGCGCTACTTTGCCGCTTAATGCTAAATCACAGTAAAAGTCATTACCTTCATAACTTGCCATGCTACCTCCAAAATAAATCTCTATTTGCGTCAAAGGCTTTATAATACCAACCCTCAATAATACTCAATCATTTTGAGGGACTAAAACTGACGCTAGTTTCGTTGAAAATTTCTCATTTAGAACAACTAAATAGCAAGATTTTCGCCTTGCCTACATGGATGTAGGTACCTCAGCGATAGCAGGACGCGTGAGCGGTGCTATCGACAATTTTTTCTTGCCTCAAAATAGATCGCTTAATTAAGAGAGTTGGTATAAAAAAGATTTTTAGCTTTCATATTCAAAGTGTAGCAATGAATGAAAAAACGAGGGTATATGAAACGAAAAAGCGGTTTACCTAAGTAAACCGCTGATTGGGAGACGTTAAAATAAATTGTACGGTTTATGCGCTTTTCAGAAGCTCTTGTTTAGCGCCATTGATAGCGATGGTACGAGGCTTCTCTGCTTCTGGGATTTCACGCTCTAAAGCGATGTTTAGTAAGCCATTTTCTAATGCTGCGCCACGTACTTTGACATGGTCACCCAACTGGAATTTGTGTTCAAAATTTCTCTCTGCGATACCCTGATGAATAAAGGTACGCTCTCCATCAACCGATTTAGTTTCTTTTAGACCTTTCACTGTTAAAGTATTTTTCTCGGTTTCAATTTGTAGTTCTGATTCTACAAATCCAGCTACTGCCATGGTGATTTGATATTTGTCTTCACCTAAAAGCTCGATGTTATATGGAGGAAAGCTAGATTGTTTTGCATTGCGGCTAGCGTTATCCATAAGTTGAGCTAAATGATCGAAACCAATGAATGAACGGTATAATGGTGATAAATCTACTGTACGCATAATGAATATCCTCTTAAAGCGATAAGTTCTTGGTATCTCCTCTCTTGAGCAAGAATACCTATGTAAATCAAAAAATTAAGTTAATGAAAACCCTGTAAGGCGTCTTCACAATAAGAGATAAGGTCTATTAAACAGTTTTCAAGCGAAAAAATTAAAAATATTTAAATTTATTTTTTCGCATAATAATTAAAATCATAAACACCTGATAAATATGATCTTTTTAATATATTGGTAGGTTATTATTGTTAACTACGACATATAAATCTTGATGATGAGATAAATTAAAAATGTTCAGGTTTATTGAGCACTCATAATTCAATAAAAAGTGAAAATTATACCAGTCCGCTTTACTGAATGATCTATTTTGAGGGATTAAACCTCTTGGTAGCACCGTTCACGCGTCCTTCTATCGCTGAGGTACCTACATCCGTGTAGGCAAGGCAAATATTTCGTTATTTAGTTGTTCTAAATGAGAAATCTTTAACGCAGCTATCATCAGGTTTAATCCCTCAAAATGATTAAGTGTTATTGCGGATTGGTATAAACCTAAAATAATAGAAAAAGCCTGAACATCAGCCCAGGCTTTGTTTACTTACTGTTGGTTGGAATCTATTTCAATATTTGAAGCGTTTACTACTTAGAGAAGAGCTTGTCGCCTTAGAATCGTATTTATCTGATAAATATGAGTTTGAGGATAGCAATAAAATAAAAGAGTCCTTTTGTGTATCAGATTGCTCACCTGACTCTTTATTTTCATTGTTGGGTAAAATGAAGGTTATCAATAGTACTGCTGATAAGGCTAAAACAATCCATACTGAATATAACCAGTCACCTGATTGCACAGACCCCGCTATCGCTAAAAACACACCAATTAACAATATCACTCTAAATCCATGTAACATTTTTTAATCCCTTAAACTAAACAATCTATTTGTTAAATCTAGTTTCAAAATATTTACAAATCAACCCCCAAAGTTAAGAAAATGTTTACCTGGCAATAAAAATGCACTCTATTTTTGAATATTATGAAAAAACTCATATTAGAATATGGCCACCCCAATTATTAATTTAATCACAACAACATATTCCCAAATATAAAGCTCTTCTGAAAACTGGAAGTTTTTAAGCATTAATCTAAATTTAAGTAAAGAATGCTGATGTTGAAACGCGCAACAATACATACTCTTTTTTATTGTCTTTTTATTGGGATCACAGATGAAAAAACGATTTATTCCTTCTGAACAGATAGGCTCAATACCCAGAAATGTTGAGCTGATTAATGCCTATAAATCGTTTAAAAATGGCGATCTTAGCTATGGTGAATTATGTGATATCGCCGAATCAGAAACCATACAAGTGATGAAAGATTTAGAGGCTTTAGGTTGTGAAGTAATAAGTGATGGCGAACAACGAAAGTTTGATGGCTTTGCGCATTACTGTTTACACAACTCTTGTTGCTATAACTCCGAAGGTTTATTAGTTGATTTTTCAGATGGTCATTCCCGCGTATTTGCACCCCATCTAAAAGTAGCACCATTTAAATACGAGCATACCGCCGATGAATTTTTAGAATTTGCAGTAAAGCACGCAAACGTGCCTGTGAAGCAGGCAGTGATCTCTCCTTCAATGTTGAGCTTAGTCTATCCGAATTCAGGTTTAAAAGATTATAACCATCAACAATTTATCGAAGACTTAATCCAGCAGCATGTAGGGGAAGTGAAACGCTGTTTAGAGCTTGGTGCTCACAAAGTACAAATTGATTTCACAGAAGCAAGGTTATCTTTAAAGTTAGACCCCTCAGGTGAGTTACTTAATTCATTTGTCGATTTAATCAACAAATGTCTTTCACACTTCAACGAAGAAGAAATCGCTCGAATAGGTATCCATACTTGTCCTGGTGCTGATATAGATTCAACACACAGTGCTGAGGTTGACTACAAATATTTACTGCCCACGTTATTTGAAATCAACGCGGGTAACTTTTATGTGGCAATCAGAGGGGAAAAAGAACCAGAAAAAGCGCTCTATTTACTCGGAAATGTCATAAAACCAGAGCAAAGGGTTTTTATAGGTGTGACTAACCCCATCAGTAAAGAGGTAGAAACACCTGAATCGGTATGCGAATTATTACTCACTGCTGCGAAATATATCCCAGTAGAACAGTTAGGCTCTACAGATGACTGTGGTTTTTCTCCTTTCGCAGACGATGTATCAACAGCCCGAGAAGTCGCATATCAAAAGATAAAAGCTAGATTAGAAGGAACCAAACTGGCAGAGATGAAGCTTGGATTAAGTTGAAGAAGTAAACATGACGAGTATAGAGCCAAGCTTAAACCTGCATCAACTCAACCTTGAGATGGAGAATCACCAGCTCAAAAAAGACCTTAGAGAAAGGCAGTTTGAGCAATTTACCCTATCAAAGATACAGCAAGTCGCAAAAGTTGGCACCTGGAAACTCAATCACCTTACCTATGACGTCTGCCTCTCTCCAGAACTACTTAACATGCTAGGTTTAACACAAGCATCTTGCAAACTTAAATGGCATCAATTTGTTAATCTTATCGATCCAGAACAACACCTAGCACTTGAAACGCAATTAATCCAACTCGAAGACGTTGAGCACCCAGCGATTGTTCATACATTTTTAAACGATAAGCAAAAGCCTCGTCACTTTAAACATTTTAGCCATACGTTTACCAATAGTATTGGCCAGCCGCTACGAACAGTCGGCCTCATTCAAGATATTACTGAAGAGTTTAACCAAGCAAAGGAGTTAGAACGGCAAGCGATCACTGACGAGTTAACTGCAATATACAATCGAAGGAAAATTAATAGTGCTCTTCGCGAATTAATAACAAAAACAACAAAGGGCACCCTACCCTTTTCAATTATGCTGTTCGATTTAGATCATTTTAAAAGAGTCAATGACGCATTTGGGCATAGCTATGGTGATGAGATACTTATGGCCACAGCAGATGCCATGAGAAAATTTTTACCCAGTTGCGCACAGTATGGTCGCTGGGGAGGTGAAGAGTTTCTTATCGTGGTCAATAACGTATCCTTGACCGACGCTTGCAATATCGCTCAACACATCAAAAACGCATTAAATACCATTATATTTCCAAACAAAAGGTCCCTTTCTGCCAGTTTTGGCGTAACACAATTTAAGAAAGACGATACCTTTACAACCTTACTCACTCGAGTCGACCAGCTTATGTATGAGGCAAAGCAATCTGGTCGTAATTTGGTTGTGTGTGGTTAAATTGAAATCAACCTAACCACACCATATCGAATTGTCCTACTTTTTATACTTCTCAAACCAAGCCAGAGTATGCTCGATTTTACTCACCATTCGCGATGGCTTACCTGCGATACCATGAGGCGCTCCAGGAATTTTCACCAACACAGTATCAATCTTACGCAGTTTAAGTGCCTGATAATATTGCTCTGTTTCAGCCATCGGCGTGCGTAAGTCTTCTTCGCCTGTCATTAGCATCGTCGGTGTTGTTACATTACCCACTAACGATAACGGAGAGCGCTGCCAGTAATGTTCTACATGCTCCCAAGGCATACCCGGAAATTGTGTCGGGATCTGACCTAATCCGCTGTCGGCCGTTAATACTTTACTCAACCAGTTAATAACAGGTTTAACGACGACAGCTGCATTAAATCGGTCGGTTAAGCCAATCGCGTAAGCCGTTGCTATGCCCCCTGCTGAACCACCAGCAATAAATAGATTGTCTTTATCAATAAAGCCTTTCGCTATCATGGCATCAACGCCTGAATTGTGATCGGCAAAATCTTCCTTCGAGCTGTATTTATACTTTAACAACATGGCAAAGCGCTCGCCATATGAGCTGCTGCCGCGATGGTTATCGTAGAATACTACGTAGCCTTGTGCCGCATAACGCTGTAACTCAGCCGAAAAATGTGGGCCATAAGCTAAATGCGGGCCGCCATGAATTTCAATCAATAGCGGATACTTTTTCTTAGGGTCAAAATTAGGGGGTGTGATGTACCAACCTTGGATTTTTTCACCATCAAATGAAGACTTGTAATTAACTTCATGAACCTCTCCCAGTGTTTTATGAGCAAGTAAATCTTCGTTTAAAGAAGTTAACTGTTTGGTATTCCCTTTAGTCGATGCGATTGCTACATCCGCAGGTCTTTTCGCTGTGCCATGGGTAAAGGCGATTTTCCCTGAGTAATTAGCACTAAACTGACCACTTATATAAGGTCTACCCAGTGTTGTGCCCGATAAGCTGTCGGCTAGGTCTTTGATATTGCCATTTAAAGAAATCGCTGCAAGCTTTCGTTTACCGAAGTCATCGTAGGCAATTGCCAATCTTGAATTGCTGATCCAAGTCGGATTTTGAATAGAGCGGTCAAAATCTTTGCCCACCATTTCAAACTCTTTATCTGACCAATCCATGATATTCAGTTTGTGATTACGATAAGGATTCAACTCACCAGATGCACTTAAGAAAGCAAGTTTTTTTCCGTCTCTTGAAAAGCTCGGAGAATGCTCTCGACCAGGTTGAGTAGTGAGCTGAGTTAGCTTGCCCTTTAAATCTACACTGAATAAATCACCTTCTAAACGCTTATATTCCCAATCTTTAATTCTATTCGCTGAGAATACAATTTCTTCTGAGTTACTGTGCCAAGTAAGCTGGCCGCCATGGTGAAAATTACCTGAAGTCAGTTGACGCGGTGTGCCGCCATCACTCGGCAAAATAAATATTTGTCGGTAGCCAGGTTTAACCAATCCTCTGCCATCGGCTTGGTAATAGGCCTTATCAATAACAATTGCAGGCTCTGACCATTTCGCACCTTTTGGCTTGGCTGGCATTTTCGCAATCACCGAAGGCTTTTCGTTGATTTGCTGGCTAAATGCCAGCCACTTGCCATCCGGGGACCAAGTTAAATTACTCACACTTGATTGAAGCTGGCTTAGTAGCGCAGTGCGATTTTGCTCTAGGTAATGCACATGCACTTGATAGCTACCAGAAACATTACTAATGAATGCGATTTTCTTTCCATCTGGTGACCATCTTGGGTTAAGGTATTGGTTTTCATTTGAAAATAACGGCGTTTGTTCGCCACTTTTTACATCTACTAACCACAAGTTGCGGCGTGTATTATCTTTCATTATGTCATTAGAATTTCTGACATAAACAACCTGTTTACCGTTTGGCGAAATTTGCGGGTCGTTTGCATACTCTAATGCAAAGATATCATTGGCATTAAATGTGGAGTTTGCTTGCGCCAAAAGTGGTAAAAATGTGAGTGTTAGAAGAGAGCGACGGATCCCGTAAGCCATAGTTATTCCTAATTAATCATCTAATAGGTAAAAATCTAAGCTAACTATAGATAACTCGTCACTCTTTTATCGTTAAACTCACTAAATTTTGCGCGTAATGGGTCACGTTGGCACAGACAGACTAGATTAATGATTATGAGTTTTACTGTTAATGTAATCAGTAATTGAAAATAAAACGCCTGAAATCACAAACGTTAAGTGAATGCCTACTTTCCAAGCAAGCTCTTCATTGCTGAGAGATTCTGAACTAATAAAGACTTTTAATAACTCGACGGCTGAAATGGCGACAATGGCGCTAATGAGCTTGATTTTTAGACCTGAAAAGCCAACTTTCCCCATCCAAGCGGGTCTATCTCTATGATTATCAATATCGAGTTTTGATACAAAGTTCTCGTAGCCGCTAAAAATGATGATCAATAACAGTCCTGCCAATAGAGCGGTATCGACTAAAGTTAAAATACCAACAAGCAAGTCATTGTTAGCTGTATTGAATGCAGTGAGTGTCATTGTATAAAGCTGCTTAAAGAATTTGATGAGTAACAAAATTACTGCAAACAACAAGCCTAAAAAGAAAGGCGCCAGTAGCCAACGACCTTTAAAAAGGGTTGACTCTAAAACATGTTCCAGTTTGTTACCAAACGACTTAGGTTCGTTCATTATGTTACCTATCAAAGAATTTTCGGCATTCTAGTCTAACCACAACACCTGTTTCAAATAGTTAGACAAATGACTTATGTATTTAACTATTTACTGCCTTGTTCACTAAGACTAGGTTCAGCCTCTTTAAACTCGTCACTTGAACTATCATCAACTTTTGATTCTTCATCACTTTCTACAACTAACAATTGCTCATGAGCAATTTCTTCCTCGATCCGCGGGTCCATCGCTGCTGCAAGCGGCGAGCTAGTGACATCTGAATTACCCACCACATAATCACTGGCTTCTGGCTGTTCAACTTTTTGACGAGAGTTTATGAAAGTCAGTACGCCAAACATCAAGACGGTGAGTACTGCGATAGATGCATATAAGGCCTTAGGGCCGAAAAAGGTCATAGATTTTGAAATGATCGCTGAACCAAAAGCGGCGCCTGCACCAAACACCATAAGCAGTGCAGATGATACGCCAACTCGGTCTTCATCACTGACTCGAGAGTTTGCCAACGCTGACGAAAGCGGATAAAGCGTAAACGCAAACAAACCAAAAGCAAAACTACAGGCCATCAAAACTGTCGGCTCAGCTGGTAATAAGCAAATTGCCAAACTGATCAGGCATAAAGCAACTGCGTTACTTCTTAATAAAATACTTCTAGGTACTTTGTCTGAAATCACACCCATTGGCCACTGTGCCAATAGGCCTGCAAATATGGTGAAAGACATAAACTTTGCAATCTCTGCAGAACTAAAGCCTATACCACTGCCAAAAGTGGGCGCTAGTCCATAAAAACTACCGTTGATAATGCCAGCAAAAAGTACCGCAGCGAGTGCTTGAGGTACTTTCTTAAAGTAGTCGAATAAACTCACTTGAATGGGTTTGATGGGTTTAGGGTGAATACGTCGCGTGATTGCAATGGGAATAATACCCGCAGCAACCGCCATACACACCAAGAATAAAGGAGCATAGCCCAACTCAGGAAAGCTTGATAATGCAAACTGACCAAGCACCATGCCCATGTAAGAGGTGATCATATAAAACGAAAACACTTTACCCCGTGACTCAGGCTCTGCTTGTTCATTAAGCCAGCTCTCTAACACCATGTAATTGGCCATCATCCCCAGACCAACACACAAGCGAAGAAATAGCCATAAATAAACGTTATCGCTGACGCCATGCGCAGCAACACAGGCGACAACTGCGGCAGTGCTCGCTGCGAAAGTACGAATATGACCAACAGATTTAATAAAGTGATAACCAAGCTTTGAGCCTAATAAAAGACCCAAGTAATAACATGAAGTAAGTAAACCAATCCAAAAGGTCGAAACGTCTTTTTGACCTAAATAGAGCGCTAAATAAGTGGTTAATAAGCCAGTGCCACTAATTAAAAATAGATTAGTGAAATATAAAGAGAGAAATGATTTCATTACAAAAGTTTACAGGCTTTTTTGTGATATTAGAGCAAGAAAAAGGCTTTGCCAAGCGCTGCTATATAATTATCTATTGAAGAGAAAATAGCCGAACTACTTCTTTTTAAGTTCGGCTTAAAAGGGGAAGTTAAACTTTAAATTTCGATACATGCGCTTTTAAATCAACAGCCAACGCTTTAAGTTCTGAGCCCGCCAAAGCAATGTCTTTTGTTGCATCAACAGTTGAAGAGGTATGGTCACTTACTGTGATTATACTGCGGTTTATTTCTTCAGCGACTGCAGACTGCTCTTCTGAAGCCGTTGCTATTTGCGTACTCATTTCATTTATAATGGCAATGTCTTCTACAATTTCTTTTAAGGCATGATCCGCATTTTGTGCTTGTTCAACAGTGCGCTCAGCGTAAACTTGTCCTTCTTCCATCACCACAACTGCATCGTGAGAATATTTTTGCAGCTCTTCAATCATGCCTTGAATACTTTCTGTTGATTCTTTAGTTCTTTGTGCAAGTGCCCTAACTTCATCAGCAACGACCGCAAAGCCTCGCCCTTGCTCACCCGCTCTTGCAGCTTCAATTGCGGCATTAAGTGCCAGTAGATTCGTTTGCTCTGCGATGGCATTAATGACCGTGGTGACATTGCCTATTTCTTCACTCACTGAACCCAGTTTATGAATCACCGCCGCCGCTTTTTCTACTTCATTAGCCAAACCGCTGATTGCCTCAATGGCAATATTTAACAGCGCCATGCCCTCACCCGCTTCTTTGTGGGCTTTATGGGCGGCATTGGCGGTATTTACAACATTATGCGCCACTTCAGAGACGGTCGCCGTCATCTCATTCATGGCTGTGGCGGCTTGTTCGATTTCAATTTGCTGATTGGCCATCGCTTGCTTTGTATCGTTGGCGACGCTTTCTAGGCTATGAGTAGAAACGTTCAGTTGCTCAACAGAGGCATTACTACTAAACGCAATATCTCTAAAGCTAGACACCATGTTGTTCAACCCTACTGCAATCTGTGTGAGTTCATCTTTACCTTGGGTATCTACCGCGAGTGTTAGGTCACCCGTTTCTTCAAGACGCTCAATGGTGCCGCCTATTCTGTCTAATGGGTTGATAATACTGCGTAATACGTTGACGGTGATAATGATTGATATGATGGCAATGACGACAATGAGCACTACCATGGTCGACATTTCTTGCCAATAAGTCTCTTGAACATCATCGATATAAATGCCAGTGGCAATCACCCAACCCCAAGGAGAAAACTGTTTTGCATAAGAGATTTTATCAATCGGCGTCGAATTTGGCGTTTTTGGCCACATGTACTGTACTGAGCCTTCACCAAAGCGCGTCGCTGCACTGACCATTTCTCGAATAAAGTACACACCATTGGGATCTTTCAAGCTCGCAGAATTGGTGCCATTTAAACTAGGTTTAACCGGATGCATCAGCATGGTGTGCTGAGTATCTATAATAAACAAATACTCGTCATCAGCGTAACGCATTGCTTCGATAACTTGTTTAGCTTCAGTTTGCGCTTGCTCAAGCGTCATTTTTGAACTGGCCACTTGCTCTGCATAAAAGCTCACTATGCCATGAGCAGTTTCAACAATGTGTTGTGTTTCAAGCTGCTTAGACTGCTTTAATTCACTGTACAGCGAATTAAGCATCAAAAAAGTAATAACAAGAATTACAGCAAAACAAGCGCTAACTTGCGCCCACAATCGCGTTTTGACAGAGAGCTGTCGCAGTGTTGTTTCCATGATTTTCCTTAAGCATTAATCCCTGAGCCCAATGTGGCTCTAGAGGCATGTTTTTCGACACGAAAACTAAGCTAACAGCTATTGGATTGTTCCGACAAGCGTGATCAACCCATCTTTTGACTTATGACAAATTTTGAGAGTTGTTGACTGTAATTGAACCCGATAAGTAATGCACAGCCTGCCCTCGTAGCTTCACTCTTTCACCTTCAATCACACACAATAGCTCACCTCCTCGTTTCGATGCCTGATAGGCTTTTAACTCAGTTTTATTAAGCCTTTGAGACCAGTAAGGTGCTAATCCCGTGTGAATAGAGCCCGTTACCGGATCTTCATCACCGCCATTCGCAGGCCAAAAATAACGGGATACAAAATCATGTTTTTCGCCTGGAGCAGTCACAACCACATCCAACGGTGCCAATTGTTTAAGTTGCTCAGTACTTTGTTCGACAGTTCTAACGTCAAACTCACTGTTATAAACAGCAAAATAGGCTTGCTGATTTTTTAGTACTTGTTCAGGCTTTATCGATAAACCCGCAATGAGCGCTTCTGGTATATCTGAAATAGCTTCTGGTGCAAAACTCGGAAAATCCATTTCAATATAACCATTATCTAACTTGCTGATAAGCATAGAGCCTACCGTTGGTGCGCTCAGTTTTACCTGATGAAAAGTTGGTTTTTTATTAAACAGCACAAACGCTGATGCTAAAGTGGCGTGACCACAAAATGCAATTTCGGTCATTGGAGAAAACCAACGAATATCATAAACACCCGTTTCAACAGGCACTAAAAATGCTGTTTCAGATAAGTTATTTTCTGTAGCGATGGCCTGCATTAGGCTTTCGTTTAACCAAGTGTCTGTGATGATCACTGCCGCTGAATTGCCACCAAACTGAGTGGATGTAAAAGCATCCACAATGTCGATATTTAACTTCATAATTCCATTCACTTTATTTTTTATATCATCTAGAAACTAGCTGAGATTTAAAGGCAAGTGAAGGGATTAAGTGTTATGCATACAATTTAGGAATTGAATTAAAAGAAAAATAAGCGGGCAAAACTGCGAAGGGATGCAATTAAAGGGGACTGCCCGCTTGAAGAGCGTTGTTAAATAACAACTATGGAACTAAGTTCATTTAGTTACTTAAATAATAAGTAACTGGCTTAATGAGCGGTAACTGACTCTGTAAAATCAACTTCAATATACTCACTTATTTCTGACTGCAAACTGAATTAGCTCTTAGCAATCAATTCATTAGTTACTTTATCTATACCCACTTCACTAATACGAGAGACAATTTCTTTCTGCTTTGCATTCAATAGTGAAATACTTTCAGCAACTAGGTCGTAAACTTGCCATTCGCCTTTCTTGTTTTTTCTGAACTTAAATACAATGTCGATACTCGGGGCGCCTGGCTCTACAATCTCAGACTTAACTGAGGCAAACTTACTTTTGCTGTCTAAAACTGGTTCAATAAAGCGTACTTCTTGGCCTTTGTAACTCATTAACACATTGGCATACGTGCCCGTCAGATATTGTTCAACCGCACCTATAAAACTCACCGCTTGCTCGCGTTTTACTTCTCTGACGTGTTTGCCAAGCAGCTTAAAAGAGACAAATTTAATGTCGATATGCGGCATCAGCTGTGCACTGACCAGCTTTTTAAGTTCAGTACGTTTTGTATCTTCGTCTAAATCTTTCAACTTGCCAATATCGATAAATAGTTGATCACCGACTGATTTAATTAATGTGTATGGTGTCTCGGTATTTGCTTGTTTAGAACCCGCGCCAGCACTGTATGCACTGAATAGAATTAATACCGAAAAAAATAAATACTGTATTGCAGTTTTCATAATGTGTCCCCGTTTAGTTAGTGAGTGCATGATACGAGTTTGTTTAATGATGAAAAAGACACACTTTTGCACTCTTTTGTTGCCAAAAATGCACACTAATAAAAAATCTATATATTTCAATTAGTTTTACTTTTGTTTCGTTTTCAGCATCAATATCGTGCACATTTGTTTGCATATAAACACAAATAGCTTTGTGAAAATACGCTCATTGAAATGATGAGGTTCACATTAACTATGAATTTACTCCGTTTATTGGCATTCGCCTTCTTACTGACATTTACTTCAACAGCATTTGCAAATAACAAGCACGGTTATGCTATTCACTATATTCATGGCGAAGGAGACGTAGATGGGATCAAACTGGCTTATCAGTATCACCCTGAAAACTTACTGCCTGATGCTTGGAAAAACTTTGACTTACATTTTGAGACCAGCATTAACTTTTGGAATTATTCAGCTGCTGGCAGAGGTTCAAAAAGCAACCACGATACTAACTTTGTATTGGCTCTTACCCCTGTATTCAAATACCCAATCTCAACTTGGCATGAAAAACCCCTATATTTAGAACTGGGTATTGGGCTGGCACTGCTAGACGACACGCATTTTGCTGGTAAAAACGTTAGTACCCATTATCAATTTGAAGACAGACTCGGACTGGTTTATGACTTGGGGGATGCCAAAGTGGCCGTGAGGTATATGCATTACTCAAATGCGGGGTTCAAAAGCCCAAATCCAGGACTCGACTTTATTTCACTCTCGTATTCCAGCTATTTTTAGTTCATACCAACCCTCTTAATTAAGCGATATATTTTGAGGCGAAGAAAACTGTTCGATAGCACCGCTCTCGCGTCCTGCTATCGCTGAGGTACCAACATCCATGTAGGCAAGACAAAAACTTTGCTATTTAGTTGTTCTAAATAAGAAGTTTTTAACGCAGCTAGCGTCAGTTTTAGTCCCTCAAAATGATTGAGGATTATTGAGATGTTTCCCAAAAACTGTTGAAGGGTTGTGTGGCTTAGCCGCTCAACCCTTTTTTTATAAAGACCTAAACTTATCTAATTTTGATAATCGGTCGCTTTGTACAAGTTTGAGTTAACAACATAGACAAGGCGTCACGGACTGCGGCCACCTCGAAATCGATTATGTTTAATTCTGGCGCCTGAATGCGTTTTTGTGCCACGTCTTGTAACAGCTGCTCGCCCATAAAACGCAAATGTTGTTGTGCACATAAACTATTTGAAAGCCAAGCGCCTGATACTGAGACCACCCCAATATTCGGCGCTTTCTCAAAAAGTAACTGTTCAGGGATAGTGCTAAAACCATTTAGACACGCAATACGACCACAAAAACGCAGATGTTGTAAATCTTCTAAGAAAGTTTCACCGCCTTGGGTGTTAATAATGCAGTCAAATCCCGCATTGCCAATTTCTCTTTTAATTTGCTCGCAAACACCTTCTTGCTCGCAATCAAACGCTAAATCAGCACCGAGTTTTTCAAGGCGCTTCTGATGGGTTTTTTGTGCAAATGCATACACTTGCGCGCCTTGCTGTTTGGCATATTGAATCGCGAAGTGGGCAACCGCGCCTTGTGCACTGTTGATCAGTAAAGATTCACCTGATTGTAACTGTAGTTTGTTTAAGGCGATTAGTGCCGCCATACCAGCATTGGGTAAAGATACGGCAACCTCGCTAGGTACTTCATCAGGGATCACAGAAACACTGTGGCTAGGCACCACTGCATATTCTTTTAGCATGCCCTGTTGCGATAGACAGGCGTTAAATAGCACGCGTGAGCCTTTGTTCGGAAAAACGCCCTTTGGCGCGTCAACCACAGTGCCCACTGCATCGAGTCCCAAAACATGAGGGTATTGCCATTGTGAAAAGCCAGTCTGAGCTAATCGCGCGTCAACATGGTTCAAAGCAACATAATCAATGGCCACCAGCAACTCATTCGCACCCAATTGTGGTACTTGACGTTCAGCACATTGCAAATCGAAAGCCTCTCCGGCCTGAACGAGTTCTATGACTTTCATTGAATTGTTAACTGCAGACATACATTTCCTGTCATTAAAAGAATCAGTTTGTGGTATCAAAACACGCCAATTATTGCAAAATAATTGCTAATTTGTCGCTTTTTGCTATTAAAACACGTCAATTCAAGTTCAACAACCTCACTGCGACAATTGTCAACATAAGGTAATGAAACCATTAAATTTATAATTTATGCTTTATTTGTAGATTATTTATCTAGTTTTACGGCTTCATTGGTGCCAAACTATCATCAATATTGATTTTTAGGATCGCACCGTGGATACAACCAGTCGCTTGATCATGTTACTTGAAGTTGTTGAACAAGGTTCATTTTCAAAAGCTGCCGAACTTAGAAACATTGATCGTTCTGTCATTTCAAAGCAAGTAAGTAAATTAGAAGAAGATTTGGGTGTGCGCCTGCTCAACCGAACAACTCGCTCTTTCTCTTTGACTGCTGCTGGCGCTGAAATGGTAAAAAAAGCCGCTGAACTTAGGTTATTGCTACAAGATACAGTGCAACTGGCTGAAAACTACCACCAAGAGCCTCGCGGTTTACTGCGCATTACGGCGTCGAGTTACATTGGTAAGTTTTATCTCATGCCTGTGATCAATGACTTTCAAAAGCGCTTTCCGCAAGTCACCATAGATTTAAGACACGACGACAGAGTCGTAGACATGGTGTCTGAAGGCTTTGATTTAGCATTTAGAATTGGTGAGCCTCGCGACTCTTCGCTTATAGCACGTAAAATTGCTCGTAATCGTATGCTTATTCTTGCCACTAAGCAGTTTTTAGAAATTTATGGTGAGCCAAAAACCATGGCTGACTTAGAAGAGTTGCCTGCTGCAGCCTATTCGAGTTCGCATATCCGCTTTGAATCTATCAGTTACATAGATGACAAAGGCGAACCTCAAGAACAGCCTATTAACCCAGTGTTTAAATCAAACGATGGTGAAGCATTAGTTGAAAAAGTGCTTTCACACAATGCCTTTATGACTGCCCCCGCTTTCTTTTTCGCAAAACCCATGGAAGAAAGTGATCTTGTGCCAATTTTGACAGACGTCAATTTGCCTGATTACAGCGCCATGTATGCCGTGTATCCACATCGAGACTTACCTGTCAGAACACGATTATTTTTAGACGCCGCAAGACATTATATTGGTGATAAAACACCTATTTGGGAGAGAAACATTCCAAATATAGAGCGCCTTTATCAACAAAAATAGCACCAATTAGAGTTTAATTTTCTACGTTACCTAGAAGTAATATTTCAATATCAGCATGGGTGATAAATAACAAACCAAAAACTCTATTTGGTTTTCTATTATCAATTTTTTATTGAAAGTGTTTCATGTATATAAGCAATTATCATTTTTAAAGCTCAAGTTAAAATAATCGCCAATAACCATTCAACCGAATTGGAGACACTATGTCACAGCAGATTATTGAAGATTTAAACCGCCGCTATACCGTTAAAAAATACGATGCAACGAAGAAAGTTTCAAACGATGACTTAAATATTATTCTCGAAGCTCTTCGCTTGTCGGCATCATCTATAAACTCTCAGCCTTGGAAATTTGTCGTCATTGAAAGCGACGCAGCAAAGCAAAGATTGCATGATAGCTTTGCCAACAAGCATCAGTTTAATCAGCTTCACGCCAAAGAAGCTTCGCATACTATTTTATTGGCTTACGACCCTCAATTTACGAAAGACAAATTCAGTAAGCGTGTCGATGCCGAAGTGAGTTCTGGACATTTACCTGCTGAAATGTATGACACTTTTATGGGCGCTTATGCTTTTGCAGAAATGAATACCGATGAAACTGGTTACAACGGTGCTTGGACAAAAGCGCAAGTATATTTAGCCCTAGGTAATTTACTGCATGTACTTGCCAGAATGGGGATTGCCTCTACCCCAATGGAAGGCGTTGACTCTGAGCTATTGGGCGAATTATTTAAAGAAGAGCTAGACGGACATATCTCTGAAGTGGCCCTGGCAATTGGTTACCACAAAGACGGTGAAGACTGGAATCATGGCTTGCCGAAAGCGCGCTTACCTCGTGAAGCAGTCATTAGCGTGATTTAAATTTTATATAGGTAGTTGCTAATTAGGCAACTACCACTTTATTTCTGCCGTTTTGCTTCGCCTTGTAAAGTGCTTTGTCTGCAGATAAAAACACATCGTCTACATCATTATGATTGGCGTTGACCTCTGCCACACCAAAGGAGCAAGTCACTTTAATGTTTATTCGCTCGCCCTCGATGGATGTATTCTCTATTGAAAGGCGCATGCGCTCTGCAACTAACCCAGTTAGCATTGCATCCGTATTAGGTAACACAACGGCATATTCTTCGCCGCCAAGTCGACCTACTAAGTCGTATTCTCGCACTTCTTTTTGTAGCACATCGGCTACCCGACTAATCACCCTATCACCCATTGGATGGCCATAGGTGTCATTTACTTTTTTAAAAAAATCGATATCTAGAATGAGTAAAGATAAGGGCGTATGTAAACGCCTTGCTCTATTGAATTCAATCGTCGCTTTATCAAATAAGGCTCTGCGATTACTCAGTCCTGTGAGTTCATCGGTTGTGGCCTGCTCATGTAACACCTCATTTAACTGAGTCAATTGCTGTTTAGCCACTTCTAATTCAGTGATATCCATACCCAGTAAAACATGACCGCCATCTGAAAGTGTCATTCGCTGCATTTTGAAAAAGCGCCCGTCTACGGTGTCCGTTATAAATTGCCGCTCAGGTGTGCTTGACTGCATTCGCTCGACATTTTCTAACCAAGCTTTTAAGTCATCTGAGTCTATTTTTACACCCACTGACTTTTCATACATCTCGCTTATCACTTCAGACTGTTTGCGCCCTAAGATTGACTCGACGGGCAACCCAAGTAGCTCTGCCATTTTATTGTTGCAGTATTGATATACAAAATGTTTGTCCATCATGCCGACAGCAACGGCAGTTTCATCTATGATCTCTTCAAAAGGAATTTGGATCTCTGCCATTAAACACGCACCTTGAGTGAGAACAATACACTTAATTATAGACAAGCTTTATCAGACTCAAGGTTCAATGCGCATAATATGTCAAACAGGCAAGTGACCCACTTTGACTAAAATAATGGTTTCTTGCTCCACAAAGGGGTGATGTTCACTCATGTGAGGACTGCGTAACCATGTGCCTTCAGGGTACCTTCCTTGCTCATCAATAAACTCACCACTTAAGACTAAAATTTCTTCACCTCCAAAATGTTTATGGGGCACAAATTGCTCGCCCGCAGGCCACTTCACTAATGCAGTGTGTTCATGAACATAGCTATGTAACGGCATGACTTGCAAGTTACCCTGCCCTTGTTGCCACTGGTTTTCTAAGGTGTTCACTCTTATCGTTTCGGTGTCTTGTTCGTCAAACTGATTGAGCTTAACGAAGATAACGCAGCCCTCTTTACTAAATGGTGCATGAACGCTGTTTGACGGATTACGGATATAGGTCCCTGCAGGGTAATCGCCAAACTCGTCAGAAAACACGCCTTCTAGCACAAAGATTTCCTCACCCATAGGGTGAGGATGTGGCTTAAAAGCTGAGCCCGCGTCATATTTCACAATACTTGTGGTATGTCCTGACTCTTTGTCTTCGCGCTCTAGAGGTTTACGCCACACACCTTGAGCTGGGCTAGGCTGCCAAGGCATATCTGCTGTTTCTATCACTAAACGTTCTAGAAAGTTCATATTCAACATATTTATCTCCTACAAAGCACAAAATGCTAAGTGTATTAATTTCTACCCGTCATCACTCCGCCATCTACATCTAAAATGCTGCCGGTGATCCAATTTGCATCGTCCGATAATAAAAAGACGATACTGTTAGCAATATCATTTGGCTCACCCACTCGTCCGATTGGGTGAAATGCATTAAAACTGTTTAGCGTACTGTCTATGTCTTCAGGCGCAATAAAAGAGCCATAAATCGGGGTTTTAACCACAGCTGGAGACACCGCATTAACGCGAATTTTGTCGTCCGCGAGTTCCATAGCCAAATGCTGAGTAAAAGTATGCAAGCCCGCTTTTGCCATTGAATACGCCGACGAAGGCGTCGCTTTGATGGCTTGCTTTGCCCACATAGACCCTATGTTCACAATGCTACCGCTACCCGCTTTTTGCATATTCTTGACAACCGCTTGAGTCAGTAGAAATGTTGCTTTATTTAAATCATGGTATTGATTGTAATCAGATAAAGTGTGCTCAACAAAAGCCAGCGGTGAAAAGTAGCCAGCCGCATTCACTAAGTAACCATAGTGTGTAGACGATGCAGTAATTTTGCTGGCAAGTGCCTGTACAGCATCAATGTCATATAAATCAATCTGTGTGCCAGTGACTTGACCTAAACCGCTCAGCTTACTGACGGCTTTATCTAGTTTTTCTGCATTATTCGCTAATATTTCTACTTGAAGTCCAAGCTCTAATAGTGCTTTTGCCGTCGCGAAGCCCATGCCACTTGAACCGCCAATAATCATCACTGTGCCTGCATTTGAAAATTTCATATTCACATCTCTTGTTTGTAAAAGTCGTGATAATATTAATTTTACGAAAAGCCTCTGAATAGTAAGCACAATTTGGTTAGGTAGGTACTTTTTGGTACATCTTTATGACAGCAAAAGAAAAAATATTTCCAAGAAAATTAGCGCCTCAATCTAGCGCCCGTATGGTCGAAACCATTTATGGCTGTAAATGGTCTTTAACTGTGTATCAATTATTAGATGAAGGCATAAATCGCCCCGGTGAAATGGTACGTCAAGTTGAGGGGCTAACAACCAAAGTGCTTAATCAATGCCTTAAACGTAATGTCGAATTTGGCATTTTAGAAAAGCAAATATTCAACGAATTGCCTCCTCGCGTTGAATATCAAGTCACTCCATTTGGTGAAAAGTTTTTAGCCATTCTTGAACAGTTAGAGCATTTACAGAACGAGATAGATTTATTTAAAAACGAGTAGAGTCAAACTCTTTAGATGCATATAAGCATTTATGTAATGACTTGAATAAATCGCAACTAGAAATTGATACCATATAACATTACAATTAAGACCACCGTCACTTAAATTGTAAATAAACATGGCTTACTCAAATACCGCTGAGCAGCTTGAAGTAGCATCAAGCGTCTCTGTGTCTGACGAGTTTCAAATACTCACTGACATCTACAACGAACACATCAATATTGCGATTTGGCAACACACATTATCTTCTGACATTTTAAAAGAGTCCCAATACATCATTGAAAACGCGCCAAGCCTTCAAGAAGTGATTGCCGCTGAACCTGAACATGCATTTGAACAAATAAGCAGTAGCCATCGTGCATTAAAAGCAAGCCCTGCTTTATGTGATCACATCGCAGTCCTAGTCGATATGTTTTGTACGTTGTTCGAAGCTAAACGCGCTGGTGTGCGTTTGTCGGTTTTAGACAAGGCAATGTGCCCTAAATTTCATATCGACAAAATCCCTTGTCGCTTAGTCACCACTTTCGAAGGTGTGGCCACAGAGTGGCTCCTCAACGAACATGTTGACCGTTCAAAACTTGGTGTGGGCAGCCAAGGTCTTGATGACGAACAGTCAGGTATTATGACAATGCAAAATGCCATTCAAACACTTGAAGCCGGCGATGTTGCCTTGCTAAAAGGTGAAGGTTGGGCTGGCAATGAAGGTAAAGGCTTAGTTCACCGCTCTCCAAAATTGGCTGAAGGTAAAAAACGTTTATTACTCACACTCGACCTGATTGATTAACCTCACTTTTACTTTCTAAAACCCCTTTTAATCTGAGCTTTGCAGCCATTCAAATTGCAAAGCTCTAATTTATATATTCATTCTATTTTTACCCACATTTAAATTTAACTATACCTTTCATAGATTTATTCAAAGTTATTATTTGCTGTCGTATAAATTGCGGGTATTCTTCGTTAAGTATTCGTAATCAATTTCACGTTTTTAAGTGATGCTATTAGTGTACATTCACAAAGGTCTACAACGTTATGAAAGTAAATGCCGATTTAATTATTGAGCTCAGACAAAAACAGTGTTGGTCTCAAGATGAGCTAGCCATTGCAGCAGGGTTAAACTTACGAACAATTCAAAGAATTGAAAAAGAGTATACGGCCTCATTGCAATCTAAAAAGGCCATCGCATCGGCGTTAAACATTAACTTTGCAGATCTGGACTACGAGGAAACGTCCATGAAAAAGCAATACGAATATAAAACACTCGAAATAGAAAATAACGAAGGCTTTTTAGCTGGATTCAAAAAAGCAAAGCTACCTGATTTACAGTCAATATTAAATCAAGAAGGACAAGATGGTTGGCTGCTCGTTCAAATACTCACGCCTGAACTCGCACAAAATGCATTAGTTGGAAAAACCGGAAACTTACTTGCTATCTTCCAGCGAGAAATCACTCACTGATAAAATAACTGAGGCGCAAACAAGCGCCTCTTGAGCTTAACTAACTCTCAGCTTTGTCAGAAGTAATAACCCACGTTAATATTCAGCCTTCTCTCAAAATCGTCACTGTTGCCAGCAATCGAGCCGCCAACAAAAGGTTGGTTTTTCGCATGCACCAAATCAACATACGTAAACAACGCCCCTGCAGATATCGACATGCCTGTAATATTCATCCACGTATTGGCAGTATCATCTGATTTGTTGTAGATGGTGCCAAAATCGTTGTAGAAACTCAGTTGGGAAATAGGCCCAATATCTACCGATAGGTCATAAGACACAGCAAGATTCGTGCTGGTCGCCTCGCTGGCGATGGTGTCATACATAGAGTTTGCACCTACGACAATTTGTGTCACATTGTCTATGTGATATTGATACTGGGTATGCTGTAAATGCACGCGCCATTGGCCGATATGCGTCGAAGCATGCAGCGCCCAAGCTTCATGGTCGCCTATACGACTCACGCCATCATGCAAACCGCCATCGAGCGCCGAAAAACCAACATGGGTTGTGCCAAATTGATGTTCAAGTTGATAAGTATAACGACCCACTAGCGTGTTATATTCAGCTAAAGTCGTTGTTGGTGCATCATGGATGTTTTCACCACGTAATCTGATCCCTAGCGCATCGACTGAATAGCGATCTTTGCGCTCTTCAGCACCGCCATCAACGCCACCATGTTCGTCGTTTTTGAAAAATGCGATGTCTAATACGCTATTTTCGGTTGCCTTATGTTTGAGTACCAGTCCTAGGTCATAATCTTCTTGCAAGCCAATAAAGTAATTAGGACTCATAAAGTAACTATGAAAGCCACTATGTGGTGCATTGCCAAATGGCACAGGTGCCAAACCCAGTTGCCCATGCCAGTCATCACTGAAGTCATAATCAAGATAGGCAAACTTAACAACACGCATATAATCTAAAAAGCGGATCTCTGCATTTACACCAATATCGGCAATGTCACCTGAGAAATTCAAGCGCACTAAATCAAAGTCGATGTCGCCGCCACGCTTTTCGTTGTCATCATCATACGACACCATGTTGTAGTTAAATCGAATAGCACCACCGACATGAATATCTGGGGCAGCATTTACCACCACCTCTTTGCTGTTATTCGCTTTGATCAGTTTTACTTGCTGCTGTAACACAGCGATTTGTTGCTCTAATTTTTCAAGCTCAGTATTAGCTGTATTGCCTGCTGCCTCAACAGAAGTTGATACTAAAAGTGACGACATTATAGTGGCGCTAAACAGTGCCATCGCACAATCCGAAAAACGAGGTGAAAAAAGAGACATAAAAGCGAATTTCCGAGGTGAGAGTAATAAAATTCGCGCAAGCCTAGCCTACTCTTTTTATGTATTCAAATTAGGGGAAATTGCAAAACTGCTAGTGATGTAAGCGAAGAATTTAAAGGCTGTTTAAACTCGTAAACAATGTAAATGATAAGAAAATTTGTGCTATTTAGCACCGCTACACAAGAAGATAAGAAACCAAGGTTATACAATTAAATACACTAAAATTCATGGGCTTGATATCTTCTTTTACGTAATCGATCATCAAGCGTAAATTCTCTGTAACTTTAACTGCTTTAAAAGCTCAATTTTCAGACGTTTAAACTTAAGCTGACTGTTTGCACAAGGTTTAATCAAAAACAGACATAAAAGCAAACTCTTCCAATTCATTAACTTAAAAGGCATTTTACGCTTCCTTAAGAAATTTAAGTTTTTCTTAAGGTTCGAGATTTAGGATAAAACTATTCCAAATCAAGAGAGTTTTGCCATGTTAGCTAAGAGCATTGAATTTTATAAAACCGCTACGGCGTTTTTGCCTCGCTATCAACTGCTACGCAATGATGGCTCGGCTCCACAAGTGTGTGAGTTTATTGAAGCTGGATATAAAGACCGCTTTGATGCCTCAATCAAAGTCTCTATGCCCTACATTCTGCGTTTAAGCTTTTTATCAAAGCATGCCGCAATGGGCGTTCGCAGTGCTAACTCACCGCTATTTATCGAACAGTATCTTGATAAGCCAATAGAAGACTATACGCAGCAATATTTTGCTTTTAACGACAGAAGTAAAATCGTCGAATACGGCAGCTTGTATAGCAATGGTCATAAGCTTGCGACCCCGCTTTTCATGTTAAGCACCTTAGCGTTAATGAAAAGCGGCGTACAAGCCTTGGCGTTTTGCGCCACCCAAGGCGTTGCCAATATCTTAAAAGGCTATGGCTTAACCTTAACTCATTTAGCCAAAGCCGATCCAAGCAAGCTTACAGCCTCAAACAATGACTGGGGTCGTTATTACGATACCAAGCCGCAAGTGTACTTATTGAGCTTGCCGCAGGTCGCCCATGTGGTCAGTAACACTCCGAAATACGCGCAAATGTTCAAACTGATCAGCCCTTCAATCAATAAACTGGCTGCGCAAATCTCTAAGGAAGCACTATGTTAAACACCACTTCAAACACGCCTTTTGCTTCGCTTTTAGCTGCGCTGCGTGCACACCCTGCCAATGATATTGCCGTGATAGCGCCTGAGCAAAGTCTGACTTATGCAGAGCTGGTTAGTCACATTATTGCCTTTAGCCGCCAGCTAGATAGCGCCCAAATTAGTGCCTTTGCACTGCAAAGTAGTAATAGTTTAGCTTGGTTGATTGCTGATTTAGCAGCCCATTGTAGCGATAGATTAATTGTACCTGTGCCCGACTTTTTTACCGAGCTACAAAAACAACATTTATTTGAATCGAGTCAAATTAAGCATTTACTCACCGACGAGGCTGCACTACAGAGCAAGCCTTTTGCGTACGATTTAAATGTTTTATCTATAGAAACTGAGGGTGAGATCAACTGCCCAACAGGCACGCAAAAAATCACTTTTACGTCGGGTTCAACTGGCTCTCCTAAAGGCGTGTGTTTAAGTAAAGAAAATCAAATTAATGTGGCACAAAGTTTAGCGACCACCATTAATAATGCTACTACGCTCAATAATTCGAGCAACAGCGATAAAGCAAAACACTTATGTTTACTGCCCTTTAGCACCTTGCTTGAGAATATTGCGGGCATTTATGCCGTGCTGCTCAGTGGCGGTACTGTGGTCATTGCCAGCGACGAACAAAGAGGCTTTAAAGGCAGTAAACTTGTCAATCCACACGCATTACTGACCGCTATTTCAAGCACTCAACCTAATACCTTAATTTTAGTGCCTGAGTTGCTAAAACTGCTGGTAACCGCAAGTAAGCAAGGTTGGCAAGCACCAAGCAGCCTAACTTTTATTGCTGTTGGCGGCGCGAAAGTGGATGGGCAATTAATTTCGCAAGCTCACGCCCTTGGCCTACCGGTTTATCAAGGCTACGGCTTGTCTGAGGCAGGCTCTGTAGTTGCCCTCAATACGCACATTATTGAGGGCAATAATGCTGCGGGCGAACTACTTGCGCACAGTCAAGTAAGCATTGAAAACGGCGAAGTGATTATTCACAGCAACTTATTCTTAGGATATCTCGGTGAGCCAGAGTCTTGGTATCCAACACGTTTCGCAACTGGCGATCTGGGCGAGCTTAACGGTAATTCGCTACAGCTATCGGGTCGTCGTAAAAACCTCATTATCAACGCCTTTGGCAGAAACATTTCACCCGAATGGCCTGAGTCACTACTCGATGCCACAGGTGCATTTATGCAAGTTGTGGTACTCGGCGACGGCTATCCTGCACTGACTGCTGTGGCATATCCGTTTGCGCCATTGAGCGACGAGCAATTGCAAGGCTGTTTGGCACTGGTGAATCAACAACTGCCCGATTACGCACAAATCGCACACATCTTTGTGCTTTCGAGCCCAATCAGCGCTATCAATGGCTGCACCACAGCCAACGGCAAATTTATTCGCCCCGCCATTGAGCACGCATTTAAACAACATTTAGACACTTATTTTAGTCAAGCAGCCCACTTTGCTCACCCGCAATTGGATGCAACTGCAAAGCTTGCTTAGGAGAATACTTATGAGCTTTTTTAAACAACTGGTTTTAGAAACAGAACAAGAACGCGCTTACTTACTGGGTTCTCCAATTATTGCCCGCTGTTTTGAAGGTGATATTGAACTTAACGACTACGTGAACTTTTTAAGCGAGGCCTATCATCACGTAAAACACACAGTGCCTTTACTGATGACCCTTGGCGGCAAACTTACTGAGCAACAAGAGTGGCTGCGCGAAGCCGTTGCAGAATACATTGAAGAAGAGCTAGGTCATCAAGAATGGATTTTAAACGACATTGCTGCCTGCGGTTTTGACAAAGAAGCAACTCGTCGCTCTGAGCCTTTACTGCAAACTGAGCTAATGGTTTCTTACGCCTATGATTTAATTACTCGTATCGAGCCCGTGGCCTTCTTCGGCATGGTGCATGTGTTAGAAGGCACCAGTGTCACAATCGCCGATATGGCCGCTGCAAAAATTAAAGAAACTCTAAATTTACCGAATGCTGCATTTAGCTACTTACGCTCACATGGCTCACTGGACCAAGAGCATGTGAAGTTTTTCGAAAACCTAATGAATAAAATTGACTGCCCGAAACAGCAGCAAGCCATAATTCGCAGTGCAAAACGTTTTTACGTGCTGTATGGCAATATTTTTAGAGCATTAGACCTCCCAAAACAAGGAGCTGCAGCATGAGTACAACACACCCTTTGTGTTTGCTAAGTGGTGCCAGCGGAGGTATAGGCGAAGCCATTGCCTTAGAGCTTGCGTCCCAAGGCTACACGCTCATTTTAACGGCCAGAGATACCAGAAAGCTCACCGCTTTGAGTAATCAATTACCCGGCGAGCACTATATCTTTAGTGCCGATTTAACCGAGCAAAGTGCTCGACACGATTTATTGTCATTCTGCTCGCAATTAGGCGAGCTCGATTTAGTGGTCAACTGTGCGGGCACATCACAATTTGGTGCCTTTGTAGAGGGCAGCTATCAAGACATTGAGCATATTTTTAATGTCAATGTCACTGCAGTGATGGCGCTTAATCAATTGCTACTTCAACAAGCCAAACAACGCCCGTTAACTTTGGTGAATGTCGGCTCGGCCCTAGGTGCAATTGGGCATCCGGGTTATGTGAATTATTGCGCCAGTAAGTTTGCCCTGCGCGGCTTTACAGAAGCCTTAGCGCGGGAATATTCAGGCTCAAATAAACACATTAAATACCTTGCGCCTCGCGCCACAAAAACCGCGATTAACTCGCAACAAGTCAACGATATGAACAGCGCCCTTGGCAATCAAGTCGATGAGCCTCAGGTGGTCGCTAAAGCCTTAGTAGCACTGATTAACTCAAATAAACGCCGCTTAACCTTGGGCTGGCCCGAGCGCTTATTTGTACGATTAAACGGCGCACTACCAGAAGTTGTTGATAATGCACTTGGCAAAAAACTGAAAAAAATTAAAACCTTCTTTCAACCTAGTTTGGAGAAACTATCATGAACTTATTCTGTAAATTATCAGTAGCGACACTATTTTGTTCTGCATTAAGCCTGCAAACAAGCGTTGTAAACGCCCAAGAAAACAGCTTAAACGCCATTCAAAAGCAATGGGCACATGTTAATTACCAACTTGAAGATGACGCCCAACTTGACGCCTACAAAGCGTTAATTAAAGACACCGAAGCTTTTAAATCGGCAGAGCCAAATAATGCCGATGCGCTGATCTGGTACGGTATCGTGCAATCAAGTTATGCCGGAGCAAAAGGCGGTTTAGGTGCTTTAAAGCATGCTGAAAATGCCAAAGACGCATTCGAGCAAGCTCTTAAAATGAACCCGAATGCGCTATCTGGCTCAGCCTATACCAGCTTAGGTACCCTATTTCACAAAGTGCCCGGTTGGCCGATTGGCTTTGGCGATGATGATAAAGCAGACGAGTTGCTGCAAAAGGCGCTAGAATTAAACCCACAAGGTATTGATCCTAATTACTTTTACGGTGAATACCTTTATGATGAAAGAAAATACAAACAAGCAAAATTGTATTTAGAGCGCGCCAAACAAGCCCCTGCACGTCCAATGCGACCTGTGGCGGACGAGTTCAGACACCATGAAATCGATATGCTGATGGCGAAAGTCGATAAAAAATTAAACAAAAAGAAACGCTAAATGCGATTACTCTTAATTGAAGATGATGGGCCTCTCGCAAGAGGCCTAAAAACCTCTCTAGAAACCCAAGGCTATGCAGTCGACTGGGTGGCGCTTGGCAAACTCGGCATTGAGTCAGCTGCTCGCATTGATTACCAATTGGTGATCCTTGACTTAGGCTTGCCCGATCTCGATGGCCTTGAAGTCCTCACTAAGCTCAAAGCGCACAATGCCTCATTACCTGTGCTTATTCTTACCGCCCGCAATGACATTAACAGTAAAGTCACTGGCCTTGACCAAGGCGCCGATGATTACCTTGCTAAACCTTTTGATGTTGCAGAGCTAATGGCGCGTTTGCGAGTGTTAGAGCGCCGCAATGGTACCAATACGCAAACCAATATCGTGGTCAATAATGTGGTGTTAAATACGCAAAACAACCAACTTATTGTTGATGGCAACGAAGTCAGCTTATCGCGCAAAGAATACATGGTGCTGCGCGCATTGATGGAAAATTTAAATCGTATTCAGTCAAAGTCGAGCCTTGAAGAAAAGCTCTATAATTGGGGTGAAGATGTTAGCTCAAACACCATTGAGGTATACATCAGCAACTTGCGTAAACGCGTCCCCAAAGACTTTATTAAAACCATTCGTGGTGTGGGTTATATAATTAGAAATTGATGTCGATTCAAAAACAGTTACTCAAGCTCATTCTCGCCATGGTTGTGTTGGCGACTTTTTTCGCCGCCTTGCAGAGTTATCAGCAAAGCGACCGCGAGCTCGAGCGCATTTTTGATAATCAATTGGCACAATTTACTCACACATTGGTTGCCTTAACACACGACAAATCGCCCATTGAAGACAACCAGCATGTTTTTCAAATTCGTTATGCAGATGGTCGTTTAGTACAAAGCCAAGCCTTAATAAAAGCAGCCAAACGTTTGCCCCGTCCTTTTCAAGCTCATGCAATACAAAGTCAGTCGCAATACTTTGATAAGCCACATCTTAAGCGCTCAGAAGCGAGCCAATTTTCCGAAGCTGGATTTTGGGGGCAACGCTGGCGTTTATATGAAAAACACAATGATGCGTACTCGGTGCTTGTTGCCGAGCCAATTCAGCAGCGTATCGACGCTTCTGAAAACTTATTGCTAAGTAGCATCTTGCCCATTGTATTAACCATTCCCGTCATTGGCTTATTTATTTTTTATATTATTCAAAAAAGCGTGCAACCCGTTGCCGATTTAGGCATGGCACTCAAACAAAAAAGTCACCGTGATTTAAGCCCACTTAACACCGAGCAAGTGCCGCAAGAGCTGCAATTGGTGACAGACAAAGTCAATGATCTCATGGCCCGCCTTGATAGCGCCTTTGACCGCGAAAAACGCTTAACCGCCAATATCGCCCACGAATTGCGTACCCCCATTAGCGTGCTTACCATCACCAGCCATAACTTGTTACAACAGATCAAAACGACACATATTAGCGAGTCACAACTGCTCGAGCTCAAAGCCCAAGTTGCCAGAATGGCGCAAGTGGTTGAGCAAATAATTGCACTATCGCGTTACACCCCTGAGCATTTTGAACAGAGTTTAACGGCCGTTGACTTAACTACGCTGTTGCAAGAGTTGATTGGTCAACGCTACGAGCAAATCGCCGACAACGAGCAAGATATAAGCCTCAATGCCGATAATATTACTGTGTTAGGGGAGCAATTTGCACTTACCACCCTATTCGACAATCTTTTAAAAAATGCCATTAAATATGCGGGCAAAGGGCAAACCATTATGATGCAAACCGTTGCTGCACCGAGCGGGTTTATTGGCATCGAAGTGAGCGACTCAGGCCCAGGCGTAAAACCCGAGACCCTTGCTAAACTAACCACACCGTTTTATCGTGACGACACCAATAAACATCAAGCAAAAGGCTCAGGGCTCGGTTTGGCCATAGTGCAACACATTGTCACGCTATTAAATGGCGAGCTCAAAATCACCCAAAGTGCACTTGGGGGTTTAGGCGTCACCATTTACTTACCGGTTACAAAACCCGAGCAAGCTAGCCAAGGAGCGAAAATATGAGTTTACGCCCACTTTGGCTGAGTCTATTGCTGGTATGTAGCTTTTCGAGTGTTGCCAAGCTTGAAGAGTTTTATATTGAACTGAAAGATCATATTTTTGTGCCCGAGCGCATCGAGCTGCCCGCCAATAAAAAAGTTAAATTGATCATACTCAACCGCGATACGACCGCAGAAGAATTCGATAGCTTCGACTTAAACCGTGAAAAAGTCTTGTTTCCGAATCGCAAAGCCGTGATTTTTGTTGGCCCTTTGAAGCCCGGTGAATACGAATTTTTTGGTGAATTTAACCCCGACTCTGCCAGAGGGTTTGTGGTTGTGAAGGAGCCAAGCGATGTTCATTAATACTGTGATTATCTTTTTGCGCGACTTATTACCAATTTTTATTTTATTCACTTATGTGCAAAACACCTTTGCACCGCAGTATTCTCTGAAACAATTAGGCGCATTGTCTGTCGGTGCTTTACTGGGCATGTTCGCCTTCGTCGCCAGCTCTGCAAACATCAGTGAATGGTTCGATGGCATTGGCTTAGAGCTCAGTCAAAGTGCCCTACTATTAATCAGTATATTGGCATTGCTCGTTGCCGCACACTTTAAAAAGTGGCTCATGCTTAGTTTAACCATTGCCTTATGCAGCTTTGCAACTTTAAAACTTGCGAGCTTTTACGTGTACTTTTTAACCGCATGGCAAGGTCATGGCTCATTGCAAATTTTGCTGGTTGCAGGGTGTGTCGGTTTTGGTATTTCGCTCAGCTTTGCAGTGCTTTGGTCGTTCTTTTTAAACGAACTTAGCAGCCGATTTGGCCAATTTATTAACTCGCTCGCATTTGCCAGCTTTGTCGCAGGACATAGCGCACAAATTAGCGATAACCTTGCGCAAGTCGATGTGCTCGGTGCGGGAGAAATCTTGTTTGATATTTCTCATATCGTCGCTGACAAATCAGAGTACGGTCATTTACTCAGCGCCTTATTTGGCTTTGAAGCAGCGCCCACCAGCGGCTTTGCTTTGTTTTATCTAATCATTATTGCTTTGTGTTTTACTGCGTTTAGCAGACACAAAACTCATTTTACTAAGGAGCCAGCACGATGAATAAATCATTGCTCGGTTTTTTATTACTACTGGCTGTCACTTGGTTTACACCTTTTGCGCACGCCGATGGTTTGGTCGTCGATAAGGTATATCACCCCTATGTGCTGGCCAACGAAAAAGAGTTTGAATGGCGCATTATGTCGAGCCAAACCGAAAATAAAAACCGCCTAGGTCAGCGCTTTGGGTATGGACAGTCATTTGCTGAAAACAAAATGTTGGAGCTCTATGTCATTGGCGAGCGTGACCAAGATGATAACTTTGGCGTTACCGGCTACGAGCTCGAAATGCGCTGGATGCTCACAGAGCAAGGTCAATACAGTGCTGATTGGGGGGCTATTTTTGAATTTGAAAAGCACAATGGCGAAGATAACTTTGAAGCCACTTCTGGCATCGCTGTTGAAAAGGAGTTTGGTAAGCTCAGTGCAACTTTAAATGCCTTTTTAATTTATGAATGGGGCAACAGCATAGAAAACGAGTTTGAAACCGAATTCAGAGCCAAATTCAGATATCGCTATATGAGCGTGCTACAACCTTCAATCGAAATCTATTTAGGTGAAGACTTTGTCGGCATTGGCCCAGGCTTTATGGGCACTTACCGCTTCGAAGGGCAAAAACAACTGAAGTGGGAGGCAGGTTTTATCAGTGAAATTTCACATTCAGGAAAAGATCATACTCTCAGATTTGCACTGGAGTATGAGTTTTAAGCCAAAGTAACCAGAAATTGACTAAAAATTACATTCAATGGCTTTTTTTAGCCATGGCCTTGTTATAATGGCCAATGATTTTGTTTCGGATACTGATCCATGAATTAGCTCAACATCAACATTGATTGGTTTAGCTGCATATTTTTTTAGTAGTTTTTGCAATCCAATTTCATCAATTTGAAGAAAGCTTGCTTGTAATTCTCTAAGTTGCTCAGCTGTTAGACTTTGCTTTGCAAATTTAACCATTGCAAAAGCTTTAACCCACTCAAAATAGGCATTTTTCGTCTTACTATCATACTTTTGAACAAGCTCTTCAACATTATTATATATTCTGTCATAAGTACTTTTATCACCCCAAATAACCAATGAGAATAATAAGTTAATGCCTGAGTTCATTTTTCCACTTTCATAGTCACTCATTTGGTAAGCACTATATGCTCGTTTAAAAAAAGCGCTTGATTGCTTAATATCTTCCGACTCAAGAGACATCACACCTAAGTTATTATTCGTTATGGCAACCGCTTTTTTATTATCAATACTTTTTGCTATTTTTAGTGTTTTGTTGAAGTACTGCTCAGCTAATTTGTGTTTTCCTTCATGCCTAGTAAGAATACCTAGCGCATTGTACCCTCTCATTTGTTCAGACTCTGAATTCGCACCTTTTAATGCACATAGTAAAGCTTTTTCAGAAGCCCCATAATGGCTTTTCATTCTTAGCCAGACACTCAAACTGTAGAGAATACTAAAGCGATTTTCATGAAAAGCTTTGCGCTCAACGTTTAAAAAAATGGATGAGAATGACCTTTCAACTGTCGCTAGATTATGCAGCCTTAAAGCTGCCAAAATGCTTAGATGATAATATTTAATGTAATCATCATCTTTTTCTAGGTCTGCGATAGAAATTTGATTTAACAGCTGAGTGGTCTTTTGCGGGTTAGAGTTTAAGAAATAAGCGGCTTTACTCAGTTGATATTCAGGATCTTTTTTTATTTTTTCAGCCAAAGTCATAAAACTCATCAGGCTCAAAGGCAAAAGAAAAGCCAAACATCGAATTATCACAAGAATCTCCCTTTAAAAATCTTGTAATATCTTAAATAACTTTGTAATGACTGTTGCGAGTAAATTGTAAACATATGTTAAATTTAGAGTTTAAGCTTCACCTTTGACTCTAAAGATGAAGCTTAAAGTGTATATCCGTTATCTTTTATCGACTTCAATTTCGCCGTCTTTCACGACAAAGCTTACTTGCTCCATCACTGAAATATTCTCTAACGGGTTGCCTTTAACCGCAATAAAATCTGCATACTTGCCAACTTCTAGTGAACCTAGCTTTTGCTCTTGTTTAAGCAAAGTAGCTGGCGTAATAGTCGCCGCCTGTAAAGCTTGCAACTCAGTCATACCAAACTTCACCATACGGCTGAACTGTTTACCGTTGTCGCCATGAGGATAAACCCCCGCATCTGAGCCAAATACCATTTTTACGCCCGCTTTAACTGCCTTGCCAAAGCTCGCACGCTGCCTAGCACCTACAACTCGCTCTTTGTTTAAGCTTTCTTCTAAGATACCGGCTTTCTCGCCTTCACCTAAAATATACTCGGTGTTGTAAATATCCATTGAGAAATAAGTACCATGCTTTTTCGCAAGTTTAATGGCTTCATCATCTAAAAAGCTCACATGCTCTACTGAGTCTACGCCCGCTTTGATTGCTGATTTTATACCCTCAGTACCATGAGCATGAGCGGCAACGGTTAAGCCACGTAAATGTGCCTCTGAAACAATGGCATCCATCTCTTCTTGAGTATATTGCTGAGCACCCACTTTAGTGCCTTTAGAAAGTACACCACCAGTTGCACAATACTTAATCACATCGGCACCAAATTTAATGTTTTCACGTACTTTTGCACGCACCGCCCAAGGACCATCAGCAACCCCTTTAGCTGTTACAGCATGTTCATGGGTCAGTAAGTTATTATCACAATGCCCACCAGTTACACCCAGCGATGGGCCTGAGGCAAAAATACGCGGTCCTGGCACATCACCATCATAAATTGCTTGTTTTAATGCAATATCAGAATAACCAACAGCACCTAAGTTACGTACAGAGGTAAAACCGGCCTCTAAAGTACGTATTGCATTACGGACACCTGTTATCGCGGCTCGTTGCGAAGTGCGTTGTAAGCGTTTATAACCATGAACTTGAGCATCACTGGTTAAGTGAACATGCATGTCGAATAACCCTGGTAACAATGTATGTCCCGGTAATTCAATGACTTTATAATCACCCGATACTTTTGAATGACCGCGTTTAATTTCAGAAATTTTATTGTCATCAACCACAAGCGTAACAGGCTTTATAAGCTTGCCTGTTTTAACATCGAGTGCCGCGTCGGCATGAATAATTAAGTCTTCGGCTAACGTTGACATGCTCGCTGTAACAGCGAATATGCTTAGCGCAATTGAGGTGAGTTTCATCAGGAGCCCTTGTTGTTTTAAGTGTTTTTCTTATCCAATATTCATTAATTCATAAAGTTTTTGTTAATGCGAGCTTTTGCGATTTTTATAAAACCATTAACTTATATTAATTTAAGGTACAAAAATTTCTAATTTAGCCACAAAAACAACTTAATTATTTAACCAACCTCTTACTTTGGAGAATAAAATCTAATTTATTATTGCAGAATTATTACGCTTTGCTCTATAATGCCCTCCCAACCGAATAGCAGCATGATGCTGACCTTCATTTTATAAAAAATCATTTGTCATGGAAGCGATCGCCCTTTTAAGGTGATGGCGTTTTTGTGCGCGCGTGTTTTATAAATTAAAGTCTCATTTCTCTGTTATTCCACTAGGTTGGCGAGTCACCTCGCAAGAAACCAACACACACGAGATTTAAAACACTGTTTCTTGAGGAATAAATATGAGCACCCCTGTACGCAATTTATCTCCTATCGCTGCGGCGATGGCCTTTGCACTGACCAGCTTTTCTTCAACTTCGGTAATGGCTGACGAAGCTAAAGCTGAAGACAAAAAAATCGAAGCAATTACAGTAACAGCAACTAAACGTTCGCAAGTTATTTATGAAGTGCCAATTGCGATGAGTGCATTCTCAGGTGATGACCTTGATTCACAAGGTATTTCTGACATCACTGATGTAGGCAAGTTTGTTCCTAACTTAAATATCACAGGCTTCTCAGCGGGCCACAACTCATCTGCGAACCCGTTCATCCGTGGTATTGGTCTGCAAGATCACCTTATCACTACAGATCCAGGCGTAAGTGTTTACGTTGACGGCGTGTACTTAGGTCGCCAAGTAGGTCAAAACTGGAACCTAGCAAACATCGAGCGTATCGAAGTGTTACGTGGTCCTCAGGGCACTCTTTACGGTCGTAACTCAATCGGTGGTGCAATCAACATCATCACTAAACAGCCAGATCAAGCAGCAGTCACTAAAGTAAGTGCTGAAGTGGGTACTCGTGGTCGCTTAAAAGGCAGCATTTTCACTAACCAAGCAGTGACTGAAGACTTAGCGTTTAACTTCAACATGGGCTTCAACCGTCGCGGTGGTTTAGGCGAGTTCATCAACTTACCAAATGCTGAATATGATGTAGGTGAAAACCAAGAATTCCACGGCCGTCTATCTGTAAAATACAATGCAAGCGAAGACTTACGTTTGGTATTCACAGCTGATGCAAACGATGGTGAAGGCGGTACACGTCCATTCACAACATTAATTGACGAACTACCAAACGGTCGTTTAGCGCAAAGCGGTTTAACAAACGCTGACGTTGCAGCTGACCCATATGACAATGCAACCAGCACAATCGAGACTGCAACCGTTTCAAATAAAGCAAACGGCATTTCTTTAACTGCTGAATACGACATCAACGCTGACCTAGGTACTAAGTTCATCTTCTCTAAGCGTTCATCAGAATACAAAGCGGGTCTTGATGACGACGGTACAGCAGTAAAACTAGACCATTACCCAGAGCGCGGTACAGCTGATCAAACTTCTGTTGAACTACAATTAACAGGTTACTTAGGCTCAGTTGACTTTGTAACGGGTGTTTACTGGTTTAACGAAGAAGGTAGCAACCGTCAAAGCGACACTGAAGCACAGTTTGATGGTGGCCCTACAAAGCTTGAACTTGACCAAGAAACGACAAGCCGCGCTGTATTCGTAAACGTAGGTTACGATGCAACTGACGACTTACGTCTATCTGGTGGTGTACGTTACACAGAAGATGAAAAATCAGCTTCAACAAACGTATTTGACCCAGTAGGTACAATTTACTCAAGCCGCGAATGGGACGAAGTATCTTATGAAGTTGCTGCAAACTACACGTTTGAAAACGGCTTAAACTGGTACGGTACAGTACAAACTGGTTACCAATCAGGTCAGTACCCAGCGCGTCCTTATTTCTTAATCGGTCAATTCTTCGGTGCAGGTGGTTTTGATAACCCGGAAGCTGCGGCAATTGTACGTGCAAACAACGCATTTATGGCGAGTGATAACATCAGTGCAATCAACTACGAAACAGGTTTCAAAGGCCAGTTAACAGATGATTTCAGCATGAGTGTGGCATTCTTCAACACAGAATATGACGACCTTCCTTACCAAGTAAACACGTCAACAGAGACAGGTTTTGATACCAATAACCTGATCGTTGAGCAAACTTCTCGCGGTGTTGAATTTGAAAGCACGTATTACGTAACTGACAACTTCACGCTTCACTCAAGCTTTGGTTTTATGGACGTAGACGTTGAAGAACAAAATGGCGTGAAGCCAGTTGCACCACTTACACCAGAGTGGACTGCATCACTTAGCCCGTCATACACGTTTGAACTTGAAAACAACGCGACAGTAACAAGCCGTTTTGATGTATCTTTCCGTGACAGCATGTACGGTGAGCCAAGCTCAGACCCACTTCGCATGACGCAAGTTGATAGCCGCACAACAGTAAACTTCGATATCTCTTACGCGCCTGCAAACGCAAACTGGGATGTATCACTTTACGGTCGTAACATCTTTGATGAGCGTTATGATGATGCTCGTATAAACACTGGTGACTACCTACTTGTTATCAAGAGCAATGATGCAAGCGAGTTTGGTGTACGCTACCGCGCAACATTCTAATTCGCAATAAAGCTAATACCAAAAACGGGGCCATGTGCCCCGTTTTGTTTTTATAACTTAATCTCACCCGATATAAAGTCGGTGCTAACGATAATCAAGGTTTTACTCTCCCCCTAATTAGCTTGGCAACAGGTCTTTCAAACAACTGATAGCTGAGCGTCGCCGCCAACACAGATAAACCAATAAATATCCATAATTGCATTAATACAGATACTTCTAACTTAACTACTTGCGTCAATATTGGCATATGCAGCAAATATAAAGAGAACGAAATCTTGCCAAGAAAGTCGCCGAATTTGTTTTCTAAAATCACATTCTTATCGGGCACTAAATACACCAGCGCAAAGAAAATAGCCGACATCATCAGCAACACCTCATAGCTGAGCCACATTCGATACACGCTATCAAAACGAACTGGGCTGAGATCAGGGTATAGCAATACAATGCCACCGAGCATCAAAACAAAGCCGTGGCTTTTTAAATAGTCAGGAATATGGGCTTTGCCGTAATGTAAGCCAAATAGCACTCCCACTAAAAAGTACGGCAGACTTCTAAAAATATGCAGATCATAAGCAAGCTCAAATAATTGCCCAATTGGCCTTGGAAAGTTAGATAAAAATAGTCCGATTAAACAAGTGAAAACCAGTAAATGTACGTAGCCAAAACGCCACCGCGCAATGCCCCAAAGAAGAACAAAAAGTAGATAAAAATGAATTTCAGGGGCAATAGTCCAAAGTACACTGTCGCCTTTTAAAAACAACAAATGTGACAACAGAGCACTGCCATCAGGAATGTCATATAAGCTTTGAAACCCTAGCTGTAGCGTGCCAAATGACACCAGCACCACTAACAAATACAAAGGTAAAACCCGGGCAATGCGCGACATTAAATAAGCTTTAACCTTGACCGTATTAAATGGCTTGTCGGCATACAAATACGCCATTAAAAACCCACTTAACATAAAAAACAGCATGACGCCGTACTGCCCTGCTCGCCCTCCTAATATGCCACCCAGCCAGTCGGTTTTATCACTAAAATGAGTAATTAATACAATAATGGCCGCAAGCGCGCGTATAGTGTTAAGTCTTCTGATCTGCAAACTAATATTCTTATTTTTATAAAGTTTCAGCTAAAAACCCTAACGAAATTAGCAGCCTTTGTCATTTTTATTATTAGGGCCCAGACGCCTCTTCTTTTTGAAAAGTGAAATAAGCTTTTGTGACAGGGATGGCAATTTGCGAAAACAGTGCGCTGCCCCATAACAAATTACCAATTAAAGCAGGCACAAATGGCACAACAACCAAGGTGATCATCGCTAAAAAAACGCCTAAGAATCGAATTTTGGCTGTCGCAAATCGATGTGCGACTCGATACTCAATATTCTTTTGTATCCAAAGTAAGCTGAGTAAATAAACAGCCAGACCGATACACCCGATCGTTGCATACTTAAGTGGATAAGGTTCCCAAAACCCTACTTTAACCTCTCCCGATAAGGCTACACCTATCATTACAGCCGCTAACATAACCAGTAAATGGGCCAGCCACCAGCTTACGAGCGTCCACTTTTTTGTATTTTTTGGCTTACCATTGCCTACAAAATCAAAATATATCCAACACAAAACAAATACAGAGATCCCACCAAAAATGAAGTTAACTAAAACATCAGGGCTTACTTTATAAATGCCTTTCTCAGATAAAGTGATCACCAACTTAAAAAAGCCTTCACCAAGTACAATTAAAACAAGTAACGCGAATCGCTCTGACATATGGCCGAGGCGAGGTAAAAAGCGACTGCATTCTAAAACACCTATTTTTGGTAACATGTACAAAAGTTGAATGCTGATTATGCCAAGAGCAAATAAAAAGTAGTTGTAAGGTGCTGGAATAATCGCACTTACGGTAAAAAGAACCGCCAAAGCCGCAAAGTTTTTACTGACTTTATTTGCCAATACAGTTTCTTCAATCCCCAATCTATCGGTTCGATAATATAAATAAGCAGTTATAAAGCGGTTTGCTGAGTAGGCAAGAGCAAAGTACATCCACCCCTTTTCATGAATATTGGGAATAGAAGCAGCCATGATCATAGCGGTGACAATTTGGCTACTCATAATAAAACGGTGTTTGATGTCGGTGCTGACATAGAGAGAGTTGAAGACACTGGAGTCTGCCCAAGCAAACCAGACTGCAATAAATACACCTGTAAAAACTGCAAAACCACCGGGATTTAAATGGTCGCTCAAGTAATTACCGAGCAAGAATATAATGACCACATGGATTAAGTCATAAAATAACTCAATCCAATGAACATGATCATGTTGATGGTCACTGTCCATGTGATGTTGTGGTGCTTTCCACATTGGGTGTTTGTCTAAAGCCATTTTTTATACCTGTTATTGCTTTAAACTAATTTTAGATTGACTGTTTAATTTAACAACTAGTCTCTTTTTAGTAACCTAATCTTCTTTCAAGGTTATACCTAACAACAAAACCGGCAGCCTTATTCGTAAATGCCCGCAAAGGTTGGGTCTTGTTCAAAACACGCCATAAAGGCATCAACCACATAAGGGTCATATTCTTTTCCTCGCCCTTGCCTAAGTACCTCAATAGCCGCTTGCGCCCCTCGGGCCTTGCGATAAGGTCTATCATTTGCCATTGCATCAAATGTATCGGCCACAGCAATAATTTTTGCTTCTAAGCAAATTTGATTTTCAATCAGTCCTTTGGGATAACCGCTGCCATCAAGTCGTTCATGATGCTGACCTATCATTTCTTGAATTGGCCAAGGAAAGTGGCACTCTTTAAATATTTCTAAGCCATTGGCTGGATGGGTCCTTAACAACGCAAGTTCCTCGGGCATTAATTTTGATGGCTTGGTTAAGATCATTGTGGGAATATTTGATTTGCCGATATCATGAATTAGCGCGCCAATATACAAACCCATTTTCTGTTTCTCAGGCAGCTCTAGTTTTGCAGCGATTTCTGAGCAAATATATGCAACATGCTTTTGATGATCTGCGGTATATGGGTCTCGCATCTCTAAACTATGAGAAATCGCCTTAAGCATTTCGAGTAATACTTGATGAGAGCTGTATTTAGCAAACTCTTCTTCTAACAGCTTTTCTCGTTTAACAATATCACCCACTTTCTTGCAAACAATGTCCCACAATGCATCAACCTGTTTTTCAATCTGAGCAACCTGTTGATTTGTATAGTCTGTACTTTTATTTCCAATACCAAGTACTGCTACGATTTTGTTTTCTAAGCGAATAGGAAACGCAACATGGTTCTCTAGTGGAAAATGGCCTTCAGGTAACTGATTTTTAGTTTTTAGAGATGGATACGCATTATGGATGACCGCTTGGTTTTGTCGAATTGCATCTCCCCATATGCCAGCCTCAGATAAAGGGTAATGGGATTCATTCACTGCTGAGCAATAAGTCAGTACACTCTTAGACCAGATATTCAGTTGCAGCGTTTGACTGTCATCATCGTATAAATGAAAATAGCCAATTGTACTTTCACTCATTTCGACAACTAGCTCTAAGAAGTCTTGATACACACCGCGAACAGTAAAGTATTCTCTAGTTGCTAATGTATGCCTTAAGTTCACTTCCATATAACCTCCATATTACTCACCTAAAGCATACGTCATTTATGCTTTATTCTCCAAAATTTGGACAAACATCTCCATTGCAGCCTTGATGAATGCGGAACACCTAAAAACAGCCAAGAACTTTAGGCGCATACCCTTATCGGTTTTGCCGAAGCACCTAAACTTAATAACTGGCCTTTAAAGGAGCCTGTACGCTTAAAACCAAGTTTATTTGCCAGTAACGGCGAATCTTTAAGACAACTGACCCTAGCTGGTAATGGTCTGTCTCTGCTTTCAAACTTCATGGTGCACGACGACCTAAAGTCTGGGCGCTTAGTTGAAGTGCTCTCTCATGCTTTGCAAACTCCAAATTCAAGAGAAGAAATCCATGCGGTGTATTATAAAAACTCCAGCGTATCGGCACGTATAAACGCTTTTATCGACTTTTTCTCACCGAGGCTCACTCTATAGTTAAACCGAGCTTAAATTAGACAAGGTATAAATTAGACAGAGCTCAGCAAAATACTGGTTTCTGAATTCAGTACCCCATCAATGGCTCTCACTTCTCGAAGCACTAAATCAAATTCTTGTAGGTTCGAAGTCTGAATTTCTGCGATTAGATCCCACGCGCCATTGGTGGTGTGCATTTTTAACAGCTGCGGGATACCCCGTAACTTTTGAATAACTTGAGTCGTGGATTTGCCTACGACTTCGATCATCATCACCGCTTTAATGGCATCTGTTTCGATTTGCTCATGTGCGCGAATGGTAAAGCCTAAAATTGCGCCACTACTTACCAGCCTATCTAAGCGGTTTTGTACTGTGCCCCGCGATACGCCGAGTATTTTTGCAAGTTTTGCCACAGGCGCTCTGGCGTCACTTTTTAAAATGGCGACCAGCTCTTTATCTATGGCATCAAATAGATAAGGTTTTCGATTATCCAAAATTGCTCTCCATTACAATAGCCCTTTACTCAGCCGTTGAAATATCACTTTGCTCATCAGAAGCTAGCAAAATGCCAAAAATTAATACAAAAAGCATCATATTTTGACATTTAGTTTAGCTCAACTCATTTCTATTATTTGCTTAACCTGAGCTTTGGTTAAGAGATTTACATAAATATCGTTATTGAATTTATTCATTTTTTAATGTCTCCAGCCGGAGACTTTTAGGGATCGCAAGGCGGATTCACGCGTCAATAGCTGGCCTATTGCAAGTGAATTTAACGCAGTTAGCGCTGAAAGTAGCCGCTGGAGATAGATTTATTAACTTGAGTTCAGGTTATTTTGTTAAAAGTACGCAGCTCAGTAGGTAGTAAAAATGCACACAGAATCCCCGTTCAAAACACACTTTAACGCTGAACAAAAAGGCTTAGAGTCATTAAATATTAAGTCTTCAAACATCACTTTTGTGAGTGTCTCAGATATGTTGGCACTGATTAATCAATATGGTGTTGAGCAGTTGATGCTTGGCATGGTTGAGTATCTTGAAGCTGATTTTAAACGTTGGCTTGATTTTGATAAGTCACCCCGTTTTGCAGCACACTCTGCGGAAGGCGTAATCGAGCTGATGCCCGTTGCTGACCACCAGCAATTCAGCTTTAAATATGTGAACGGTCACCCAAAAAACACCAAAATCGGCCTACAGACCGTTACCGCATTTGGCGTACTGAGCGATGTAGCCAGTGGTTACCCGCTGATGCTCAGCGAAATGACCATACTTACAGCACTTAGAACAGCTGCAACATCCGCCATGATGGCCAAGTACCTTGCCCCAACACACAGTAAAACGCTGGCGATGATGGGTTGTGGTGCGCAATCTGAGTTTCAGGTACTCGCATTCAAAGCCATATTAGGCGTCACCCATGTTCGCCTTTATGACATAGAGCCTAATGCAACCAAAAAGTGCTTTAGTAACTTACAAAGTTATAGCAAAGAAAACGAACTCAATATTGAAATATGCCACTCAGCCAAAGAGGTCATTGAAGGGGCTGACATCATTACCACCTGCACCGCTGATAAACGAAATGCCACCATTTTAACCAGTGACATGGTAGCTGAAGGCATTCACATCAATGCCATTGGCGGCGACTGCCCGGGTAAAACTGAACTCGATGCCGCCCTGCTCAATCGCGCAGACGTTTTCGTCGAGTACGAACCACAAACGCGTATTGAAGGAGATATTCAACAACTACCAAGCGACAGTAAAGTGACGGAGATGTACCAAGTTATTTTGGGTGAAAAATCAGGGCGTACCCATGACGCACAACTGACCATTTTCGACGGTGTAGGTTTTGCACTTGAAGATTATTCGGCATTGCGATTTATTTTTGAGCTGGTAAAACAGAATAAAGAGGCGCAGCAGATTGAGTTATTGGCCAGTCCACAAGACCCAAGAAACTTGTTTGGCTTAACGCAAAATCACAGCGCCCCAAGCTTATCGGTTCTTAGTTAAATAAAAATAATAAAGAAGAGACCACTATGAGTTTATTTCCTCAAGCACCCAATGCGGTGGTGATGATAAGACCGCATCATTTTAGCCCAAACGAGCAAACTGCGGTTGATAATAGCTTTCAGTCAAGCAGCGAATTCGACCCCGCTGAGATAAGTCGTTTAGCCTATGAGCAAGTAACCAAAGCCGCTGAAACATTAAGCGCTCATGGTATTAACGTGCATATTTTTGAAGATGAAAGCAGCGAAACTCCAGATTCGGTATTCCCAAATAATTGGTTTTCGACCCACCTTGGAGGGCAAATTGCCATTTACCCTATGTACGCGCCGAATAGGCGCAAAGAGCGTCGCAGCGATGTCATCGAATTTTTAAAAGCCCATTATCGCGTACAAGATGTGATTGATTATTCCGGTCTTGAGTACGACAACCTGTTTTTAGAAGGCACCGGGGCCATGGTGTTAGATCACATTGAACGTGTCGCTTATGCTGCTCGCTCAAATCGCACCGACTCTCATGTGTTAGAGCGTTTTTGCTCGCACTTCAATTTTGAACCTATGGTGTTTGATGCTCAAGATAAGCAAGGTAAAGCGGTTTACCATACCAATGTCTTGATGTGTATTGGCAGCGACTTTGTTATAGCTGGGTTTGAGATGATGGCAGACGCCAAACGCCGCGATGAAATCATTCGTCGTTTTGAATTCGCTGGCAAAAAGGTGATCCATTTAACTGAAGCACAAATAGGCGCATTTTGCGGTAATGCACTAGAGTTACACGCAGGTTCTAAACGTTTATTGGCATTGTCGAGCACCGCATTTGCTGCGCTCAGCCAATCGCAAAAAGCATTGCTTGAGCAAAGTGTCACGTTAGTACCACTCGATGTTTCGGCCATTGAACTAGCCGGCGGCTCAGTTCGCTGCATGCTAGCGGGCATACATTTGTCAAAACGCTAACACTGCTAAATTTAGAATTTTATTTGGTAAAAAAGAGAGCATATAACAATGATAAATAGCGCAATTAGTACCATTAACAATTTACTGTGGGGCCAAGGCCAAATACTCATTTATTTGCTGTTATTTGCAGGCTTCTGGTTTTCATTCAAACTCAAGTTTGTGCAATTTCGCCACTTTAGATATATGTTCAAAGTGATGAAAGACAGTACCCAAGGCGATAAATCTGGTATCAGCTCGTTTCAAGCTCTGTGTACTGGTTTATCGGCTCGGGTCGGCACAGGTAACTTAGCAGGCGTTGCCATTGCCATCTCTCTAGGTGGCAGTGGCGCGGTATTTTGGATGTGGTTAATTGCGCTATTAGGTATGGCGACTGGGTTCGCCGAAAGCGTACTGGGTCAGCTTTATAAAATTCGTGACGGCAACAATGAATTTCGTGGCGGTCCTGCCTATTATATTCGTAAAGGTCTGAACAAGCCTTGGCTCGCGGTACTGTTCGCGCTGTGTTTGTTTTTAGGCTATGGGGTGAGCTTTAGTGCCATGCAAGCCAACACCATTGCCGATGCGCTGAACAATACTTTTGCTATCGACCCAACCTACTCAGGCGCAGTAATTGCCGTTATCGCAGGTTTCATTGTGGTCGGCGGCCTTCGCAGTATTGCCCGTTTTGCCGAGCTTATTGTGCCATTTATGGGACTGGCCTTTGTGGCCGTGGCCCTGGTAATTACCGCAATGAACATTCAACACCTGCCAGCTATGTTTGCTGATATGTTCGCCTCGGCATTTGGTTTAACAGAAGCTGGTGCAGGTGCACTCGGCGCAGCCATTAAAAATGGTATTCAACGCGGGTTATATTCGAATGAAGCTGGCGCAGGTAGTGTACCCCATGCAGCTGCTGGTGCGTCTCCTGTGCCAAACCACCCTGTTGCGCAAGGCTATGTGCAGATGCTTGGGGTATTTGTCGATACCATTGTTTTATGCAGCTGTACCGCCGTCGTCATTTTACTGTCTGACATTACCATCAGTGGCGAAATGGAAGGCATTGGCATGACACAAAACGCCATGAGCAGTCACTTTGGTGAATTTGGTCATTATTTTGTTGCCGCGGCCATCACCCTATTTGCCTTCACTTCAGTGGTTGCAAACTACGCCTACGCAGAGAGTAATCTTCATTTATTCAAACTCGACAATAAACTGGGTCGCGCAGCCTATACGGCCTTATATTTATTTATGGTGTTTTGGGGGGCAACTGCATCACTCAAAGAGGTATGGAGCATGGCCGACGCCGCCCTTGGTTTAATGACCTTAGTGAACGTTTACGCCATCGTACTGCTCACACCTACTATTGTTAGCATTACCAAAGACTATCAAACTCAGCTAAAAGCCAATAAAACCCCAGAGTTCAAATTAGACAATGTTGAAATTCAGGGTAAAACAGAAAAAGGCGTGTGGGAGTAATTAGTTCTAGTAGCATTTTTACTGTCAGGTTTGGGTAGGTGTATTCCCAAACCTGATACTTTCACATGTGAAAATATCCTAAAATAACACTTGTTAATCAAATGAACGCTCACCCTCTTCAAAACTAACATATATATCTTTAGTTCATAATAAATTACCTGGGATAATTTATCTTTTCTTAGCAAGAATCATGTTTACTCATAAATGAATAAATTCTATTTAACTTGATGTAATAGCAGGGCAAGATCATGAACTTTACCTTGACATAATTTTATGATCTTATACTGCTTTTCAGATTAAGCAGCCTAATTATGTCAGCCAATACGTTGTTCGAACACTTTTCCTCCATTGATGACCCACGCC